>Ga0102951_1000609_pt1 | contig 12856 bp, 11 predicted proteins | sample SalPonA_B_H2O_MG_FD_78507 | JGI IMG/M metagenome (GOLD analysis project Ga0102951, IMG submission 78507) | Water microbial communities from South San Francisco under conditions of wetland restoration - Salt Pond MetaG R2A_B_H2O_MG | ecosystem: Environmental > Aquatic > Non-marine Saline and...
CCCATCCTGGAATCTCCCGCTTTAGCCAGAGCTCTGTACTACAACACAGAGATTGGTGATGAGGTACCGGAAGGTCTCTACAAATCCGTGGCCCAGGTACTTGCCTATGTATTTCAGCTACGTGCTTACCGAGATGAACCCAAAGGTGAACAGCCCCTACCGCCCACTCCCGAAGATATCGAGATACCTGCAGAACTGCAGGTTGATGAACCTCGATAGACAAAATTTTGACAGGCGTCTCTCAGTTTTTTCCTGGCTTTTAGTATTGTGTTGATTGCGCTAGTTTTGGCTAGATTCTTGCACCTCAAATTACTGAGCTGTTGGAAGTGTCAAAATTCTGCTACTTTTAACGCTTTGACACCCCTGGTCAGCTGAATCTACTCTATCTAGCGCTCAGGTGTGTCATATATTTGACGTTTTAGGGGGCGCTCTTGGCCAGAGCTGATGTAATGGATAACGTTCGCACACTGACGCAGGGGAATCTTGGCATTCCGTTGCTGCTGCTAGTCGTGCTTGCGATGGTTACCCTACCCATGCCCCCTTTCCTGCTTGACGTCTTCTTTACGTTCAATATCGCGCTATCCATCGTGGTTCTGCTTGTCGGTATCTACGCACTACGCCCCCTAGATTTTGCCGTCTTTCCTACCATTCTTTTGGGTGCAACGCTCCTGCGCTTGGCATTGAACGTCGCGTCGACTCGAGTCGTTCTTCTCTACGGCCACGAGGGTGGTGATGCCGCCGGTAAGGTGATCCAGTCGTTTGGTGAGGTTGTGGTTGGTGGTAACTACGTCGTTGGTGTCATCGTCTTCCTGATTCTGGTTATCATCAACTTCGTTGTTGTGACCAAGGGTGCCGGGCGTATATCGGAAGTAAGCGCACGCTTCACATTGGATGCTATGCCAGGTAAGCAGATGGCGATCGATGCTGATCTCAATGCAGGGTTAATTGATCAGGAGGAGGCGCGTGATCGGCGCCGGGAAGTGACGCAGGAAGCAGACTTTTACGGTGCTATGGATGGTGCCTCGAAGTTTGTTCGTGGTGACGCGGTTGCCGGTATTCTGATTCTAGTGATCAACCTGCTTGGCGGCTTGGGTATAGGTATGCTGCAGCATGGACTCGACTTTGATACGGCGCTTCAGTACTACGCCTTGTTAACAATTGGTGATGGTCTGGTTGCTCAGATTCCTTCACTTCTCCTATCAACCGCTGCTGCTGTTATGGTGACCCGAGCTAACTCATCCGAAGAGATGGGTAAGATGGTGTTCCGTCAGATGTTCGCATCTCCACGTGCACTCTATGTTTCGGCTGGAGTGATTGGTTTGATGGGTAGTGTGCCAGGAATGCCGCATTTTGCTTTCCTCTCTTTAGCAGCCGGTGCGGGATACCTTGGTTGGTGGATTCAGCAGCGAAATTCACGCAGCCAGTTAGCGCAAGAGGCGTTGGAGCGTGAAGAGCAGGAGGCTGCTCTGGATGCACCGCCGCCGCCCTCGCCTGACGAGCAGAAAGAGCTCGGTTGGGATGATGTGTTGCCTGTCGATATGATTGGGTTAGAAGTTGGTTACCGTCTTATCCCGCTGGTGGACAAAATGCAGGGCGGCCAGTTGTTGAGTCGCATTAAGGGTGTGCGCAAGAAAATGTCACAGGATCTCGGCTTCTTGATCCCCTCTGTGCATATCAGAGATAACCTGGATCTGGCGCCCGGTGCTTATCGCATCACTCCGATGGGTGTAGTGGTGGGTGAGGCGGAGATCTATCCAGACCGTGAGTTGGCAATCAATCCGGGACAGGTGTTCGGTGAAGTCAAAGGCATTAATGTTAAAGATCCCGCCTTTGGTCTTGATGCTGTATGGGTTGAGAAAGGACAAAAAGAGCGTGCGCAGACGCTGGGTTATACAGTTGTTGATGCCAGTACTGTGGTAGCGACACACGTCAATAAAGTGTTGCAGTCGCATGCTGCAGAGTTACTAGGGCACGAGGAGGTACAGCAGCTTCTCGATAAACAAGCTGAAAAATCGCCCAAACTGGTTGAAGAGCTGGTACCTAAAAGGCTGAGTATAAGTGTGCTCCTGAAGGTGTTGCAGAGTCTGCTTCTAGAGCAAGTGCCCCTCAAGGATTTTCGTACCATCTTAGAATCCTTGGCTGATGCTGTGAATCGCGTGCAGGATCCACTGGGTTTAACGGCTGCTGTACGAGTCTCCCTTTCACGCTTAATTGTACAGTCTATTAATGGTTCAAGTGCCGATCTGCCGGTGATTACGCTGGATCCTCAATTGGAACAGCTGTTGCTCAGCTCAGTGCAGCAAAGGCAGCCGGGTGAAGATGGATTGGTGCTGGAGCCGGGGATGGCAGAGCGATTGCAAAGTTCGTTGGCTGAGTCAGCACAGCGCCAGGAGATGGCTGGCCAACCATCAATACTGCTGGTGTCCGCTCCAGTGCGTCCTTTGATGGCTAAATTCGTCCGTTATGGAGAGCATCAGATTCATGTACTCTCCTATCAGGAGATTCCGGAGAACCGTCGGGTGACGATTGTTGCTACGGTAGGAGGGCAAGCCGGTGCCTAATAATGTCAGTCTCTTAGCCGATAAGGGTTAGTGATGAAAGTGAAGCGTATTTTTGCACCCGATATGAAAACCGCTATGCGGCGGGTGCGCGAAGAGATAGGCCCAGATGCCGTTATCCTGTCGAATAAGCGGGTGGCTGGCGGCGTTGAGGTGGTCGCTTCACCCGAATCAGAGTACGAGCTGGCTCAGGCTCGTTTGACGCAGGAGCGTGACATGAAACGGGCTGAGCAGATTGCTCTGCTGACTGGCGCTAAAGGTGATTCACGTCGCAAGCTTGATGAGGAGTTGGCGCGGGCGAGGGCGCGTATAGGTGAGGCGCGAATGCGCGCAGAGGAACCGTCTGTACCCTCGGGAGTTAATCGGCAGGTGCGAGAGCAATCCAGTGAGCTCGAACGGCTTTTGCAGGAGGAGTCGCAGTATCAGAACGCGCCAGTCATAGATCCCGCGATCGTTGGACTTCAGGCTGAGATTGATCAGCTCAAACAGATGTTGAATATGCAGCTGCAGACACAGCAGCTAGCGCCAGTAGGTCCATCTGCTCCAAGGATCAATGCCTCGGTTGCTCAGCCAGCGAATGCCAACAGGGTTCAGCGTCAGGTCTTTGGTCGGCTGCTAAAACTGGGGGTGGGTGAGTCCTTGGCACAGGGACTGATTGCAGGTTTGGAAGCCTCTCTCCCTGTTGATAGAGCTTGGCGTAACTCACTCGGTCGCTTGGCCGAGTCGTTGCCGGTCATTGGTGAGGATCTGGTAGCTCGTGGCGGTATGATCGCCTTAGTGGGGCCGACAGGGGCAGGTAAAACAACCACCATCGGTAAGTTGGCAACCCGTTATGTACTGGAGCACGGCAGCGCAGGTATAGCGCTGGTCACGACAGACTCTTACCGCATCGCAGCCCATGAGCAGATTAAAACCTTTGGCCGAATTCTGGATGTGCCCGTGCGAATCGTCGACGAGAATAATCCGCTGGACCAGGTGCTTCAGTCACTGCGCAACAAACGATTGGTGCTGATTGACACTGCGGGTATGAATACTCGGGATCCGGCTGGTCAGGAACAGCTTGAGATGCTTAAAAATCCGAGCGTGCGGATGAAAAAGCTGTTGGTACTGGCAACCTCCAGTCAGCGCGTGTTGATGGATCAGGCCTACGCCAATCTCGCACCTATCGGGCTGCATGGTTTGGTGCTGACCAAGGCCGATGAAGCGGGTAGCCTCGGCGAAGCGTTAGCTTTGAGTATTGAGAAGCAGCTACGCATCGCCTACCTGTCTGATGGTCAGCGCGTTCCCGATGATATCGAAGTGGCACAGAGAAAAGATCTCATCAGCCGTGCCGTCGTACTGATGCAGCAGGCGATCAAACTCAGTCGTTCGAGTGAGTCTGATTCGCCGCTGCTGCAGTCGACAAAGGGTTTAAGGTGAACTTGTGAATCGTCCGCACAATCACCCCGTTAAAGTGATCGCAGTGACTGGCGGCAAAGGCGGCGTCGGAAAGACCAATGTGTCAGTAAACCTATCTATCGCGCTAGCGGATATGGGGCGCCGAGTGGTGTTGATGGATGCGGATCTTGGGTTGGCCAACGTCGACGTGATGTTGGGCGTTAAACCTAAACGTAACATCTCGGACGTCCTATCGGGTGAGTGTGATTTGGAGGATGTAATGGTAGAGGTGAGTGAAAACTTCTCTATCGTACCCGCTTCCTCAGGTACTCAGGAGATGACCTCTCTGGGAGCGCATGAACACGCAGAGCTTATCCACGCATTCAGCAACATCGCCGATAAATTGGATGTACTGGTGATAGATACTGCTGCAGGTATATCCGACTCCGTTGTCAGTTTTGTGCGAGCGGCGCAAGAGGTTGTAGTGGTTGTCTGTGACGAACCAACCTCGATAACCGACGCCTATGGATTGATCAAACTACTGAATCGTGACTACGGGATGACACGCTTTCGTGTCCTTGCAAATATGGTTCGCTCTGAGCAAGAGGGGCGCGCCATGTTTGGCAAATTGATGACCGTGACTGAACGCTTTCTCGACGTTACATTACAGTACCTAGGCTCTATTCCATTTGATGAAAATGTCCGCAAGGCTGTACAGAAGCAAAAGCCCGTAATCCGTCTATACTCAACAAGTAAAGTCGCGGTTGCCCTGCGTAACTTTGCTAAAAAGGTCGACGAGTGGCCAGTACATCAGTCTGCTCGCGGGCATTTAGAGTTTTTTGTTGAGAAGCTAATTCAGAGCCATTGATCTCAAGATCCCCACTAAATATGTATAACCAGTTGAACTACAGAACAGATTCTGAGCTGGTGCATCAATATGCACCACTGGTTAAGCGTATCGCCCATCATTTAATGGCGCGTTTGCCATCTCACCTAGTGCTGGATGATCTGATCCAAGCGGGAATGGTGGGTTTGCTGGAAGCCTTTAGTAAATATGATCCCTCCAAAGGTGCGAGTTTTGAGACCTATGCAGGTATTCGTATCAGAGGTGCCATTATCGATGAAGTGCGTCGTGGTGATTGGACGCCACGTTCGGTTCATCGTAATAGCCGGCGCGTGTCTGAGGCTATATCTCAGGTAGAGGGGCGGCTTGGGCGAGATGCAAGTGATATAGAAGTTGCTGAAGAGTTGGGTGTTTCGCTGGATGACTACTATGCTTTATTACAGGACTCGGCTGAGGCTAAGTTATTTAGCCTTGAAGAGATCACGGATGGTCGTGAAGATCGCCCGGGTGAGCAGCTCGCATCATCCACCCCCGCTCCTGAAGGGCAGGTTGAGGTTGAGGGTTTTCAGGCTGCTTTAGCTAAGGCTATCGACGGGTTGCCTGAACGTGAGAAGTTGGTGCTCTCGCTCTACTACACAGAAGAGCTCAACCTTAAAGAGATTGGTCAGATATTGGATGTGACGGAATCTCGAGTGAGCCAGATACACAGCCAGGCCGCGGCTCGATTGAGAGTGCGGCTTAAAGATTGGAACATATGATCCTTCTGCATTTGTCAGAGCAGTTAACTTGGATCGGAGGATAGAGTCTTGAAGAAAGACGTTAAAATTCTCGTTGTCGATGACTTCTCAACGATGAGACGCATCATAAAAAACCTGCTGCGCGATCTCGGTTTCACCAATGTGGAGGAGGCCGATGATGGTAAGACAGCACTTCCCATCCTAAAAACAGGTCGAATCGATTTTCTCGTGACTGACTGGAACATGCCCGGAATGACGGGTATTGATCTAGTAAAGACCGTGCGTGCGGACGAGAATCTCGCACACATACCCATTCTGATGGTAACGGCTGAGGCCAAGCGCGAGCAGATAATTGCGGCTGCGCAGGCTGGTGTGAACGGCTACGTCGTGAAGCCATTCACAGCGGCAACGCTTAAGGAGAAGATTGAAAAAATCTTCGAGCGTCTGCAGTAGTCACCACTAATACAAATGGCGGGTGGTAGTACGATGTCCAACGAAAACCACACCAATAGCGAGCAAGAGCTACTTCAAGAGCTTCTGCTTGAGAAGTCCAAAGCCCTGCTCGAAACCGTGCAAGCGGGAGACATACCAGCCAGTGTGGAGTTGATTAACTCCCTCTACATGGCCCGGCACGAGGTCTTCTATCGTGAAGTGGGCGCACTAACGCGCGGTCTGCATGAAGCAATAAAGTCCTTTAGTACTGATGTTGGTAGCAAACTGGCTCTCGACGAGCAGGCCACTGAGGTGCTTAACGACGCCTCAGACCGCCTGAATCATGTTATTGAACTCACGGAAAATAATGCGCATGCCACGATGGACCGCGTGGATAGATCTCTGACACTGGTAGACACCCTGGATGATCAGAGCGAGCGCTTTGCGGGTTTATTGTCGCTGGTTGGCCAGCTCGAGGATGAGTTTGAGGCGCTCAATGGTGTTTACGACAGCACCTGTGAGTTGCGAGACGCCTCAGAGAAGACAGTCACGGAGCTGCGTGAGCTGCTGACAGACATCGTAGTTTCACAAAGCGTGCAAGATATTACGGGCCAATTAATTCGACGAGTGATCACTCTGTTGACACAGGTCGAAGGACAGCTCGTTAAATTGATCGGAATGGCTGCCACTGTCGAGCAACTTAGCGGAATCGAATCTAAACTGGAACTCAAGAAAGAGTCTAAACCAGCCAAGCAGACTGACAAAGCATTGTCCTCGTCAAATGAAGTTAAGGCTGAGGGACCTCAGATCAATAAGTCGTCGCCAGATGTCGCGCAGAACCAAGACGACGTTGATGATCTGCTGTCTAGTCTGGGTTTCTAATGGGAGCGAAATATGAATCTGGAAGTTGATCAGGAGATACTCGAAGACTTTCTGATCGAGGCGGGAGAGATCCTCGAACAGTTGTCGGAGCAGTTGGTTGATCTGGAGCAGCGGCCAGATGACCGCGACCTGCTTAACGCTATTTTTCGCGGCTTTCACACGGTAAAAGGCGGCGCTGGCTTTTTGCAATTGGATCCGATGGTTGAGACCTGCCATAAAGCAGAGAACCTGTTTGATGAATTGCGAAACGGCCATCTACAAGTGAGTGCCGAGCTGATGGATGCGGTACTCCAATCCCTTGATGCCGTTAACACCATGTTTGAGATGGTTCGTATTGGTGAGCAGCCAGTTCCGGCTGATCCGGCGCTGCTAAAACGCCTTGAGGCTTTCGCTGCGGGAGACGTTAGTAGCAAACCGGCAGTAGCCGCGAAGCCAGCACCAGAACCACAGATTGAACCTGAACCGGTTACTCCGAACCCGAATACTGCCAGTGATGACTTCGATGCACTGATGGGAGATCTGGCCGGTGCGTCGAACGATGCAGCGTCATCCAGTTCGGATGAGATATCCGAGGATGAGTTTGAGTCCCTGTTGGATGATCTGCAGTCGAAAGGACAGGGGGCCTTCAAAGCGCCGTCTAAATCAGAGGCGCCTACATCTGCTTCGAGCTCAGATGAGATCACTGAAGATGAGTTCGAGTCACTGCTTGACGATCTGCAGGCAGCGGGTGCAGGTGCTTTTGCTGCCAAAGGGAGCCCTGCTATCGAACCGTCTGTCGAGGCCGAGAGATCGAAGCCCTCCGTTCCGGCTGTCAGCGCAACCAAGCCAGCTGAGAAAGATAAGTCTTCATCAAAACAGCAAGCCAATTCAGACTCAAACGTGCGCGTCGATACACGGCTGCTAGATAAGATCATGAATATGGTTGGCGAATTGGTATTGGTGCGAAATCGTCTCGTTCGCCTGGGGGTTTCTCAAGAGGATGAGGAGATGGGTAAAGCCCTGTCTACTCTGGATATGGTTACGGCTGACCTACAAACCTCTGTGATGAAGACCCGTATGCAGCCGGTCAAGAAGGTTTTTGGGCGGTTCCCCCGTGTTATCCGGGATTTGTCGCGCTCTCTCAATAAAGAGGTGCGTCTGGAGTTACGTGGCGAGGAGACCGACCTTGATAAGAATCTGGTCGAGGCTCTAGCGGATCCGCTGATTCACCTAGTGCGCAACGCGGTCGACCACGGCATTGAGGCACCTGAGATTCGAGCAGGGGTTGGCAAACCCCGCGAGGGCCATGTACTGCTCTCAGCGGAGCAGGAGGGTGACCACATTCTGCTGATCATTCAGGACGACGGCGCGGGTATGAATCCCGATAAGTTGCGCGCGCTTGCCGTCGATCGTGGCATTCTTGAAGAGGAGGCTGCGCGCAGACTGAGTGATAGCGAGGCGTTCAATTTGATCTTCCACGCCGGGTTCTCGACCAAAACAGAAATATCTGACGTCTCTGGTCGTGGCGTCGGGATGGACGTGGTTAAGACTAAAATTACCCAGCTTAACGGTACCTTGGCGATTGATTCGGTTTTGGGTCAGGGCACTCGGATTGCGATTCAGGTGCCATTGACGCTTGCGATCATGCCGACCCTGATGGTGATGCTTGAGGGGCAGGCATTTGCACTGCCACTGGTGAACGTCAATGAGATATTCAATCTTGATCTGACGCAAACTAACGTCGTAGACGGTCAGCAGGCTATTATCGTGCGTGATCAGGCTGTGCCGTTATTCCACCTCAAGCGCTGGCTAGTGGATGGTCAACAAGGTGCCTCGTTACCGCCGCAGGGACATGTAGTCATTGTCTCCGTCGGCACAACCCGTGTCGGTTTTGTGGTGGATCAACTTGTGGGTCAGGAAGAGGTGGTGATTAAACCTCTCGGGACCATCCTGCATGGAACTCCGGGTCTTTCTGGCGCAACCATCACCGGTGACGGCCGTATCGCACTAATCATCGATATCCCAAGCCTGCTGAAATACTACGCCTCAGCCTAAGGGCTCAGTCTAAGGAGCTCTATGGCTGTAAAGGTTCTAATTGTCGATGACTCGGGCTTCTTTCGTAAGCGCATTGAGGAGATGCTCAAAGCTGAACCCCGCATTAAAGTCGTAGGTACCGCTTCCAATGGCGCAGAAGCAGTTGAGCAAGCTGTTCGTCTGCGTCCCGATCTCATTACGATGGATGTCGAAATGCCCGGTATGAGTGGTATTGAGGCGGTTCGACATATTATGCAGAAAGCGCCGACTCAGGTGCTAATGCTCTCCTCGCTAACACACGAAGGTGCCAGGGTAACTATTCAGGCTTTGGAGGCTGGTGCTGCAGATTATCTGCCGAAAGAGGCGAGCGCTTGGATCAGCCACAAAAGCGAATTACAACAGGATCTTATTCGCCGTGTTATGGCACTGGGTCAGCAGCGCACCCCCTATGCGCGAGCAGGGTCGAGTCTGGCAATGCCAGGGATGAGCTCTGCAGCGCCGGGGCGTACCTTTGTTGCACGCCCGGATCCTGTTTCGACATTCAGTCGTCCAACATCAAGCGCCGCTTCGCAATTGACCTCGAACTCGAGGAGGGACCAAGCGGCTGATGTGAGAGAAGTTCCTCGAGGCGCTGTAAGCCGCACAGCTCTGGACCGAAGTGGTGCTGTGACGACAAGTGTTGAACGGGTCAAAGTACCTGACTGCGACATTGTCGTTATCGGCGCTTCAACAGGGGGGCCAGGGGCACTGCAGATACTTTTGAGTCAGTTACCTGCCAGCTTTCCGGTGCCCATACTACTGATTCAGCATATGCCTAATACATTCACCTCGGTATTTGCTGAAAGACTGAACAAGAACTGCCAGATAGAGGTGCGTCAGGCTGTCAATGGTGACCGACTCAAACCCGGTTTAGCCCTTTTGGCACCCGGTGGTATGCAGATGATTATTGATCCACGACAGAAGGATCGGGTCAGCGTTTTAGAGGGAGATACAAGCCTCACCTATAAACCCAGTGTCGATGTTACCTACGCTTCGTTAGCTCGTTGCTATGGCAAACGAACGCTCGCTCTGATTCTGACGGGAATGGGCGCGGATGGCGCAGAGGGCGCTAAGTTACTCAAACGTGAGGGCGCAACGATCTGGGCTCAAAGTAAAGAGAGCTGCACGATTTATGGTATGCCCGCCGCGGTTGTAAGTGCTGGTTTAGCTGATGATGTTCTCGATATTAATGATTTGGGTCGTGCACTGGCGAAGAGGCGCCGCCACTGATGCAGGGGTTGTTAGGAATACTGATCGGCGTCGGCGTGCTCGTGCTTGCTCACAGTATTGAGGGTGGCCGTGTTAGTGAACTACTGAATCTACCTGCCGCGATAATCGTGATCGGCGGTACCTTTGCAGCGGCCGCTGTACAGTCACCCAAACGAGACTTTGCGCGTGCAATGGAGCTACTCGGGTGGGCATTGAGAGAGGACCAACACCGGGTGCGCGAGACTATCGATCGTATTAAATCCTGGTGCCGTGCTTCGCGAGTTTCAGGTCTGGTTGCACTTGAACGGGAGATCCCCAAATCCTCAGACCCCTTCGAGCGCAGAGCTCTACAGTTGTTGGCAGACGCTCAGTCGCCATCGATTGTGCGAGCAGTATTGGAGACTGAGCTAGCGCGGGTTGAAAATCGGGATATGCATGCCGCACGCGTGGTTGAAAGTATGGGGGGGTATGCTCCCACCCTGGGTATTTTGGGGGCTGTGCTGGGACTGATTCAGGTCATGAGTAATCTGAGTGACCCGACTGTGCTAGGTAAGGGTATCGCAACTGCCTTCGTTGCGACAATTTATGGTGTCGGATTGGCCAATTTGGTCTTGATCCCCCTATCCAAAAAGATAAAACGTCTCATTATTGGTCGCAGCGAGTACTACGAGCTGATCATGGATGGAGTCAGCTTTATCGCTGAAGGGCACACGCCGGGTGAGGTAGAGCAACGTCTACAAGGTTATCTGGAGGAGACGCATGGCAAGGCGAAGACCGATCGAGGATGACTCTGATCTGCAGCGCTGGATGGTCTCCTGGGCTGATTTTTTAACTCTTTTGTTTGCCTTTTTCGTGGTGATGTACGGCATTTCGTCGGTCAATCAGGATAAATATCGGCAGTTGGCCGACTCCCTCAGCGAGGTGTTTGATCGTAATCAGTTTGGTGGTGGGGTAAATTCCCAGAGCATCTTCGATCAATCGGGAGCAGGAATCCTTGATGGCGGGCAGTCATTAATTCAGGCGCCGGCGACTTTTATAGAGGTCGATGATGCTCAGGCTACTGCCGAGTTGCGAGAATTACAGGCGCGTTTAACAGCGGACTTGGACGGATTGTTTGATGCTGGCCAGGTTGAGATCCAAGGAGGTAAGCTCTGGTTCACAATTGAGATTCGTTCGGCGCTTCTATTTGAGCCCGGTGACGTTATTCCGGCAATTGAAGCTGATCCGATTATCGCCAAAATTGCCGAGGTGTTGAGAAGCGCAGATAACCCGATCCATATCGAGGGCTATACTGATAATCAGCCGGTCAGCGGTGATCGATTCCCGTCTAACTGGGAGCTCTCGGCCGCGCGTGCGGCTGCTGTAGTTCGCATGCTTGAGATGAATGGCGTCGAATCCGCATTGATGGCCGCCGTTGGTTATGGCGAGTTTAAGCCGGCTTACTCCAATCGGACATTGGAGGGGCAGCAGTTGAACCGACGAATTGTTGTCGTTGTGTCGCGTGATCAGGCTGTTCGTCAGGCACTGATTGCGACCGGGAGCGGCGGAATTTCGGATCTGACAGTTAAAACACTGTTGGTGCCAGAGGTTGATCCAGGCGAGGACGCGCTGGAGCAAGTTGAGACGGAGACGGGCGTTATTTTCCGTCAAGCAGTAGCGCCAGATGCAGAGGAAGGCGAGTAATGCAGGTTTGGTCAGTCGCAAATCAGAAAGGTGGGGTAGGCAAGACAACGAGTGTTGTAGCTCTCGCAGGCTTGTTAGCCGAAGTTGGCTACTCTGTATTAGTTGTTGATTTGGATCCGCATGGCTCTATGACGAGCTACTTCCGTTATGACCCCGACGAACTCGAGCTGAGCGTTTTCGATCTATTTGAGGGGGTATTAGCTGAAAAGCCTGATGCAACGTCGCTCATCCTGGCTACCGATCAGGAGAATGTCTCGCTGCTGCCAGCATCAACTGCCTTGGCAACTTTAGAGCGCAGAGCCGTTGGGAAGGAAGGTTTGGGCCTGCAGGTTGCGAAAGCGCTACGCCCGGTACAGGATCGCTACGACTATGTCCTGATTGATAGTCCACCCGTGCTGGGAGTGTTAATGGTCAATGCACTGGCAGCCTGCGATCACCTGCTGGTACCCGTGCAAACTGAGTATCTTGCGCTCAAAGGTTTGGAACGTATGGTGCGTACGATCGAAATGGTAAATCGAGCGCGCCGGAACAAACTCGATTTTACTATATTACCCACCTTCTACGATCAGCGTACGCAGGCATCCGTTAATTGCTTACGAGAGTTGCACGAAAAATACCCAGACAACATCGCAAATACAGTTATCCCCACTGACACCAAGTTTCGTAATGCCAGCATGCAGGGGGTTGTGCCCTCGGCGTTGGATGGGGGTGGGCGCGGTGTAAGTTCGTACGCGAAGCTGTTGCGTGTGCTTCTGGGTAAAGGGAGACAGGGTAATGGCTAAGCAGAAGCGGGTTGTTTTTGACTACATCGATTCGTTGCTCAAAGATAAGGACTCCCCTCAGGATAAGATGATCAGTGAAATCATAGAGATTGATTTAACCGATACCGAGGTTGAGCCGGAAGTTGAAGATTTTGCAGACGAGACGCTTGCACTCTCAGAAGAGCAGGAGATCCTTATTGAGCCAGAGCCAGAGCCAGAGCCAGAGCCAGAGCCAGAGCCAGAGCCAGAGCCAGAGCCAGAGCCAGAAACAGAGCCAAAGCCAGAGACACAGCCAGAGCCAGAGACAAAAGAAGAACCACA
>Ga0102951_1000611_pt1 | contig 12848 bp, 11 predicted proteins | sample SalPonA_B_H2O_MG_FD_78507 | JGI IMG/M metagenome (GOLD analysis project Ga0102951, IMG submission 78507) | Water microbial communities from South San Francisco under conditions of wetland restoration - Salt Pond MetaG R2A_B_H2O_MG | ecosystem: Environmental > Aquatic > Non-marine Saline and...
CAGGTAACATCAACGACTATCTTCGTATCGTCTTTTTGAAATTTAAGGGCGTTAGAAAGTAAATTTAAAAAAAGTTGTTCAAGCTGAGAGCGGTCGCCTCGTATTTTGGGCAATGCGGGAATGTTAATCGTTGCATTGCGTTCTTCTATGGCGACTTCTAAGTCGCCTAATACATTCTTGGCTACCGTTTCCAAATTCACATCATCAAAATCCTTACCTCGAGTAGACACCCTGGAAAACGACAGCAAATCGGAGATAAGCATAGACATTCTTTCAGCAGCATTTAGCATACGCTTCAAGAAATCCTGACCACGCTCGTCAATTTCATTGTGATAACCAGATTCAAGCCGGTTGCCAAACGCTCGGATTTTTCTCAAGGGTTCTTGAAGGTCATGCGAGGCAACAAATGCAAAATCTTCTAGCTCTCGGTTGCTGCGGGTAAGCTCATCTGAATAGACCTGCAACTCTTTCGTTCTCTCTGCAATTTTATCTTCAAGGTTTTGATTTTGTTTCTCTAAATCAATCTGATGCTTTTCATTTTCTCTAACATTCATTTTCAATAAAACAAAAATGGTTATGATTAGGAACAGCGTTGATGCAGAAGAGATAATCAAGGTGTTCGCTGAGTCTTTTCTTAGTTTCATTAGGTCAGCAAGGTGGGTGCCTTGTAGATCGCGTTCAGAGGAATCGATTTCTTTAAACAGCATCTCGAACTCGTTGTAAAGAAAAAGCCCTCTATCGCTTGAAAGTATTTCGAACGCATCATCTGATTTTTTGTCACGAACAAGTTCAACCACTTCAATCATGCCATTTAATTTTGCTCGTGTTAGCAAAATCAGCGCTTCCATTCTTTCTGACTGAGAAGCAAAGTTAGACGCCAATGCACTGACTTCTACTTCATCGACCAGCGCGCCAAAGTTGTCGAGTGTTTCAGAGTATTCTTCGAGGTACGCCTCGTCTTTTGTAATTAAGAAACCACGTTGCCCAGACTCTGCTCTTAATACCGCAACATGAAGTTGGTTTACCGCGTTAATAACGCGGTTGGTAGTAAAAAGCCGAGATTCAAGCCCTGATAAATCGTCAAGGGTTTTTACCACGTAGAACGAATTTGCAGTGATAACAACAATGATCGCCGCCACCATAATTATCCAGCTATACATTGAGGACAGTGCTTTATGTAACATTAATTTATTCCACGTGGGTATTGCTGAATTCAGCGGTTAATTCAGACAATGTTGCACTGCAGTCTTTCGTGCTTGCTATAATTTTATCCAATGCTACCAGCGCTTTTTCCGCGGGCACATCACCGTTAAGAGCCATTTTGATAAGCTCTGCTTGCATTGAAATTCTATTTAAAGGTTTTCTTGCATCGTGAACATATATAGAGAGCTTTTGGAACGCATCTTCATTCATCGGGTTACCTCAATTACTGTTCATCTTTTGATAAATCACCGTATGCATGGAGGCGGTTATAGAGTGTTTTTGTGCTTATTCCTAACATTTCCGCTGCTGTTGTCTTATTGCCGCTAACTTTCTCTAGCGTTGCGTAGATAAGCTCTTTCTCGACATCTTCGATCGTTCTACCTGCTTGTAGTGAAGGCGAAGTGCTTTGCTTTTGTGCAAAAGGAGATTCTATCGTTTTAGGTAACTCAATCGCTGACTTCTCAGGATCACTCATGATTGCAGCGCGATGAACAAAGTGTCGTAATTCACGAACATTGCCCGGCCAATCATATGCTTGAAGGGTATCTAACTGACTATCTTTCCATGTAAACTGAGAACCATTTTCTGCATTAAATTCCTCCATAAACCGTCTCGCAAGCAGCGGTATATCTTCTTTGCGATCGCGAAGCGGGGGAATAGTAATAGGGAAAACGGCTAATCGGAAATAGATGTCTTCTCGCAATACTTTACTTTGCGCTATTTCTTCCATGGTGCGGTTAGTCGCGGACACAACACGACAATTCACGGGCGTTGTTTTTGTTCCGCCTACGCGAATAACAACTTTGTTTTCTAGTACTCTAAGTAAATTAGGCTGCATGTCGATAGACATTTCCGTGATTTCGTCCAGGAATAACGTGCCGCCCTCGGCTTGTTCAAACACCCCTTCTTTTCTACCCACGGCACCGGTAAATGCCCCTTTTTCATGGCCGAAGAGTTCACTGCCGATCAGCTCTTTAGAAAAAGCGCCACAGTTAGTAGCAACATAAGGTCCTTCGCTCTCTGAAGCTCTATGAATAGCAGCGGCAACCACTTCTTTACCTACACCGCTTTCACCTAGCAACATTACATTTGCGCTCGTTCTGCTTACCCGTTCAATCAGCTTGTATAGCTCTTTCATTGGGGCAGATTCACCAATTAATAAACCAAAATGCTGCTTGATTGAATCTTCTTTTTTCGATTTCCCTTGCGGCTTCCCACTTAAAACCTGCTCTAAGTCTTCACGCTGAATAGGCTTCACAAGGTAATCTATGTTAGGACCGCAAAGTCCTTTGATTACGCTTTTGACCGAAGGGTGGCCAGTGATTAAGGTTACGCGGGGGCTTTTGGGTAGAGAATTAAGCTCATCAAAAAGATGTGCTCCACTTCCGTCTGGAAGCATGAAGTCGAGTAAAATATGATCGAACGTTTCTTTCTTTAGCCAATCTCTTGCCTCTTCAAGGCTTGAAGCAGTTAATACTTCGTGTCCCAAAAATTCAATAATAGTGCAGGCCACTTCCGTGAATTCGGCATCGTCATCTACAAGTAAAACTGTTAACACGTATTCTTCCTTTTACAAATTTCCGTTCGTAACGCCATTTTTCGAGCTCTTATACTGGCGAACTGATTTGAGCAATAGACTAAGATTTTGCAAAAATCGCGCCACATTTCAAGCTTTCGCATATCCAATATTAGATGGCACGCTTCTGGCCCTTCAAAATAACCGAGGCCTGTCTTGTTTTCTAAATTGTAACACGGCAATAGTCAGAACATACCCCGCAAGGGATGAGATTTATGTTTTAAGGATTTAAATAACACATTTTTTATCACTCAAGACCGTCGCGACACCACGGGATACAAGGTGCGAAATGTCGACAGCAAACTTGGAGAAACGAATGGAAGCGGCTACGAATTCAATGACACTTTGTGAACTGTTGGGAAAGATAAGGCCTAAAGAATCGGCTGAAACATGGCGCTTCGGCGATTTCTGGTATGTACTCGAAAACGGGGCTTCGGCCCTATGTTAGCGATGCCTGCGTTCATTGCGTCCACCCCTATCGGCGCTATTCCCGGCGTTCCAAGCGCTACAGGTGTGACTATTTTACTTATTGCTTTGCAAATATTACTCGGTAGGCGTCATCCGTGGATACCAACTCGTCTCATGAAAGTTGAACTAAGTGCGAAACGCCTACAAACCACTGTGAAAACACTACGTCCCCACGCTGCAAGAATTGATCGTTTTCTTGTTCCAAGTTGGTTTTTTATGCGCCATTCTGCTTTTAGAAGCCTCATTGCGCTGCATGCGGCATAGTCATGATACCGCTAGAACTTGTTCCTTTCTTAGGACTACTTCCTGCTTGTGCAGTTTTGATAATGGCGGTTGGAATGGCCACAGACGATGGAGCTGTGGCAATAATCGGGTTGTCAATCGCCACCTCTGGGTTTACGTTGTGTCGGCAGCAGCTTATAGCGTTGTAACGACTATTGACATTCTTCGCTAGTGCATTGTGGTAATAAGCCCTTCGCTTCAGGAAGTTGCATCGACTGAAAACGTAGTTCGCCAATAAAGGTTCGGGCGGCCGGGCCCAAACTGTCTCCGTCAGCAAATGACAGATAAAGCAATGATTTTCGAATTCCACTGTTATTATCTAATGAGAGAGGCACAAGTGAACCTTCTTCTAGCTCTTTTCTAATAACCGCAACGGGCAGCCAAGCAAACCCTAGGCCTTGAGAAATAATATCAACCGAAGTGCGTATATGACTGACCGTCCATCGTTGCTCCGCACCCAGCCAGCCGGCTTGTGCTTTTCGTTCTGACGATGAATCTCTAACCACTATCTGTCGGTGAGACTTTAAATCTTCTAATGTTAGTGAGCGACCAAGGCTGTGCAATGGATGTGAAGGATGAGCAACCGCAGCAAATTCAATCTCACACAAATCTTCACTAAACCCATTGGCGTAGATAAAAGGAGAAATTGCGATATCAACGTTACCATTGCTTAGCAATGAATTTGAGCCGTTTAACACCGTTTCTTCAATTTCAATGCGTAACAACGGAAAGGCTTCAGATACTTTAGTAAGTACGTTGTACAACAATTCTGAAGGAAAAATTATATCGACGGCTATTCTTAAAAGGGTTTCTGTACCCGATTGTAAGCTGCTCGCAACGGCTTCCAGCTTTTGCGCTTCTGTTAGTAAAAACGAAGCACGCCGGTACATTAATTCACCTTGTGGGGACAGCTTAACTTTTCGGCCACTATTTTCAAATAACGATACGCCAATTGCATGTTCTAACTTTTGAACGGCGTGATGAATACTGGATTGACTTTTATGGACAACCGCAGCGGCCTGATTAAACCCCCCAGCATCTACGACGGCCTTAAACATGCGCCATTGCTCTAACGTTGACTTAAGCATATATTTCTCTTAACACTGAATGGAGAAGGGGAACCTATCGACATGTTACGTTAATAATTAACAAACCACGCTTGGGTTAGTTATTTACCGCTTTGTTTATGTCAGGAACAGAGCAGGTAATCACGGTGATATTCTCATACCCCATTGCTAAGAGTTGTTCTGCTGAAAGCTTTGCGCGAACGCCAGATGCACAGTGTATGTAAATAGGTTTTGCTGCATCTTTTACATTCTCTAGCATCTTCATTTCCAACACACCGCGAGGGAAATTTGTCGCTTTTGGTACTGGATTAGCTTGCACTTCGCCAGGCTCTCTTACATCGATCAGTATGCCGTTGTTTTCGCGCATCTCATTATCCGCTTCAACAGCGGGTATGCACCGAATGTTACACGTTATATTTGATAGTCTTGTTGGTATGTCTATAAGCATTATTATTCCTTTTATAGAAACATTAGGTATTTCATATATAATGTTAATTATTCTAATATGTCAAATGAACCTAAATTAGGTAGGGTAAATTAGCGGGCTGTTAGACTTTCGTATATCATAGCGCTACTTTATCGTTAATCAATAATACTAAGCGGAATAACAAGCTTTTATGGAATTATCTTCTGAGTTACTTAATGAGGACATGCTTAGTCATGCGACAGAAGCTGAACAGTTTCTTAAACAGTTGGCCAATAAAACGCGGCTTATGGTAATGTGCTCATTGCTTGACCAAGAAAAAAGTGTAAGCCAGTTACTTGAAATTGTTGATGTTTCACAACCTGTCATATCTCAACACTTAGCGTTATTGCGAGAATCAGGTTTAGTGTCAACACGTCGTGATGGGCAAACCATTTATTACAGCCTGGCCGATGAACGCGTGCAACGCACGATAGCGCTGTTGTATGACTTCTTCTGTAAACCTAAAAATTAGAGCAAGAGGGCAGTGCAAATGTTGCCCCAATCATCTGCACTTATGCTCAAGGTTAACCGAACAGGCAGCGGTGTTCCATAGATGAGGCATGCTAAAGTAGCATGGCGCATTCGATGTAAGTGGTACACTCCTGCTCGTGTTACAAGTTTAGAGTAGCCAATATCATGCCTTGCCCCTCAAACAGCCGTCTCCCAAAACACCAATTATTTTAAGTTCATAAGCGAAGTTGTTTGCGAATTAGGCGCGAGCCACAATGTTTTCAACATATTCTGTGTCGTTGAGCTTATCAATATCAATTTCTGGTTGATTTAATAGATCAGCTTCTGACAACAGTATGTCTACTTTGTGTGCGGCCCAGTCTATGTTAGAAATGTGTGAGGGCAAAATAGTAATTTTTTTACCACCAGGCAGCCAATTATGCGTGTCTAAAATAACCAACGTTATTTTCCATGTTTTAAGGTCGAATACAAAATCGCAAATATGACCTACATTACCACTCGTCGTCGCGACCTCATATCCATTTACTTCACCGCATGCCCTTAGGTGGTTGACGGGGCGTGTTTCCTCCAGTGAAGCATCAGAACTTTGAGTCGGCGGATCAACAAGGTCTCCAGGATGTGCAAAGTCACCCCATGCGCCAGGACCAACCCAGTAATAACCATAACCAAAATATTTAAACAGGGTTTCCTCATAGTCTCGAGACACAGGCTTATGCTCGTCAATAGACGGACTGTTTTTCAACGTCTGGGATGTCATGTCAACGGCTATCACATTTTCATCTGGGTCGATGTGGGTAACAGAAACGGGAGATACCACTACTTTTCGGCTCAGCGGTAACCATGTATTGGTATCGGCAACAATGTAGCGAATGACGAAGCTTTCATCGTCAAACAACATATCTTTAATGCCGCCGACTGTCGTATCCGTGGCTTGGATTGAAAAGTGACGCATTTGCTTGAATGAGATAGTCATCACAGGCCTCCTTTCGCTTGTGTTATGTAGAAAAGGTCGTTAGCGCTTAAAATCGCAATGCTAATTCTTAGTTAAGTGTAGTGCAGTTATATAATTTTGAAAGTAGATGAATAAGGTGAAAGGCTATCTAGATAGATATAAATCAACGCGAAATAGGTGGGTTAAAACTAGCAATAACAACGATACGCTGAAGGGTTTAGCGAGGAAAGCACAACCACCCCGGGAGTAGCGAAGGTATGGTTGTGCAGCTGCTGGTGTTGTAAAGTAATTATGCTACGTCAAACGCATCGTCTGAGTAGTCGTCGTCATAATCTGATTGATTACTAGCGCTGCTGTGTAGCGTGTAAAAGTGCTTTTTACCTCTTGCCAACCTTACATACTTAGCCCATGCACGAGCAATAGGTGTAGTGCATTCTTGTTGACCTTTGATAAACGCAACAAAATCATGCTCGTCGGCGTTTTCAGGCGACAGTTCACCGCTTTCAAGCGCTAACAAGGTATATCCGTATTGGGAGAGAATATTTGCCTCACTAATACTAAAATCTCCGGACTTTTTGAAGCCGTAAGGGAATTTCTGTCTATCTATAAATGGCTTAGAAGAGGGTCTAATTGCTTCCGTTTTCATGTTTTCACCTAGCTCAGCGTTTGGATTCCTCGCACTTTTAATCTAATTATTTGCGTCGGTGAAACAAAATATTTTTTTCTTATCAATAAAAAAAATTATAACTCAAGACTGTGTTCAGCAAGACCAGGCTGGTCGTGCTTTTACGCCTTATTTATGTAAGAAGCGGAATAGTAATCATAGTTTTCACGGCGTGAAAAATTTTCTATCGCTACGATGAGAATTATTCGTTGTTATTTTTTAAGGTTAATGCCAATACTTAGTTGTGTTTAACTTCACCTACATAAAGTAACAAAGCAATGAGTAAAGATTACCGCCATCAACACGACGACTGGTCTTTTGAAGATGATGGAGCAATGCATCACAATCAAAAAGATAAAACACGAAGTCAAAGTTTTAAGGCAAAATTGAAAAGAGACATTCAAAGAAAAGAGAAGCAAAAGCGCTTATATCAAGAAGCGCATTAGTTCACGCTTTCTTTCTTTAATATGTCATTTGAAATCAACGCTGTTAATAATATAACGGCGTTGTTGTGTTTTTGCTTTTTTTTACCGTATTATCTATACAAATTTACACCTTATACTTGGTTTAGTAAGACGTATGGATATCCGCTTTCTCACAACCTTTATCGAAGTGGCAAAAACACGGCATTTCGGTAAGGCAGCTGAAAACCTTTATTTAACTCAATCTGCTGTTAGCGCGCGCATAAAGCTTTTAGAAGAATATTTTCATACCACCTTATTTATTCGACAGCGAAATAGTATTCAGCTTACTCAGTCTGGCGAGAAGTTGCTCCCTTACGCGAAACAGCTGTGTGAAACCTTAAATGATGCAAAGCAGGAACTGCAAATTCAGTCCTCTGAATACGTGGTATGTGGTGCAACACAGCTTGCTAGTGAATTGATCCTTCCCGACGTGCTAAGCCATTTACATAGCACTTTCCCTGATTGGTCCGTAAAAGCAGAGGCCTTATCATTAGATGGTTTATCCCGACAGCTACACGAACGCGTGCTTGATATCGCGTTCTCTACAGAGCCGCTAAAGTCTGAAGATGTGGTTAGTTCGGTATTAATAGAAAGCCCCCTTGCACTCTATGTAGTGGGCGGGGCAAGTGAAGAGGTAATGCCTAGCGAGTTTGTGGCCATTGATTGGGGCGCGAAAGCTCGTGAATGGTTACTTACGCATTATCCACAGTTACGTGATGCAAAGTTAAGTACCAATAGCTTAGCGTTAGCGGTTGATAACCTCACTAAGGATGGAGGTGTGGCGTTACTACCAACGTTTATTGAGCATTCGGCTACAGATACAAGTGGGTGGAAAAAAGTTGAACAACTTGAAGATATCACTATGAAAGTATACTTGCACAGCATGAAGCAGGTGAGAAGAGTAGGCTTAAGCGCTATAATAGAAAGCGTATCAAGTATCAATCCCATCAATAATTGAGAGACGTTATGTCAACAAATCCTTTGCTAGAAAAAAACGCCTTCGACAGGTTAGAAGCATCACTGCGCAAAATTAAAGAGAATAGCGAGCTATTTATCTTAAAAGATGAACACGGCTGCGTGATGTTGACCACCGATGAAGAGGATGGGATCCCAGTATGGCCTGATGCAGAGCTTGCGCTACTTTGGGCAACAGATGAATGGTCACAATGTGAAGCAATGCGTTTATCGGTAGATGACTTTTTAAGTAAGTGGGCGCCCGGTATGTCACAAGATGATTTAATGGTAATGGTTTGTCCGGTACCGGGAGAGGAAGGGGAAGTTATTGAACCAGGTGATTTTGCCCAACAAATAGGGTGATCTTAAACGTCGTATAGTGCGTTTTTAATAGTACTAAACCGTGCGTGATTTGCTGTCCTTGATGCGCCCACACGGGCGTATTTTCGTTTAACAGTAATGCCGCGTCAAAGGGTAGCTATACGCTGAACACGGCACTTCAACAGTGTTTATTCCGTTCTTTGTTTAAAATAGTCTTCGTTAGGAGTAATACCTTGGGTGAGCCGAGTAGTGATGATCTGTGGTTTCTTCCATTAGGAGGAACTGGCGAAATCGGCATGAATTTAAATCTCTACGGTCATGATGGTAAATGGCTGATGGTTGATTGCGGCGTTTCATTTGATGAGCCTTTACAGCCGCCCTATAAAACGTCTTCACAAAACTCGCACTCAGCACAAAAGCATCGCGTTGTTGCAGCTGACCCCACATTTATTTCTCAACGAAAAGAAGCATTAAGTGCCATTATTATCACGCACGCACATGAAGATCATGTCGGTGCCATTCCCTATCTTTGGCAGCGTTTTCAATGTCCTATTTATGCTACGTCTTTTACTGCTGAAATCCTTCGTAGAAAGCTTGCGCAAACGAAGTTGGCAAACAAAGTACCTATTATCGAGATTGAGCCTCATACCACACATCAGTTTGGCCCATTTACCGTATCTTGGTTATCCGTTACCCATTCACTTCCTGAGCCTTTTGCACTTAAAATTAGTACGTCCGTGGGAAGCGTGCTGCATACTGCTGACTGGAAGGTTGATGCTAACCCTATAACGGGGAAGCCTTTTGATGTAAACCGCTTCAAGGCGCTATCGAAAGAGAATATTCTTGCATTAGTCGGCGATTCAACTAATGCCACCAAACCCGGCTTCTCAATTTCTGAACGAAATTGTTACGACGGATTACTAAGCACCGTTCGTTCACAGAAAGGCAAAGTGGTGGTGACGTGTTTTGGAAGTAATGTTGCGCGTCTTATTTCTTTGGCTCGTGTGGCGCAAAAGTTAGGGCGATACATGGCACTGTATGGGCGTTCTTTACTAAACATGTACGGAGTAGCAAAACAACAAGGCATATGGCCAGACGACCTTACCGTCATTGATGCACATCATATAGGGTATTTGCCGTCTAACGAAGTACTCGCGGTGGCAACGGGCAGTCAAGGTGAGCGTAATACAGCGCTGGCAAGACTGGCCGACGATACACACCCACTTTTGCAATTAGACAAAGGAGATACCGTAGTCTATTCCGCGATGGTCATTCCAGGAAATGAAGATAACGTGGCGCGTGTTAATGCTAAGTTGGCCGCTCGAAAAATAAATGTCATTATGAGCGAAACTCACGATTTGCCTATTCATGCTAGCGGGCATCCTTGCGAGGAAGAACTTAAATTAATGTATCATTGGGTAAAACCTAAAATTGCTATCCCCGTTCATGGAGAGCCCAAACACATTAGTGCGCATGCAAATGTGGCAAAAGCATGCGGTGTAAAGATAACGTATGAAGGGCTTAACGGTGATTTGTACCGCTTAGCACCACAACCAAGTGTAAGGCGGCAAGTTGTTGATACGGGGAGAATTCCTGTTCTGCAAGACTAATCTTTTTGGTACTAAATGTATTACCCTCCTCGGAGCAGTTTTACACTGCATTTTTATGACACGTTCTGATACAATTCACACATAATAATAATTTCGTCGAGCTGTTATGCGCCTTTCCCTCATCCTACTTTGGATGCTTCTTCTGGTTTGCTTCTCAAGCAATGCGTCTCCTCGCCTTACTAACCCTGTCTTTCAATCGCTTTCAACTAAGAATGGTCTACCCCAAGATATCGTTAATGACATTTGTATTGCCAATGATGGATTTATTTGGATTGCAACGGAAGGGGGGCTGGCAAGATGGGATGGTGTAAGAGCAAAGCAAATTAGCGGGCCGGACAATATTTTTTTTGACACCGCTATTTATAAAATTACCCTTGAGGGTAACGACGCCGTTTGGATAAGCACGTACTCAAATGGTATCTATCGGTTAGATCTTGCAACACAGGACGTCAAACTTGCTATTGATATGCCTTTCTCAAACTATAGCGACTGGTCTCAAAACGCGGAAAGTTTTTTTTGGCAGAGTGAGCATGAGTTAGTTATCGCCCTTCCTGAAGTGGTGTTGCTCTATGACACCGAAACGAAAAAAACAAAGGAATTAGCTGCACTTAGCGAAGAGCTTATCGAACAAACACATTTGATCCGCTTCGCGATGATAGTTGATGATATTTTAATTATGGCCACGACGGACGGTGTTTTTACGGTAGACACAACATCACAAAAGCGTGAGTTAAAACGTTTAGATTACTTGGCCGGCGTGCCCAAAGACGATGACAATAATAACGCCAAATTTCTTACTTTAGATAAAAAGGACAGGTTGTGGATAGCAACCGTAAATGGGGTATTTAAAACGTCCAAAGCGCACTTTTTAGCGCATATTCATGACGAAGCTCAACCGTCTTTTGAAAGGGTTATTTCCGGTAAAAACGTATGGACGATGAGGGACGCAGGTGAAGATAGTTTTTGGCTGGGCACGAACCGCGGCCTCGCCTTACTGCAAAAAAAAGATGAGACGTGGATTTTTGAACACATTTTAGAGCCACACAACGGTCGTACCGAATTATCAGACAAAAGAATTAAGGCGTTGCAGGTCGATAACGCTGGCAACTTGTGGCTAAGCTCTGTTTACGGTGGAGCGTTGCATTTTGGTGTAAAAAGTGCCGATATTTTTTCTATTCAAAATAGTCGGTATAACGAAGAACGCGCGTTGAGCGATGGCGTGGTGTGGGCGCTTGCGCAGACTGAACCCGATACGTTATGGATAGGTACTGAGAACGGGCTTAATCGATACAATTTCACCACTGACAAAACCGACCAATACCTCACCAAAGAAAGCAGTGATATTACCGAAGGTGAAGCGCTTATTCAGCGTGTTGTTCCAGCACCCGAAGGCAAACTGTTTTTGCAGACCTATATGGGGATCAGATTATTCGATCCCGAAGACGAAACCTTATCAATTCCTCCCCTTGTAGATGCCACGCAAAAAGATATTTTCGATGTATGGAGCTCTAGTATTGTTGGCGATAAAGAAGGTGACCTGTATTTTATCGGCAATGAGTTTTATCGATACCGCGTGGCGACGCAAACGATAGAGACGTTAGCGCTTGATAAAGAAATATTCGATGTAGGCTTTTCAATTGGCTTTTTGGGAGAATCACCTTACCACGATAATCGGATGTTTTTAGCTATGGGAGGCGGCCTGTGGTTAGTCGACCTGAATACGTTTGACCACGAATTGGTCTATCGATTTTCAGAGTCGCAACGAAGTACCGATCGCTCAATAAGTTCTTGGGTTATTGACGATCTTGGGGTGCTCTGGCTAGCCTATAGCGGTTACGGATTGATAGGTGTTGATGCCGATACCTTTGAACCGCTGTATAACCTTAATGACTCTAATCTACTCATGAGCAACATTGTGTACGGGCTAGAAAAAGATGGAAACGGGGATATCTGGTTTAGCTCTCACAATGGTCTTCATCGTTATTCTCCGCTCTCGGGGCAAGTAAAAAACTTTATTTATGGGCGTGAATTATCGGTCTCAGAGTTTAATCAAGATGCAGCATTAAAACTGCATGATGGATCTTTCGCATATGGAGCCACGACCGGGGTCGTTATTTTTGACCCAGCGACGTTGGCGAAATCATTTCGAACAGAAGCGTCAGATGTAAACCAAACAGCCATTACTGAGGTGTCAGTAGATAGTCGATTACTGCCACAACCATTAACGAATCTGAATGGAAAAACCGTTTACTTAAATCATGATGACTACGGCCTAACGGTGTATTTTTCTGCCCTCGCAATGAACAGTGTTGGCAATGTCAAATACCATTACAAACTCACCCGTGATAGC
>Ga0102951_1000614_pt1 | contig 12813 bp, 10 predicted proteins | sample SalPonA_B_H2O_MG_FD_78507 | JGI IMG/M metagenome (GOLD analysis project Ga0102951, IMG submission 78507) | Water microbial communities from South San Francisco under conditions of wetland restoration - Salt Pond MetaG R2A_B_H2O_MG | ecosystem: Environmental > Aquatic > Non-marine Saline and...
AACCACGACGTGTCGCGTTCGAAATACAGTGCACCGAACAAGCGGCCTTGCCCGATGGTGCGTTCAACACTTTCTTCAAGGGCTGTGCCTTCAATATTATCTTGCTTATATAACGTCTGCATCAATGTGGTTTCAGCAATAAATTCACCCCAGGCTGAGCGAAGCGGCATCGAGAGGGTTGGAGCAATGTGAAAACGTGTTGCAGTAGGTAATGATTCTGATGTGTTATCAAAATACGCCAATTCTGAATCAAGGCTAAACTGAAAGTACTGTCCTAATGGCTTGCGGTAATTGACCTTTATCTCAGGAAGCGCACGGTAGCTGTCAGCCGTATCGCCTATAATTTCGAAGTCTTTTACTTGCATATTTACTGACAACGCCTGCGAGTAATAGCGCAAGCTTACCGTTCTATATAAATGTGTGTCAGCGCGACTGTAATAATCTGAGCCTAAATCGACCAGGTAGTTATCGTCACTTAACCCGTTAAAGTCGACCCCTAACATCCAATTCTTATTTATTTGCCCTTGGTGCTCTAACCGATAAAAATAACGGTTCGGGCTGCCTGCTATATCTTTGTCACCTGGGAGATATTCTAGGTAAACCATACCTTGGCTTTTCTCGGTGAGATAACGGAACTCGGTGTTAAGTTGCACCCCACGTAACGACATAAAACGGGGTGAAATTGTCATGTCGTAGTTGGGGGAAATATTCCAGTAGAAAGGCTGTTCATAATCTACGCCCGTTCGACTTGAACTGGTTAGTTGTGGAAACAACAATCCCGTTTGTCGTTCATTGCTGACGGGAAATGCAAAATAAGGAAGGTAAAAAACGGGCACATCAGCGATATAGAATCGCGTATTTTTAGCTTTGCCCCAAGCAGTGCCTTGTTCTAGACTGATTTCACTTGCTCTTATCATCCAATCTTCATCACCTGCGGGGCAGGTAGTAAAGCTGACGTCTTTTAAAACAATACCCGTTTCGGTATCAAGCAAAATATCTTTTGCAGCACCTTGACCCACAAAGCCAGTAAGCGTGTATTGTGTGTTTTCCATTTCTAAGCGCTCTTCGTCAGCGCGAAAAGAAACTGCATCACTTTCCACACTAAGTTGCGCATCACGATATTGCACCTCTCCCTTGGCAATCAAATTGCGACCGTTCTCACTCACTTGCGCTTGAGATGCGCTAATTACTGCGGTGTCAGAAGTAATGTCGACGTTACCCGAAAACAGAGCCACCTTATTTTTGATAATTTCGGTTCTATTTGCCTCAACCTTTACATGGCCTGTTGGCATTAACTTTTCGCTATTAAAAGAAATAGGCTCAGCGTAACACAGCGCAGTGGGGGCTTGTGTTTGAGAAGTGGCTTGTTGCGCGTACGTACTCACTGACATTAGTGCCGCGGCGACAAGCATGACGCAGGTCTTTTTCATGCGATGGGGAGTGGCCTGTTCTATTTGGTGCTGCTCAAACGACATGGTAAGCATAGGCTTCCTAGTAACGTTCAGCATATTATTATCAATTTGCTGATGTTAAACACCAGCACGTAACTATTTTGTGCAAGACGTCAATTCTAAGCACTTCTTATCTATTAACCAACCGTTGTTTAAAAAAAAGAAAGATATATTGCCAATTTCGTCGCAATTACGGCCTAATTAACTTGAATTTGCGGCTTATGCGCTTACTTATAATGAGTAATTCGTCATAATGGCGGGCAATATCATCGCTTATTTTATTGTAATCGCGCGTCGGTGCTTATAAAGGAGAGTCTACATGGCTATATGGGGGAAAGTACTGGGCGTAATTTTTGGCCTGATGTTTTTAAAAATACCCGGTGCAATTCTAGGGCTCATTGTTGGCCACTTTTTCGATAAAGCCTACAGCCAAGATTTTAATAGGTCAGGCGGTTTTGCGCGCTTTTTTTCTGACCCTCAAAGTATGAAACAGCAAGCGATATTTTTTCATAGCTTGTTTTCTGCGCTAGGCCACTTAGCTAAGTCAGACGGGAAGGTTACGCCGAAGGAAATTCAAATTGCGACTGCATTGATGGATGATATGCAGCTTACTGGTGATACCCGAAAAGAGGCGCAAAATGCCTTCAGAGACGGTAAAGCAAGGGACTTTCCGCTTGTTGACACGCTAAACACATTCTATCAGGCATGCCATGGGCGACGCGATATACTACAAGTGTTTCTTGAGATTCTTATTCAGACAGCATTTGCTGATGGGGAAGTGTCTCAACAAGAGTATCGCGTACTGGAAAAAGTGGCGAAACCATTAGGGTTTAGACGCAAAGATGTAGACTACCTTATCGCCATGTATGAGGCTGAGATTCGCTTTAGGCAGCGAGGTGGTCAAGCGGGAGCGGGCCAACGACGTGGTCAACAGGGCAACGCAAGCAGTGGGTATTCTGATCAGCAATCCTTGTCTGATGCTTACCAAATTTTAGGCGTTTCTCAAAATGATGATGAAAAGACGATTAAGCGTGCGTATCGAAAGCGAATGTCAGAGCATCACCCTGATAAACTAATATCTAAAGGGCTTCCTCTGCAGGCAATGGAAATAGCGAAGAAAAAGGCACAGGACATACAATCAGCCTACGAACTCGTAAAAGACAAACGCGGCTTCTAATCATGGCATCAACGCGAAAGCTAACGTACGTACCGGCAGTCACTCAAGCCTACATTGATGAGTTTATCGAGATGCTATGGTTGGAAAAGGGGCTTTCAGATCATACGCAACAAAGCTATCGAACTGACTTAACGAAACTTGCCGTTTATTGCAACAACGAGGGGATAAAAGATATTTCGGTGCTAACCAGTGAGCATATTCAGGGATATCTTGCGCATAGACATCAAGAAGGCTTATCCACGCGAAGTACGCAGCGTGCGATGAGCGCGATGCGTGCCTTTTATATATTTTTAATTAGCAAGCAGGTTCGTATAGACAGCCCGATTTCTGCTTTATCTAACCCGAAAACAGCAAAGATATTGCCTACATCATTGTCTGAACGTGAAGTCGAAACGTTACTGGCCGCGCCGCTCACTGACGATCCCGTAGAATGCAGAGATAAGAGCATGTTAGAAGTTCTTTATGCTACTGGGCTGCGTGTAAGTGAACTTATCGGATTAACACTTGATCAAGTGAGTTTGCAGCAAGGCGTTGTACGGGTGACTGGAAAGGGCAATAAAGAGAGGCTGGTTCCGTTAGGTGAAGAGGCTATTGAGTGGTTGCTCGTGTATATCAAAGATGCCCGCCCTATACTTGCCACTAAGCAAAGTGATGTGGTGTTTTTAAGTAAGCGAGGCCAAAAAATGACACGTCAGACATTTTGGCATCGTATAAAATACTATGCAGTGAAAGCCGGCATAGAACAGCATCTGTCTCCTCATACTCTAAGGCATGCTTTTGCAACGCATTTATTAAACCATGGTGCAGACTTGCGCGTGGTGCAAATGCTATTAGGGCATAGCGACCTTTCAACGACACAAATTTATACCCATGTTGCAACAGAACGCTTGCAAACCCTTATTCATAGCCATCATCCTAGAGGTTAAGTAACGTATAAAGTGGGATGAAAACGTGTTTATGCCGACAAACCCTGTGATAGCATAACCGCAGTGGCGACGTGTAAGCGTATTTTATCGAAGTTCGGGAATTATTTGTTAGGCATGAAGGTCTTATCAATATTCCCTCTCGTATTTAAGGTTTTGTACATTGGCCTACACTGTGGTGCGATGTCATTTTCGGAGTTGTTAAGTGAAATCAGTATTTAAAATTTTTGCAGTTGCACTGACTTTGGTTAGTGCAACGGGCAATGCAGCCGATGAAGCGGCAATTAAAAACAAACTGTCTAGCATGTTAGACCTAAATGTAGAGACAATGAGTGACTCGCCAATACCAGGATTAGTGCAGGTGTCGACCGAGCGTGGTCTCTTTTATGTCAGTGAAGACGCCAAATATTTGGTCCAAGCCCGTATTTTCAATATTGATGAGGGTATGCGTAACGAAACTGAACAAGCGCTATCTACCTTGCGCGTTGACAGTATGAAACCATTCGCATCATCTGCCATTTCGTTCAAGGCGGCTGATGAAAAGCATGTTATTAACGTGTTTACCGATATCACGTGTGGGTACTGCCGGAAGTTTCATAATGAAATCGACGAACTAAACCGTCTCGGTATCACGGTTAACTATCTTGCGTTTCCTCGCGCTGGGCTTAATAGCCCTACCTATGGTGATATGGTCGCCGTATGGTGTGCAGAAAATCCTCAGCAAGCGCTAACTGATGCTAAAGCTGGTGATAGCGTACCTTCATCCACGTGTAAAAATACCGTTGCAGAACAGTACCAATTGGGTCAAAAGTTAGGTGTTAATGGTACACCTAATATCATATTACCAGATGGTGAGCTTATTCCTGGTTACCAACCCGCTGCTGTTTTGTTACAGCGTCTAAATCAAGCTGGTTAACGGCCATGCTGCGCGCGTATTTAGCAAATGCGCGCAGCGCAATCTGCAAATGATTCTATAAATCCACTAATTTCTTGCCTTTCTCCCACTGATCTCGGTTATCATTCATAGATATGAATTGACGATATTTGGTATCAAATGATATTGCCTGTTGTTCGCCGTGAAGTTAACGGCCCCGCTTTAACATCCGACTTACACCCCGTAATTGACCGCATTTATCGAGGCAGAAACATAACCAGCGTCGATGAACTAGATATTGGCCTAAAAGGGTTGACGCATTTCAATGCACTACAAGGTGCATTGCACGCCGCTGAGCTGCTTTCTACGCTTATTCAGGATGATAAAAAACTTATCATTGTCGGCGATTTTGATGCCGACGGTGCGACGAGCATTGCGGTATGTATTCTTGCATTGCGTATGCTTGGATACTCGAATGTCGATTACCTTGTGCCGAACCGCTTTGATTTTGGCTATGGATTAAGTGTTCCTATCGTTGATATTGCAAAGCAGCAACACGCCGACCTAATAATGACGGTGGATAACGGTATCTCATGCATTGACGGTGTTGCACATGCTAAATCGTTGGGCATTCAGGTTATTGTCACCGATCACCACCTTCCAGGCGATGAAACCCCTAATGCTGATGCCATCGTTAACCCCAACCAACATGGCTGTACGTTTCCCTCAAAGAACCTGGCGGGGGTTGGCGTCGCGTTTTACATTATGCTTGCTTTAAAGTCTGTTCTTCAGCAAAAGGGCTACTTCACCAGCAAGGGTATTGCGCCTCCCAACCTAGCAAGCTTACTTGATATTGTAGCCGTGGGAACGGTGGCAGATGTGGTTGTGCTAGATAAAAATAATCGAATTTTGGTGCATCAGGGGCTTCAACGTATTCGTGCCGGTAAATGTAGGCCAGGTATCAAAGCATTGGTCGACGTTGCAAATAGAGAATGCGGACACTTAACGTCAACCGATTTAGGGTTCGTTGTAGGTCCACGTCTAAACGCTGCCGGCCGATTAGATGATATGTCGCAAGGTATTGCCTGTTTGTTGGAAGATGAACCCATTCAAGCACGAATGATTGCCGCAGAGCTCGATGCGCTAAACCGTGAGCGCCGCGAAATAGAAACGGGCATGAAAGCGCAGGCCGAGCAAGTGCTAGAAAAGATGGCACTTGATGAGGGGGATGTTCCATCCGCGCTGGTGGTTTATCAAAAAGACTTTCATCAGGGCGTTATTGGTATCGTTGCTGGCCGACTCAAGGAAAAATACCTTAAACCTGTTATCGCATTTGCACATCAAGATGATGACGTTATTAAGGGGTCAGCACGCTCTATCCCTGGGGTACACATTCGTGATGTACTTGAAGAGGTCAATACGCGTTACCCTGATATTATTGACAAGTTTGGTGGTCACGCCATGGCGGCGGGATTGAGCCTTTCTGTAGAAAAGCTATCTGCTTTTGAAAGTGCGTTTATTGCGGTCGCACAAGCGCATCTGCAAAAGCTTGATGGCAATCATTCAATCTTATCTGACGGCGTTTTAACTGCAAAAGAGCTAACACTTGATTTTGCGCGTCTTCTTAAAATGGCTGGGCCGTTCGGGCAAGGCTTCGAGTCGCCATTGTTTGATGGTGAATTCGATGTGGTAAGCCAACGATTAGTGGGCGAGAAACATTTAAAGTTAGTATTGCGTGCACCACAGGTTGGCGAAGTTGATGCCATCGCTTTTAATGTCGACTTAACACAGTGGCCTAACGCATCGCATCGGCGCGTTCAGTTAGCGTATCGGTTAGATGTTAATGTATTTAGAGGCAACGAAACGGTTCAGTTATTGGTTGAGCAAATAACGCCAGCGTAAGCATAACCCTTTGTTAAAAACACATACTACAAACGCAGTGACGTAATGAAATCTGAAAGCGAGAAACTGGTTAAAAAGCACCGGCAGTTAACACAGTCTGATAATATGAAAGTGACGTCTCATGTACAACGTGATGAAGGTGAGTGGGTGCGCAATACAATAATGATAGAAAGTGTTGATGTCCCTTTTATATATCGCCGAAAACAGCAATATCAAAGTTTAAAAGGGGCGCGCGTTAACATTACTTACTACCCCAACATAGAGAGTGTCGCTGGCATGGAGTTTGAAACCATGAAAGTGGTGCGTTTAAAACGCAGTTAATGTGATGATGATGCAATGAATGACGAGTGGTTGACTGCGTTTGTTTTACATCGCAGGCCGTACCGAGAAACAAGCTATATTGTTGACTTTTTCACACTAGAAGAAGGGCGGGTGAGTGCGGTCGCAAAAGGGGTTAAAAACAGTAAGTCGGATAAAAAAAGTCTACTACAGCCGTTTCAGGCATTACGTTTACAGTTGGCGGGTAAATCCGAACTTAAAAACTTACGTCATGTAGAAAATACTGCGGCCTCGCTTATTTTTCCGGGAAAGGCACTTTTTTGTGCGATGTACGTCAACGAGCTAGTGAATCGTATTATGCCCTCAGGCCTTTCTAGTGATGGGCTATTTCACGCCTACACCACTGCGTTAACGGCCTTATCTTCATCGTCTGACCTTGAATTAACGCTGCGCGAATTTGAGTTTTCCTTGCTTGAAGAGATGGGCCTTTTGCCCGACTTCACATTTGACTTGCAAAACGATGAGCCCATTGTTGAAACGACCACATATTATTTGCACCCCGAATTAGGTTTTTATGCGACACCTGATGGCAGGCAAGCTCGCGGGTTTCCGGGCGCTGCGTTGCTTGGCTTAGCAAGAGGGGAGTTTGACGATGTGGGAAAAAAAGTAGCGAAGGTACTGTGTCGCGACTTGCTAAAACCGTTGATTGGCGACAAGCCGTTAAAAAGCAGAGAGCTGTTTTCAGTAAGAAAGCGTTAGTTATTAGCACGTCGCTGGCTTGTTTTTACGTTACGCTATCATGCATGCGCATAACGAAATAATGCGCTTGGGTCGTTGTTTTTGTTACACTCGTTACCGCAAGATATGCTGGTCTCTACATCGCGCCATGAATTAGTTGAACAATGAAAACCGACTACCGCTAAAAAAGTCCGTGCGCCAGAATGAAACTTAAAGACGTAATATTTCGTAAAGGGGTTACGTGTATTGAAACACTGTTCACAAGAGAACAACGGTAATTCGATATTGCCCACGGTTGTAATAATCAAATATAGCATTACCGCGAAGATTACAGCTCGCTTAGCATTTTTAAATTAAGTAATAACACAGGCACACATTCATGAATTCGATTCTTCTAGGTGTAAACATTGATCACATTGCTACACTTCGCAATGCGAGAGGGACGCACTATCCCGACCCCGTCCATGCGGCTGATGTTGCCGAACGTGCTGGCGCTGACGGCATTACCGTTCATTTGCGTGAAGACAGACGCCATATAAAAGATCGTGACGTAAGGTTATTAGCCCAAACCATTAACACCCGCCTTAATTTTGAAATGGCAGTGACTGAAGAAATGGTTACTATTGCAGAGGAAATTAACCCTGCGTTTTGCTGTCTTGTTCCCGAAAAAAGGGAAGAGCTTACCACCGAAGGTGGATTAGATGTGGCGGGAAATCTTGCACATGTTAAAGCGGCGTGTGAGCGTCTCGCTAACGCAAATATTCAAGTGTCATTATTTATTGATGCTGATAAATCTCAAATTGACGCCGCGGTTGAATGTGGTGCGCCTTACATTGAAATTCATACTGGCCAATATGCAGAAGCAACGACCGAAGCGGCGCAGCAAGAAGAGCTGGCGCGGTTAATTGAAGGTATTGAGTATGCAGACCGCCAAGGATTAAAAGTGAATGCTGGCCATGGCTTGCATTATCACAACGTTAAACCTATTGCTGCTATTCCTCAGCTCATCGAGTTAAACATTGGCCACGCTATTATTGCAAGAGCCGCCTTTGACGGGCTGCATACTGCCGTAGCTGATATGCGTAAATTAATGCTAGAAGCCCGAGCGGGTTTATAACGCAATCCCATTTGAAGAGGACAACGAGTGGCCATTGCAGGTTTAGGTACGGATATCATTGAAATTGCGCGTTTAGGAAAGGACGATACGGTAACGCGTCGACTTGCCCGTCGCATACTCACCGAAAGTGAATACGATACATATCAGAAAAGTAAAACAAAGCTGGCTTACCTTGCCAAGCGCTTTGCCGCAAAGGAAGCGACAGTGAAAGCGTTCGGCACGGGTATAGGTAACGGGGTAAGTTGGCAACACATTGAAGTGCGCAATAATGAGGTGGGAGCGCCGTTTCTCGTGTTATCAGGTGAACTGGCAGCATTGTGTGAGCAAAGAGGGATAAAGCAGACGTTTCTGAGTATTTCTGACGAACAATCTTATGCCGTGGCAACGGTCATTCTAGAATCCTAACGGTACCGGAGTCATTTTTGGTTAATTTTTATAAGCCGGGTAAAACGAAAAGCGTTATCAGCAAACGTAAAAGCGGCAAGGTAAAGGCCAGGGTAAGCGCAAGCGCAGTTCCCGAGCAGGCATCACTGACTATCGATAGCCTGGATTGGCTGGGTAATGGGGTGGTCCGTGGCGAAATCATGTATTTCGTAGAGGGCGCGCTACCGGGCGAGGCGTGCGAAGTTAAGGTGGTTAGCAATAAAAAGCGGGTGGCGAATGCGACGACAACCAAGCTTAATAGTACGTCTGAACATCGGGTTGTTCCGTTTTGCTCGCTAGCCTCAACATGTGGTGGTTGTCAGTTACAGCATATCGACGCAAAGGCTGCTTTGTCACTTCGAGATAATGCGCTAAAAGCAATGCTTACGCGCCAGCTTCACGTGTCTGAGGATGTATGGGTAGCACCCCTATCAGGAAGCACGCCAGCTTATCGACGAAAAGCGCGTTTAGCGATTGATGCCAGAAATATGGATAGCGTTAAGCTTGGCTTTCGAGAACATGCGGGCAAAAATATCATCAATGTGCCTTCTTGCCCGGTGCTTGTGCCTGCGCTCAATGCCTTGCTTACTCCGGTACAGGCACTGTTTTCTGGCTATGAATGTGCCCGCGCTATAGGCCATGTAACCCTTGTTGCAGGCAATAATGTAACGCAGGTTACCGTAAAGCATACAAGGCCGCTAATGCCTGAATTTGTGAGCGCACTCAGTGACTTTGGTGACGCGCACGGTATTAATGTTTGTTTGGAAAATAAGCAAGGGCGATTGTCCTATGTACATCGTATTGCCGAGCTTAACGTGCATACACAAGATGGCCTGACATTATCACCTGCACCAAACGACTTTATTCAGGTGAATGAAAGTGTAAACCAGCAAATGATCACACAAGCGCTTGCGTGGCTTGCGCCTAAAAAAGGTGAGCGAGTAGCGGATTGGTTCAGCGGCTTGGGAAATTTTTCTTTGCCTATCGCGAAAACTGGGGCTGAGGTTCAGGCGGTAGAGGGCGTACCTGAAATGGTGCAACGTGCCCAGCAGAATGCGCATAAACAGGGCATTACTAATGTGCAGTGGTTACATCTCGATTTAGCGAACGAGAAAGACGTGCGCGGTGCACTGACGAAAGGGTTTGATAAAGTGTTGATAGACCCCTCAAGAGAGGGCGCGTTGACCGTTTGTCACGCACTTGCACAGGCAAAGCCTCAGTCAATAGTGTACGTTTCTTGCAACCCTAACACGTTTATAAGAGATGCACGGGTGCTTCTTGAGCATAATTACGTGATCGATAAAGCGGGAGCCGTTGAAATGTTTCCGTTTACCCAGCACATGGAAATGATGGCGTTATTTACACGTAAAAAACAGTAACGAGTATTAAGTTATGGTGTCGACAAGAAAAGTACATGCCGCGGAGCGACCTCCCTTTGAAGTTTGGTTGGACAGCCTTACCTTGTCTGATGAAACGAAAGATAAATTAAGAAGTGTGTCCTCTGAACCTGAAAAGCTACTTGTTGGCCAAGAAATGGTGGAAATTCTCTGCCAACTGAATATGGACGACGTTACGCTTCAAGCGGCGCTGGTTTTTCCTCATTGCGAACAACACCAATTAGACGATGCGGCAATAACAGAAACCTTTGGCAATGAAATTTGTGAGCTGGTTATTGGCGTGCGTAGAATGGATGCAATTAAAGCATTGCACAGTAAAAAGGCAAGCGCGCACGGTTTATCTGAGAAATCTGACGAGCAGCATATTGATAGCATTCGCAGAATGCTTTTGGCCATGGTCGAAGATGTGCGTGCCGTGGTTATTAAGATGGCTGAGCGTATTTGCGCGCTTCAACAAGTCAAAAAAGCCGACGAAGAAACCCGTGTTATGGTTGCTAGAGAGTGCGCGAGCATTTACGCGCCACTCGCCAATAGATTGGGTATAGGCCAGCTTAAATGGGAACTTGAAGATCTCGCGTTTAGGTACCTTCACCCAGATACCTACATGCGTATAGCCAAGCAACTTGATGGCAAACGTCAAGAGCGGGCTGACTATATCGATGCCATTGTCGATGACTTACAGTCGGTAATGAACAACGATAGTATTCGAGCAGAGGTATACGGTAGGCCAAAGCATATTTTCAGTATCTGGAAAAAGATGCAGAAAAAACGCCTCACATTTGAACAGCTTTTCGATATCCGAGCGGTACGCATTATTGCTGAACGACTTCAGGATTGCTACGCCGCACTCGGTACGGTTCATGCAAATTATAAGCATCTCCCAAATGAGTTTGATGACTATATTGCAACGCCAAAAGCGAACGGTTACCAATCTATACATACAGTGATTGTTGGGCCTGAAGGCAAGCCGGTCGAAATACAAATACGAACGCATAAAATGCATCAAGATGCCGAGCTAGGGGTTGCTGCGCACTGGAAGTACAAAGAGGGAAGTTCGGGTAAACAATCTGGTTTCGATGAACGAATAAACTGGCTACGTCGCATACTCGCGTGGCAAGAAGAAGTCTCTGAATCGGGTGACTTGGTTGAGGAGCTGCGAAGCCAAGTATTCGACGATCGCGTTTACGTATTTACGCCGAAGGGCGATGTTATTGACCTGCCTCAAGGGGCCACACCGCTTGATTTTGCTTATTATATTCACAGTAATGTTGGCCATCGGTGTATAGGTGCAAAGGTGAACGGGCGTATTGTACCGTTTACGTATTTACTGCAAAGCGGTGATCAAATTGAGGTGCTTACCGGAAAAGCCCTCAACCCAAGTCGAGACTGGATGCATCCTGGTTTAGGTTATGTGCACTCATCTCGAGCACGCGCAACCATTCACTCTTTCTTCAAAAAACAAGATAGAGATAAAAACCTCGCGGCGGGTAAAGAGTTATTAGAGCGAGAGTTACATCGCGCTCACCTTCCGGTAAAAGTGCCTTCAAGCGCGTGCGAGAAATTCAACCTTAATAATAACGATGACCTTTACACCGCTGTCGGTGCTGGCGATGTCAGAGTCATGCAGGTCATCAACTTTATTCATCATTTGCATGAGCCAGAGCAGCCTGAGCCTGAGATTAGCCCCAAAGTAAAAACACGCAAAACCGCCGGTGCTTCAGGGAAGAAAGATGCGGTTATTGTGCAAGGTGTTGGTCATTTAATGAGTCAGCTAGCAAATTGCTGTAAGCCGGTTCCAGGCGAACCGATAATGGGCTACATCACTCAAGGACGCGGTGTGAGTGTGCATAAGGAAGGGTGCGATCAGTTACAGCATTTGTTGTCTCAACATCCAGAACGCCAGATTGAAGTAAATTGGTCTGACGCATTAAAAGTCGGTTTTGAAACTGGTGTCGATATCTATTGTCACGATAGAACAGGGCTTTTGCGTGACATTACCACGGTACTTGCGAATGAAAATGTTCCGCTGCTTGGCGTGAACAGCTTAAGTGATAAAAACAGGCAAACCGCGCTTATCACCATTTCAATTGAAGTCTTAGATTTAGATAAACTGTCAAAAGTATTATCAAGGCTTCGACAACTTAAAGGGGTGACTGATGCAAGAAGAAAACAGTTCTAAATCAGCGGAACTCAGTCGTCTGTTAGACATTATGGCAAGATTGCGTGACCCGGACACCGGTTGCCCTTGGGATGTAAAGCAAACAATGGAAAGCCTCACGCGCTATACGATAGAGGAAGCGTATGAAGTGGTCGATGCCATTGAGAATGGAAGCACCGATGACATAAAAGAAGAATTAGGCGACCTACTTTTTCATATCGTTTTTTATTCACATATTGGGCAAGAAGCCAATGAATTCACTTTCGGCGACGTTGCAAACGCGGTTAGCGATAAGCTAATCCGGCGTCATCCGCATGTGTTTGGTACAAAGAAGGTAGCATTGAGTGATGAAGCGCTTAATGCTCAGTGGGACT
>Ga0102951_1000616_pt1 | contig 12801 bp, 13 predicted proteins | sample SalPonA_B_H2O_MG_FD_78507 | JGI IMG/M metagenome (GOLD analysis project Ga0102951, IMG submission 78507) | Water microbial communities from South San Francisco under conditions of wetland restoration - Salt Pond MetaG R2A_B_H2O_MG | ecosystem: Environmental > Aquatic > Non-marine Saline and...
AGGATCAGAACTTCTTCACCATCCAGCTTTTCTGTTTTAACGCCGTAGCCTTCGTTAAAAATAACGGTATCGCCAACTTTTACGTCTAGCGCTTTTACGTCGCCATTTTCTAGGATGCGGCCATTACCTACAGCGATGATCTCGCCACGTGTAGATTTTTCTGCTGCAGAACCAGTCAGTACGATACCGCCTGCAGATTTGCTTTCTTGCTCTGCGCGCTTAAGGATTACGCGGTCGTGTAAAGGACGAATTGCCATTTTCAAGTCTCCTGAAAATTTCACTATTCAAATTTAAGTGATTTTCAGCATTCAGCGTATCTGAATGCTGTGTGCTTAAGGTGCTCATTGCTGAGCAATTAAATTCTTATCTGCACGGTTAAATGGGGTAGTACCCTTTCAAGTTCAAGGGTTTTTGAACAAAAAAATGTAAAAAAATTGATTTTTTCGCTAAATGATTGGTTTTAGCGATCATTGGTGCCGCACCGTAATGTGACACCCTTTCTATCTGGCGGGCTAAATAGCGCTATTTTAATCGTTTATCGACATCTTGTGTGGTGTGATCGCTATATTCTCCCTCAATGACATCACCGTCTTCATTGGACGGACGGGTAAAGGGCGACTGATTACTTCCAGGTTGCTGATAAAAACCACCCGTACCTGCTGAAGAATTTGGCATCACCACCCGCATTTTCATATGTTTACTGACTTGGGCAGCAATTAAGTGGCGAGAGCCAGGAAGCGCAAACATAAAGCCAACGATATCGGTGATAAAGCCGGGAGTAACCAGTAGGATACCCGCGACAACTAACATTAAACCATCAACAAGCTCTTTGCCGGGCATCTCGTTGCGTTGCATTTTTGCTTGTGCAGTTTGCAGCGTACTTACCCCTTCTCGTTTAACAAAGTAAGCCCCAACGAACGCCGTTAGTATTACTACGCCGATAGTGTTCCAGCCCCCTATCATGCCTCCCACATTCACCAGCAAGGCAATTTCTAAAATAGGTAAAACAACGAAAAGTATAAATAAAACCGGCAAAATGTATCCTCATTTGAATATTTCATAGTCTGTTATAGGGTCTTTGAACGTAATAACAAGAAAAGGTGCCCTTGTTTCGGCTAACCCACAATGAAAAGCGGTGGGCAGTAGATAACAGCATAATGCTTATGCAAGAATACGAATGCTGCACCGGTCTACTAAAACATAGATGTCTTAATACCTCTATGTAAAATAACACAAGTAAGGTTCACCATGACGATTAACGTAGTGTTATGCACAGCACCAAATGAAGAAAGTGCAACGCGTATCGCCCATGAATTGATACGCGCCGAGTATGCTGCATGCGTAAATATACTCCCTAACATCACGTCGGTGTATAAGTGGGAGGGGCAAGTAGAGCAAGACCGCGAAGTACAACTTATTATTAAAACCTCAGCACACGCGATTACTCATGCGTATGAATTAGTATGCGGTTTACATCCTTATGATGTGCCAGAATGGGTCGTATTAAATGCTGCTGCAAGCGATGACTATCGCACGTGGGTGCATGACGTAACAAAGACAACAAAAGAACATTCATGAATAAAATATCAAAAGCTATGCTGCACCTGTTTGCCCTATTTTTTATCGCGGTTAGCGTGTCGATGCCTGTCAGTGCTCAGGTGCCCGGCGCCCTAGATGATGTATTCTCGAGCCAGCCAGAATTTCTAGATGTAGAACAAGCCTTTGGCTTCGACTTTGTTCAAAAAGACCAATTACTCAGCGCTACGTTTACCATTGCCGATGGTTATTACCTGTATAAGAAGCAATTTAAGTATGTGGCAAAAGAGGCCGAAATAGGCAGTGCCCGCTATCCGCAAGGGGTGATGATTGAAGATGAATTTTTTGGTGAGTCAGAGGTATTTTATAACACCGTCACCATTGATATTCCTATCACAGAGGCAAACAAAGACAGCGTTATAAAAATACGCTATCAGGGTTGCGCGGATGAAGGGCTGTGTTATCCGCCCACGGTGAAAGTGGTGTATTTAAGTGAAGTCCTGTCAGGCGAAACGTCGCAAAACAGCACTACATTGCCGATAAAAAGCGAGCAATATTCATTGGCTGAACGCCTTATTCAAAAAGACAATTTACCAATCACACTATTGCTTTTCTTCGCTTTAGGCATTGGTTTAGCATTTACACCATGCGTGTTTCCTATGTACCCCATTGTATCAGGTATTGTTATTGGGCAAGGAAAACCAAAAACTCTGTCCCATTCTTTTTGGCTCACATTTAGTTATGTGCAAGGTATGGCCATCACGTACTCATTACTAGGGTTAGTGGTAGCAGTTGCAGGCGCACAGTTTCAAGCCGCGCTTCAACACCCTGTTGTATTAGGTGTGTTCATTGCACTCTTTATTGCGCTCGCCATTGCGTTGTTTGGTGGGTTTGAAATACAACTGCCGGCCAAATGGCAAGAACGCTTAACCCATGCCAGTAACAACCAAACCCCAGGGAGCTTTGCAGGTGTGTTTGTTATGGGTGTGTTGTCAGGCCTCATCGCGTCTCCTTGCACAACCGCTCCCCTTACCGGCATTTTGTTGTTTATTGCGCAAACGGGAGACATGACGCTAGGGTTCATTTCGCTTTACCTGCTTAGTTTGGGCATGGGTATTCCCCTGATTATATTCGGTATAACCGGAGGTAAATTACTACCTAAAGCGGGCAACTGGATGAATGTTATTAAGGTAACGTTCGGTTTTATGATGTTAGCCGTTGCGATTGTTTTCATAGAGCGTCTTTGGAATAACGCATACTCAGATTTCCTATGGGCTACGCTGGGGTTCGGGTTGTTTGGCTACTATTGGCGCATTAACCGCTCCACACCGAACTCGTGGATTAAATTAATACGGGCGGTGTTAGTAGCAATGGGTGTCATGGCAAGCAGTTCTGTTGCGTTTCATGCAGGCCAAAATGTGGGGTTATGGGGCGAGCTACAGGGCCATCCTGAATTCATAAAGGCACGAAACCTTAGTGATTTAAAAGACAAGATTGCCAGGGCCAATAACGAAGGCAAAACCGTAATGCTAGACCTTTATGCCGATTGGTGTGTGGCATGTAAGGAATTCGAAAAGTACACATTTCCCAACCCAGAAGTTGTAGAGGCACTAAGCAACACAGTGTGGGTGCAAATGGATTTAACTGACAATACGCCTGAGCGTCAGGAGATATTTGATACCTTTAACGTGCTCGGCTTACCTACTATTTTATTTTTTAATATCGACGGCGATGAACTTACGAATGCACGCGTCACTGGCTTTATGAATGCCGACACGTTTTTAAGCCATGTAAATAGCACCGTGAATCGGTAAATGTGAAGGGTGTCGTATTATTAAGATAAAGCCGCTACTTATATCTATTTCGCTGATTGCCGTAATGAGCGGTGTCAGCGCTACGGAGCAAGCGGGATGTTTCGGCAACACGCGTTTTTGTATTGTTCTCACCCCTAACAACGACAATACATTCGCGGTTTCTGCCATTCGCCGAGTTACTCTTCCCGTGGCGCTAACCGTGTATTCAAACAATCTATCGCCATCTTCACATAGCAACGCGTTTCTTAATAGCGATGCGCCCATTGCACTTGGCACAGTTACACATGCAGATGCATTTTGGGAAAACATGCGAGTTAGGTGGACACCAGGTGATATAACGGCAACACATAATGATGCTGTGGACTATTTACCGCCACTTTTACCCCCAAGTTCCTACCCAATAGTACAAGGTTTTAACGGTTCATTTAGCCACAGTGGACGTTCTCGTTACGCCATCGATTTTGCCGTGCCTGTAGGGACGCCGGTTATGGCTGCACGCGGTGGTATTGTCATTGATACAAAGTCGGATGGAACGACTGGCGGGCCTTCTCCTGATTTTGCAGAACACGCCAACTACGTAGCGGTACTGCATGATGATGGGACAACCGGAGAGTATTATCATCTCAAACACAACGGCGTGGCCGTTTCCCAAGGACAAACAATAAGCGAAGGACAACTTATTGGTTATAGTGGCAATACAGGGTTTTCTTCGCTACCTCATCTGCATTTTGGTGTATACATTGCGCAATTTAATGGTAGCTATAAAAGTGTGCCATTTTCTATGCCGGCCTACTCAATAAACACTCGATAATCCTAGCATAGGCCACTCCCTGCATGGGATAAACGAGAGGGTTCGCCCTATTATATTTACACCATTAAACCATCAACCATACCGGTAACTTTGTACCGAAAACACCTGATTAGACCAGTATTTTGCTGCGAAAACTTTCTTTATAGCTATAATCAGTGGTTAACATGATGAACGAGACAGATAACTGCTTTTTTTTCGTGCAACTGTTATTGAAATTTGTTGAAATGGCAAATACAACAACATTTACCCGAAGATAGCAGCACATTCAATGAATATTTTGTTACTCAATGGCCCCAACTTAAACCTGTTAGGGCAACGTGAACCTGATAAGTACGGTACGCAAACATTACAAGACATTGTAGACGACTTGCAAGCGCAAGCGGCTTCTTCAGATGTCACGCTAACGCATTTTCAGTCAAATGCTGAGCATGCGATCATCGAACGTATACATAATTCGATGGGGTCAATAGACGCCATCATCATCAATCCAGCTGCGTTTACCCATACCAGTGTGGCATTGCGAGATGCGTTATTAAGCGTAAATATTCCCTTTATTGAAGTGCATTTATCAAATGTACATGCGCGAGAGTCTTTTCGTCATCATTCTTATTTCTCAGATGTTGCAGCAGGTGTCATTGTAGGTTTAGGAGCCATTGGTTACTCCCTCGCACTTACAGCAGCAATCAATTTAACGAAATCATAAAATTAATATAGAGACAGATCATGGATATCAGAAAAATAAAGAAACTCATCGAGTTGGTTGAAGAGTCTGGCGTAGCAGAATTAGAAATTACGGAAGGCGAAGAGTCAGTTCGTATCCACCGCGGTCCAACAGGCATGCAAGCGCCTGTAAATTACAGCTTTGCAGCACCGGCTGCACCACAAGCTGCACCGGCGCCTGCTGCAGCTGCCGCGACGGCTACGCCTGAGCCAGCTGCTCCTGATGGCCATGTAGTTAAATCACCTATGGTTGGTACGTTTTACCGTGCTTCGTCACCTACTTCTAAAGCGTTTGCTGAAGTAGGCCAACAGGTAAAAGTAGGCGATACCCTTTGCATTATCGAAGCAATGAAGATGATGAACCAAATTGAAGCAGACAAGGCCGGCGTGGTTAAAGCGATATTGGTAGAAAACCAAGATCCAGTAGAATTTGACCAACCTATGTTCATCATTGAATAAGCAGGCACTGCATCATGCTAGATAAAGTACTTATTGCAAACCGCGGAGAAATTGCCCTACGCATTTTGAGAGCCTGTAAAGAATTAGGCATCAAGACGGTAGCGGTACACTCTACAGCGGACAAAAATTTAAAGCACGTGCTGCTTGCCGACGAATCTATTTGTATTGGTAAAGCATCAGCTACCGAAAGTTATTTGAATATTCCGCGCATCATTGCAGCGGCGGAAGTCACCAATTCAATCGCAATTCACCCAGGCTATGGCTTTCTTGCTGAAAACGCCGATTTTGCTGAAGCCGTTGAAAAAAGTGGGTTTATCTTCATAGGCCCTACTGCCGACACCATCAACCTTATGGGCGATAAAGTGTCGGCCATTAATGCGATGAAGAAAGCTGGCGTACCCTGCGTACCTGGCTCTGACGGCCCGCTGACGGATGACGCAGAACGTAACAAAACTATTGCCAAGCGCATTGGTTATCCTATCATCGTTAAAGCAGCAGGCGGCGGCGGTGGTCGAGGTATGCGTGTTGTCCGAAGTGAAGATGAACTTATCAGCTCTATCGAAACCACGCAGGCTGAAGCCGGTGCTGCTTTTGGTAATTCTGTTGTTTACATGGAAAAGTTTCTCGAAAACCCACGCCATGTAGAAATTCAAGTGTTAGCAGATGGTCAAGGTAACGCGATTCATCTTGGAGAACGCGATTGTTCAATGCAACGTCGCCACCAAAAAGTGGTTGAAGAGGCGCCAGCACCTGGTATCTCTGAGCAAATGCGTTCAAAGATCGGTGATAGATGCCGTCGTGCGTGTATTGAGTTAGGTTATCGCGGTGCGGGTACATTTGAATTCTTATACGAAAACGGTGAATTCTATTTTATCGAGATGAACACTCGAATTCAGGTAGAGCACCCTGTGTCAGAGATGATTACAAGTGTAGACCTTATTAAAGAGCAACTGCGCATCGCAGCGGGCCAACCGCTTTCAATAGACCAGTCGCAAATACAAATTCGCGGCCATGCTATCGAGTGCAGAATAAACGCCGAAGACCCAGATACTTTTATTCCAAGCCCTGGAACCATCAGTATGTTTCACGCCCCAGGTGGTTTAGGTGTGCGTTGGGAGTCTCATGTTTATGCAGGCTATACCGTGCCGCCATACTACGATTCGATGATTGGCAAGCTTATTACTTATGGTGAAAGCCGTGACGAAGCTATCGCAAGAATGCGTCATGCACTCGATGAAATCGTCATAGAAGGTATTAAAACCAATATACCGTTGCAGCGCGCCATTATGGCCGATGAAAACTTCTTCGCTGGTGGTACCAATATTCACTACCTCGAAAAGAAACTAGGGTTAAGCTAATCCCCCTTTGGGTCGCACGCTACCTTGGTGCGGCCCAACTTTCTGCCCGTCACGCTCTGTGTTCATGTCTCAATAAACCTCTATTCTGTTTTAGCGATTAGAACAATCAAGTTTTAACGTTATTCTTCGTCAATGATTGTTCGTATACTGCTCGCATGTTTTGACATCTCCCTTGTTAAACATTGTGTTTATTGTGTTTTTCCCTTTCGGAGTCTTACTCCACCTTATGCCGGCATCACTCGCCGGCTTTTTTATAAAACCAAATACAAAACAATATATTCTGCTCGGCGTTTTCCTTATAGAATCACAGTTTACTCATACTTTTTTTGAAAGGACTCGCGTGGGCGCACGACTTTTAGCTCTTTTTACTGTGGTAGCACTACTCATCCTGTCGTCTTCAACAATGGCAGACGATGACATTAACTATTCACACAAGCTTGATGTGCAAGTGCGCTATGACGAGCGCAGTAACCGTCCTAGTCGCAATCAATACCGTTTGCGTTACTATCCTCGCATTACGTTCTCAAATGCTCCGCGATGGTCTGTGAACAGTTTTGTCGTAACAGGTGATAGTTTTTCTTCAAGCCATAACACCTTTGGCAGCGATACCACCGATTACCTACATGCACGTCGCTTATTCGTAGCCGTTGAAGACGAAACAGGAAAAACCGAATTTGGCGTTATTCCAACCTATAAGGGTAGAGTGTCATCATCAGGATTATCTAAAGATGGCTGGATAACCGGTATTCGCAATGTTTCAACCCTAGCCAACGACAGCGCGTTAGAAATTGTTATCGGTCAATTAGGCGACGTAAACGCAGGGGATGCACTAGATTTCAATAAACAAGACGATTACATAGAAATCGAATACTCAGCAAAAATGGGGCAACGCCACAGTTACGAAATCAGTGCTGAACGTATGACCAGAAGTAATTTTTTACGCGCTGAATATCGCTTTAAATACTCCGATTACGATACCATTTTTGTAGAAGGTGTTAACTTAATTGGCAGTGACAGTGCGAAGATAGTGGTGGGCGTTCAAGGTGAAGTGCTGTTTGATGACTACCCCATCGAATATTTTTCGCATTATTCTTACGTAAGCAATGCATTTGGCCCTAGAGCGGAACTTACAGAAGACTTCCTAGGAACCGGCCACGGCATGTCTGCCGAATTTAGTGGTGTGTTGTTCAAACAGTTCGACGCCGAGTGGTTTGTCCGCCTCGATGTTATTGATAGGGTTAGTCGAGTTCTCACTGGTGTTAAAATATCTTTTGATCGCTGACATTCTTTCACTACAAATGTAAACGACGCCCACCGCAGGGGGCTTTATCAAAAAAGGCCCATCAAATGATGGGCCAAACAGCAAGAACGCGTACACACTTTAACAGTGCATAGTAATTTACGACCGCAAATATAATGCAGTTCACTTCCCAAACGTTACTTTTTCTTAACCTATTTTTTCTACGTTTACTTAACATCGAGCCATTTTTTTATTAACCTTATGTAGTAGGAATTGCCGATACCTTTCATGGATCGAAACATAGCTGCCAATTTAAGACAACTATAGGAGACGATTGATTGTGGCTTCACGCCTAAACAAATTAAAAGAAATACTTCCTCTTTCTCGCATTTCCATCGACCTGCTTCTCGCCCTTCGCTTTCTATACGACACGAAAAGTGATGTAGTGGACTTAAACCAAGATATCCTAGACCTTACTGTCGTCCCCGAACGCTTATCAGATAGCTATCGTCATGAGTGGGAAGCCTATGTACTTCGGGCTATTATACTTGATATGAAAGACAACCACGGTGTTGAGCCAACCGAATTTATTAACTCCATGCTCAATCGCGTTGAAATGGTTAAAACTGAATCAGATGAATTGAAAAAGCTGAATACGCTAGTGGAACAGGCCGACGCAATAAATGGCGCAAACAATACGTGTCCGTTCCCTTCGCCTTGGCGACAACAATTAATGACCTTACTATTGCCTATCGCTGCGCTGGATGAGCCGCCAAGCAAAATATAAACAAAAATTGGGTTACTCATTACCTTTAGCTTGCAAAGGTAGAACAACCAAAGGGGCTATTTGTTGGCCCCTTTGGGTTTGTATTGAGACGGGCAGTACCCTCTATCAACCCCTTCTGGGCGCAAGGCGGCATGCTTAGTTTTTCGACCCGTTACCCTTTCTCGCCAATTCTTGAATGTTTTATGCTTGAGGTTTTTTCGCATTAGTTTAATCACCTCTTTTTCCGGCAGCCCGAAAAGGCGTTCAATCGCTTCAAACGGCGTTCTGTCTTCCCACGCCATTTCAATCACACGAGATGCTTGTTCTTCAGTTAATTTCACTGTGGTTGATTGCATAATGTTTTTCAAATTTTGGTTAAAGGTTTATCTGGCGTTAACGCACTCATTCATCATCGAACAAGGTTCACCTGTTCATGCGCTTTATACGTTTACCGATGTTTTTTGTTCACCTTCACACAGGTTTTAAGCATTATGCTTCGCTCAGTTTTTCGTGTATCACGTTTAATAGCCTTGCGGCGGCTTTTGCGTCAGATAATGCCCGATGGTGGCGTTCCATACTAATATCGAAGTGGCGTGTTAAATTCGCCAAAGAATAAGAAGGCAAGCCTGGAAAAACCTTTCGCATTTCTCGCACTGTACACAGTTTTGGCCGCCTAAAGGTTTGCTCAAGTCGCGCAAATTCTTGCTTAATAAAGCCATAATCGAAATTTACATTGTGCGCGACAAACACCGCATCTTCGCTAAACTGAGCAATAGCCTCGGCGACTTCAGCAAAATAGGGCGCATCGGCCACCATGTCTTCACTAATACCGGTTAAACGGGTAATAGAAGCGGGGATACGGCGGTTAGGGTTAATCAAGGTTTGATAGGTATCCACTACCTTGCCTGCAACCATCTTCACCATGCCGACTTCGGTTATTCGATGATAAGTGCTGTTTCCACCGGTAGTTTCAATGTCCACTACCACATAGGGCTGATCAGGATCTCGATGCCACGTTACAGTCGTCACAGCAACATTAAAGCCTGCCTGCTTTAAACGTTGAATAGACACCAACTGATTTCTTCTTAATTGGTCGCCCGGTGCCTTTATCTCCTCAAAACGTAATTCGCCATCCAAAACCATAATATCGGGAAAGCCGTCTCTTAACGCCGCGAAGTCTTTACACATCATTCTTAAAAGCGCTTTAACGTGGTTAATATCACTATGGGTAAGTAACACGTCAATGGGTTCTAACAAATAGCGACTCCACATAAATAGGCTATTCACTTTGCCATAGTGGGCGGTCGCATTTTTGCTAACATGCTTTTTAAAACATTCTGGCGATGCTAACTGCTCGAACAGATGCTCTATACTGTCAGCAAACTTTGCATATAAGTTATTTTGTTTTAGCGATAATGGTCGCCTATCAAATTCAGTAACAAGGCTGTCTTCCTCGTATAACTGCTGCCAAAACGTTAATCCAAAGAGGCTTCGCCATAAACGATTTTCCGTTCGCCACCCGTTTATACCTAACCGTTTATAGTGCGCCAACACACCATGCTCAACTTGTTGATTTTGGCTAACATCAATCTCAAGAGTTCGGCTTGCTTCGCGCAGCATATCGGTTACGGCGCTCGTACGTTTTTTATTGAATTTTCTTGCGTAAAAATCCTCAGCAAAGGCAAGCAAAGTATCAGAGGGTGGCGACGCCATAATATCTTCCAGCATTGCCTTTACGCCTTCTTCGTCCTTATCTTTATAACTTTCTCTTACCCACTTTTCTTTCGCTTTATCGCTGTTTGCATCACGCAGAAGCGTCAATGCTTTTAACCGTTCACTAGGCAAAAGTTGTAAGCCAAGCGCGTAGATAAGCTCGTCACGATAAAAGCTGGCTGATACACCTTCTGTAACTGGCATGGCATGATTAGCAAGGTCAAGGCGCTGCGCATCATTTAAATAAGGAAGTTTACGTAATGCATCCGCATAAAACCAAGCGGCTTGTGCATCAGCATTGTGTTCGAACCGAGCAACATCAGCAACCGAGTCAGCCCGAGTTCGCATCACCCCTAAATCCCGCATAGAGAACTGATTTAACCGGCTTCTTGTGTTGCCGAAATATAAAAACAAAAGAAAGCCTAGAGCGCCATCAAACCCACACACTATATAGTCTTGGCTTGAGAAAGTAGTAGGCCAACCGTGTGACTGTATCTGCGCATCAAGCTTCTTCACCAACTGAGGTTTGCTTTGCGACGACAATCCTTGGGTGCTGCCGTATTCACTTAATAACATTACAATGGCTTGTTTGGTCATCACCCCAGCAATATCCTGCAACGATGCATGACGCAAATCACGAAACCAACCATCGGCAATCAGGCTATCTATCTGAGCTTGAGGGTTTTCAATTTCTTCGTAGTTGAACTGAGTACGGTCGATCACCGCATATTTTCTATTCGCGGCGCGAACAACAATGCACTGCTTATTTTCATCTAGTGCAACAAACCGTTTGATGAATGTGCTTGCCTCATCACTTAATAACCGGGCATTTGCCCCTTCAAAAAACTGTAGAAACTCAAAAAAGTGGGTGAGGTAATACCGTGGTGGTAAATCTTTTCGCATAAGACGCTCAGTCAACAAGTACCATTATAGTGTATATTTATACAGCACCATTAATCAACCTTCACACGCTGCTTTTTAACCCACATAAAAAATGCGTTTAACTGCGTGTCATTCTTTAGCAATGTCAACGTGTTAAGATGTTTTGCCAGTGTCATTTCATCAAAGAACCTGTGTATACCGCTATGACATTGCCTGCACACCATTATCCCTTGCTCTCGCACTTCTCGAGGAACATGCTTTTTGAAATACGTGCGTCTGTGTACTTTTTTAGGAATAAGGTGGTGAAACGTCAAACGGGTTTTTCGTTCACAACACGGGCAAATTCCAATTCTTTTTGACATTCCGCATTGCCCTATAAAACAGCATAAGAGGTGAAACAAAGCCAAGCGTTGGCAGTTAAAATGACAGTAATTGTCGTCAATATTTGTTTTTACCAATCCGCATCAAATTTAGATCCGTACAAGTAGTACCATTCACACACAAAGCTATTTGACATGAGTTTAACCCGTTCAATGTCGTTCTCGTGCCCCTATTGCATGGCGCCTAATGACGTAGAGATAGATGAAATTAACGATGTGGGACAAGTGCAAGTACTTGACTGTCAAGTATGCTGCCAACCCATCGAGTTGAGTGTTTTTCAACACGGTGATGAACTACAAATCAACGCAGAGCGCGAGAATGACTAAACATACTCACTTTTTTCAACGCGACGATATAGAAAATCTTGAGCAGCGGTATCGCGCTAACTTAATCAACAGTGTGTCTGGATTTAAATCTGCATGCTTGCTTGGAACAACAGACGGCACAACCAATAACGCAGCAATAATAAGCTCGGTGGTCCATGTTGGCGCCAATCCGCCGTTATTGGGTATGATTATGCGCCCACATACAGTGCAACGTGATTCGCTCGAAAACATTAAAAAATCGGGTAAATATACGTTGAATCATGTGCACAGTAGTTGGGTAGATAAAGCACACCAAACCTCAGCTAGATACGATAAAGAAGAAAGCGAGTTTGACGCGGTTGGCCTCACGCCTTGGTTTAGTAATGACTTCAGTGCCCCTTATGTTGCGCAAAGTCACCTTAAGTTGGGTCTCACCGTTGAACAACATTTTACCCTATGTAATAAAACAGAAATGGTGATAGGGCGTGTAGAGGAATTATTTATTGAAGGAAATACAATCGCCGACGACGGCTATATTGATATAGAAGCACTAGGCAGCGCATGTATTTCAGGCTTAGACAGTTACCATAGCACCAAAAAGATTGCACAGTACGCTTATGCAAAACCGAACGAAACCTTGAAACAAAAATGAACGGTTTCTGTGGTTGTGTGGTCTTAGTACGGGTGGTAACGACAAATGCTTAACATTATTTAATCTAGATCAAGCAAGTAAAAACAATTTTGGCCGATCCTTTTGTTTCACGCTATAGTACAAATATTGTTGATAAAAACCTGCCCTTTGCGGCAGGTTTTTTC
>Ga0102951_1000619_pt1 | contig 12772 bp, 10 predicted proteins | sample SalPonA_B_H2O_MG_FD_78507 | JGI IMG/M metagenome (GOLD analysis project Ga0102951, IMG submission 78507) | Water microbial communities from South San Francisco under conditions of wetland restoration - Salt Pond MetaG R2A_B_H2O_MG | ecosystem: Environmental > Aquatic > Non-marine Saline and...
CTTAATGGGGCGATCGACCAGCTCCACATAGGTTCGGGCTGCCAGAGGCTCAGGGTCAGCGCTACTGAGCATTGAGTCTATGGCTCTCTGGCGGCCGTTCTGAGCTGCTAGATAGCTTTGTGCTGTTATCCGTTCGATGGGTTCTGCCCAGTCAATAGCCGGGGGTTGTTTCAGAAGATCCAGAAGACGCTGTAAAGCGGCAATATCGACCTGACCTTTTGATTCAATTTGCAGCTGTGTCGTCAGGCTGGAGAGCTGTGGGCGAACTATCCAGTGCTGCTCCTCAAGTAATTGTATGACTTCAGGGGTTGAGAGCCGCAGATCCAAGCCCTCTAGCAATAGCGCCTGACGGGCCTTATCGTTACTGGTCAGCCCAGAGCCCTGACTAAAATAGAGTGTGACAGCGTTGCGGTCACTCAGCATCCAGAGTTGGCTCGGTCCTAAGCGTTCCATCTGACCGCTATCGCTGGTGTTCAGACGGCTCAACAGTACAATAGCAATGGGTAATAACCACACCAGTGCCATCAAATACTTTCGATTGAATAGCGGCCGGTCGCCTCGATTTATTATGTTTGTAATCACGAAGTTGCCTCGTCCTTGAGCGGGTACTTATCACTGGTCTCTATGCTAAGATACTCCGCCATTAACACAAGATAATACACTGTTTTTATCCGGCTCAATGAGTTTGAGCCTCTGCTGGAAATTTTAGACCATGGAATCGCTATATATTTGGATGACTGAGCAGGGGTATGACCCCAGCATCGTGCCTTGGATTGTGGGTGGGATCGTCTTCCTGGTAATGCTGTTTATTTGGCAGCTGCTGAAATCTGATAAATCGGAGGCGGCGAAGGAGCTGCAAGCTAAAGCCGAGAAACAGATCGCTGCACAGGAGCGACGTGCAGCCGCCAAGCAGGAGGCTGTTGATGGCGCAGCTGAGCCGGAAGTTGAGACCGCATCGCCGGTCGAGGTAAACGCGGAGCCCGTCAGTGTTGCCAAAGCTGATTCAGACGTTGCGCAAACGTTGCCGGAAGAGGAAGAAATTGCCAAGAGCGAAACTCTCTCGGATGCTGTTGAAGAGCCAGAGCCAGAGCCAGAGCCAGAGCCAGAGCCAGAGCCAGAGCCAGAGCCAGAGCCAGAGCCAGAGCCAGAGCCAAATGTTGAGACGCCGAAGAGTTTCTTCGATCGCGTTCGCTCAGGGCTAACCCGCACCAAAGCGGGGTTGACGCAACAGATTACATCGCTATTTGCAGGCTCTCCGGAGATTGATGAAGACCTGTTGGAGGAGATTGAGACTCTGCTGCTGATGGCGGATGTCGGTGTTGAAGCCACGACGTCGATTATCAGTCAGTTGGAGGCACGTATCGCCAGCGAAAAGCTTGATTCAGGCGAAGCTGTTCAGGCCGCACTGCGTGAAATACTGGGTGATCTTCTTGCGGGTGTTGAGCAGCCGCTGGAGGTGCAGACTGATAAGAAGCCCACGGTTATTCTGATGGTGGGCGTCAATGGAGTGGGTAAAACCACCACCATCGGTAAACTTGCCAAACGCTACCAAACTGAGGGTAAGCGGGTAATGCTGGCGGCTGGTGATACCTTCCGTGCCGCAGCTGTTGAGCAGTTACAAGTCTGGGGAGAGCGTAATGACGTTCCAGTGATTGCACAGCATACCGGTGCCGACTCCGCTTCAGTGCTGTTCGATGCCCTACAGTCAGCACAGGCCAAAGGCGTTGACGTGTTGATTGCTGACACGGCCGGGCGCTTGCAGAACAAAGATAATCTGATGCAAGAGCTGCAGAAGGTGGTGCGCGTGATGAAGAAGATCGATCCAACTGCGCCGCATGAGGTGATGTTGGTACTGGACGCGGGCACGGGCCAGAATGCGGTGAGTCAGGCGCGACTCTTCGGTGAAGCGGTGGGCGTCACTGGCATTAGCCTGACAAAACTGGACGGCACTGCTAAGGGTGGCATTATTTTTGCCATCGCTAAGCAGTTTGGTTTACCCATTCGGTTCATCGGTGTTGGCGAGCAAATTGATGACCTCCGTCCGTTTGAAGCTAAAGCCTTCGTTGATGCTCTGTTCGACTGAACTTCAGTAGATGGCCGCGATCCGCTTCAGTGCAGTCAGCAAGCGTTACGCTAATGGATACGACGCGTTGCGCGGTGTCGATTTCGAGCTTGAGTCTGGCGAAATGGTGTTCTTAACCGGTCACTCGGGTGCGGGTAAGAGCACCCTGCTCAAACTACTTACTCTTGTCGAACGACCCAGTCGCGGTGAGGTCTGGGTGGGAGACCAAAGTCTTGCGGAGCTTGATAAACGTCAGATTCCACATTACCGCCGCTCTCTGGGTGTGGTCTACCAAAACCACCGGTTGCTGGCAGATCGATCAGTATTTCAAAATATCGCGCTACCGCTCCAGATCGCGGGGTACAGTGATGAGGATATCGGTCGTCGTGTAAGGGCCGCGCTTGATCGGGTGGGATTGTTGGAGGCTGAGAGTGCGAGCCCTATGGCTCTGTCAGGCGGTGAACAGCAACGTATTGGAATCGCTCGCGCGATTGTACACAAGCCGCGCCTGCTGATTGCCGACGAGCCAACGGGGAACCTTGATCCGCGTTTGTCATTGGACATCATGCAGCTCTTTGAGCAGTTTAACCGGGCTGGTACCACCGTGCTGATCGCAACGCACGATGTTGCTCTGATCAAGCGAATGAAACACCGTGTACTGATTCTGGATAAGGGGCGAATGCGCCATGTCTAAGTCAGCTGCCAAGCCTGTGCGTGGCGCCAGTGGTCACCGCATCACTCGAGCCGACCGATTTAAACGCTGGTTAGGGCGTCATCGGTTTGAGGCGTCAGAAGCACTTCGTCGGCTCATTAAGACGCCAATCGCCGCACTGATGACCGTCTCCATGTTGGCGGTCGCTCTAGCCGTACCCGGTTTCTTGTTCACCCTTGTGCTGAATCTGGAGCAACTAAGCCCCGCGGCAGACCTCAAACCCCAACTCGCTGTCTACCTTAAGCCCGGTGCCGATGAGAGGCGGGTGGACATTATCAGTCGGGAGCTGTTGCTGCGGGATGACCTGGTGTCGGTGGAGTTGATTAGCCCGGATACCGGTGCTGATGATTTTCGGCAACGCTCTGAGCTTGGCGATCTTCTGGACCTGTTCGAGACTAATCCGCTCCCGGCTGTGATCCTGATTGTTCCGCGCGAACAGAGCACCCAGGCACTCCAGGCGATGCAGCAGTCTCTGTTTGCTTATGATGAGGTTGATAGCGTTGAGTTGGACATTGAGTGGTTGGTCCGGCTCGGGGCGATACTGAACAGCTTCGAGCGCATCAGTCTGATTTTATCGTTATTGCTGGCGTTAACAGTCCTACTGGTTGTTGCCAATACTGTTCGAGCATTGATCAGTAGCCGTTTAGAAGAGATTGAGGTGAGCTTGCTGATTGGCGCCACCTCAGGCTGGGTAAGGCGTCCCTTTCTCTATGCCGGTCTCTGGTATGGGCTCTGTGGCGCGCTATTTGCTTTGGTATTGATCTATCTGGCATTGGTTCTTGTGGAGTCGCCACTGCGTGATCTGACCAGTCTTTACCTGGGTAATTTTGAACTACGCGGTCTGGGTATTCAGGGCGTTGTTACGCTGTTGGTGTTAGGATCATTGCTCGGATGGGGAGGCGCCAATTTGGCAGTATCGCGCCTGCTAACGCAATTTGATGCGCGTTAGTTCTGATCTAAGGCGCGTAGACTTGCGTTTATTGTTAGCTCTGGTACATTTTAGGGTCCGTCGAGCTATATTAGTTGTATCTTATGGAACTTTCGACGACGGATTTGGTCAAAGTATATAGTAGGGCTGGTTCAGTGATGGCTGAGCCGGTAGTTGATCTTAATAGAGGTTGAAATCGAGTAATGGGCACTAGCTTGCAAGTTGTCGAACATCTGTCACCGGGTCGCGATTTAGACGCGTACGTGGCAAATGTGAGTACCATTCCTATCCTCAATGCAGAAGAGGAGAAGGAGCTGGCAGAACGTCTCTTCTTTGATAACGATCTTGAGGCTGCGCGTCAGCTGGTTATGTCGCATATGCGTTTTGTGGTGCATATTGCGCGCAGCTACCAGGGTTACGGGCTGCCACTGGGTGACCTTATCCAAGAGGGTAATGTTGGCCTGATGAAGGCGGTTAAGCGCTTTGACCCGACGATGGGTGTGCGCTTGGTCTCTTTTGCAGTGCACTGGATCAAAGCCGAGATGCACGAGTTCATTCTAAAAAATTGGCGTATTGTGAAGGTTGCCACCACCAAGGCGCAGCGTAAGCTGTTCTTTAATCTGCGTTCGCAGAAGAAGGGTCTGGGTTGGATGAACAACGACGAGGTTAATGCGATCGCCGAAGATCTTGGCGTTGACGCGGCCACTGTGCGGCAGATGGAAGGGCGCCTCGCTGCGACCGATATGGCCTTTGACGCGCCGGCTGATGACGATGATGAGTCCGCGATCATGGCGCCAGCGGCGTATCTGGAAGATCACTCGTCTGATCCTGCATTAGTGCTGGAGCACCAGAACTGGGAAGATAACACCCAGCAGCAGTTGAGCAATGCAATGTCCGAACTGGATGAGCGCGCTCGTGATATTTTGGCGCAACGCTGGTTGGTAGAGGAGAAAGCGACGCTGCACGAACTCGCTGCCAAGTACGAAGTGTCCGCTGAACGTATTCGTCAGATAGAAAAGAACGCAATGAAGAAGTTGAAGAACGCGATAATGGTTGTATAAACCCTGAGTCTCTTTGCTTACAAAGGCCGCATTCGCGGCCTTTTTTAATCGAGTACGACGCCCAGCTCAACGAGTTGCCTTCCCAGGGCCGGGTCACGTGTTTGTCGCCAGCGATCATAGAGTGCCATTAGCTCTTGGGCATCCAGTTTGCGATACCGGCGTAACACCCTCGCGACAAGCTCAAGCATCTGGGCAAAACGCTGGGATAACTCTTCAAAGGCCTCCTGTAGGCTGGGTACTCTGTCAGCCAGGTAGCTGTAGGCACCTCCTCCCATTCCGATAAAGTAGTCACGGGCAATGCCCTTGCGTGCATAAAACTCGGGAAACATAGCGCCAGTGAACAGAGCCTGATCACCAAGTTGGCGAAGCAGTAGCCTGCGCTCGTTCTCTGAGGACGTGTTGTAAGCCTCCTCATAGATTAACGCCAAAGGTCGTAATCCAATGCCATCTTGATCGGCACTGAAGTAGATTTCGCTGCGAGCGAAGCGCTCAAGCATGGAGCTCAGGTAGCAGCTTGTGTCTGCGCTTGCTCTGGGATTGGATATCTTCTCAATTTCAATTCTGAAGTATTCAGCCAGACCGTAACGACCGGCCGCATTAATTACCGCCATTGCTATCTCCTTGTGTCGCTGCACACAGTTTAACAATAGCAAAAAGTGACCAAAGTGTTTGTCAGGTCGAAGAATAAGTCGCAAGCAGACGTTCGAGACGCTCGTTGGCGTGACGTTGACTGATTGTGATCGCATAGAAATGCTCCTGCAGCACCTGCTGCTCTCCCACCTCTACCAGTAGGCCGCTACCGAGCTCGTCCTGCACCACTACGGGGGGGAGCAGTGTGAGCCAACCACTATCTCGGGCAATTAGACGTAGCATCGCCATATCGTCCACTTCGGCTCTGATACGCGGCCTGACACCTGCACTTTGGCAGAGCGCATCAAACTGAGCACGCGCAGCGTGTCGTTGACCTGGCAAGGCTATATCCAGGTTATGTAGATCTGTTGGAATCTCCAGACTCAGCCTCTGCCAACGGTCGGCGGGGCCGACGAGTGCCAGATTTTGGCTGCCAAGTAAGCGGCAATGCAGCGGGGTGTTGGAGTCCGCCGGTACCGTCTCGTTTGCCAGTACCAGATCCAGCTGGTGCTCAATTAAGCGCTGCAGAAGGGCTTCGAGAGTGCCTGACTCAAGTTGCAATGCCACGTCGCTGTCGCTCAGTAGTGGTTTAATCCAGTTCTCCTGATAGTTGCGCGATAAGGTAGCGACGCTGCCGACTCGCAGGCGACTCATGCCCTCCGACTGTCCCTGCAAGCGCCCTAACATCTCCTTGCCAAGTCCAAAGATACCCTCTGCATAACTCAGTACCAGATGGCCCGTGTCTGTCAGCACCAAACGACGCCCTTCTCGCAGAAAAAGGGGTTCACCCAGTCGATCTTCAAGCTGTCTTATCTGTGCCGAAAGTGCAGATTGAGATGTATTCAGTTGCTGTGCTGCTCGTGTCAGGTGTCCCAGTTTTGCGACCTGCCAGAAGTAGAGGAGGTGATGAAAATTGAGCTGCTCGAGAGAAATCATTCTTTTTCCAATATCGAATCGTTCTAATCAATATATTTTACAGAATTATAACTGTCCAGCAGACTAGTAAGAATTAACCAAGTGAGGTGCTTAAATGGAACTTCTGTTATCTGGTTGGGCTGGGGCGGTACCCTTAACGCTCATGCTACTGGTTTTCGGTCTGGCCGTATCTAATGGCTTGACGCTGATCAGGTTGTGGAGAATCTTTATTGTCTTCAGTGGTTTGGCGACAGTTATTGCTGCGCTGACGCTTGTGTTTCTGCCGTCGCAAATCCTGTTGGATGGCTGGCTCTCAATGAGTCGCACGAGCCTGGCTGTAGGCCTTTTGGTGCAGTTGTTAGGCACAATCATTGCCAGCTTCTCGGCTCGTTATTTAGAGGGTGAGCCGAATCAGGTTAGATACATTGCGTATCTGGCATTGCTCCTTGCGTCGGTTCATGGATTACTGCTTGCTGATAACTGGTTGGTGTTGATTGCGGCCTGGGCACTCATAGGCGCGGCTCTTCAGCCACTCCTATGCTTCTATGCTGAGCGACCCTTCGCGCTGTTGGCTGCGCATAAAAAGCGTCTGGCTGACAGGCTCGCTGATCTGCTTTTGATTGCTGCAGCCCTGCTGGCATGGCAAGCAAGTGGAACCCTTTCGATCTCTGAACTCAAACTCTACTTGCAACAGCATAGTGCGGAATTTGGCCTGCAGCTGAGCGCGTTGCTGCTGGTATTGGCGGTGGTGCTTCGCAGTGCACTGCTGCCCGTGCATGGCTGGTTGGTACAGGTGATGGAGGCGCCCACGCCAGTATCGGCTTTGTTGCACGCAGGTGTGGTCAATCTTGGCGGTTATGTATTGATCAACTTCGCGCCGTTACTGCAACAAGCGCCTGTCGCTCGCTGGGTACTCTTCGGGCTGGGATTGCTCAGTGCGGTGCTGGCCGGGCTTGTCATGCTGACACGCATCAGTATCAAAGTGCGACTGGCCTGGTCGACACTGGCGCAGATGGGTTTCATGCTGATGCAGTGCGCTCTGGGGCTCTATACATTGGCTCTTCTGCATCTGCTGGGTCACTCGGTGTACAAAGCGTACGCGTTTCTCAGTGCCTCCGAAGCGGTGCGCAACACGGGCCTGGGGGCGCTAGTGGGTAAAGTAAAATTGCGTACCCTGAGCTTATGGTGCGCGCCAGTGCTAGCCGCTCTAACCATCGGCGCGACGCAGTTTCTGGTCGGTCTACAGAGCTGGCCAATCTGGTGGACCTTAGTACTCGCTTTTGCCTGGGCACCTCTATTATGGGTACCCGTGGCGGCTAGCTCTGCGATGCGTATCCTAGCCCGCGGTACCGCCCTGATTTTGCTGTTGAGCTTTGTTGCTCAGCTACTTCATCTGCTTCCACTGGCTCCGGCAGATGCGGCGGACGATTTAGCGGGTGCCCTGGCTCTGTTTGCCTTTGGCTTGTTGTATCTGCTGACAGTAGTACTTCAACTTCTGCCGCGCAGTCTTAATTGGGCTCGCCGTTGGAGTTACGCAGGCTTCTATCTGGATGAACAGTTTACTCGCTTAACACTTAAGTTTTGGCCCGCTGACTGGTCCGGCACTAGTACGCGCACAAAGGAGGTATAAGTTATGAACGCACCCCTATCATCTTATAAGCTGGCCCCGGCACAAAGCTGGCGAGAGCAGGTCGAGAGTGCCTGCGCTCAGGCGTGTAGCATGATCGCACCCGCATGGCCTCTGGATCGCGCGATTGCTGTTAACCCCCATTGGCAGCGTATCGCTATGCCGGTGAGAGAGGTGGCGGCACGTATGGCGGTCTTGGGTGATACAGCAGTATTTGCACCGCGAGCGGATATTCTTAAGCTGTGGCAGCAAGGACGTCTGCAGGCGGAGCATGTCCAACAGGCTCTGGAGAGGTTAGCGTTAACAGACTCTCTGAGCCTGCGTGATTGCATGGTGGCACTCGAGCAAGAGGCTGGAATTGAACCCCTGCCCCTATTGATTGATCTACTCGACTGCGCACCTGATCGCCAGCGCCGTTTGAGCTGGCGAGACGCAGTCACGCATCAGATGAGTCAGACCTGTGCGGCTTATTTTGACGAAAATCAGGCGGACTGGCAGCCTGAACGTAGTGCAGGTCTGTATCAGTTTTGGCGTGAAAACCTGATAGAGGATCTGGGTATTGCGGCCCTCATGGGGTTGCCTGAACTGCACAAATCGTTAAAGGCATTGCCACTGACACGCGAGGACGCCGAACGCTGGGTGCTAAAACGTCTGGGTTTACCTGCTTATGCGCGCGCAGATTATCTTGAAGCGTTACTGTTAACGGTAAACGGATGGGCCTCTTGGTGCGCTTACCTTGGGTGGCAGGCGCAACTTGAAGGTGCTGAGGATGGTCATCTGCGAGACCTCCTCGCGATACGTCTTGCCTGGGGAGCAATCCTGCTCGAAGCCAGTGAACAGGCACAGACGGCTCCACTATTTGAGCAACTTCAGCAAGCATGGACAGGAGTGCCAGACAGGCTCGAGCAAGCGCAACACGCTTTGGCTGTCGATGAGGTGTGGCAGCTCGCGCTGGAGTTGAGTTACCAGGACTCGCTCTGCCAACGTCTGGCTTATCCGGCTGCACTGAGCCCTGAGAAACCTCGAGTGCAAGCCGCTTTTTGTATTGATGTGCGCAGTGAGCCAATTCGGCGGGCTCTTGAGTCTGTATCGCCCGCGATTCAAACGCTCGGCTTTGCTGGCTTTTTTGGGTTGCCGATCGCTTATACACCTATAGCAACCGAGGCACGCCGGCCGCAATTACCGGGGTTGCTTGCCCCTCTCATTGAGGTTACCGAACAACTAGCTCCCCGGGAAAATGACGGGGATCAGCTACCTGTTCAAGCAGCGCGTCAGCAGAGGTTACAGGCGATCGATCAAGAGCATCGCTTGCACCGCTGGCCGGGTGCAGCTTTCAGTTTTGTGGAGGCGGTTGGTCTTGGTTACCTTGCCACGCACTGGCGTTGGCTGCGGCCATCGACTGAAACGCGGACGCGCGATCACCTTCATGGGTTGCCGAAGTCGGTGCAGCAGACCTGCCGTCCACAATTGCAAGCGGTACCGCTCAAAGAGCGCACTAATCTAGCGAAGCAGGTTCTCAATGCGATGGGGCTCAGCACCACATCAGCGGAGATTGTTGTCTTGGTGGGGCACGGCAGTCAGTCACGCAATAATGCCCAAGCAGCAGCACTTGAGTGCGGCGCCTGTTGTGGTCAGAGTGGCGAGGTAAATTCTAGAACCTTAGCGCAGCTGTTAAATGACCCTGAGGTGCGAGAGCAACTGGTAAACGAGGGTTTGCGAATCGACTCTAAGACTTACTTTGCGGCCGCTCTTCACAACACTACAACGGATGAGCTCGAGCTATTTGATGCCGATTTAATGCCAGAGCATACTCAGCCCACCTGGTGTAGTTTTGCTAAAGACTGGGATATGGCCAGTGATCAGGTTCGCCGTGAACGCGCACCCTCACTCGGTTTGGACCCTCGCCGCTCCGCCCGCGATATGCTGGAGACGCTCAAGCGTCGTGCGAATGACGGAGCACAAACTCGTCCTGAGTGGGGGCTGGCAAATAATGCTGCTTTTATTATCGCGCCGCGCGCGCGCACTCGAGGGGTGGTGCTGGAGGGGCGCAGCTTCCTTCATGACTACTCTGCAAAGGCGGATCCGGATGGCCTGCTGTTGGAGCAGCTAATGACGGCACCGATGCTGGTGACCCACTGGATCAACTGGCAGTATCACGCATCGCGTGTGGCACCCAAGCGATTCGGTAGTGGAAATAAACTTCTGCATAACGTCGTTGGTGGGAATTTGGGTCTGTTCGAGGGTAACGGAGGCGATCTGCGGATCGGGCTGGCACGCCAGTCTCTACATAACGGTGACGATTGGGTTCATGAACCACTGCGTCTCAGCGTGTTTATCGATGCCCCTCGCGCCCAGATCGAGCGAGTGCTGCAGAGCCACAAGACGGTTGGTGATCTGGTTGAAAATGGCTGGTTACACCTGATGAGATTTAACGAGACAGGAGTTGAGGCCTATCAACAGGGTGGGTGGCGATAAATAGCAAACAGCTGCTTTTCCCGGTTGAAGACGCTTTTATCTCGTTGATTGTGCTGTACGGAGTCGGCAGAAAATAGGCATACTAGAGCGGTTATGGATCCGGGAAATGGCCTTGTCCGTTTAATGTGTCGAATGAAACAGTGATAGATAACAGAGGTGAGCGTGAGTAGAGCAAAGCAGGCGTTATTGGTACTGACATCACATCGCGAGTTGGGCGATACAGGACGTGGGACTGGTTTCTATTTCGATGAGATGGCCGCACCCTATTACGCACTTCTTGATGCAGGTGTTGAGGTGAGTCTGGCTTCGGTTGCCGGTGGTCAGGCTCATGCAGATCCAAAAACACTGGTAGAGCCAGACAAGCGCCCGACAATGGTGGCGAGGTTTATGGACGACCCGGTTGCCATGGAAAAGCTGGCTTCCACCGTGAAAGCGTCTGAGGTAAATGGCGCTGATTACGATTGTGTTTTCTTGCCTGGTGGTCACGGCGCTATGTGGGATTTCAACTCAGAGGAAGTGGGTCAGATAGTGACACAGGCTTGGGCTAAAGGTGCAATTGTGGGTGCGGTCTGTCATGGTCCTGCTGGCCTCCTCAAAGCTCAGGCTGAAGACGGATCACCTCTGGTCAAAGGTCGTCGTGTGAATAGTTTCACTGACTCTGAAACAGCCCAGATCGAGCTTATTGGGGTAGAGCCCTTTCTGCTCGAAACTGAGTTGAGAGCTCTCGGTGGGCAGTTTGAGAATAGCCCTAACTTTACGTCACACGCTGTGCGTGACGGACGACTGATTACTGGGCAGAATCCTCAATCAACACTCGCGGTGTGCAAGCTGCTGACAACAGCGATTAACGAGCTGTAACACCCATCAAATCCTCCTGAACCCCAAAAAAATTATTTTCGTCCCCTTGAAACCCTCAATACAAGAACATATTTGAGGGTTTTGAGGGGACAGGCACCCCAGACTGTAAATTGACCTTGTTCTAATTGTGGAGGGAGGAAAATTGCCTATGTCTATTAAACCCTTAGATGATCGTATTGTCGTGCGCCGCTCAGAGGCGCAGACCCTGAGTGCTGGAGGTATCATCATTCCCGACAAAGCGGCTGAGAAGCCTTCAGAGGGAATTGTGATTGCTGCGGGGCCGGGAAAGCTACTCGAAAATGGTAAGCGTCTTCCGGTATCGGTAAAGGTCAACGATCGAGTGCTGTTCACCAAGTATGGCGCAAAAGAGGTGAGCCACGAAGGTGAAAAGCTTCTGATCCTTCGTGAGTCTGATCTGCTCGCAGTCGTTGAAACAGAGGTTGAAGAGGAGAGAGCAGCATGAGTGCGAAAAGCGTTAAGTTTTCGGTAGACGCCCGCGAGCGCATGCTTAGCGGAGTCAACATTTTGGCGAACGCAGTAAAAGCCACCCTCGGGCCAAAAGGTCGCAATGTGGTGCTGGATAAATCCTTTGGTGCGCCTCGTATCACCAAAGATGGCGTATCAGTCGCTAAAGAGATAAGCCTGAAAGACAAGTTTGAAAATATGGGCGCGCAAATGCTTAAAGAGGTTGCGTCCAAAACTGCAGATATCGCCGGCGATGGCACCACCACAGCGACGGTGTTGGCTCAGTCAATAGTAAGTGAGGGACACAAAGCGATTGCCGCAGGTATGAACCCAATGGACCTGAAGCGCGGTATTGATGCAGCGGTGAAAGCAGCGGTTGAGCAGCTTCATGCGATTGCAACTCCATGCGCAGAGTCCAAATCAATTCGTCAGGTTGCGACTGTCTCAGCAAACTGGAACGAGGACATTGGCGAAATCCTCGCCACGGCGATGGAGAAGGCGGGTCGTGATGGTGTTATCACGGTCGAAGAGGGTAAATCCCTGCAGAATGAGTTGGATTTGGTTGAGGGTATGCAGTTCGATCGCGGATACCTTTCACCCTACTTCGTTACTCAGCAGGATAAGATGCTGGTTGAGATGGAGAATCCCCGCCTACTTTTGGTGGATAAGAAGGTTAGCAGTATACGTGACCTCATCAATACCTTGGAAAAAGTGGCAAAAGAGGGGCGTCCTCTGCTGATTATCGCTGAGGATGTTGAGGGCGAAGCGCTCGCGACGCTGGTGGTCAATAATTTGCGCGGTATCCTTAAGGTGGCTGCAGTGAAAGCACCAGGTTTCGGAGATCGTCGCAAAGCGATGCTAGAAGATATTGCGATTCTCACCCATGCGACGGTGATCAGTGAAGAGGTTGGCCTGTCCCTGGATCAGGTTGAACTGGAGCATCTCGGACAGGCTGAGCGAGTCGTTATCAGCAAAGAGAACACTACGATCGTCAATGGCGCCGGTGAAAGCTCCGCAATTCGTGGTCGCGTTGATCAAA
>Ga0102951_1000624_pt1 | contig 12717 bp, 9 predicted proteins | sample SalPonA_B_H2O_MG_FD_78507 | JGI IMG/M metagenome (GOLD analysis project Ga0102951, IMG submission 78507) | Water microbial communities from South San Francisco under conditions of wetland restoration - Salt Pond MetaG R2A_B_H2O_MG | ecosystem: Environmental > Aquatic > Non-marine Saline and...
AACCGATTGAATATCGAGTGCCATCTTAAATTTGCCGAGTGACACATACGCATTTAACTGCAGGTTTAAAAATGCAATTTGCTTGGCGACATTGTGCTGCTTTCGGGCACTAATGGTACCCGCTTTAGCGTAAATCAGTGCGTCATTAAATCTCTGCGCATTTATCAATGAACGGCTTAATGCGAGTCGCGTATGGTTGCTTAGGCGTGCCTGTTGGGTATTTTCAGCATAATCTAACACACCCGAAAGCGTCTCTAGGCCTTCATCAACCCGATCATTGCGACAAAGGGCTTCTCCTAGCCATGCCTGCGTTTCCAACGCGTCGGGCGAATACCAAACAGAGCCATTAAGACCTTGTGCGTCAATCAGCAGTTCTAATGCTTTTTCATTGTTGTTGCTATTAAGTTCGATTACCGCAAGTTGCGTGAGTAACGCACCTTTTATCAGGTCGTCTTCTTGGTTGTAAAGTAAAAGTAGCGCGTCATTAAACAGCGTTCGTGCTTTAGTCGTTTGCTTTCGTTGGACAAATACTTTACCAATATGAAGCAGTGATTCAGCGGTTTTAGCATGGTTATTCTGGTCTTTGAAATCTTGCAATGCAGTATTGAAAGCGCGTAGTGCCTGTTCTAGTTTGTTGTTGCCGCTGTGAAGTTTTCCCAGCTCTAGGTGCAATGACGCTTCTAAGGGACTTTCATCGAGAATATGTGCAATAGACAGTGCGCGCTGGAGATGCTGAAGCGCTTCTGGAAACTGGGAAAGGTGACGGTTGCTAATGGCGAGGCGATGTAGCGTTTTTGCAGCAGCCAACAAGTTTCCGCTTTCGCTAAATATTGGTGATGCAACATTAAAGGCATCTTTTGCGAGAGAGAAGCGCGACGCGCGCATCAGCAGGTTACCAAGCGCTACCATGTCATTTGGGTCTATTTGAGCGTCAAGGTGTGCGTATTCAATCATACGCAGCGCCTCGTTTTCAGCACGCTCGAATGCGTCGGTAGCGATAAAGTGCTCAACCGATGCGACAGACGCGTGAGTACTATCTTCATGGCCCGCATACACAGCGTGGTGAACGGTTCCCCCCCAAAGTATAGCGAGGACATAGAAGCGGAACATATTGCGTAGAGATATCAAGACAGCACTTCCTTCGTCGTCTATTAACTGCTCATCAAATGCAGTAGAACGTACTCAATGGCGAGCAGCCCACACTTTCTTGCGCTGCAGTATACGCGGTAATGTGAATGAGTAGGGTATTGAATAATAGACTAAAGTATAAAGTTGGGGCGCGATGGGTAGCCCATGCGCCTCCTGTTATGAGGTTGTGTTGCTGGCTGTTTTTGCGTTGTCGTTTATCCATTGCCGGATTAGCGCCGAGCGCGATTGCCCCGACGCGTTTGACAACGCAGTAAGCGACTCAACGCACTCGTGACTAAGCGTAAACGTTGCGCGTTTCATCAATTTTTTTTGTGCTTGCCGTGGCGGTTCACTGGACACACTGGTTGTAAGGTATTGTTGAGAGGCCTTTATCCGCGTAGCCCCCGCTGCATAATTTATGGCGTCGTTTATAAATGCATCAACGGTTTTCTTGCTGGATTTAGTTGACGGCTTCGACTTTTTGAGGCTGAGTAAACTCATGCGCGTCCTCCTGTTTTGCCGCCAACAATTCTTCAAAAATAACTCTAATTTCTCTTGCTGCTTTGCCTTCAGGTTCACTCTCAATAACCGATTGCCCTGATTCTTCAGAATCATCATACATATTGCGGCTAAACGTTACGGCATTGAGGACGGGTATGCCGAATGAACGGCACACTTCTTTTGCCTCCAAAATTCGACTGGCAAGGCTGGGTAGAGAAGGACATTGTGTAATTACAAATGCCGCGTTCATCTTAGGGTTTACCATTTTGCACGTAGATAAAATGTCTTCCATGTGAGGAACCGTTTTTAAATCGCGACGTTTTGGACGTAAAGGAATAAGAATATGATCAGCCACTGCCATTGATGAACGTAACGCAAGGTTATCTTGCCCACCGCAATCGATAACCACGTAATCGTAATATTGCTTAAGGCTTAGCAGCTCGTTACGAATTTTACCGTATAACTGCACACAGTTTATTTCTGGCAGCCTTGGGTTCGCTTTTCTTTCTTGGATCCAGTCTGATGTAGTTCGCTGAGGATCGCAGTCGACCATCAGTACTGACGCCCCTTTTTCGGTGCGTAAATAAACGGCAATATTTTGCGCTAGGCAGCTTTTTCCGCTACCCCCTTTTTCACCACCAACAAGAATAACCATGGCGTCAACTCCCACACAGTACAACGAATAAAGAAAAAATTAGAACGAGTCACTGCTTACATGAAGACAGCATTCATTGCGTACAAGCATAGTGCGAGCGAACTGGTTATTCGGCATAGTTATCGATATTTACGAATGGTCAATAATACGTATCGCAGCTTTGTTTCAGCATCTCTGTCAATTGGCAGTGAACTTCACTATGCTGTACAGACGTATTACTCGTGTTCAAAAACTTATTATGGAGTCGTGATGTCAGACAGTCGTTTTGTTAATAAAGAAGGTCAAAAAGTTCCTTGTGTGTCTTTCCCTGTTCGGGAGGGCGAAGCGTGGGTGACAAAAACATGTGACGAGATTTTTGAAGGGCGAACCGTGGTAGTGTTTTCACTTCCCGGTGCATTTACGCCGACTTGTTCATCAACCCATTTGCCAAGATACAATGCGCTTGCGAAAAAGTTTAAACAGCATGGTGTCGACGAAATTGTGTGCGTATCGGTAAACGATACCTTTGTTATGAATGCATGGGCCGCCGACCAAGAAGCGGAAAATATTACCGTGATTCCCGATGGAAACGGCGAATTTACCGATGGGATGGGCATGTTAGTTGATAAGGCCGACTTAGGGTTTGGAAAGCGAAGCTGGCGTTATTCGATGTTGGTAAAAGACGGCGTGGTAGATAAGATGTTTATTGAGCCCGACGTACCAGGCGACCCATTTGAAGTGTCTGATGCAGATACGATGCTTGGTTACATCGCACCTGAAGCACAAACGCAAGCCCCGGTCTCGATTATTTCAAAACCTGGTTGCCCTTACTGCGCAAAAGCGAAAGCCCTATTAACAGAGAAAGGCTACGACTTTGAAGAAATAGTATTAGGCAAAGATGCGTCTCTTACTAGCTTAACGGCAATAACTGGGCGCGAAACCGTTCCTCAAGTTTTTATTGGCGGTAAGCACATTGGTGGGTCGGACGATTTAGAAGCGTACTTCGGCTAAATGACGCTCTTGTAAAAAGAATACGTTAAAAAAAAGGTCATGTTATCATGGCCTTTTTTATTATCTGCGGTTTACCTATCCACACTGGATTATTGACGTTATGGAGAAATCAGTGCAACCAACTTCTTTTTTACGAATGGTCACGTTGTTATTAAGTGTTATTACGTCGTGTCACGTTGCGGCGATGTCGTCCGATCCTGCATTACAAGAATTTGCCAGTTTATATAAGCAGGAATGGGGAAGTACGCAGCGTTGTAAAGAAACCTCTCTCAACCGGTTCTCGGTATGCAGTAATGTGCTACGAAATGAAGGTAATGCGCCGTTTGCACTTTATCAAGATAGCAATGCCAAGGGCACAGTGGTGTTGGTTCACGGCCTTAGTGATTCACCGTTCTTCATGCGAGAAATAGCAAAAATACTGTTTGATGAAGGGTATACGGTTTTGGTACCGCTATTACCAGGGCACGGGCTTCGCGATGCAGAAGACGATATGTCTGATTGGGATTTAGCCGAGCGCTGGCAGCGTCATGTCAGTGACGTAATAGAAATAGCACAACGAATGGACGATACAGTATTGGTTGGTGGTTTTTCTACAGGTGGCGCGCTGACAGTGTCGCATTACCTTAATGACAACACTGATATCGACGGAATTATGCTGTTCTCAGGTGCACTCGCGTTGTCTGATAATGCAGAAAGCATGTCTCGAATTTGGGGTATTAAAGTGCTGGCAAAGATAATAGACGGTAGCTATGTGACACATGGTCCTAACCCGTTTAAGTACCCTAACGTAGCAGGGTTCGCAGGGCTAGAGTTAATGGATGTGATCAACGATATAAGAGACGGATTTGAAGCGGGTAAAACGCTGTCCGTTCCGGTTTTTTCGGCGCATTCTCAAGCTGATGCGACAACACCTATTTCTGGGGTAGAGACACTCATGTCGCATAGCAACGGGCCGAATACCTTTTTTGTTATTGATGAGTCTTATGGGCTTTGCCATGCTGACTTAGTGGTGAATACCCGCTTACTGCGCGAGATGAAATTTAACGAAAAAATGGTCAATGAACGAGAAGAATGTGCAGTGCCAAAAGCAAATCCATTGTTTGATAATATGACGTTAATGCTAAAAAGTTACCTTAGTCAATTTTGATAACTTTACTCTTTTACCGACCATGGTTATTATTTTGAGATGACATTGATAACACAGCCCCTTCGACAGAAATACAACGTAGCCTTAATGCTACTCGTCTTTCTAGTGAGCACACTTTCTCAAAGTGTGTCGCGGGCTGCTATCGATGCACATCAGCCACACCATAACGTGCACATCGACAGTCTTGAAGAAAAGCACGTTAATAAGCAGGCTAACAAAACGTTATCAAACTATAGTCATCCTCCATGTAACAGCAGCGAAGCGTCTGCTTTTCAAGCAGAGCGCGATGAAACGCATGCCGCAAGCACGTTAGACGCCTCTAGTACAGGTGTAATGGATTGTTGTGGTGAGCTATGCCAATGCCCCGTTAATGTGTGTGCAAGCTTTGCTTCTGTTGCCATCCTTGTCAATGCGCTTCATATAGATATTAATCAAGTCAATACCTATCGTGTTGAATCTCGTGTCGACGCCCCTTCATTAATCAGCTCACCTCAATTTAAGCCCCCCAAAACACGTATCGCAGGATAGATCCCTCTTGTGAATAGCAAAGGCTATTCGGTTTTGGCAGTAATGCCGTAATGATTCTGTGGTAATTGGTATGTTTTACTTGTTGATAAATATAATGCCGAGTGTTCCTCGGTCCGTGCTGTACGTTGGCGTGCTATCGCTTATTGGGATGTCACCTCTCGCGTTTAGTTACCCTTTAACGTTGCAAGAAGCACAATCGCTAGCGGTGCAACATGACCCGCTATTAAAGGGGAGTGAGTGGCGGGAAAAAGCATTGTCAGCAGAGAAAGTAGCGGCAGATACATGGGAAAACCCCATAATGTCCACTTCACTTATGAACCTTCCAGTAAATGGGTTTTCACTTAGCCAAGAGCCGATGACCCAATTCAAGGTAGGCATAAAACAACGGCTTCCTCGTGGCGAAACAAATGCAATTAAAAGCACGGTTTTCGATTTAAAAGCGCGTCAAGAGATACTGATAAGAGAAGGGCGTCGTTGGCAGTTGATACACGATGTTTCTCAACTTTGGTTAAATTGGTATCACAGTGAGCAAAAAAAGCGGGTATATAACGCGCAAATAGAGCTATTAAAACCGCTGTTAGAAGTAACCGAGTCGCGATACAGGCAGGGAGTCAATCAGTCGCAACAACAAGACGTCTTAAACGTTCGTATGGCAATGCTTCGCTTACAAGATGATCTTACCCAAGCTGACCTTGACAGTCGCACTGCAATTGCTGACATGTCGGTTTATTGGGACGCACCAGCGCAGGGCGCGCCAACCTTACCAGATAAGCTTTCTTTTCCGCAAACCCCGACGCTGCTTGATACTGTGAAGCGCGCTGAACCTGTTGCGTTAATGACCTATCACCCTAGTGCCCACCAACTCGCACTTAATGAAAAGATAGCAAGACAGAACCTTGCATTAGCGAACGAAACCGGTAAACCGCAATGGGCAATAGAAGCAAGCTATGGGCACCGGCAAGAGGCGCAAAATGGTGCCAGCCGGGCTGATTTCTTCTCGATAGGGGTTCAAGTAGACCTTCCTTACTTTACCTCGAGTAAACGAAACGCAGAGACTGATGCCGCGTCGGCTCGCATGCATGCTGCTGCCACCGACTTTCGCCTACGCGTTAGAGAATTAGCGGCTCGTGCGCTATCTCTTCAGGAAAAACTCTCGGTGTTGCAGCAGAGAAAGGCGCTATATGAGTCTGGACTTTCGCAGCAATCAAAAGACCTGATAGAGGTAAGTCTTGCAAGCTATACCAGCGACGCGGGCAGTTTTAATGACGTTATTGATGCAAGTATTAACCGTATGAACGTAGAGCTTGAATCGCTAAGTATAGAAACACAAATTATGCGGGTTATCAGTGAACTTACCTCTCTTTATATTCCAGCCGTCACCGTCGCTGAAAAGCTGAATGTTGAGATAGTTAACACCCCAGATGGTATTGAACGACAAGATGTTGGAGTAGTCACTCATGAAGGCTAATGTACTAATGCTTTGTAGCGCGTTGCTAGGCGCGTTATTGACGTATGTTGTAATGAATGAACAGAACGACGCTGTTGACGATGCGCAGCAAGCGCCGCTTTATTGGGTTGCGCCAATGGATGATAGCTATCGAAGAGATGGCCCTGGAAAGTCACCCATGGGCATGGACCTTGTGCCTGTTTACGACACTGTAAGCCCGTCTGATAAGCCGGCTACTGGTGTGGTTCGAATCCCCGCTAATGTACAACAAAATATGGGAGTAAAAACTGAAATCCTATCGGTGGGCCCATTAGCATCGCAAGTGAGGGGCTATGGTACGGTGTCTCTGGATGAATCTGCAATTGTGCACGTTCACCCGCGTGTTGAGGGGTGGATTGAAACACTATTTGTAAAAGCCGAAGGCGACAGGGTGGAAAAGGGGCAACCACTTTACACGCTTTATTCTCCGCAGTTAGTAAGCGCTCAAGAGGAATATATAATTTCACTTAAGCGAGGCGATGAACGGTTAGCGAAAAGTGCCCGTGAACGCTTAGCAGCACTCAATTTGTCTGACGAGATTATCGACTCGCTTAACCGTACCCGAGTAGTGTCTCAGACCGTTACGTTTTATGCACCGCAAAGCGGTTTCCTAGAAACGCTAAATGTAAGAGAAGGCTTTTTTATCAAGCCCGGTAATACGCTGATGAGTATCGGTAGATTAGATTCTGTATGGATTGATATTCATATATTAGCCCGCCATATGTCTCGTATTCAGTTAGGCGATGATGTTTTGGTTACGTCTGATGTGATCCCTCAAACGGTGTGGACAGGACGTGTTGATTATATTTATCCCATGCTGGACAAACAGCAACGTACTTCAACGCTACGGGTCGTTCTTGATAACAAAGACACATTGTTGCGGCCTAACATGTATGTCATGACAGCAATCAATGTAACGAACAATAAACCTGTGCTACGTGTACCTCGCCAGTCTGTTATTCAAGTAGCAGGTCAAAGCCGGTTGGTATTGGGTTTAGGGAATGGAGAATTTAAGTCAGTAAATATCGAAACAGGCGACAATGATGACCGTTATGTAGAGGTTGTCGACGGTGTTCTGCCTGGTGACACCATTGTTACCTCGTCCCATTTTCTAATTGATTCTGAGTCTGCGAAGTCTTCTGACTTTATGCGTATGTCCGAGCCAGACAATCAGGCCACGGTTTCGGGGGTCATTACAGGTAAATCCGATATAAACGAAAATGGAAGTGGCACATTAAGCACATTAACGATTGCAAGAGATGCCATCCCGAAGTGGGGAAGAGATGCTGATGAAATGACGTTTGAGGTATCGCCACACATCGACGTTGCGTCTTTTGGCGTAGGTGATGCCGTTACCTTTACGTTCGTTGCTGGTGATTTCTCTATTATCGATATTAACCATGCCTCATCGAAAAGCATACAGCATCATGAAGACATGGGGCACGAGAATATGTCCAATGAGGCCATGGGAAATAAGAAGACGAAACATAAAGACATGCATCATGAGGGTATGAATCATGATTAGTGCAGTCATAAAGTGGTCGATAGGCAATCGAATACTGGTTCTAATTGCTACTGTAGCCATAGCAATAGCAGGTTACCTTTCTGTTATTACCACGCCCGTAGACGCTATCCCCGATTTGTCTGATGTACAAGTCATTGTTAAAACGACCTACGCAGGGCAATCGCCACAGGTGGTAGAGGATCAAATTACGTATCCACTTACTACAGCATTAATGGCGGTGCCAGGGGCGAAAACGGTAAGAGGGTTCTCGTTCTTTGGTGATTCGTACATCTATATCATTTTTGATGAGGATACTGATTTATATTGGGCCAGAAGCCGTGTGCTGGAATATTTGAGTCAGAGCAGTGACCAACTTCCTGAAGGCGTACGTCCTGAAATAGGGCCGGATGCGACCGGAGTTGGCTGGGTATATATGTATGCACTTGTTGACGAAAGTGGAGCGCTTGATAGTGGTGAATTGAGGGCATTACAAGATTGGTTCTTATCTTATGAGCTTCGAACGGTGCCAGGTGTTTCCGAGGTCGCCAGTGTAGGCGGTATGGTTAAGCAGTTTCTTATTGAGGTCAATCCACAGAAACTGCGTGCTTATAATATACCGCTCTCACTTATTGAAACGGCAGTTAAGCAAGGTAACCAAGAGGCTGGTGCATCGGTGATTGAAATGGCCGAGGCCGAATACATGGTAACGGTATCTGGCTATCTCTCCACGCTGTCTTCTATTTCTCATTTACCACTAGGCGTGGCGATAGATGGTGTTCCTCTCAAGATAGACGATGTTGCCGAGGTCTATGAGGCGCCGCTTATGCGACGAGGTGTCGCTGAGTTAAACGGCGAAGGTGAGGTGGTCGGCGGCATTATTGTTATGCGTGCTGATGAAAATGCGAAAGCGGTAATAGATAACGTTAAAGTAAAAATAGCAGCGTTGCAGCGTGGCTTACCCAAAGGCGTAAATATTGTACCTGTGTACGACCGTTCAACCTTAATCACCCGCGCTACTGATAACCTCTTTGATAAATTAGTAGAAGAGTTATTTGTTGTGGGGGCGGTGTGTCTTATATTTCTCTTTCATGTTCGTTCATCGCTTGTTGCTGTTATAAGCCTTCCCATTGGTATTCTTTTGTCTTTTATCGCCATGAAAGTGCAGGGGATAAATGCGAATATAATGTCGCTAGGTGGTATTGCGATTGCGATTGGTGCAATGGTTGATGGGGCCATTGTCGTGGTAGAAAACGTGCATAAGCATATTGAAAAGGAACAGCAAAAGGGAGATGTCATAACCAGCGCTCATCAGTGGTCGATTGTCACAAAAGCGACCCTAGAAGTTGGCCCTGCTTTATTTTTTTCATTGTTGATTATTACGGTTTCTTTTGTTCCTGTGTTTGCATTAGAAGCGCAAGAAGGAAGGTTATTTTCTCCGTTGGCATTCACAAAAACGTATGCCATGGCCGGTGCAGCCTTACTCGCTATCACACTTGTCCCTGTATTGGCAGGGTATTTGGTAAAAGGGCGTATTCGTAGTGAGCAAGCAAACCCAGTTAATCGATGGCTTGAAAGCGCCTATACACCGCTATTAACGCGCGCGCTGAGACATCCTTGGAAGGTCGTTGTTATAACACTCGCCATAATAATATCGACCTTGTGGCCGCTTTCAAAATTGGGTAGTGAATTCATGCCCTCACTTGATGAGGGGGACTTAATGTATATGCCAACTACCTATCCGGGGATTGCCATAGGTAAAGCCCGAGAGTTACTTCAGCAGACCAATAAGCTCATTCTTACCGTTCCCGAAGTTGAATCTGTGTTTGGTAAAGTCGGACGTGCTGATACCGCAACCGATCCGGCACCACTAACAATGATTGAAACCTTTATCCAACTAAAGCCAAAGTCACAATGGCGTGAGGGCTTAACGTTAGCTGGTTTGAAAGAGGAGCTTAACAGTAGGGTTGATTTTCCCGGGGTCACCAATGCATGGGTGATGCCGATTAAAACGCGTATAGACATGTTGGCTACGGGGATCAAAACGCCCGTCGGAATAAAAGTTGCGGGCGCTAACCTTGAAGATATTGAGCGAATTGGGCAAAAAATAGAACAGCTTTTAGTTAATGTAGAAGGAACTGCGTCGGTTTTTTCAGAACGTGTGGTGAGCGGAAGATATATCGATATCCACTTAGACAAAGAAAAAGCGGCAAGATACAACTTGAACGTTACTGATATTCAGCAAATGATATCCAGTGCGGTGGGAGGGCGTGTTATTACCCAAACGGTTGAGGGGCGGGTGCGTAGCCCTGTAACCTTGCGCTATCCGCAATCGTACCGAGACTCCCCTGAATCATTAGCGGCGCTGCCAATTGTTACACAGCAAGGCGCGCAACTATCGCTTGGCGATATAGCGAGCATTGAGGTCAACGCTGGCCCTACGGGCATCAAAAGCGAAAATGGACGTTTAAACGGTTGGGTATTTATCGATATTGACGAATCAGATATCGGGGGATATGTTGAAAACGCTAAAGCCTATCTTGCAGAAAACTTGTCACTGCCCGTGGGATATTCGTTGACGTGGGCGGGGCAATTTGAATATCTTGCGCGTGCAAAAGCAAAACTAAATCTCGTGATACCTTTTACTGTAGCCATTATTTGTCTGTTTCTGTTTTTTGCGTTTGGTCGCGTGATTGATGTGTTGTTAATTGCGCTGTCGTTGCCACTTGCCGTTGTTGGAAGTATTTGGTTAGTTTACCTAATGTCATTTAACTTATCGGTTGCGGTGGGCGTAGGGCTTATCGCATTAGCAGGGGTAGCGGTTGAGGTCGGGGTTATCATGCTGGTGTATTTGCATCAATCTGTAAACGAGGTGAAAAGCCTCCGGGTCGGTGAGTCTACATTAACGAGAGATGAACTAGACCGTGCCATTGTGGAAGGGGCAAAACATCGGCTTAGGCCCATTATGATGACGTCGCTGTCTATTATACTTGGCCTGATGCCGGTTTTATTTTCGACAGGCACCGGTGCGGAAATAATGAGACGAATTGCAGCCCCGATGGTAGGAGGAATGGCAAGCGCATTGTTGCTAACCTTATTTGTACTACCCGTGCTGTATTCGTTAGTCGTTCGCCATCCAGTGACATCGAATAACTAAAGCAAAAAGGGAGGGAAAGCCTCCCTTTTTTATTGCTGGATTAGTGCGCTTTTGCGTAGTTTTCTACTTTCTGCCAGACACGAAGTACGTTGCCACTTAATATTTTTTCGATGTCAGGTTGTCTATAGCCTCTGTTTAACAGGCCCTGCACAAGGTTTGGGAAGCTCGCGACGTCTTTAAGCCCAATAGGCAAAGAGTCACCCACACCATCATAATCTGATCCAATACCGACGTGTTCAATACCAATTAATTTTACGACATGGTCGATATGATCAAGCACTTCATCGAGCGTTGAATACGGGTAGGGCACCTTTTTACGATAGCTGTCTTCGAAGTTCTCTAGCTTAGGGCTATCTTCGCCTTCAGCTTCTATTAGTGCTTTTCGTGCCTGTGTTAACCCTGTACGCCACTGTCCGGCTTCTTTTGTCACAAAGCTAGAGCCAAAATTAATCATAATGACGCCGCCATTGTTGCCCAGCGCTTTTATCATGTCGTCATTCATATTACGTTCGAAGCCTGGCGTGAACCGACGTAACGACGAGTGAGAAGCAATAACGGGTACCTTGGTGAGCTCGATAACTTGGTAAAACGCATCGTCAGATACATGTGAAATATCTAGCATAATGCCAATATTGTTCATCTCGGTTACAAGGGCTTTACCGAAGGGGCTTAACCCTTTCCATTGCCTACGTAAATCGTAAGATGAGTCTGATATATGATTAGATTGGCTGTGTGCCAAGGTTATATAACGAATACCGCGTTCATAAAACGCTTTCAAATTTTCGAGATTCCCTTGAATAGGTGAGCCGTTCTCCATGCCCATTGGCAAAGAAATTATGCCTTTGGAAAAATGAGACTTTACCTCTGAAACGCTTTTTGCGATGGCAAATTTATCTGGCGCGCGCGCGACAATGGCTTCGACTGAATCGATTAGTAGGTGCGCCAGTTGTGTCGATTCTGGAGAGTTATCAAGGCTTGCCGGAACGTAGATAGACATGAATGGCGCATTTAACCCACCTTCTAGGGCACGTGGGTAGTCAAAGTCTCCGTCTTCAGTTGCTTTTGTGACATCTACCCATTTGTTTTTGACGCGATACGGCACATCAATATGCCCATCTACTATGATGGTTTCTTTCGCGATGGTTCTCGCTTTTTCTGATGCGGTGTAGACGGGCGCTTCAGCATTGACAGATGCTGAGGAAAATAATGTGGCAAATGCAATAGCCATCGACGTAAGAGATGACGTCCTCTTCATAACAACCTTCCTTTTTACAAAATGTTTAGGGCCGCAAAAGTACCTATTTATGCGTACTTAACGTAGGGTAACGCATCGACTTGAGCGAGAAAAACGTACTGTTTCTCATTCATCATCAACGAATCATTCACTATTACATAGTGTGGTGGATAACGCACGCGGAACGGGAGTAGGTTCTTCATAGCGGGTTAAGAGAAAGTTTTCTGGACAATCAAAAAGCGGGCGTTGTTGACATTTTTTTGCTGCGAGTGAGAGCAAAGACGCCAGATGCAGCGAGATTGTATGTTTTTAGAGCATTTGACCTTGTTTACTTTAAGTTTACATTGCAATAAAAATTTAAACCTTGCTATTGTGTCGGTGCGTGACTTC
>Ga0102951_1000628_pt1 | contig 12664 bp, 10 predicted proteins | sample SalPonA_B_H2O_MG_FD_78507 | JGI IMG/M metagenome (GOLD analysis project Ga0102951, IMG submission 78507) | Water microbial communities from South San Francisco under conditions of wetland restoration - Salt Pond MetaG R2A_B_H2O_MG | ecosystem: Environmental > Aquatic > Non-marine Saline and...
ATTGTTTTGCCAGACCGTACTGACTAATTCCATAGATAATTCCAAAGTTAATAATCTTCGCCATGCGTCTGTCATTATCAGTAATCGTCTTTTTATTAAATACTAACTGTCCGGTGCTTTGATGAATGTCTTGATCTTCTAGAAAAGCCTTTAATAAATTAGGGTCCTCGCAGGCCTCACAAAGAACACGGAGTTCAATTTGAGAATAATCAAAACTGTATAGTTCATGGTCCTTTTCTGCAATAAAAGCAGTTCTGATTTTTTTTCCAATTTCAGTTCGAATAGGAATATTTTGAAGGTTAGGTTCAGACGAGCTGAGTCTGCCCGTAATAGTGGCCGCTATATTAAAAGTACTATGCACGCGATCATTGCTGTCCGCATGCTCAGCGAGTGAAGAAGTATAGGTGGAAACCAGCTTGGAGTACTGACGCCATTGTAAAATGTGAGAGGCAATTTCAACGCCTTCAGACTCTAGTTGCTCAAGTACTTTCACATTGGTTTGAAAGTCGCCAGCTTTGGTTTTTTTAGTCACTTTGACATCGAGTTTTTTAAAGATCTCTGTTAATTGCTTTGGAGACCCAATATTAAATTTCTCCCCTGAAATTTTAAAAATTTTTTGTTCAATTTTTTCTATTTCTTTATGAAGATCTTTTTCGAGCTTGGATAAAAATTTTATGTCAATCTTCACTCCTTTGCTTTCTACTTCTTGAAGAACCAAACTAAGTTTTTTATCAATATCGTAGTAAATCCAACTATCAGTAGCTTCTAAGATTTGGTGTTGCAGTACTTCATACAATTTATGGGTGGCGTAGGCATCATGGGCTGCATAATTAGTTGCAGATTGTAAGGGCACTTCCGAAAAATCTTTGTAATTTCTTTTTGACTCATTTTTGATGACATCTTTAAATTTTTCTTTTTCCTCACCAAAGTAATAATAATATAAATCTTCTAAGTTATGTTTGGTTAGACCATTATTGATAAAAAAAGACATCAACAAAGTATCTTGAAAAGAAATGGTATTAACGTTAAAGCGTTTTAAAATTACGCTATCGTATTTGGCGTTATGAAAAATTTTTAAAATCGACGGATCTTCACAGATGATGTTAAGTTCTTTTAAAATTTTAGTTTGATCTTTAGAGGATAGCTCTTGTTCTGGAGATTTAAACGGAATGTAATACGCTTGCTCTGCATTCGATAAAGAAATACCAATAATTTGTGCTTGATTCACATCCAGGCTGTCAGTTTCAAGATCGATTGCGAGTGTTCTTTCTGATTGCAGACTTTGAAGATAGGCGATGATCTCCGGGGTGTTGATTAAGGATTTAAATTCAATATTTTTTTTGGCAGCATGCGGTTTTGTTTCATGAGCGCTTGTACGAATAAGCGATTTAAATTCATACTTTTTAAAAAAATCATTAAGCTTTGGGGAGTCATCAAAGGCTTTTAATTCTTCTATTTGAATAGGTAGTTCGAGATCATTTTTTAAGATGACTAATTGGTGGCTAATTTTAGCAGACTCTTCGTGATCGTGGATAAGGTTTTTAATACGAACATTAGCAATTTGATCTTTATTAGCTAAAAGCTCTTCAAAAGTACCGAATTCATTAATTAATTTAGCCGCAGTTTTAGGGCCAATCCCAGGGACACCGGGGATATTATCCACACTGTCTCCAATCAGGGCTTGCACGTCAGTAATTTTATCAGGGCCCACACCAAACTTATCCATTACTTTCGCTTCATCTATTTCTACATTTTTCATGGGGTCCATAATACGGGTATTAGCTGAAAGTAATTGAAACAAGTCCTTGTCAGAACTAAAGACTGTTGTTGGGATTTTGTTTTCTTCACCATAGCGAACATAACTGGCAATAATATCATCAGCCTCAAAATCTTTTTTTTCAATAACGTCTAAACCAAAAGCATCAATCGCTTCGCGAATAATTCCAAATTGAGGAATAAGGTCTTCTGGTGCTTCACTGCGATTAGCTTTGTATTCAGAATAAAGAGTGTTGCGGAAAGTATTTTTTCCTGCATCAAGAATAATTAAAATTTTATCATTGGGATGCTCGTCTATTAAACGTAACATCATATTACAAAACCCATAAACAGCATTAGTGGGAATGCCTTTGGAGTTATTCATTGGAGGGAGCGCGTAATACGCTCTGAAAATATAACCCGAACCGTCTACAAGAATTAATCGGGACTCAGACATCTAGATAAGATAGCAGAGAATAAAACGAGATACTATTCTTTAGGAGCGTGTTTATTTAAAATTCGCTGTAGAGTTCTTCTGTGCATTTTTAATCGTCTTGCCGTTTCAGAGACATTACGATTACACTGTGTAAAAACTCTTTGAATGTGCTCCCAACGAATTCGATCTGCAGACATCGGATTTTCTGGTGGTGGGGGAAGCGAGGAGGCCGTGGAAGACATTAAAGATTTTTCGATATCGTCAATATTTGCTGGCTTGGTAAGATAATCATCAGCACCTAATTTCACGGACGATACAGCTGTTGCGATATTGCCATAACTAGTCAACATCACCGCTCGACACTCAGGATTTTTTTCCTTGATGACTTTAATTACATCTAAACCAGAACCATCACCGAGGCGAAGATCAACAATAGCATAGTTAAAATCATTTTGAGTTAAAACCTCTAAAGCTTCTTTTTTATTGGCCGCAGCAGTCACAACAAAATCTTTACGCTGAAAAGAGGTGGTTAAGCGCTCACGAAAAGGTTTATCATCTTCAATAATAAATAGGGTTTTTTCTTTTTCGGTAGCTTGTTCTAGATCCGCCATGTCAATATTACTTCTGCTCCATTATTATTTTGTACTAAAATTTCGCCATTTAGATTTTCAATCATTTGTTTAGTTATAAACAGGCCAAGGCCCATATTTACGCCTTTTTCGGGTCTGCTAGAATAGAATGGTTTACCAAAATTAGCTATAAACTTTTTATCAAATCCAGGTCCATCATCACGGATTTTGATGAAATAATCCTTATCTGTTGCTTCAGCGATCACTAAAATATCATTATAAGCAAAACTTATCGCATTTTTGATAATATTGTTCATCGCAATATTAAGTTCGGGAGTAATTTGAATATTGATAGACTTTGATTTTTCATCAGAGCGATAATCTAAATTAATTGACCGATAATTACCTAAAAATTGATCACATAGAGATTGGGCATATGCATCTAAAGACATGTTGCTTATCTCAGAGGAAAGTTCTTTAGACTCAGGGTTTGTTGAGAGTTCTTTTAAAATTGCCTTACATCTATCTAGTTCGATTTTAAGTGTTTCAATATCTTCTCCATATTTTTGCTTAAGATCTTTATCATGGTCTAAATCACCCACAATTAGATTTATTGTATTTAAAGGCGTTCCCAATTCATGAACGGCAGCAGCAGCTAGTCCCCCCACTTTCAAAAGTTCTCTTTCATTTTGCAACTGTTTGCTGGCAAGTTCATAGGCAGTTTGGGTACTTTTGTAATTCATCGAGAAATAATACAAGTAAAAGACTAAGAAAATACTACTGATGAATAATGATATCATTATAGCTAAACTATAATTGATATTGATGTTTGGTCGTACCGCCAAAGGAAGATCAATATAAAAATTAAAGATCAAAGCAAAACAAACTAAAGATAAACTTAAGATTACCAGAACTCTTTCAATAGTCAGATAAGAAGCAGCGATAGCAATAGGAGCTAAAATAATAAAAATAAAAGGGTTGGTGTATCCGCCATTCAAACCAATCAGTAACGATATTTGTAAAATATCAAAACATAAAAAAAGAAAGATTTGTCGCTCAGATAATATTTTCTCGCCACGATTTAAAAGGTAATAAGCAAGTCCCACGCTCAATAATAGTAATAATGCAATAGTCCAAGAAGAATACGTGACGAAGTGGGTAACATCAAAGAAGTATTGGGACACACCTAGCGTGACCCCTTGACCAACAAAAGCAATTAATCGGATTAATAAGAAATCTGATGAATTGACAAAGAGAAATTTATTTTTTTTATTATTCAACTTAGATATCTAAGTTTGCTACTTTTATTGAATTATCCTGAATAAAGTTCTTACGGTCAGTAACATCATCTCCCATCAGCATAATCAATTGTCTTTCGGCATTCACTTGATCTTCTAGTTTCACTTGAAGTAATTTTCGATTAGCTCGATCGAGAGTCGTTTCCCATAATTGCTCAGGATTCATTTCACCTAAACCCTTATAACGGCTAATTGATTGACCTTTTTTACTCATTTCAAAGAGAGTGTTAAAAAATTCAACAAGACCGTAACAAGAGAAATTTTCTTTTGTAGAGAGTTTCGCAATACCAAAAGAAGCATCAATTGATTTGGCAAAGCCCATTTTATTGTAAAGGGCAAGGTTTTCAGATGAGATGAACTCTCTTAAGTGTAGTAACTTTTCTAAAGGTAATTTGATAATTTTATTGTAGCCCTCTTTTTCTTGTAAAAAAACTAGCTCATTACTAATCATACTTTGAAAGGTGAATTTAATATTTTCAGACTTATAAACATCATTCAAATTAGAGAGGAAATTTTTAAAAGTAGACTTTTCTACTTTTCCGGGAACAAAGTCTTGTAAAAATAATCCTGTGTTTATAACTTGATCAAAAAACTGTGGATCTAAATAAGTAAGATCTAAATTTTGATATGCTGAGTTTGCTCGTGCCGCAAGATCAATAATTTCATTTAGCTCTTCTTCCTTGAGTTGAACTTTTTTCTTCTTATCAAAAATATTAAAATCTAATTCATCTTTATTGTTCGTAAGAAGAAATTTAGTTAGTTCTTTATCGTCTAGAAGGTAATTTTCTGCATTGCCTTTTTTTACTTTATAAAGGGGTGGTTGGGCTATGTACAACCTACCCTCAGTAATGATATCTCTCATAAATTGGTAAAAGAAAGTTAGAAGAAGGGTTCGAATATGACTTCCATCGACATCTGCGTCCGTCATGATAACAATTTTATGATACCGCATTGCATCGGCATTAAAAAAATCTGATTTATTAAACTCTTTATCTTTGGGGGGGTTGCCGTAACCACCTCCAATCGCTGTAATTAATGAGGAGATTTCATTGTTTTCTAAAATCTTATGGGGGTTAGCTTTGATGACGTTTAGAATTTTACCCCGTAAAGGAAGAATAGCTTGCGTCGCTCGATCACGACCTTGTTTGGCAGAACCGCCAGCAGAATCTCCTTCAACAATAAATAGTTCAGAGTTAGCAGGATCTTTTTCCTGACAATCTGCAAGTTTTCCAGGAAGAGAAGATGATTCTAATACATTTTTTCTTCTTGTAAGCTCACGAGCTTTACGCGCCGCTTCTCTTGCATTAGCGGCTTCTACAATTTTTGATACGATTTTTTTAGCTTCACCTGGTGTTTGTTCTAGCCAAGAACTAAGTTGTTCTGCTACTACTTTTTCAACAATAGGGCGAACTTCTGAAGAAACTAATTTATCTTTTGTTTGTGATGAAAACTTTGGATCAGGAACCTTCACAGAAAGTACACAAGTCATTCCCTCTCTGGCATCATCTCCAGATAAAGTTATGTTTCCTTTTTTAGCTACAGCAACACTATTTGAGTAACTGACAAGTGAACGAGTTAAAGCTGATCGAAAACCTTGAAGGTGCGTTCCTCCATCACCTTGGGGAATATTATTAGTAAAACAGAGCATACTTTCTGAGTAGCCATCGTTCCACTGTAGGGCCCCCTCAACTTTAATGCCCCCACTCTCTCCTTCAAAAGGAATTATTTTATTTAGAGTAGATTTACGAGCGTTAAGGAATTGAACATAGGAAGTTAAGCCTCCTTGATAGTAAAATTCAATAGGCTCTGCTTTCGCTTGGCGCATATCGGTCAAGGTCACACGAACATTGGAATTTAAGAAAGCAAGTTGGCGAACTCTATTCTCAAGAGTTTTCAAAACGAAAGTGATATCTGTGAATACTTTTTTAGATGGCCAAAACTGTACTTGAGTACCAGTACGTTCTGTTTTTTTCATAACACCAACTTCTTTTAATTGTTTAGAAGTAACGCCATCTTTAAATTCCATATTATAAATTTTGCCATCACGGCGAATAGTTAGGGATAATTTTTCGGATAGAGCGTTTACTACGGAGACACCAACACCATGCAAGCCACCAGAAATTTTATAGCTATTATCATCAAATTTACCTCCAGCATGCAGTTGAGTCATAATTACTTCAGCCGCTGGTACCTTTTCAGTTTTGTGCATATCCACGGGAATACCTCGACCATTATCCGTAATGGTCGCTGATCCATCTTTATTTATGATTAATTGAATGGAGTCACAATAGCCCCCTAGAGCTTCATCGATGGAATTATCTAGAACTTCGTAAACCATATGATGAAGACCCGTACCATCATCAGTATCACCAATATACATCCCTGGGCGTTTACGGACTGCTTCTAGTCCTTTAAGGACTTTAATGGAGGATGCTGAATATTGTTCTGTCATTAAGTTATTTCTTTAATCTCTAAATTATTTATTACCCCTTGGAGTGCAAAGTTATCAGTGGTTGAAAAAAAGGTCTGAAATTTATTTTCTGCACAATATTGAATAACTTTTTCGATGTTGATCATATCAAAGTTATCGAAGATTTCATCTATTAAAAAGATCGTTATCTTTTGTTGATTTAAGAATTTTGCGCAGTGCAATAAAAAGCTTAATATTAATAATTTTGATTGTGCGGAGGATAGTTGTGACAGTTTTTTTCCTTGGTGCGTGATTTCAAATATTGATTTCTGAGGGTCATGTTCAGATTGTAATTTATGATTTTTAGGCCATTGATTTTCATCTGATAGATCTTGTTTAAATTTAACTAAAAACGACTCTTGATTTTCCAATCCAAAACTAGGTTGAATTTCAAACTGAAAAAAATGATTATTTTCATTTTTTAAAAAATCCAGAAAAGAATTCAAAAAATTTTTTTTACTAATAATAATTTTCTCCCCTATTTCAATAAGTTGTTTATCTATTGATTCCAACCAAGATTTTTCTTGAGTTGTTTGAAGAACTTTTTTCTTTTCTCTTCGTAATTTTGTATACTTATTTAACTGCTGAAATAAAGTAGGCTCAAAATAACAAGCAATGCGATTGATAGTATTTCGTTGATATTGCGTATCTTTGATAAAAAATACCTTATCGGTTTCGGTAAACCAAAAAAGCTGAAATATTTGAAGTAATTGTTGTTGTTGGATTTTTTTATCATTCAGGAAATATTGTTTTGACCACCTTTCCTCTTGAAAATTTAATTCAATTTTTAAGTGGTTTGATAAACTTTCGTGATCAAAGTCATATTTAATAAGAACACTTCTCTCTTTGTGATCCTGATTGCTAAAATTAGAAATTGTATCTTTTCGAAAACCTGTTCCCGGACATAAGAAACTAATTGCCTCTAATAAATTAGTTTTGCCAACTGCATTTCTCCCTTTAAAAAGCGAGTGGCTATTAGTAAAACTTTCTTGCCGTTGGGTAAAATTTCGGAAGTTAGTTAAGTGAATACCCTTGAGAGGTGGGGCCACTTATATTCTCATAGGCATCAAAATATATAAGCTCGTGGTATCTTTAGGATCCTTCACGATCACAGGAGATGATTGATTTAATAATTCTAAAATCATGGTCTCTCCATCTATGACATCTTGTAAATCTAAAATATATTTTGAATTGAAAAGAATTTCTAACGCTTCCGCTGCATAACTAGCGGCTACTTCTTCATCGCCTTTATTGCTGTCTGTACTAGTGGCCATAATCTTAATACTGTTATTCTCAAACTGCAATTTCACTGTAGGTGTTTTATCCTGATTCACAGTAGAAACCCGATCGATAGCATTAAAAAAAGGCTCTGCTTCCACTTGAAGAAGCTTATCATTCGAAACAGGAATGACTTTTTCATAATCAGGAAATGTTCCATCGATTAACTTACTGATAATAATAAAATTATCAGCTTCCAGACTAACTTGAGTGTCAGTACAAATCATTTTAACTTTTCCTTCAAAGTCTCCTAAAATGCGGTCTAATTGTAAAATAAATTTTCTCGGTATAATTATTCCAGATATATTTACATTATTGGTTAGATCTAATTCTGTTTTAGCTAAGCGGTGTCCGTCAGTAGCAACACAGCGAAGAGCGGTTTTAGATCCATTGGAAACAGTATGGAAATAAATACCGTTTAAATAATATCTTGTCTCTTCTGCAGAGATTGCAAACTTCGTTTTGTTAAAAAGTCTTTTCATTTGAGGAATGCTCAACTCAAAAGAATTCGTAGGATCTAATTGTACAAATTTTGGAAATTCATCTGCAGATAAAGCATTTAATTCAAAAACAGAATTATCGGAATTTATAATTAGGCGATTACCCTCTAATTTACATTTAACAATAGAGTTCTTTTTCGTTTTTCGGATTATGTCTGTCAAGATACGTGAGTTAACTGTTGCTTCTCCATTTTTTGTGGAGTCACAAGAAACGAATTCACGAATTGAGATGTCCATGTCCGTGGATCGGATTTCGATCTGATTATTTTCACATTTTAAGTAAATGTTAGAGAGAATGGGTATAGTTGAACGACTATCGACAATAGAACTGACATGAGTAAGAACCCTTAAAAAGGCCTCACGGCTAACTCGGAAATCCATTTAGGAAGTTTGCAATATTCTAGTCAAAAGTTCAATATCTTCTGCAAGACTAGGGTCATTTACCATAATTTCTTCAATAGTTTTGATCGCATGGATCACGGTAGTATGGTCTCTACCGCCAAATTTTCTACCAATTTCAGGAAGAGAACGAGTAGTAATCGACTTTGCTAGATACATCGCTACTTGACGAGGTCTAGCGACAGATCGAGATCTGCGAGGAGAGTGCATATCTGAAAGTTTGATGTTGTAATGCTCAACCACTTTCTTTTGAATTTCATCAATAGTGATTTTACGGGAGTTAGTACGAAGTAAATCTTTAAGAACATCCTTGACTAAGTCGACGGTAATTTCTGACTCTTGCAATGACGCATGAACAGCTAAGCGATTAAGAGCCCCTTCCATCTCACGAACATTATTAGTTATTTTATTCGCTAAAAATTCTAAAACATCACCAGTGAGTTTTATATTTTTTTGCTCAGCTTTAGCTTCAATAATTCCATATCTCAATTCATATGTAAGAGGATGAATATCCGCCACTAGACCCCAACCTAATCTCGATTTAAGTCGGTCTTCTAAACCTTCTAAGTCCGCTGGTGATTTGTCCGCGGAAATAATAATTTGTCGTTTCTTATCTACTAATGTGTTGAATGTATGAAAAAATTCCTCTTGGGTGTTGTCTTTACCAATAATGAATTGAACATCATCAATCATAAGCACATCGACGGAACGAAATTGTTCTTTAAAGCTCATTATATTCTTAAAGCGAAGTGCTTTAATGAATTGATACATAAATTTTTCTGCAGTGAGATAAACAACATTCTTTTTAGGATTTCTTTTTTTAATATTCCAAGCAACGGCATGCATTAAATGTGTTTTACCTAATCCCACCCCTCCATATAAAAATAAGGGATTAAAACTAACAACTTCAGATTGAGCTACGCGTTGTGCTGCTGCATAAGCAAGTTCATTGGGTTTACCTACAATGAAGTTATCAAAAGTAAACTGTGGGTCGAGCGGTGCAGAAATGTCGTCATAATAATGATCGTCTTCATCTTCTTTATCTTGATGAACAACTTCTGTGCCTGGAATAATGCGATCATTATTTTCTTTTACAAGAATTGATAATTTATCAATCGTAATACCTTGGTCGAGATAAGCACGCTTAATTACAGAAGCATAATTTTTTATAATCCAGTCTCGCAAAAAACGCGTGGGAACAGCTAGTGTTAAAGAGGTGTCGAGAAGAGTCTCAAAGTGAATGGGTTTAATCCAGTTTTGAAAAGTATCTTTGTCGAGAGATTTTTTTAACTCAGAAGTTATAAAACTCCAAGAAACATTCACCTCTTGATCAATATCGTCTTTCACTTTGTTGTAACCTCTCCTCTGAACGGTTGTGCATTAAAGCACATAAAGGCTGAATGAAAAATAAAAAAAATATTTTTTTTATGAAAAAAAATTCTTGAAAAAAAAAATTATTTAGAAATTGCTGAGATGTCTTTTTGTAACTTAGAAATAGTTCTTGATGCTTTATTTAAGTGCATAATCTTTTTTTGTGTAGACTTATGTAATACAGACATCACCTGCTTAAGTTTTGCCATTGATTCTTCTACTTTTTTATCTTTAATTAACTTATCAATAGCTTTTAATTGAGTTGCAACGTTTGATTTAACACCTTTATTTACAACTCTACGCTTTTCAGATTGACGTAATCTTTTTTTAGCTGATTTATGTTGTGGCATCTATTTTTTTTATTAACAGGTTATTCTTTTAATTGCGTTAGTAACTTATATAGATTTTTTTATTTTTGTAAAGTCGGAGAAAAAAAAGTTGAACGACCATTTTGAACTATTTTTTTAACTGGATAGAGCTTTTTCTTCAACATAACTTCTGTTCTTTGATAAACTTGAAACATATTTTGAAAACTACCCAAAGTTCCATCAGGAGATTTATAATCATTGATGGATGACCCCCCATTTTTTAAAGAAAGTTCTAAAACATGACGGCAAGATCGAATTAGTTGTTTAATTTCAAGTTTGCTCAAGGTATTCGATTTACGCTCTGGGTGAAGTCGGCTATGAAATAAAGCCTCATTAGCATAAATATTGCCGATACCGACAAATACTCTTTGATCTAAAAGAATTTGTTTTAAAGAAACATTTTTTTTTTGAAAAATGTGAAAAATATTTTCGTAGTCAATTATATCAAGCATTAAGTCTACGCCATAATGTTGAAAAAAATTTATAAGCTCTTGGTTGTCTTCTAACATAAAAAACATTCCAAAGCGTCTTGGGTCATTAAAGACAACATAGAATTGTGAAAATTCCATTACGACATGATCGTGTTTTTCATTAGCATAATTTTTTTTGTTAAAAAATTTCAATCGCCCACTCATTCCTAAATGAATAACTAAATACCTAAGAGGTTTGAGAGTAAGAACAATATATTTCGCCCTTCGATCAACAGATTTAATCTCACTTCCTTCGATGGCTGAAAAGTTTTTTATATGTAAGTTTTTACGTAATTTTTTTTTAGATGTAGTAAGAGATAAAATTTTTTTTCCATTAACTTTTGAATCTAAATATCTTATTGTGGTTTCTACTTCGGGTAACTCAGGCATGAATAATAAAATTAATTCAAATAATTATAATATAACAGACATTTTTGAAACTGTTTCTCATGCTAAATATGACTTGATGAATGATGTCATGAGTTTTGGCATCCATCGACTCTGGAAAAAATATTATGCTGATTTATTAATTTCAAAGTATAAAAAAACAGAAAAAATTTTAGATATTGCTAGTGGTACTGGTGATATTTTTCAATTACTTCCTTTTAAGAAAAATTTATACGCCATAGACCCGATTGAACAGATGCATCGAGTGTCTCAAGAAAAAAATGCTGATAAACACATTCAATATCAAGTTGGGTATGTGGAAAAACTTCCCTACAAAAATAATTTTTTCCAAATCGTTTCTTGTACTTATGGTGTACGAAATTATGAAAACAGACAACAAGGATTCAAAGAGATTTTTAGATGTTTAAAAAAAAATGGATATTTTTTATTTATGGAGTTCGGCTTACCTAAGGCCAATCTCATCAAAAAACCTTATCAAGCCTTTCTAGATTATTTTTTACCTTTTAGTGGGAGTATTGTTGCCAAAGATCGTCATAGCTATAAGTATCTTGCTGACAGCATCAAGGCTTTCCCCGCTCCAAAAGAGGTTCAAAATGAATTGGAAAATATAGGATTTACAGATATCGAAACTATTGATTTTCTTTCAGGTGCGAACAACATATATATAATGCAGAAAAAATGAAAATTTTATTAATCATCTCCAGTAGTGTTGGTTGCTATAAGGCGCTTGATCTTATTCGAGAGTTTCAAAAGAAATCAATCGATTATGAAATTATTGCGACCAAGAATACTTTTGAATTTATTTCACCTTTATTGATTGAGTCGATCAGTCAAAAAAAAGTTTATAGTGAACTTTTTGATCTCGATATGGAAAAAAATATTGGACACATTCAATTAGCCAGAGACAATACACATATTGTTGTGTATCCAGCAACAGCTAACATGATTTCTAAATTTGCTCAAGGCTTATGCGATGATCTCGCTTTAACCTGCATGATTGCTGCAAATAAACCTATATTTATCGCCCCCGCTATGAATAAAGAAATGTGGGCTAACTCTCTTATTCAAAAAAATGTTCTGCTTTTAAAAGATCATGGCCATCATTTTATTGGCCCTGATGATGGCTCCCTTGCATGTGGTGAATATGGAAGTGGTCGTTTAGTTGACCCAAGTGAAATTTTAAAACAGCTCAGTTAATTGAAAACTGCCCTTATAACTGTTGGTTCTACTCGTGAATACATCGATCCAGTTCGCTATATTACGAATGAATCTTCTGGCCAACAAGGAATGGCATTAATCAAAAGTCTAATTAAAAATAACTTTAAAGTGCTTTGTCTTCATG
>Ga0102951_1000637_pt1 | contig 12600 bp, 8 predicted proteins | sample SalPonA_B_H2O_MG_FD_78507 | JGI IMG/M metagenome (GOLD analysis project Ga0102951, IMG submission 78507) | Water microbial communities from South San Francisco under conditions of wetland restoration - Salt Pond MetaG R2A_B_H2O_MG | ecosystem: Environmental > Aquatic > Non-marine Saline and...
CTTAATATCCCTGGTTAAGGTTTTCTTTCTCAAGTCAAACATAAGTAGATTTTAATACTTAAGATAAAATATAAAAAATTCGGTTGGGTTTTCATATTAAGCGGGTAAAATTATATAATAACAATCTAAACGACTAAAAATTTTTGATTTAGATTAAACAATTTAACATGATGCTAGATAACGGCTTTAATTTTATTTTCATTATAGTTAAAGTAGATACATTCAGCTCCCACCGTTAGTGCTATAATACAAGTTGTTTGTCCATTGGATTTAATATTGGCATAAATTCCAAGTCTACCCAGGCTAGCTGATCCGCAACTCTATAGACTTTTCGAAGCGAATTATTTCGTTTCATTAGGTCAAAAATCAGCAAATTCAATTAATTTTTTTTATTTTAATTTGGCTCCTGTTCGAACATAAACAACAATCACTGAACCGATAAGTTCAACACAAACAAAGAACCATTCTATTCAAAAATCCCCTTTGGTTGATAAATATATTCTAAGCATTCTAAGAGATTATTCTAAACAGCATTTGAAGAATTTTTATGAAGAGAATGTTTTACAGCAAGTCTTTGGCGACTAGCCTAGCTGCGCCGAGTAGAGTAGATTCTTTCTGCACATAGGGTGATTCCAACCAGAGTAATACCTTTTGAAACCAGAGACATATTTTAATTTATAATAATACCATTTTATGACTAGTTATAAAACAATTGACTTTTGTTTACCATATAACGATAAAATATTTTTATAAGTTTTTTCTACCTCAAGTTCTTTCAAAAAAATTTCGGTAGAAAAACTCTCACTAAGCTTAACTTTAATAGTTGGCTCAGACTTTTTACTATAAATTAACAGAATTTAAAATAGAGTAACCATGGATAGAAGTTATGTTGACAAGGATTTAATAAGAAGATTAATTTGACTTATTAATGAATCATGTGTCTCTAAATTTAGATCTGGAATAATATTATCAGGTAAAAATTGAATATTTAAATCTTTATAAGATTTTTGCATATAGTCTAAAATTTCTGGGTTTTTATAATACCAATATTCTCTAATATTATTTGGAATTGAATGACGATACCATAAAATTGGTAAGTAATGAAAAACTAGTATATCTTTAGTATCATTATTTATTAAGACTTTTGTTTCTTCAGCTTCACTTGGAAGAAATGGCATAGTAAAAACTAAATGATTTAAACTATCTGCTATAACTCCAAGTATTCCAAGAAATACACTACCGGTTATATTCACACCTAATATCGCAGGTACAATTCCTTGTAAAACATCTTCTGTCCAATCAACTGCTGCAGCAAGATAACACCATGGAAAAGTATACGGGTTAATATAAATCAACCAAGAAATCGCAATTCGAACAACTACCATCTGTGAATATACCATTAACCCTATAAATAAGACTTCCCGAATTGTTTCTAAAACACTGATATCTAAACAAATATTTAACTGAACTTGAATAAACTCCGAAAGCCAATCAGGTAAGAAATAAAGATTTTTATAATTTTCAACATAAAAACTATAAAACCCTTCCTCTCTATTTTCATAAATATATCGTGGAATCGTTTCAAGTTTAGGAGCTGGTCCTAAAATCATTTCAAACCAAGTCTCCGGTTGTTGGATTGGGGGCCAATATGTTTTATGAGTTGGAAGACTGTCAAAAAATTGCGACCTTGCATATGTTTCATTTGGCATTTCATAAATAGTGGGCATCCCAGGATTTTTAGGATATCCAAATAATTCCGCTATTTTTTTGAAAAAATTCTCAACTATTTGATAAATCGCAGTGCGGATTGGAATAAATTTTTCGTCTAAACTCATTAAAAATTTTAAATTAAGTTAATAAGATTTTAATCTATCAGATATAAATAATTAGTATAAAAAAGAAATAAAATTCTATCAATAGTTTTTTCAAATTAAATTTTCTAGATGATTTTTATAATAATCTTAATTTTTTTAAATTATGAAATTAGGAAATTTTTTAATTGGTTTTCGATCTGACATAAAAATCTACGAATTATTAGCCTTCATTAAAAAATGAAATTTAAAATCTCTTTTTGTAGTTTTTATTAGTCTCTTCTTTTTATGAAGTTAAGAAAATTTTATGCCTAACAGGTCCTCTTTTAAACTGCCCAATTGATATTTATCTTTCTTCTAATATCGTTTCTAATTGTCGGAATTTCAAGGATACAAGTTCACTAATTTGAATCTTGGTTACTATAAACAAACAAATTGTAACCCGTGTTCTTATAACTATGTAACTAGGTCCTCCGCTTTTGGCTAGAAGGAAATTCTAAATTTTAGAATCAATTGGATCACCTTTAGGTAAGCGTTTTCTGTTAGGCCACTTTTCTTGACTTCTCGTTTTTGGTTATAGTATTTGATTCATTAATTTTAAGAGCTCTTAGTTTTTTAAGGCTAATCCGATAAAACCTTTTCGAAGATCATTTTCAATAATTTTTAATTTATTTGAATTGTACTCGCGTTCTCTTATTAAAAATTAAATTGTATCAAATTTTATATTTTCATTACGATATTGAATTAATTAATCCTTTTGCATATCTTATACACTATTCCTAATACAAAAGCTTTTATCGAAGGGTTTAAATTCATACTCAACGTATCCATAATGTCCGCTGAACATACTTCCAATATAATATTTGATTATTTCGAAAATATAACAATTGGCGCTCAACTACTAATTAATCTAACAGAACAATTTCATCTCACTAAAGGTACTAGACTTAAAGACATCGTTCAACTAAAAAACTAATTAAAAAATTTCTTTACTTTATAATATTTTATTTAATTTCAAAGAATTTTAACATTATTTAAAATGAATTATTGATAGTCTTATTGATATATTGTTTAACAAGTTTATTAATATGGTCTTACTTCACTAATTTCGGGATAGTAGGATTTGAACCTACGACCCCCTGCTCCCAAAGCAGGTGCTCTACCAAGCTGAGCTATATCCCGAAAATCCATTTAATAGCTTATAAAACTATTTTAATTAATTATTGTACTAAATTTAAAGAGATTATGCAAGGTTTAATTAAAATCTACTAATATTGATATTAAATTCTGAAGAAATGTCTCAAGCTCATTGGAACGAAAAGGCTATAGGAAATTGATGAGAACAAGTCGAAAATTAATCATTAAACATACACAAAGCTAACTCAATGCTTTTGAATAGAATATTTATTTTAAAATCTGATCAGTTGCTATCACAATTAGAAATCAAGCCAGCTTTGTTAAATTTGTTACCCAAATTTTAAATAAAAGGTAATTTATTAACCAGGACAAAACTGGACCGATATTCTTAGAATACTTTAGATTTTTTATGATTTAAAAATCAACTTTCTAGCAAACTTAAGGTTATTAATAATAACTTTGAAATTGGCCATATCAAATAATTATGGAAAGATTCCAAAGATATCGAGTTTGTCAAACAAACCATTGGTCATTGAAACTTAGATACTACTTCTCCTTACGTTAATCAATTATCTGATATCGAACAACAGAAACCTCCTGATCGGTTAGAACAGATTTAATCTATTAGTTTGTATTCAATAACTAGTCAAAAGTTATTGTTCCTATTCCTAATTTACTTTTGTGTGAACGTAAGTAGGGGAAAGTGGGTGTTAATAAGTCTTATTGGTTCTTACCCAACCACCCACCTTCGTTATTTCTAATAGAGATAACGTCATTTGGTAACCTTAGCTATACCTTTGTTAAAAATATTAGTACAAGACCAATAACAGACAGCTTTAGAGGTTGTTATTAACAATTGATATTTACTCGGTATTATTTCAATGCACCTATAAATAATTTATGTTTTATTTTGTTTTAACCTCAATTAATTCAGTTAAAGCAAAATTGTTAGTATTTGTTCCACTATAATTTACATTTTCAAAGCGAACTACCACTGGATAACGAATTCCACTTTGATCAACAGTTGCGACCGTTCCAGTTTGATTAAACCAATATGATTCTTTTCTTAAAATACGGACGATTGAACCTCGATTTATCATAAAATTTTCAATTTTAAATTTAATAGAAATAAACTTTCACAACAATTGAAAGTAATATTCCTTTTTATATCATAACAAATTATGCAATAATTTATTAATAAAAATTTAAAAAGTTGGTTTTAAAATATTTTCTCTGCTAGAATAATTATAAATATACAAATAAAAAAAAAAATGGATCGTAATATAATACAAAAAATTCTTATTGGATTCTTTCTAGCAGCTTGCATTTTTATTGGTGTTCGAGTTTCAAATATAACAACTAATTTTGAAAATGTCGATATACCAAAACAAGAATTGCCAAATAATTCAAGTAGTTCAAGAATGACTTATGGGAGATTTTTAGAATATTTAGAATTAGGTTGGGTTAAACAAGTTGATTTATATGATAATAGTAGAAATGCTATCGTTTTAGCCTCAAGTCCCGAATTAGGAAATCGGCCACAATCTATTCGTGTTGAAATACCTATTGGAGCTTCACAACTTATTCAAAAATTAAAAGATTATAATATTAACTTTGATGCTCATCCAACTCCACGAAAAAGTTTATTGGTAACAATTGCTACAAATTTAATTTTACCATTAATTTTTATTGCTGGTTTAATATTTTTCTTTCAGAATTCTGATAACTTCGCTCAAAACTCAGGAAATTCTCCAATGAATTTAGGCAAATCTCCCGCCCGTTTTGATCAAAAACCAGATACAGGAATCTCGTTTAATGATATTGCTGGTATTGATGAAGCAAAAGCAGAATTTGAAGAAATTGTTTCTTTTTTAAAAGAACCTGAACGTTATACATTAGTAGGTGCCAAAATACCAAAAGGTGTTTTATTAGTTGGCCCACCAGGAACTGGAAAAACATTATTAGCAAAAGCGATCGCTAATGAAGCGAGCGTTCCATTTTATAGTGTAGCTGGATCTGAATTTGTGGAAATGTTTATTGGTATTGGAGCAGCGCGAATTCGTGATTTATTTAAAAAAGCGTCTGAAAATACACCGTGTATAGTTTTTATTGATGAAATTGATGCTGTTGGTCGTGAGCGTGGAGCTGGTATTGGCGGTGGAAACGATGAACGAGAACAAACTTTAAACCAATTATTAACTGAAATGGATGGCTTTAAAGAAAATAAAGGGGTAATTGTTGTTGGGGCAACAAACAGAGTTGATATTTTAGATGCAGCTTTATTACGTCCAGGGCGTTTTGACCGTCAAATTACAGTTGGTCTACCAGATCGATTAGGACGATTAGGTATTTTAAAAGTTCATGCTAAAAATAAACCATTAAACGAAGATATTTCGCTGGTTCAGATAGCGAATCGAACACCTGGGTTTTCAGGAGCCGATTTAGCTAATTTATTAAATGAATCAGCAATTTTGGCGACTAGATATAAAAAACAAACTATATCAAAAAATGAAGTAAATGAAGCTGTAGATCGTATTATTGGTGGAATTGCTGGTTCGAGTATGGAAGATACGAAAAACAAAAAATTAATTGCTTATCATGAAGTAGGGCATGCTATTGTTGGTTCGTTATTAGAAAATCATGACGCAGTAGAAAAAGTCACTTTAATTCCGCGTGGGGGAGCAAAAGGACTAACGTGGTTTGCACCAGAAGAAGATGCAACTTTGGTTTCACGATCGCAATTATTAGCTAGAATTATTACAACTTTGGGCGGAAGAGTTGCTGAAAAAGTTGTTTTTGGTGATCAAGAGATCACAACAGGTGCAAGTAATGATTTACAGCAGGTTACAAGTGTTGCGCGACAAATGGTAACGAGATATGGAATGTCAAGTATTGGTCCAATTGCTTTAGAAGATGATAATAATGATCAAATCTTTTTAGGAGGCGATAATGAAGCAATTACTGATCGTATCGATAATGAAGTTTGTAAAATTGTAAATCATTGTGAAAAAGTTACAACAAAGATTATTTTAGATAACCGAGTTGTTATTGATTTTATTGTTGAACAATTATTAGATGTTGAAACTCTTAATGGAGATGAATTTAGACAGTTACTTCAACAATATACGCTTACACCAATTAAAAATTAGAATAAAATAGGAAATTAAAAACGTGCAACTACTTCAAAAGTAGTTGCAAGTAATTTCGTTAGAATATAAAATGTTGAAACTTATGATATTATTGTAATCGAAAAGTGACTAGTGGAAAAAGCCTAACAGCAGGTTATATTATATTCGATTATATTAAATCCTTTTTTTTTTGTAATTTTGGTAAGTTTTTAAATAAAATCAACAGCTATTGGAACTACACCCCAGAATGGAAATTAAAAATAAAAAAATAATAGACAACTTGATTAAGATTTGATATGGTATATTATAAATTATTAATTAAGTTATTTAAAATTTTATGTCTAATATTAGTTTATCTGAGCTATTAGAAGCAGGGGTACATTTTGGTCACAAAGCTTACCGTTGGAATCCCAAAATGTTTCCCTACATTTACAGTGAAGTCAATAACATTCACATTTTGGATTTAGTCCAATCAGCAACTTTATTAAAAGAAGCTGGTAACTATTTAGAATCTCAAGCTAGTAAGGGAAAAACATTTTTATTTATTGGAACAAAACGTCAAGCAGCTACGTTAATTGCTCACGAGGCGAAACGGTGTAATTCGTACTATGTTAATCATAGATGGTTAGGTGGAATGTTAACAAATTGGACGACTGTTACAAAACGGATTGAACGTCTAAAAGATCTTGAACAGCAAGAAGCAGATGGAACATTTAATTTATTAACTAAAAAAGAAGTTTCAATTCGACGAAAAGAATTAGAAAAATTACAAAAGCATTTAAACGGTATTAAAAAAATGACTAAATTACCTGATATTGCTATTATTATTGATCAAAAACGAGAATTAACAGCAATAGCTGAATGTCGTAAATTAAGTATTCCAATTGTTTCAGTATTAGACACCAATTGTGATCCTGATTTAATTGATATTCCAATTCCAGGGAATGATGATGCTGTTCGTTCAATCAAATTAATTTTAAATACATTAACTGACAATATTATAAGAGGTCAGTTAAAAGTAGCATAAAATTTTTATTTTTTTAAATCTTAATTGATTTAAAAAAGTAAACCTTAAACGAACCCCAATATTTTGTTTTTAATTCTTTTATTAAACCCGATTTCAAACTCATCACTCATAACTGTTTATTTTAAACTTTATTTAGCTGAAGGTAGTATTAGTATTATCACACTACTGACACTGCCAAACCCTTTCACGTGCATTTTTAAGGCTTTTCAGAAGACACCTAGAGATCAACACCTCTCCATAAACGGACTCCATTATTTTCCAATTTAATAAGCTATCGACTCTACGAATAACGTATAACAAGGTTTATTTAAAACATATTTGTGTATTCAGTAGTTTATGAATAATTATGAATTATTGAAACAACGATGATTAGAAATACTTTTTAGTACTATTGTAACAGTACCAATAACACACTGATGTGCGAGTTGTAACTAAAGATCGGTCTTAACCAACTGTTCTTTCACCGCACCCAAAAGTATCTGGATTGAAATCTGATTCAGATTCATTCGATATGTAGCGAAATCTTGAAACAAATGTAATATAAGCGGTTGAAGATATTTCTTGAACATCGTGTAAAGTGAATGTAAGTTTCATTATTGATTTGATTTAAAATTTAATCTGCAAAAAACTTGCATCAATAGCATCTGAGACGATTGTTTCGCTTTTACGATCTGTTCGAATATAATTCTTAGAAGCATCGTGAATAAATTTAAAACCGTATTTTGTACCAATTTTAATTAAAATTGCGCCTTGCGGATTAATTGCTTCACTACTTTTACAATAAAGGACACCTTGTCCGCGTATTATAATTTTTATTTCCAACCACTGTTCCTATTATTAAATTACAATTCAAAATTTAAACTCCTAAAATAAATTATAATACTATAATTTGTTATTTAGGATGTTAACTTATAATTAACAGCCTAAATAACAAATTTTATTGTTATGTTGTTATTGTTATGCAAATTTTCCTGCAGTTGAAGCAATAACGAATGAAGCATAAGTTAAAATATAACCAACACTAAAATGAACTAAACCGACTAATCGAGCTTGAACAATTGATAAAGCGACTGGTTTATCACGCCAACGAATTAAATTAGCTAATGGGGTACGCTCATGAGCCCAAACTAATGTTTCAATTAATTCTTGCCAATAACCTCGCCATGAAATTAAAAACATAAATCCTGTTGCCCAAATTAAATGAGCAAATAAGAAGGTCCAGGCCCAAACAGATAAATTATTCATACCAAATGGGTTATAACCATTGATTAATGGTGATGAATTTAACCATAAGTAATCTCTTAACCATCCCATAATATAATTTGATGATTCGTTAAATTGACCTGGATTACCACCCCAAATTGTCATATGTTTCCAATGCCAATAGAATGTAACCCAACCAATTGTATTTAACATCCAGAACATAGCTAAATAAAAGGCATCCCATGCTGAAATGTCACATGTTCCACCTCGACCTGGTCCATCACAAGGGAAACTATAACCAAAGTCTTTTTTATCTGGCATTAATTTTGAACCACGGGCATCTAAGGCACCCTTTACTAAAATTAAAGCTGTTACATGTAATCCTAAAGCAATTGCATGATGAACTAAAAAATCACCTGGGCCAATGGTTAAAAATAGATCATTTTTATCATTGTTAATCGCTTCAATCCAACCAGGTAACCAAACTTGGTTTCCAGCAATTGTTGCTGGACTTGTTGACGATGATAATAAAACATCAAATTGGTATATAGCTTTTCCAGATGCTGCTTGTATATATTCTGCAAAAACTGGTTCAAATAAAATTTGCTTTTCTGGTTGGCCAAAGGCAACAACTGTATCATTGTGAATATATAAACCTAATGTATGGAAACCTAAGAATAAAGATGCCCAACTTAAATGTGAAATAATGGCTTCTTTATGTTCTAACATTCGAGCTAACACATTATTTTTGTTTAATTCTGGATCATAATCTCGCACAAAGAAGATTGCCCCATGTGCAAAAGCCCCAACCATTAAAAACCCAGCAATATATTGATGATGTGTATATAAAGCTGCTTCGGTAGTGAAATCTTTTGATAAAAAAGCATATGGAGTCAAAGCATAAATATGCTGAGCCGTTAATGAAGTAGCAACGCCTAACGCCGCTAATGCTAATCCTAATTGCATGTGTAACGAATTTGTAATAGTCTGAAACAAACCAACATGTCCTGCTCCTAAACGCCCTCCAGGAGGTCGATGCGCGTCTAAGATTTCTTTCATATTATGACCGATACCAAAGTTTGTTCGATACATATGGCCTGCTACAATAAAAACAACAGCAATTGCCAACTGATGGTGGGCAATATCTGTTAACCATAATGATTGTGTTTGAGGATGAAAACCACCTAAAAATGTTAAAATAGCTGTTCCTGCTCCTTCAGACGTCCCATAAACATGGTTAGCTGTATCAGGGTTTTCTGCATAAACAGTCCAATTACCTGTAAAAAATGGCGTTAAGCCAGCTGGATGTGGTGGAGTTGTTAAGAAATTATTCCAACCAACGTGAACACCACGTGATGCAGGGATTGCAACATGTACTAAATGTCCGGTCCAAGCTAATGAACTAACACCAAATAACCCTGACAGATGGTGATTTAAACGTGATTCATTATTTTTAAACCATGATAAACTCGGACGGAATTTTGGTTGTAAATGTAACCAACCAGCAAGTAATAATACACATGACAATAACAATAGTCCAATTGAACCTGTATATAATTCTTGATTTGTTCGGAAACCAATTGTATACCACCAGTGATAAACACCAGAATATGCGAAATTAACTGGGTATGTATTACCTTTACTGAATGCTTTTAATGCTGATTCGCCAAAATGCGGATCCCAAATTGAATGTGCAATGGGTTTTACTTTCAACGGATTGCCAACCCACTTTTCAAAATTTCCTTGCCATGCAACATGGAATAAATTTCCAGAGGTCCATAAAAAGATAATTGCTAAATGACCGAAATGAGAAGCGAAAATCTTTTGGTATAAATTTTCTTCAGTCATACCATCATGCGCTTCTAAATCGTGCGCAGTTGCAATTCCGTACCAAATTCTTCTTGTTGCAGGATCTTGTGCTAGGGCTTGGCTAAATTTTGGGAATTTAGTTGCCATAATTATTAAATACCTTATTTATATAAATTTTAGTTAGTGTGGAAACGAGTAAATTTAATTTGCTTTAATTATTTATTTTAACTTATTGATACGGCACGTGCCAAGAAGAATGACCATGTTGTACCAATACCACCAAGTAAATAATGAGCTAAACCAACCGCACGTCCTTGAGTAATGCTTAATGCTCGAGGTTGAATTGCCGGTGCAAAATTTAATTTGTTATGAGCCCAAACAATCGATTCGATTAACTCTTGCCAGTAACCTCGACCACTAAATAAGAACATTAAACTAAAGGCCCAGATAAAATGAGCTCCTAAAAAAATTAAACCATATGCAGATGATGCTGATCCATATGATTGAATTACTTGCGAAGCTTGTGACCATAGAAAATCACGTAACCAACCATTAATGGTAATAGCACTTTTTGCAAAATTACCACCTGTAATATGTGAAATACTACCATCTGGAGAAATTGTTCCCCATACATCGGATTGCATTTTCCAACTAAAATGGAAAATTACAACTGAAATTGAATTATACATCCAAAATAAACCTAAAAATACGTGATCCCAACTTGAACTCTGACATGTACCTCCACGCCCTGGACCATCACAAGGGAATCTGAACCCTAAATTTGCTTTATCTGGAATTAATTTTGAACTACGTGCGTACAATACACCTTTTAATAAAATCAAAACTGTTACATGAATCGTAAACGCATGAATATGGTGAACCATAAAATCCGCAGTTCCTAATTTAATTGGCATCATTGCAATTTTTCCACCAATTTCTACAATTTCACCACCAAAAGCATAACTTGTTGTAGCTAAAGCATTTGGCGCTGTTGTCCCTGGTGCTAATAAATGAATATTTTGGATCCATTGTGCAAAAATTGGTTGTAATTGAATTGCTTTATCTGAGAACATATCTTGAGGTCTACCTAATGCTCGCATTGTATCATTATGAATGTAAAACCCAAATGCATGACATCCTAAAAATATACAAACCCAATTTAAATGTGAAATAATCGCATCGCGGTGTCGTAGCACGCGATCTAATAAATTATTATAATTATTAGCAGGCGTATAATCACGAACCATAAAAATAGCTCCATGAGCAGCTCCACCAACAACACAGAATCCGCCTATCCACATATGGTGTGTGAATAATGAAAGTTGTGTTGCATAATCTGTAGCAATATATGGATATGGTGGCATCGCATACATATGGTGTGCGACGATAATACTTAAAGAACCCATCATTGCTAAATTAATTGCCAATTGTGCATGCCATGATGTTGTTAAAATTTCATATAAGCCTTTATGACCTTCACCAGTAAATGGTCCTTTATGTGCTTCTAAAATTTCTTTCATATTATGTCCAATACCCCAATTAGTACGGTACATATGACCAGCAAAAATGAATAAAACTGCTAGTGCTAAATGATGGTGGGCAATATCACTTAACCATAAACCACCTGTGACTGGATTTAATCCACCTTTGAACGTTAAAAAATCAGAATACTCATTCCAATTTCCACCAAAAAATGGTGCTAAGCCTTTTGAAAAGCTTGGGTATAATTGGCTCATTAATTCTCGGTTAATCAAGAATTCATGTGGTAATGGAATCTCTTGAGGTGAAACACCTGCATCCAATAATTTATTAATTGGCAACGCGATGTGAATTTGATGACCTGACCAAGATAAACAACCTAAACCTAATAAACCAGCTAAATGATGATTCATCATCGATTCTGCATTTTGAAACCATTCTAATTTTGGTGCAGCTTTATGATAGTGAAACCAACCAGCAAATAACATAATTGCTGACATTGCTAATCCACCAATTGCAATCCAATATAATTCAACTTCACTTGTAATACCTTCTGCACGCCACATTTGAAACCAACCTGAAGTTGTTCGTACACCCTGGAAATTTCCACCTACATCACCATTTAATACTTCTTGTCCTACAATTGGCCAAACAACTTGTGAACTTTGTTTAATATTAATTGGATCATTTAACCAAGCTGAATAATTTGAGAAATATGCTCCGTGAAAATGCATTCCACTTATCCATAAGAAAATAATCGCTAATTGTCCAAAATGTGCACTAAAAATTTTACGAGAAACTTCTTCTAAAGAACTAGTTTGACTATCAAAATCGTGAGCATCAGCATGTAAATTCCAAATCCATGTTGTTGTCTTTGGACCTTTTGCCAATGTACGCGAGAAATGACCCGGTTGTGCCCATTTTACAAAACTAGTTTCGACTGCGTCTTTTTCAACAAAAACTTGTACGTCATTTGTACGACGATCGGTTGAGCTTATTGCCATTA
>Ga0102951_1000640_pt1 | contig 12571 bp, 10 predicted proteins | sample SalPonA_B_H2O_MG_FD_78507 | JGI IMG/M metagenome (GOLD analysis project Ga0102951, IMG submission 78507) | Water microbial communities from South San Francisco under conditions of wetland restoration - Salt Pond MetaG R2A_B_H2O_MG | ecosystem: Environmental > Aquatic > Non-marine Saline and...
GTATCGACTAAGATTAGAATATCAAATTTTTTCAGGAGACTCGATAGCCATCGAGAAAAACCCACGAGCAGTAAGTAATGCTTGAATGCTGAAGTTAAACCACACACTTTACCGCTGCGAAAGAATTGAGTATCAACCATTCTTGACAATGAGTCACTTATGAGCTGTGAACAACAAAAATTATCATTTGAAAGTTATTTGAAAACATTAATATTGAACCATGTCAAATTTCAACTTGAAAAGTTAAAACTACACAGATTATACCACACAAAAATATTATTAATTGAAGCAAAAATATGTATACCAAACTCTAATTACTAACAAACTTGCTGTGTAAACTGAATTTCACTAGTTTGTTAGCACCTGCGTTGAAAACGCTTTGATCACATCGTTCAATTCATCAACTTGAAAATTCAACTTGAAAAGTTAAAACCTGCTGAATGCTCTTGTTCTTTGAATTCAACTTGTAAATTCAACTTGAAAAGTTAAAAAACTACTCAGATTGTGTCATACAAAAACATTATTAATTGAAACAAAAACATACTCACCAAACCAAACTCTAGTTACTGACTAAGTTGTTATGTGAATTGAATTTCACTAGTTTGCTGATTGCAATTATGCGTTGTAAACATGTCATTTATCGTTATGACTAAATTGATTAGAGGGCGTAATTCGGAAAACTCACTACTCCGCGTGTGTCAAACATATAATTTCCCTTTTCATATATGCAAATTAGTGATGATAGCGAGGATGTCGTTGTTATTTAAATGCTGCATACAATGTTGTTTATTTTTTCAAAATGTTTTTATACATGAATTAGACATTAAAGGGACGCTGTTGCACACAATGTTATTTTATACGAGAATTTGCGCATAGTGCTTTAGCAATACGTGAATTTGACATTAAAGGAGACACACCTAAACTTTGAATTGCTATGTTTTCAACGCGATGAAGTATCCAACCAGATTTTTCTATATCTAATAGATCATCGCATCTACCGTTGATTTGTTGAAATAATTGTTGAATCTCCTCATAGAGATATTTTCTAAGATTGCCAAAAATAGTGCAAAATGTACTTTTTAGATGCAAAAAGATTTTGTCTGATATATCATTGCTGCTGGCATCAATACTACGAAATTGACACAAAAGTATAACATTAAATCGGATTGATGTATGCGATTGCAATCTTTTATGTATGAGGTTAGCAATAGCATTTGTCACTTTCACATTGTATCGTATTTTTTCGATAGTGTTTCTTTCTTCAATAGGTGATGAGAAAACATATAGATGTGCTTCTGCCAACCCATCAAAATCGCTTTGAACACGACGGAATATTATCTCGGTGCTGCTTGTAGTATCTTGTTGGTCTCCGATGTGCACTTGACGAATGTGATTTTTGAGTTCGTTTAACGTATTAAAGCTTAGCTTTACGTAAAGACAATGATAGCAATTATACACTAAAGGTCTCTGCGAGTGTTTTCGATCGCAATGTTCTTTTAGAGTGCTAGCCCTAGTAAAAGAAGCAGAGCAATCTGAGCATTGATGTTGTGACTGTGAGTGTGACATGTTATCTGTAAGTAAAATGAAAAAAGACGTTTAACCAAAATATCGAGTATTCTTGAAGTTAGTACAAAGTGGAAATGATTGCATGCTTAAGTTGTTTTTTATTTCATACACAGACATTTATAAACATGAAAACTACATAAAGTCAACTATTGTGTGCAACACTGAAATACAATTTTTGTTTATTTTTGTTTTATTTTTAAGATTTTTTTTGGTTAAATGCATTTAAGTTTTTAGCAAATATTGTAAAATCATATTCGTTTGTACAGTATACACAAAAATTTTGAATTTTTAGTAAAAATATTGCAAACGATATTTATTTTTAATTCATTTCAAAAATTTAGCTTTGCATCTTCATCTTCCATTTACAGTATACACAAAATTTTTTAAATCCATTTTAGAATTTTCTATGTTTAAAGAGAAGTTGATGTTTTTTAAAAAAAATTTTTTGACCAAAAAAAACGAAATACAATCTTACTGCGTTTTTAAATTGCTTCTTCATTTTGATCTTCGCTTTGTTTCTCCATGAGGTGTTTAAGGTTCTTCTTTTCTAGGATGTATTGAATCCCTTTTATGAGCATTGCCGCTTGGTTGTAGTTGAGATAAAAGTTGTTAGGTTTTTTGTCCGGATTGAAGTAAAAGCGGCTCACCACTATACCATTTGCGACGTATTTGCTGAGATTGTGTCTACCGCCAGTGACGAAAATTTTTTGATTTTCGTTTCCTCCGTCTATAAGTAAGAATGCTAAATTATAGACTAAAAATAATAAATGTTTAACACTTACAGTTTGTGATCTCGACCGACACATCGTCGTTCTTAGATCCATCCTTTAACTTCAAGTGCACCTTTTTGGGTGGTTGAGGATGATGATACACTCCTGGTTTGCTAGATTTCGCGGTCGGGGGTTGTTGTGGCTTTTTTATCCAAGAATTATTACTGATGCTTGGATACTTGCGCTTTTTGGGTGGTTCAGTGCCAAATCCATCATCATCGTCGTCAGTGACTGCGTCAGCATCGACAACATCTTCTTCTTCTTCTATGTTTTTTTCCACAAAATCTTCAAGTCGACGTTTTCTTTTTTGTCGTTGAAGGTTTTTCTTTTCTTCTTTTTTACCTTTGTCTTCTTCATATTCCTGAGAGTCGAACTTTTCTTCCTCTACTTGATTGCTTGCATTTTTTCCAGTGCCAATCTCACCCTGATGAGCACCAACACTTAAATCAATGGGTAGTGTGTTTTCCGAATTTGCCATGGTTGTGTTTAGATGGAGCCCCCCTAGATAACTGACAGACACAGCTTGAAAATGCTGTGGTTTTATACTGAAGCAGAAAGCACAAAGACAGTTTGACCACTTTCTTATTGACAAAGATCACGTGGTGTTTTCAAGACTGATTTGTCTTATCGATGATAGAAATATCATTAACAGTACCAACAATAACAACAAAGACAACAAGGGAAAAATTGTTTTCGCCTTGCTTTGTATGCTTTGTGTGAGGATAATGTCGCGTGTTACAAATTGACCGTAAATCTGGGTGGCGATCATATTGATAAGGATAAGACGCATAACTTCATCGTGTACTACATTAGCTCACTTCATGTATAGACATTTATTGAAAAACGTTAAAAAATAATGAGAATTCTGTTGAAATCTCATTTATTTTTTAACGTTTTTCCAATAAATTCTTACAGGTGAAGTCAACTATAAGTTAACAGGCTGAGACAATGAAAGAAAAAAATCAAAATAACAAGCTCTAATGAAAAGTTTGAACTTTGAACTTTGAAAATATACTCATGTTTTAACCATTGTTTTAAATATTTTTTCTCGTTAACTACTTTCATTTAAATGTTTCTAAAAAACAAAAATTGGGTTTTAGCTTTAGCCTTATTATGCTACTAGCTTGCCTCAATTTCGTGGACATTCGAGTTTTTACGTGGGTAATATTTTATCTCAACATCATACTATCATCGCAAAAGCACAACAAAGCAGTGCGACAAGGAAACCCATATCAATGATTGAGCAGCTTTTGTTTAACTTCGCCAACAAAGAATCGCCTTTTCCTTGCGTGTTTGCTACTCTGGTCAGCGTGTGCGCTGAAATTTTAGTATAAATACCCGCAAAGATTATCGCTTCACTGTGGTAGTTGAATATCGTGTCTTTTGAAAGTGCATTCTATTGTTGTGAGTTTGATTTTGGAAGATTATTATAATGACATTTTCTGGGAGTTGCTATGTTAAATTCTCTAAAAAGAAATACTCATTTTTATCATTGGCAATTGAGGTAGAATTATATGGGCAAAGTGTTTGTTTAGCATTTAAAACTCAAGAAAGATATTACTTTGCTCCAGGCCCGACAAACTTGAGCACAAATTATGTAATTCTAACTGACTTAGACTATGCAATCATATCAGACATTTTGCCAACCCCAAGTTTCATGACTTGCTCAACAGGTCATTGTAGTCAGATCACCTTCCAAAATCACACACTAGAATCAGTGCTTTGGAATTCTCATGGCTATTTGCTTGTTTGTGCAGAAGATCAAGTGTTATTTAGACTCGTTTTCACCAACAACACACCGCTTATTTTCATCTCTATAAATTCGGAGCCATATAGTTATCAACAGTTTTTATTGTCAAATAAAAAACTTTACATCATTTAAGGTGAGGCTATCTATTTTTCATACGGTTTATGTTTTTCTTTGTAACTTTAAAATGCTAGTCAATAGCAAAGGTGTTCGGTTGTTAAATTAACACACAGCGCAATTGATTTTCAACTGATCTTACACCGAGAACATCGGGTTTGGAATGAAGTTTTAGCTAGATTCTGTATACAATTTTTGTCAACGACTAAAAATACTACAGCTACATATACCTGATTAGTGATTAGTGATTTATAGTACTTCAAGTATCCAAAGAAAATTGAATGTGATAGTGTGTTATTCACATGCTATCCTATTTTCACGTTGTAGATTGTTCCATTAGAGGCACACTATTGCGTTGGAGTCACCAATTCTGTATGTACTTTGTTCTCATACAAAGAGGAATGCTCTGATGTTATATGGAAATCACTGTCGCCCATAACACACCATATTTACTGATCAACAAAAAATGGCAACTTGCAAGAATATCACAATCAAGAAAAGAAATTGTTTTTCAGACATAGATCATGAAGCACCCTCTGTAAAAAAACAGTTTTGCTGTCCTTTTTCTTCGTGTAATGCAAAATCGGATTTTACCTCAATGCTAGAACATTTGAATGTTTCACATGCTATCTTGAGTAGCTTTCGCCTTTTGTCATGTTTTGAATGCGAATTCATTTTTGAAAACAACATTTCGAGAGCCTATCACACACTTGAGCACATGTTGCATATTGTTGAAGATGAAAAATGCGATCTTTTGCCGTATCCCGAAATTTACATCGGATATAGTAAGGTTGTGACTGCCGATGACGCCACTTTTGGGTTTTTTTTCGGATTAAAGCACATAATTAAAAATCATATGGAAACATTGGGTCGACATCTATGTCAACATCAAAAACACGATTGGTCAACTAGCGCTAAAAAGAAATGGGTAACCTATCATGACTATTATGGATATTTGGATGCTTTTTTGGAACACAGAGAGTTTAAAGAGCAAGTTAAATGCAATCAAAATCATCCTAAATGCAGGGGAAAATATTTCGACTTCTTAGATGGCATGATGCACTTAGCTACATTCCATAACTACAAAGTGTTAAAAAACGTTGCATGCATGTGGTGTATGCAAATTTTTGATAATAAACTTCGAGCCCTTGACCACTTTATATGGTGTGGGTTAACGCACAAGCACAAGTATAACAAGCTGCAATGCGATGAAGCTCAAAATGACCTAAACGATGTCGTAACTGATTGTCTCAGGCTGCCTAATACCAGTGACTTTTGTAAAAGTGTACGTGGCAAAATAGAAAGCAAAAAAACCACTGCTGTTTGATTGTTTCAGCAACAAATCACACTTGTCGTCAATATGAAGAGAGCAGTGTCACCCATACCTAACGAATTATCAAAAAGACATAGAGATGATCGCAATCAAAACTTGTTACGAAAAAATCTAGACTATTATGTGCGTATTCCTAGCAACAAATCAAAATACTTGCTGGATGTTAATGTGGAAGATATTGAGAGTTTCCAATATTGTGTCTTTGTGTATTTACACTTTTTACAACATGGTGATTATCCAGATTCAAAGCTGCAAATGCAGCGAATAGCGTGCAAAATCCAAGAAATTGATCAAGATGTGGAAAGCGACATTCAAAGACAACTTAAACAGCAAAACCTCCTGATAGACCAAAACATCTTAAACTTTTCATATGTTTATGGAAAACGCATGGATTTTCAAGTCAATATTCTTACACTAGTGGATAATCAGGACGTTCATTTACTCTCGCGTGCAGCAAACAATATTTTCAAGGAGCCCAGACAACACTTCATCAATCTCCTACAGGTTGAAGTTAGTAACGAAAATAACAGCTTCAATCATCGATATCTATTAATCACTCATCTCAGTGATTTTCTTTCGCAAAAGTGTGTTTCACCAGGTGGCGGACGTTATACATATAAAAAGCATTATTGTGAGAAATGTATTGACAAAGGCTTCCAATCATTTGCAAGATATGAGACACACACAAAGTTATGTAAAGGATTTGGCGAACAGGTTTTTACCATGCCGGAAAAAGTCAAAACCATACTGACTGACGGTAGTGTTCAATATGAAGAACCATCTAAAGGTTTTAGTAATTTTCGCAGTTTACTAATGCATCCTTTGATGATTAGTTGGGATTTAGAAACTAGTCAATCTATTCCCACTGGTCAGGAAATCGATTCACTTCAATTACAAGGCTGCAAAAAATGTATTGAAGATCGTAGTTCTCGTAATGGGGTGAGATGCAAATGCACCAGAGCAATACCAGACGCCGCTGGTGGATATTATGAAGAAACAAAAGACGATGAAGGCAATAGCACTGTGGATTTTAAACTCCATAAGTGTATTTCATATAGCTTTGTGATTTCAAGTATGAATGGAAATATAATTATTGAAGAAACTGATGTCTGCTCAACGGGTAATGCGGCTGAAAAACTACTTCAGCGACTCATTGACCTTGAAGATGAATTGCTATCAATGCTGGAGAAAATCACACCAATCAAGATGACAGAATTGGAACGCAGATCGTTTTACTCAAGCAAAAAATGTGTTATTTGTGATGAAGATTTTAAACAGCAAGACATATATTCTTGGGATGCTAATAGCAAGGAAGAAAACACTATATGCAGACACCATCATCATTTCACAGGTCAGCTCAAAGATGAATTATTTGTTTATAATAATATTAGTCTTTTTTTTTCAGGTCAATATTTGGGAGCCGCTCATGCAACATGCAATTTGAAAGTACAGAGACCAACAAAAATTCCGTGTATATGCCACAACACGTATGGTTTCGACATATCTTTCATCGTTGCAGCAATTTCCAAAGTGAATGGTATTTACAACATATCTGCACTGGCAAAATCAACAGAAAAATTAAAGCTGCTAGAAATTAATCGTTTTCAATTCATTGGTAAGATCATATTATGTATAAGAATTTAATATATTTAAATAATATTCTTTCCAATCTTTTAGATTCTCTGGCCCATCTGAATACGAGTTTGGCTGTTTTAAGTAGCAATCTAATGCAATCCAGTCACTCATACAATCTTTTAAAAAAGTCTTCGCTATGCCGAGATAGTAACGGACGCTTTAACCAAAAAAAATTCGACGTGCTATTGAAGAAAGCAGCGTTTCCTCATGAATTGACAACTAGTCTGGATGAGCTATATAAATACAAAAATATACCTGATAAGAAACACTTCTATTCTTCACTAACTCAGAGAATTGAGTGCACAGATCAAGAACATGAGAGAGCAAAATACATTTTTGATCTCTTTAAAATGAAAAGTATGGTGTGCTATCTGAAAGTATACAATCTGCTAGGTAAGTCGCAATTTGAAATCGAAAATTATAACTTTTTATAACGACATTATTTCAGACACCATTCTGTTATCGGAAATATTTATGGAATACAGGACAACGATATATGAAAGTTTCAAAGTTGATCCTGTTTTTTATATCGGTAAGTAAAAAACGGCTTGATTAGAAAACCAAGACCAAGCATTAATAGATTTGATTTTCATAGGTGTTCCAAGCCTCACCCAGAGTCTGTATTTTTGGTACTCCAAAGAAAAGTTACAACAATTCTCCTGCGAGAAAATGTATGACTTTGTGGCAAATTCGCTAAGAGGCGGGTTAAGTGTTGTTCATGATCGTTATTGCGAGAGTACAGCTACCACAAAAATTGCATATTTCGATGTTAATAATCTGTGTAAGTTTTATTGAATTATTCACGAATCGACATTATATTCTGTCCTCCACGTTTTAGATGGATGGGCAATGATGCAGAAAATGCCATTCAATGACTATAAATGGGTGACACCTCACGAGGCTCAACAAATTGACTGGAAAAATTTTAATTTTGCAACATCCGCAATTGGTTATATTTTGGAGGTGGATTTATGCATTGATTCAGAGCTACATGATTATTTACATGAATTTCCTCCAATGCCGATAAACATGAATATCACGGAAGAAATGCTTTCTCCATACCAAATTGAACACTTGGCATCTTCTACTGGCAAGAAACATTTTAAGATGAATGAAAAAAGGCTGTGTGCGCATTTAGGTCCACGCTATCATTATGTGGTGCATGCATCAACACTATCCGTGTATCTCAAACTAGGCGTGAAAATTACAAAGTTTCACAAAGCTTTGTCTTTTCAGCAAAAAGAAGTCTTTAAACCATACATTGAAGAGTGTACAAGATTGAGAATAGCGAACGCTGAAAACCCATTTAAGAAATCGTTTTTTAAAAGTCTGATCTGCTCACTGTATGGGCGCATGGCTATGAAGGCATACAGTGGACTGCAAATATTTTTCTGTAACAAAAACAAGATTATTTTTGACAAGTATTCGAAACATCCCAATTTACACAGTTTCAAGAGAATCGATAAAGATTTGTGCCTTTTTTACTTGACACCTAGAAGCGCACCCAAGAATCAGTTTCCTCAATATGCTTTCAGCATTCTTGAAGTTAGCAAAGCATGCATGTATGAGTCCTTCTACTTCACTTTTAAAATCATACTACCCGACATCAAATGCCACATGACAGATACAGACAGGTATGTTTTCTTTCATACTAGATTGATCATATATGTGTCGTTAAAAAAATGTTATTACAGCTTCTTGTGTTCATTTTCAACACCCTCACTTCCTGAAACACTAAAAAAACTACAGACAATGGGTAAACTGGATACAAGCAACTATCCACAGAACCACAGTTTATATTCAGACGATGTTAAGTGTAAGCCGGGAATCTTCAAGGATGAAACAGCTGGTCAAATGGACATTAAAAAAGCTGTTTGCCTCAAGAGCAAAAGCTATGCATTGCTTCTTGAACCAAATGAATTCGCGCCACCAGGTCTTAAAGCGAAAGAAGATAAAAAGTGTAAAGGTGTACCGAGAATTTCTAGGGAAAAATACCTCACTTTTCAAGACTATCAAGATTGTTTGTTTGAGTCAAAAGAAAAAAGTGTGAATTTTTCACATATAATCAGTGAAAACTATCATGTAAAGACAAAGCAGGGTGTAAAAAAATCATTGACCTGTGTCAATATCAAAGCCTTTTACATGTGCCCAGTGCATTCTACGCCATTTTACTCTAAATACATACAAGAATGGAAGGACAGTGGCATGAAGAAATGTCTTTTCTGTAAATAATTTTGCAAAAAGTTTTGGAAAAATTACATAAAGTCAATTGTTGAAAAGAAATATATCTAAAGCAAGATTGATGTTGTATAAATATAATTTTAGTTTTTGCTTCAATTTTAGAGTATGCCACGTGACAACTCTGCGGACATACTAGTTTGTAACATCAATAACAAGGGATATCTACCAATACGACAACACTGGCAGGATCCAGGTAATTGCATGTTGAAAATGAATTACAGATTTGTAAATGCGGTGCTTCATTACAGATCATGTTTTGTATACACCTTCGGATGTGAAGATAAAATCCGGTGAAATAAAAACTATCAATTTGAAAATCAGGATTAAGATACCCAAATATACTTGTGGTCATCTTACACTCACTAAAGATTTAGCGATGAAAGGTTGTCTTTTGCTGGATAGCGTTTACAAATGGAGTTACTGTTTTAAAGATATGGAGCTCACCATCAAGAACCTGAGAAAGACATCCATCGTTATAAAACGAAGAGCGCCCGTTGCACGCCTAATTGTTGCTAACATCAATTATGGGAATGCCAAGTTTGTATGCAACTTTTCCAATTTAGAAAAAACCATGAAAGAAATTCAAGAAGAAGCATTTGGTAGCGTCCATGATTTCGAAAATGATCTTGACAAAGCAGATGGGGAAAATAAAAACAAGAAATAATCAGAGCAACTAGTGGGACAATTAGCCGCTTTGTGTAAAAGAAGAGCAGGTGTTAAATAAAAGAGAGGTTGACAATAGATATTGCATGCATTACTTAGTTCATTCTATCTCACGTCTCTTTTCGTTCCTTTTTCATATAAAAAGTTGACTAATTTAGTTTTGTTGATTAGTTTAATTTCAACTTTTACATATCGAAACAAAGCACTCAGCGAGTTTTATCAAGGTGATTAGCGACATGTGTTTTAGTTGTTCAACTTCAGCTACTGACATAGTTTCTTCTTAAAAACATCAAATCTTGTCTTTTCGACCAAACAAGAAACTGATAGAATTCTTCATTAGAGGATTATGCCAGATTTGTTATTAAACGTTATTATATACTATTTTGGAATTATCACAGTTATTATGCTGATGTTGCAATTTGTTGTTTGTTACAACAGCTGCTGCATCATGTGTTACAAGGATGGTTGTCACGAGCAGAAAAATCAGATAAAATCGAGTGTTGAAAATCACCAACATATAAAAACAACTGACTGTATAACTATAAAACAACCTCAAGAAATATAACGCGATAGATTGTTATTTTAGTCACACTTTTATTTTAACATGTTTGGGCGACAGTTAAATAGCTGATCAGAACTCAATTGCGATCGTCGACAATGTACTCGAGCAAATAATATAAACGCGGTCAATACTTAATTCTCTGTCAATACTAGAGTATAAATGTAAAGATTAGCTTCTCTTTTTAACCTTTCTTGAGATTCACAGGTTTTTTCTTGATTGTTTGCGATTCTCCTTCAAAGATTTTTTAATAATCTATTCTTAATCGATAATTAATAATGATAGGTTTATGACAAGCTGAATCAATTAATACTGTAACATGGAAAGGAGCGTCCTCTATCCGCATGCCTCTGCTGCAGTAACAAACGTTTACTACAACACTCACCCTCACCCTCAGCATCTTGTGTAATTCTATATCTGGTGAATCGAATTGTCAACAGAGTGACGATAATGTCTTTTTTCAATGATATTGCAAAGTTTTGAACATCGAATACTACTTCGCAAATTCCCAGTGATAGCTAAAACTACGAAGTTTTGAACATTGAAAGACGATCTATGTAACACATTCAGACAAGAAAAACGATTCGCGCTACACCGATGATTTTTTGTTTAATAGACACCTATCTACAGAAAAAAATCGAGTGTTTTAAATTGAAAAATTCTGGAATTTTTTTTTCATCAAAATCATAAAAGCAACAATATTTTAAAATATTCAATTTGTTTGTGTTTCCAATCTTGTTTTGCATTCGATTGACGATTCGTAGTAGCGCTAGCACCGAGCTCCCATTTCATTTCATTTTATTGTCGTTTTACACCTGCGACGTACTTTTGCATGAGGTAATCTGAAAAAATAAATAAAGGTTTATTTATAGAAAATAATTAAACATTATTAAACATACTTACCGGTCGAGTCGGGGTGTTCGCGCTTCGATTTAGGTGGATGCTCGCTCACAACATTAGTTAGATGTGCCATTCGGTCGGCGGTTTTCTCCATTTTTTCAGCAATGGAGACAAACACTTGGGCCAGTTCTTTGGTTTGCTCCATCATCTCAGACCTCAGCTTTGTTTGCTTCATTTCTTCCAATTCAATCCTTAATTGTTTTTCCTCCTCTCGCTTCTTCTTGGCGTTTGTATACCAATCGGAAAACTCGGAATAGCCATAACGTATGACAAAAATGAGGACAATGCTAACAAATGTGATCTAAAAAATAGTGCAAGCAAACTTCAAAAATAATTCAAACGAGCGAGTAGAAGTGTTATAACTTACTAAAATAAACTGATTGACTTGCAGTTCATCCGTATTTTCATCCATGGTCGTGAATAACTTCTTGAAGAGGTCCTCGCTTTGATCGGCTGTGGTCTTGAGGAGTTTGAAGATGCTCCGCACAAGCTCAGAATCTACGCGTGTTTGCTCAGAGGTAGTCATCGCCGCGGTAGTGGATGTCTGGGGCATAATTGGTACTTCGTCGCTTACCAATTGTTCGTTTCTTGCTATTACCTTGGCGATGAGGTTTTTGTAAGCACTTATGCCCATGAATCTGAAAATGGATTTTAAAAGTAAAGCTTTAAAACAGATACGCGCAGCGACGATGATGATGATGTCAAGAATAGACTTCTTATTCTTTAAAACCATCATCATCGATTCACATAAAATTCTCCGCGAAAAAAATTGTTATTGATACTTACAGTGATAAGCGACGAATGATGAAGATGATAAACTTTTTCTGCTCAGCACTCACTTTTATCAGTTCTTTCGCAGCAGTAGATGAGGAGATTCTTCGGCCCGCTCGAACAAAGACGCTGCTTTTGTAGTAAGCAATAGATCTTCACTTGTAAACCACACACCCAAAAGGTTTGTTGAATCGATTCAGTGAAGAGATAAAATGATGAATATGAGAAACTTTTTCTGCTCAGCACTCACTTTTCTCAGTTCTTTCGCA
>Ga0102951_1000644_pt1 | contig 12559 bp, 14 predicted proteins | sample SalPonA_B_H2O_MG_FD_78507 | JGI IMG/M metagenome (GOLD analysis project Ga0102951, IMG submission 78507) | Water microbial communities from South San Francisco under conditions of wetland restoration - Salt Pond MetaG R2A_B_H2O_MG | ecosystem: Environmental > Aquatic > Non-marine Saline and...
CGACTCATCCGCGTACTGGCGTCGGCGTAAACGTCGCTAAGATGTTCCTCAAGTGGCATAACTAAAAACTCACATCACTGGCTTCATGGGGGAACAGCTCAAACGTCGCAATCGCTGTAAACGTGCTTCCTGCGGCGGGGGTGACGGTCATATAGTCACCTGACTTCATCACCAGACCCAACCCCTCACCATCACCGCCAAACTGTATAGCCTCACCCGCGCTTACCGACTTATCACCTTGGAACGTGATCACCGCCCCATCATGCCACGCCGCCGATACCGCCGCGGTCGATCCACCGGCATTAGCAATAAACACCATCGTCACATACGCGTGGTAACCACTCGGCACGGTAAACAACGTATTAGATGTCCCTGCGGTGAGTGCCTTACCTACGGAATGCTTCGTTGCGTCTGGATTAATCATCCGTCACTTCCCCTTCAATAATATCCGTAGACGTAGACTGCCCCATCGTAGAAATGTTGATCTGGATGGCGTTACGCGTCTGTCCTTTTGACACTTCTTGCTCAAACACCGTTTGAGGTAGTGCCCGGTCCATAACAATCTTCCATGCCGCCGCCTGGTGCTTATGCTCATCATCTAGCGCAGCATCCATAATCTTGCTCAAGACATGGGACAATCGCTGACTACCCATCATCTCACTTTTCAACGCATGGATAGCTTTAGCCGTTTGCTTTTCATTATCCTTCCTCACATCACGCTCGGCTTTCTCAACCGTGCGGGTACGGGAAGGCGTACCAGGGGGTAATGTTCGTGGCATGGAAACCTCAGTTTTTATCCAATTGCCTAATACTATAGCCTATTGTGGAACCGTAGCACTAGAACCTCAAATTCTTTTTCTTTTTTAAAAATAATAACCTTACCTACATAACATACGCCAGAAAAGTTTTACTAAGTTCCGGTTCTACGGTTCCCGAAATTTTTCGGTTGGCTTATTTATAGCTATAAATAATACGACTATATTGTATTTTGGCTTTATTTTGTATCTGTGAGGCAGCCCCCATGTTCCCAAAGCGGCGGCCCGGCCCCCGGGTGGGTTCTTTGCCGGCCATTCAGCCTTCACGCCACCGGCCACAGCCCAGTATCCACGCGGCTTGTAGCGGCTTGCTAGGGTCCAGGCTACCAGGGTCCAGGCTACCAGGGTCCAGGCTACCAGGGCCTGCCAGGGTCGATACGCGCGCAGGTCATATACCCTGGTATTAGTGGCGCCGCTGAATGGGGTAGGTGCAAAAGGAGTACGGCTAAAGGACCCTATGCCACTATCTAATACTATTAGCCCAGTAATTAGCAGGGCTACCAGGCTACCAGGCTACTGCAGGGGCTACCAGGCTACTGCAGGGGCTACCAGGCTACCAGGCTACTGCAGGGGCTACCAGGCTACTGCAGGGGCTACCAGTACCCAGGAAAACCATTATAAAACGCTATAATTAACCACTGGAACCGTAGAACCTCTGAAAAACAGAGGTTCCCGGAGAAGTTCCCGAGCTAAACCATTGAAAACATTGAAGAAAAAGGCAAAAAACAGGGGCCTGGAACCGTAGAACCTATTTTCAAACTATTTTTCTACGTGAAAAAACGTGGCTATGTCTGTATCTACTAACTACTAACTTTATTTATAGAAATTATTTATAAAATAAGTGCTATGGTTACTATAGAACACTAAACCCCTGTAAAATCAATAACTTAAGCTGGAACCTCAACCCGGAACCGTAGAACCTATTTGCCCCGGTTGCCCAGGGTCCGGGATAAAATCCCATAAAACCTTATAAATAATCACACTACTTATAACAATTTATACTTGATTAACTGCTATAAATAGTACTACTATTAGCACACCAAAACACAAAACGAGGCCCACATAATGAAACTACTACCCACATCAATCCACACTAACTTGCCCCTGGTAACTGCTATTGGCAACACTGAACTAAAAGCAATGCTAGAGCACGACGCCACTGGCTATGTAATCAAAGTGTATTTAGCAGAAGACACAACCGGCCCGCTCGACACGTTCAACCTGGATGAGTTCCAATCCATACTGAATGACGCGATAGAGCAAAACGGCGCATTAATCATCAACTGGTAACTAACAGCCCGGGCTAAATACCCGGGCTTTTTTGTGCATTAAAAACGAGGCAATAAATTATGAATAGAATTACTAACAGTCAATTGAACTACCTAGTAGAACGTATTAATGCGGCTACTGAGGCCCCTACTGAACCCTATACCTATAATGAAGCCGATAAGCGCAACTACGCCAATATCGGCAATTTCCATATTTCCGGCGCTTATGGCGGCGTATGCTTACATAAAATTGTGAACAAATCCGGCGGGGTAACCGACGTGTTTAGTTGTGGGCATATCCCAAAACGCGAACTGTATAACCGAATGAGCGCGTTTTTAACGGCGCTTGAAGAGGGTTATTAATATGGAACTATACAATAAAGAATTTAAAACTTTCCTGGACGATATCCGCCAACAATTGGCGTTTTATGGTTTCACTGAACAACCATCAGATAATGACCTGCACGCTATATGGGTCATATACGCCAGGGACCCCAACCTATTAAGCATTGCTTATTCCGCATCATGCGACTTATTGGCCGGGTTCACATTAGACGAAATATTAAATACTGAGGGGCTTTAATTATGCGAGCATATATTGAAATTACTGATCTTTTCGGCGGGGAAGCTAACTACTCTTGGGGTAAGCGTTTTGAACTAACAGACATTGAAGGCCTTACCCATAAACAGGTAGTGCGCCGATTAAAGAAAAAGGCGGACCTAAACGGCACCAGGTGGCGCCTAGTCGCTAATTGTGGCGATTACTACCAGTACAATTTTGTCGGATGGTACGCAACCGCTTTTATCATTTATGAATACTAAGAGGCCTAACATTATGAATTATGAAAATTATACCTATACAGAATTGACCCGCTTAGTGGATAACTCTAATAACGATTTAGCGCGCAACCTGCTAGAAAAGGTCGATACAGAATACGGAAATAAATACGACGATTTAAAAGAAGAGTTTAAACAGTATGCAATGGCAATCGTCGCTGAAAAGGTCAACGAATTCAGCACAGCCGCTGAAGACGATATAAAACCGGGCGGATATGAATTCGAATCATTTACCGATTATTTAGCTGAAAGTTTAGGGTATGAATTAAGCGACGATAAAAAGTTAAAAGAGTATTTAGAGTACTTAGTTACAGACTATGACTATGTAAAAAAAGAGCCAGTTTATTTCATAGACGAAGAATTAGCTAAATCATTAGATGATTTCATAAAAGACGAATGGTTAAGACTAGGCGAAATATTAACCGATCCCGATTACTGGCATTTTGAGCAAGTGTATGCAATATCAGACGGCAGGCCTTATTTCCAGGTAGTTATGTTTGGTGAGCGCGAATTAGACATATCTGAAGCATTACAAGAAGCGCGCGACCTAATACCCGTTATAGACGACGAACCACTGTTCACATTAGAGGATTGCAAGGGAATCGACGCCTACATTAGCGGCGATTATATGTATATCGACAATACATACGAGGGTATAGGCGCCAGGATAAACCTGGACCTGCTAGAAAGCGCAATAAAACAAGTAAAAGAAGACGATTAATAATGTTATTGTTTCTTGTACTGGGTCAATTCCTGGCAGCAGGCCCGGCCCTACTAATATTGATAGGCATTATCGCGCTAATACTGAACCTATAACACAAAGCGCCACTAAACAAAGCCGGGCTATCAACCCGGCTTTTTTACGCCCCCAGTAACACTACCGGCCCGGGCTTTTGCTTGTTGTTCCAGGTGCGACATTAGGAGCCGTTCACAAGCATGCTTTTTCTGGACCCGGTTAATCACTAATTGATCGACACTATCACGGGCGGCTAGGGTCTGAACTAATACGGGTTTAGTTTGACCCCGGCGCCATAACCTGGCATTAGTTTGCTCCCATAAATCGTTGGACCACTGGGGCGCGTACCATATGACGCAAGCGCCACCTGCAGCCAGGTTCAGCCCGTGCCCAGCGCTTTTCGGATGCAGTAGCAACACTCGCACGGTGCTGTCCGGGTCGTTCCATAGGGAACAGATAGCCTCAGCGTCCCCATCGGCAATCGCCACAAAAGGGATAAAATGGGCGTCCAGGGCGGCCTTAATCCGTAAAAATTCATTTTGGTGCTGATAAACGAACAGAGTCCGAGGTTGTCGCTTGATAAGTTCAATCGCCGCGTCAATACGGAAGTCAGACAGATTGATCGCCTCCCCATCAGAGCCGTACACGAACCCACACGCGATCTGTTGCAGCTTAGAAATCATCACCGCTGCGTTAGGCGCCTCAACCTCTGCAAAAGAGCTAAAAGCGGCGTCCTGGCTTGGTAGATTCTCTACAATAAAATTTTCCGACATCTCACGGTACGCCTCTCGCACAGTATCCGGCATATCCACCTCCACTGTCTCGTAACGGATAGGGGGCAATTGGTCCCTATAGTCTGGCATCACATGAATGAAGGGGGTGATCTTAGCCGTGATTTCAGCGGCTGACCAATCGTGCATCGCCCAGTTATAGCGATTGAAGTCCGTGGGGTAGAAATACTTCTCTAAGTAAGCGGCCTTGCGAGTGCCGAAGGTAGCGCCGTTATCGACAATTAACATCTGGCCGAACAACCCTTCCCAATCCTCACTCACTGGCGTACCGGTCAACCCAACACGCCACGTATAGTCAACCAACCGTGGGCGTAGCGCCCTGAACTGAGTGCCGCCGGAGTTCTTCATCTTACTGATTTCGTCGATCACCAACCCATCCCACCAACACCGGGCTTTCATGGTCTTAAAAAGCCACGGTAGGTTCTCAAAGTTAATGACGGTGATCTGACTGTTCTCGTTAAGTGCCTCACGGCGGCGCTGTTCGTTACCCACACAGATGCTAATGGTCAGGTGACACGTGTGTTCCCACTTCAGTGCCTCTTGTGCCCAGACGGTCTTACAGACCTTCAGAGGCGCAACGATCAAGACACTCTCTATCACACCGTCCGCGATAAGTTCAGCGATAGCGGTCAAGGTGGTGATCGTCTTGCCACCCCCCATCTTGGAGATCATTAACGTGTGGTCATGCTCGTACAAGCGCGTCACGGCGTCGATCTGATCTTGCGTTAATAGGTCTTTAGCTAATAGTTGTTGCTGTTGTTTTGTTTTGCTCATGGTCTTCACCCCACTAACCAATCAATGAGTTCATCCGCTAATTCTTCTGAGTCCACCAAAAAAGCGTCCATCTTATGGACCAGTAGCTTTTCTATACACCGCTTTTGTAGGGCTGACAGTTTACCGGTCCCTGCGGGGGTCTTTACCTCTACGAAAGCACAACGCCCGTTATAGATGCAGATTAAGTCCGGCCACCCACGGCTGCTGCGGCTTTCCGTCTTGTGGCACAACCCGCCTAACACGCGGATGCGATTGATAATGTAGTTCTGTAGTTGACGCTCGGTCTTCATAAGGATATAGTCACACTCTAGTAGTATCATTTATAGCAAACTATACCACGAGGATCACACAATGACCACACTTCATTACACAATCGGCGGCTCAACGATGGCGCGCACTTTAGCCTGTCCTAGTTGGGTGTCGCTATCGAAAGACATCCCTAAATCGCCAGGCAGTGCTTTCGCCGATGATGGGACATTGAAACACAGCGCGATGGAGTTGCTATACAACGACCTAGACCTCACCCCCGAGACCCTGGTAGGTAGTTTGTCCTATAACGACATTGTGCTGACAGAAGAGATGCTTGATACCGCCATCTACCCGGCGATAAACGCCGTAGAGGACCTGTTGGAAACGCATTACGTGAAAACCTTAGTGACCGAGCCGTTCGTGGAGTTCATTAAAGGTGTGGCCGGTGGGTCTATTGATATGTTAGCTAAGTCAGGCGATGGAGACACGGTGCTCGTCATTGACTATAAGTTTGGGCACAACACGGTCCGTGCTAAAGAGAACCCACAGATGTTGTTCTACGCCTTGTGTGCGATGGCCGACCCCGCCACGTCAGATAAGTTTTTTAACAATAATGGCAAACTGCCCAAGCGCCTCGTATTGGCCATCATACAACCTAATGACGATGGTCCCGTGGCGGACGTGTGGGAAACAGACCTGTCGGTGTTAGACGACTTCGGCAAAAAGGTTAATGATGCGGTCATTAAAGTAGAAAACATAAGTAATGGGGTGATCACGCCTGAGTATGTCACGGGCACCCACTGTAAGTATTGCCCTGCTGCTGCCGTGTGCCCTAAGAAGACCGGGGCAGCACAAAAGGCACTACGACTTAAACCTACCGACGTGGCCATCTTAGCTGAGGCGCTACCGCTCATACCTGAGATAGAGTCGTGGATTTCAGCGGTCACTAAACTCGCCCATGAACAGCTAGAAGCCGGGGTTAAGATACCAGGCTACAAACTGGTGAATAAACGTGCAAGCCGCGTGTGGTCGAGTGAAGATGACATTGCCGAGGTGCTTAAAAAGATGCGCCGCGTTAAGCACGAAGAGGTTCACAACTACAAATTAAAGTCTCCCGCGCAGATGGAAAAACTTTTTAAAGAAAAAGGTATTGACCCTGCACTTTTATCGGAGTACATTAGCTCCGTGGTGTCTGGTACGACTATCGCCCCCGAAAGCGATAAGAGGCCAGACGCTGCACCTCAAGCTGCGATACAAGCCCTTGTGGACCGCTTGAGTTAATAAACGATACGTTAATACATTAAAGGAAAATATTATGGCACTTCCCGCAAACATTACTAATCTCGTAGCCGCTATTGAAAACACTGCCCGTTCTGTTGACGGTGTAGGTGGCGGTAAACAGTACCTAAAACTTACCAAACAAGGTTTCTGGGCGTTCGGCGCCGACGAAACTGAAGTGGAAGATGGCAGCCGTTGGGCGATTAACCCTAACTCATTAGCAATGGGCTACGCCTGTTGGGATGACGGTACTAACCTGGGCGAAGAGATGGCCCTTATCACTGACGAACCCATCTTGAAATCTAACTTACCTAACCTCGGCGCGCCTTGGAAAGAGCAGATAGGTTTTCAATTAGCGTGTATCAGCGGTGATGATAAAGGTGTCCAGTGCGTTTACACGGCTACCTCTGTAGGTGGACGTAACGCGTTCAAGACACTATTGAATGAGATTGCTATAAAAGCCCGTTCCGGCAGCGAAGAAATCGTTCCCGTTGTAGAACTCGGTGTTGATAGCTACAAGCACAAGCAATACGGTCGTATCTTTACGCCTCTGCTGTCTGTGGTTGAGTGGGCGTCATTAGATGGCGCAGTGGCTGATAAAGCCGAAGCTCAAATTGAGCAAGACGAAGACGCTGAAGAAGCACCAACTACCCGCCGTCGCCGCAGGGCGTAACGGGAGGAAATAAAGCGGGTCCGCCTCACCCGCTTTATTTTCCCCTCCACATAGTCTTACTATAAACTAATCTATTGGATACTATTATGAGTATTGATGCTCTTATCATCGACTTTGAAACGCGCAGCCGTGTGGACCTACCTAGACGCGGCGCTCACATTTACGCCTCGGACCCTAGCACCGACATCTTATGCCTAGCCGCGTATGACCTAAACACAGACCAGAAGTGGTTATGGTTTCCTCACAACGGCGAGTTACCTTCTGATCTACGCGAGAGATTTAAGTCTTGTGAATTGGTGATGGCGCACAACGCCGGGTTCGATCAACTTATATGGGAATACATAGGCGTCAATGACTATAACTTCCCAACAATACCTTTTAATAAATGGTACTGCACTTCCGCACAGTGCCGTGTAAACGCCATACCTGCCGGGCTTGATAACGCCTCTTGGTTCTTAACAGGCAAGCGTATGAAGATGGGCGAAGGTAAAAAGCTCATTAAACTACTGTCGCTCCCTAACCAGTTCGGCGAGTTTGTTGAAGATTGGGCAGCCCTACAACGCATGGGTGAGTATTGCCTACAAGACGTGGTAGCCACGGTCGAAGTCTTCCGCCGCACTAGACCTATGACACAACAAGAACACCGTGAATGGTTAGTGTCTGAGAAGATTAACGACCGGGGTGTGAAGGTGGACGTTAAACTCGCTCGGGCTTGCACTAAGTTCATGGAGACAGAACGTAAAGAACTGGCTAGGCAGGTAGAGATCATCACCAACGGCTATGTACCAGACATCACTAACGTGTTCCGCGCTAAAGACTGGGTGATAGATCGCCTTAGCTTTTTCAACCAACACGACATCATTGATCAATATTTCACCACCACAACCAACGCTAAATTAGATGACAACGGCGACCCAATACCTCGCTTGGTGTTTGACCGTTCGGCCAGGCAGCGTTTCTTAGCGGATGTTGATACTGGCGATATTAGCGCAGACGACAAGCTGATAGAGTTTGTTAGGTTAGTTGAAGAGGGTAACAAGTCCTCGGTCGCTAAGTTTGAGCGTATGGCTAACCTCGCTGACGATAATGATAACCGCGTCCGTGGCGCGTATATGTACGCCGGGGCCAGTCAGACCAAACGATTCTCCGCTAAAGGCGTCCAAGTACACAACTTCCCACGCGACAGCTTTAGCCCGGCGATGACAGATACCGTCCGTGCCACCATGTTAGCCGGGGCAGTGCCTGATTTTGAGGGTGGCGTGTCTAACGCGCTGTCTAAACTCCTACGCCCTTCGATAATCCCCGAGCGTGGTAAAACCTTCATCGTGTGTGACTGGTCAGCGATCGAGGCTAGGGTGCTGCCCTGGTTAGCTGACAGCTACGACGCGGACAAAGTGCTAGAGGTATTTGACCGGGACGAAGACTTGTACGTGGCGACCGCTACCTCTATGGGGCTATCTGACCGACAGATTGGCAAGATCGCGGCGTTAGCACTAGGTTATGCAGGGGGTGTTAATGCACTGAACGCAATGGCTAGAGGTTACGGCATGGAGTTCACGGAAGAACAGGCAAAAGATATTGTGACTAGATGGAGAGCCGCTAACAATTGGGCCGTAAAGTTTTGGCGCCAGTGTGAACTAGCCGCTCGTAACGCTGTCAACCACCCCCAACAATGGTTTAAGGCCGGGCGGTTAAGTTATTTTTTCGCTCCTAACCTGATCCGTGGGACGCTACTGTGTAAATTACCTGACGGGTCTGTTATCCAATACCCCCACGCTAAGGTAGAAGGGGTAGAAACACCCTGGGGAGAGATTAACAAATTAGTTACATATGCTAAGGCGGGTTTGACAGCAAAACAGGACGCGCTTGAATGGCCGAGGTCCACACTATACGGTGGTTTGGCCGTAGAAAACGCTACTCAAGCGACAGCGGCGTGTGTCTTACGAGACAGTTTAACTAAGGCTGAAGACGAAGGATTGAACGTGGTGTTACATGTTCATGACGAAATAATCCTTGAAGAGTCGGTCGAACTTGTAGATAGTAAACAGTCAGCACTGCAAAAAATAATGGAAACACCGCCTGATTGGGCTGCCTACCTACCACTAAAAGCAGAGCCAGAAGTAAAAGCACGTTACGGAAAATAGAAAAGCCCACGGGCGCGTGGGCTATGAAGTATGTAAGCTGTCACAACAAACAATACATAGACAAGGAGGAAAGATGTCCACTTCATCTTTAGCTGACGATAACATAAATAGCGGTGAAATCAAGAACATAGAATCTAAAAGGACATTCAACATAAACCCCAACCATAGTAAGTCTGTCGATCCATTAATCAGTATGGAGATTACTTATGATCGAACAGAGGTGGATAGGTTTTTAGACGTTGTATTCCACGATTTATTAGAAGACGAACACATTGCTATGTGGGAGGTTAACCCCCTTCGCGAAGGCGATATGGTGCTTGGTTTCCCAAAAGAAGAACAAGAACTACTCGATAAAGTTTTCGATGGTAAATTCGATCACCCCCGCGCATTGTACTTCGGCACGTCAACCGTTAAAAAGGCGGATGATGGTCGGGTGTACCACGGTAACGAACACTTCTATAAGTTACGCGTTATCGTACTAGACGACATCGGTACTAAAGGTAAACCGCTACCCGAGGGGTTCAAACCTACATACATCATTGAGTCTAGCCCGAATAATTACCAGTATGGCTACGTGCTGTCTGAACCTGTTGATAACGTCGCGGCGGCTAAACTACTTGTACAAAAAGTGTTCACTGCCGGGTACTCAGACGCCGGGGGTAGTGTAGCGGTTAAAGCGGTAAGACTACCCGCCGGGGTGAACGGTAAAGACGCGCTTAAATACGGTGACGACTACCGTAAGTTTAAGGTCCGCCTAGTAGAACTTAATGAAGACATCCTATATTCACCGCAAGAAATCCTAGACTGGCTATCCATCACTGTCCGTTGGAATGACGTACTTTCTGACGCTGACGCTGTAGCTAGAATGACCGCCACCGACACAACGGCGGGAGCGCAATGGGGTCGTGTTAAATCCCCCTCGTTAGACGGTACAGTGGACCAGGTGCTTGAATGGTTGATTGAGACTAATCGAATCAAGAACGACACAGGGCTGTGGGTGACAGTAGATTGCCCTAACGCGCATGAGCATACTAACGGCAACCCAGACGCGGGGTATCGCCCACTAGGTCGGGGTAAAGAACCTACAACGAGAGCGTTTAAGTGCCACCACGGACATTGCAGCAACATAAAAACATCGGATTACCTAGCGTACTTGGCAGAATTAAATTGCCCTAAAGTCCCTGTCCGTGATGATGCGGCTAACCTAACGTCTAAGTTTGTCTACGACATGAGCAATGATGCGGTGTGGGAAGTTTACGGACGTAAGAACCCTACCATGTTTAAGATGTCGGCGTTTAACAACCGCTTCAACAAACCCGTGCAGATAGTTAACGCTAAAGGTAAGGTCGCGCACCCAACCCAAGCTAAACTATTTATGTCTAGTGAAGGCCGTGTGGTGGTAGACGGTCCCACAGCGGACCCCACTACAGAAGCTAGGATTGTTGAGAAAGCCGGTAAACTTTACGTCAACACCGTCATACGCCCATCCTGGGGTCACGGTAAGATAGAACAGTACCATGTAGATAAGTTCTTAGATTACCTCGATTACTTAATACCAGACGATGAAGAGCGCGAATACTTTTTAGACTGGCTATCAGCTAAAGCGCAGAACTTCGGGTTTAGGGGTGCAGCTATCGTGATGGTGGCGGTCACACAAGGCGTAGGGCGATCAACACTAGGTTATATGATCCGTGTACTGTTTGGAGAAGAGAACGCACCCACACTACCGTTTACAGAGATTATCAGCGGTAATCAATTTAATGAGTGGCAGACCCACCCCTGGGTTATTTGCGATGAAACGCTCAACGTGGGAGAGAACCGTAACGCTTATTACCGGGCGTATGAGGCACTGAAAGATGTTGTGGACCCTAGACCTAAGACGGTATTCATAAACCAGAAGTACAGAGCTAAGTTCACAGCGTTGTGCTGCACCACGTTCTTAATGTTCTCTAACCACACCCACGCGCTATCCATCTCCGCAGATGACAGACGTTTTTATGTGGTTCGTAACCCAGACATCCCGGCACCCAAAGAGTTTTTTGAAGACGTTAACGCCTGGCTTGATGAAGTAGACAGTAATGGCAACCCTAAGTGGGCGGCTAGTGTGTGGCGGTGGTTGCAAAACCGTTCACCTAATATGTCAGTGCTTATGGCCCCACCCACACATACAGAGTCTAAGATGTCTATGTTAGAAGGTGGTTCACCGTTAGAAGCCGTGGTGAGAGCCGCGTTGAGAGCCTGGCCTATACCGTTCATAACGACCAATGCTATCAAGGCGATTGCGGACACGTTCAAGTTACGCCTAGACCTAGACCGCATACCTAACATTGATTCTGTTCTGACAAAGATCATTCAGCAAGAGACTATACAAGTACCTTCTGTCCACAACTTGACCATGACTATTGCAGGGAAGAAGCAACGCATTAGATATATACGCGGTCGGATAGACATTAGGGACTTACCTGAAGATATGTCAGGCCCAGAAAGAGCCGTGTTAATCGAGTCGATCAATAACGCCTTTAATAATAAACAGGTGGTGATAGATGAAGTGTCAGATGCACTTGATTTATTAGATTTGTAGTCGTACTATAGTTGCACCATCAATTAAGGAGTATTTTATGGACGTTTACAGACACCAAAAAAGTTACATCAAGCGCATGAAAGAACGTGGTCATGTAAAGGCCACCGTTTGGATACCTGACGGTATGCAACACGCTTTACGTAGGGTAGCAACCAAAATGCGCCAGGAGCATGAGCGCGAACCGAATAGATACGACGAGGATTAGTCTAGTGGATGACGATGATAAAACCGTCATCCTCAAGATGGTGACGAACGACTACCGCGCACTCATTGACGAAGTGTACAAGGTATCAAAAGAACAAGGGGAATATGATGCGCTCGAAATCATTAGACACGGTGATGAATGGACTGCCAAAATTTACTACGGGCTTGAAGAAACCGAAGAAGAAAAAGACTGTTTTAAAGCGGTGGCA
>Ga0102951_1000646_pt1 | contig 12544 bp, 11 predicted proteins | sample SalPonA_B_H2O_MG_FD_78507 | JGI IMG/M metagenome (GOLD analysis project Ga0102951, IMG submission 78507) | Water microbial communities from South San Francisco under conditions of wetland restoration - Salt Pond MetaG R2A_B_H2O_MG | ecosystem: Environmental > Aquatic > Non-marine Saline and...
CTGAAAACAGAAATGAAAAAATATCTCTTGAAGAGTATAACTTATAAAATATATAGTTATACCATAAAAAAATTCTTTTCTTAGTATAGAAACAAATTATAATGTCCAACAATCTTATCGTACCTACATATGTTAAAAATGTTGCTTCAGTAGCTGCTAATTTACTCGGTGCTATTCTTATGGTAGTTACCTATTCTTATATTCAAAAGTTAGAGAATATTGATTGTCCTTGCGCTGAGCACCCTCACCGTAAGTTCATCAAAGGGTTCCTTATCTTCTCCATTGTATGGTTGGTATCAACTATGTTTGTTCCTCCTACTATGATAACAAACAAGACTATTTCTGCTATCTATGCTAGTGTTATGGTTATTTACGGACTTGCTACTTTTGTATTTTTCGTTATTGCTCTTCGATATGTTCAGTTCTTAATGAAAGAAAAGTGTCAGTGCTCTGAGGATGTCCGTCGTGATGTTCTCTACTACTGGTCTATTATTGAGATTGCTCTTATCTCTATCACTATTCTTCTTCCTGTTATTGTTGCTGTTGTACTTGCTACTACCGGTGTTATCGTATCTGGTGCTAGTGATATTGTTTCCAAGGATAAAGCAATGACACAGGCTGCTATTAACCCACTCAAAACTTTAAGGAAAGTTCCCGGATCTCTTAGGAAGACCAGTAAGATGATTTCTAAGCGAATGTAAGTAATACAACATGATAATTATTTTTATAACTATTAAATAGTAAAGTATAATGATAAACTGTCCAAAAGGAACTATAGAACGCGTAAAATACACTGCAACAAGAAAAAATACAGGTAAGACGTATACAGTTGAAGCATCTTGCATAAAAGATGTTGGGTTACCTGGAAAAACACCTGAATCAAAAAGAATAAATGTTAAGAGTGATTTTGAGATGGGTCAGTATGGATATAAGAATATTAAAAATATGAAGGCGGATGATAGACATAACGCAATAACTAAAGCAATCAAAGGAGAAATGAAGAAAAAGAAAATTAGTGAGCATGATTCAGCTGTTAAAGTAATGAGACATCTAAACTACTATTCTATATTAAATAGGAATACTAACAAAACTGTTAGCAAGTTGATGGAACGTGACCGTAATTGGATTATTAGAGTATATAAAACTAATGTAAAACAATCTTAAAAATAAATTTATTTTTATAATTTAAACACTTATTTTATTATTAAAACTATATATGATATGATGAAATATGAAAGCATAATTGTTTCTTGCTTTTACTTAGTTAAACCTAAACCAGGTAGAAGCCATGAAAAGTATAAAGAGTGGTTTAATAATATGTTAAAGTCTTTGATTTCTCCAATTATTATATTTACTGACGAAAACTCAAAAAAATATTTAGGAGAAGTAAATAATCATCTAGTTAGTTTTGAAATATTAGATTTAACTAAATTACATTTTTTTAAGTATGGAATAGATTTTTGGAGAAGTCAACAATTAAAAGATCCAAATATTTATAGATCATGGCATGTTAGTTTATTATATAATGAAAAGTGTTTCTTTGTAGATAAAGTTATAAATAAATATAATGCAGAATGGTATATATGGTGTGATATAGGCTGTTTTAGAGATATTAAATCATTTTATTTTCCTAGAGTTGATCATCTGCCGTACCATAAGATTACTTTACTAGAGATAGAACCTTTTAAACATTATGAATATGTAGATGATTACTTGTTTCACACAGAAAAACAAATTAGAATAGGCGGTGGTGTTCAAATAGCTAAAAGCAAAATATGGCTCGATTGGATAAACAAGTATTCAAATATGTTTGAACATTACATAAAACATTCAACAGTTAACTGTGATCAATCAATATTAGCTTCACTTTATATGAAATATTCAGAAATGGTAAACTTAGTACCAGCACAACAAACTACTTTAACTAATGATAAATGGTTTTATTTACTTGAACATTGTGGACATACTGATTTGGTTACTATATTTATTCCATTATACAATGGTATCGAATTTTTGGAAGAATGCTTAAACAGTGTAATTAATCAAACATTCAAAAAATGGAAAGCAATTATAGGTATAAATGGTCATTCTATAAATTCTGAAGTTGTATATAAGGCATTGGAAATTGTTAACAGGATTAATGATTCACGATTAATGCTTAAAGTATATGAAACTACAGGTAAAGAAAACACAATGAATAATATGGTATTAGACTGTGATACTAATTGGATAGCAGTACTAGATGTCGACGATAAATGGCATCCTAAAAAATTAGAAGTACAAGTAAAATATATACATAAGTATGATGTGATTGGAACATCATGTCAATATTTTGGTAATGTTAATAACAAGTGTCCATACATACCTTTCGGAGAAATTAGTTCTAACAATTTTGATATCTATAAGTTAAATCCTTTAATTAATTCATCAGTATTAATTCATAAGAGTCACGCTAAATGGTATTCACGTTATAATTTAGACGATTACGATTTATGGATACGTCTATGGAAAAAAAATATACCGTTTTTTAATATTAATCAAATTTTGACATATCACCGCATTCATAACAATAGTGCTTTTAATAGTAAGTGTATTCAAGACGTGAAAGGGTTAATTGAATACCATAAAATGAATAATTAAATATCTAATGTTCTCTTGCTACTAACTGACGTTCCACCTCTACGTGGTCTTGTTGTTTGTTTTGTAGATGACCTAACACTTCCAATGTCAGCAGCATCTTCAATAATTGATGTAATTTCGTCGTCAGAGAAAGATAAAGTCTCTATATTATTAGATTGATTAGACGGTCTTACATCAATATTTGGTGTAATATCATCTATTAACCCATCAATATTTGGACCTCTCATATTACCTTGGTTATTGCTATTTGCAGGTGGTTGAGGCATATCTCTCATCATTCCTCCTAGACCTCCCCCTCCCAGTAAACCTCCTAACATATTAAAAATTCCACCACCTCCTAAAGGTGATGACTGCTGTTGTCTTGGTTGTTCAGGTTGTTGTGAAGGCATGTTCATATTATACATTTGTCCCGCTGCGGCTTTTTGGAACTGTTTCATTAAGTTGGGGTCAGAGCGAAGTACCTCTTCTACTCCAGGAAGAGGTTGTTGTTTGAACATACTGTTTGTTAAATGGAACATAAATGCACTTCCAGATAAACTCATTAATAATCTTAACTCAGGTGCCATCTTACGTCCTGTAGACTTGTATTTATCATGAAGTTCTTCAAATATATCATCATAATCTGTAATATCTTCTTGAATACTTTCAGACCATCCATCTAATCGGATATCAAAAGGATCAAACCTAGTGTTTAAAAATTCAATTCCAGTTACTAAGGCCATAAGTGTTTTTCTTTGGAACCTAATACTTGCGTCTACCTCTTTCTCTCTTAGAATACGTTGGTGTTCCGCCTTCATCTCTTCAAGGTTGGATTGCATATTGAATTTACGTGGTAACCGGTATCCTTTGGATTCTAATCGTTCCATCTGATATAAGATTTCTTTCTTCTCATTATACTCACTTTCTGCACGAATACGAGTATTTTCAACCGGTTTATTGTAAGCGTTATTGTTAAAGAAGTTGTTAATATTTTTTGGTTTGTTATCATTTGGTAAATATGTATCACTTTTTACAGATTCAGTATCTGAGCTATTCCTTGAAGAACTAGAAGACGACGAACGTCGTGATGAATTGGATGCATAGTCTGCAACTGAACCTTCTCTGCTTTGATAAGGAGAATTAATAGATGAAATATCCGACTGTACTTTATTTCTATTAATTAACATATCTGCACCCCCGTCATCACCAAACATTTTTGATCCAAAACCAAAACTATTTTCATTTCTGTTTATATCAAATCTTTTGTTAGGAGTATCTTCATTAATTTCCATAATGTCCTCTCCGTCTGAATCGATCAAATCAAATTGCTGTCTAGACATTAATTATCTATTAACTTTCTAATTGATTTATTTTTAAATTAAAATTACGCACTTATAGATATATATTAAACGTATTATTTCTTTTCTATTCAACAGATTAATATGCTTGTATCAATCGATGTTGGAATTAAGAATATGGCTGTTTGTGTTATAGAAAATAATACTATTATTACATGGAAAATAATTAATATATCATATGGTCCAAGTATATGTAAATCGATTATTGATGAATTTGATATACTGTACAATACAATTAAAGATGCTGATATCGTCATAGAAAGACAAATGACTAAGAAAATGTGTAATATTCAGTGTTATTTAGAAATGTATTTCCGAATGAAAGGGTTTTCTTCTGTTGTTATATATAGTCCTAAACATAAATTATCTGGTAGTGGAAAAGAAAATAGTGGTAAAGGAAAAAATAAGTATAATGATAGGAAGAATGCAGCGATTAGTTTATGTTCTGATTGGTTGAAGAATAATCCTCAATCTGACGAGATAATAGATATTTGGGAAAAAACTAAAAAAAAAGATGATATTGCAGATACTTTAATGATGGCTATTGCTTACTATGAAAAACCGGTTAAAGATTGTTTAACGATTAAAAAGAAAATTGTAGCAAGAAAACCAACGGCAAAACAGTTGAAAGGGAAATATTCAAAAAGTAATATAAAATATCTACTTCAACAAACACCTTGCAATGAAAGACAAGAAAGTAAAATTACTAAAAAGTTACAACAATGTATATTAAAATTTTGGAAAACATTTGATGATTGTTTATACGAATTAGATTTATGTACTGATACCGCTTAATTTTTGAAGTTTATTAACTATCTTAGGATTAAAATTGGTAAATTTATTTTTAACTATTAGATTAGTCAACTGTGGAAAGAAATTATCTTTGGTATACTTTTTATTACTTTGCATTATAGATTCTATTTTTGAAGTTATCCACGAATGTTTTTGATGTAATAATCTATTCATATTTTTAGTATTTTCTGAAAAATATACTTTGTCAGAATTAATTAAATTTTTTACGTGTAAATTGATTCTATGATTTTGTAATGATTTAGAAGGTACATCTTCCATTATATCTTCGAATATTGTATAGTTATAATCAGGACAAAGTAATAATTTATCAAGATTATCTTCATATACCATTGTATTATCTATGATCAATGTATTCCGATCATAAATAAAATCAGTTTGATATTTTGTAAGATTATTCTTCATATTTTTGTTAATGCTACGAATTATACGAGGAAATATGCGATTCAAAGATTTAATATAAACACCTTTATTATCACGAACACAATCTTTACGGGTAAATAAAGGTCTTTGAAATTTGATATCATATATTTTTTCTACCCATGCTATTTCTTTTTGTGCCCATACAGGATCACTAGCTGTATAAATAAAGAAATATATGTTATTATTATACAGTTGTTCTAATGTTTCTATAAAATCTTTAAAACCTTTACGAATTAGTTTCTGACTAGGGTAAAAAGCCTTAGAATTCTTGTTATTAATTTTAAATCCATTATTTTTTAATAGTAATGACATAGAATGTTTTGCTGCTTGATATTCAACATTACCAGCTATTGTACCGTCCCAATCTAATATGACTACTAACGGTAGTGTCATATACTATATCCTTAATATATAAAGAGATTTAAACAGTTAATCAGATTTTAGATAAATGAAGAATTTAAGATTAAATATCCTGAATGTAAAAAAAACTAAATATAGAAGAATTGTTACAAGCAACTCGTCTATTGTAAACATAATAGCTGTAAATGATATTATGCCTGAATTTTTAGAGGAGTATGTCAAAATATGCAATGTTCCTACATTCATTGAACAGTTCACCAACCAAATCGATTGTGTTAACAATTTAGTTATTCCCCCTTATGATGAACAAATTGGAATAATGAATACTATGAATGAATTGAATGAAAATGTTGACATATCAGATATATCACCATACCTAATGTACTATATGTCAAATAAGGATGTAGAAAAAGTAAAAGAATTACTTCTTGATTATCAAAAATATATTTATTATTTGCATAGTATTTTAGAGTTGATTAATAATGTTAGTTCTTAAGCAGAGCACATAAGACACCCTTCTGGGTTTGCTAGACTACACGCAAGTACTGCTTCTGCTTGTTCATCTTTAATTTTTTGTGTTTCCTTTACAAGTAAAGGATCAAGTGTAAATGCCATTGTTTTAGCTTTAGCTCTTGTTCTCAAATAGTACAGACCTGTTTTCAGTCCCTTAGACCAAGCATAGAAATGCATATTTGATAATTTTGTAAACGTAGCGTCTTCCATGTAAAGATTGAGTGATTGTGTATGACATACATAAGGTGTTCTATCAGCAGACTGATTAATAAGCGCTTTCTGACTAATTTCCCATACTGTTTTATATAAGTTACGAATATCTTCAGGAATTTCTTTGATATGTTGAATGCTACCATCTCCTGCAATAATTCGGTCTTTCATCTCTTTGTTCCATACCCCTAATCGAATCAAGTCTTTTAACAAGTATTTGTTAATTACAGTAAACTCTCCGGCAAGAGTTCTTCGCTGATAAATATTAGAAGTAAGTGCTTCAAACGATTCAGTATAACCCATTATCTGACTGGTACTAGCTGTTGGCATAAGTGCAATCAATAAAGAGTGTCTTAAACCATACTTTTTAATTTGTTCTTTAAGAGTATCAAAGTCATACTTCTGTGGAGTAATACCGTGCATATCAAACTGAAGAATACCTTTAGCAGCAGGACTTGTTGCAAAGCTACTATAAGCACCACGATAAGATGTCATTTCCATCTCTTCAGGAATTAAGCTAACTTCACCACCTGAGTTTATGATATCCTCCCTTTCTTTAGCAATCTCCATTGAAGATTCTAAAGTAGCATGGTACATTGTTTCTGAAATATCACGATTTAATTTGGAAGCATTTTCACTATCGTAAGGATACTTAAGCATCATATAAGTATCAGCTAGACCTTGAATTCCAATTCCAATAGGTCTATGAAGCATGTTAGACCTCTTAGTTTCTGGAGTAGGATAGAAATTACGATCAATCACCTTATCCATATTCTTTACAACCATTTTGACTGTTTTATGGAACTTTTCAAAGTCAAAGTAAGGATTATCTAAATCATCGCTATTAACAAATGATGGAAGTGCCATTGATGATAAATTACATACTCCATACTCTTTTGGTGAACTGTAAATTAAAATTTCACTGCATAAATTTGAACATTTAATAACACCTAGATTACTCTGATTAGAACGTTGACACTTATCTTTATAAAGCATGTAAGGACCGCCTGTCTCAATCTGACTCTTAAGAATTTCTAACCATAAATCTTGTGCTTTAATAGTTTTTCTTGCTTTTCCTTCTTTTTCATATTTTTCATAAAGTTCCTCATATTCATTTCCATACACGTCTTCAAGCCCTGGAGCATCAAATGGACAGAATAACGACCAGTTACCATTCTCTTTTACACGCTTCATAAACAAGTCAGGTATCCATAGAGCAATAAACAAATCTCTACACCTTTCTTCTTCAGAACCAGTATTTCTTCTTAAGGCTACAAACTCAAATATATCCGGGTGAGATGGATCCATATAAACAGCAGCACTACCATTTCTTTTTCCTGCTTGATTGATATGTAATAAAGTCTGATTAAGAACACGGAGGAAAGGTGTAGTACCAGTTGACTTACCATTAGTTCCACGGATAATAGAACCACGGCTACGAATCTTGTGAATATTTATTCCTAATCCACCTGCATACTTGGAAATAGTAGCACAGTCCTTAATGCTATCATACATGCCGTCTACACTGTCATCTTTAGCTTCGAGTAGGAAGCAATTTTCAGCAATTAGACCTTGTACTGAATAAGAATGATCATCTTCAATACCTAGAGTATAAACATATGACGGCAGATCTTCCGTGACCTTTGTTTTGAAATTCAATCGTAGGAAAATATTTCCATCTATTTCAAGTGTAGTATTTGAACGTTCTTTCTTATCAAGTCTATTATCATCATAGTATTTCTTGACCCATCTAATTATTTCAGGTATCCATGGAATGCTCATACGCGCGAACTTTTTGTAATGTTCTTCACGTTGATAGTTAGATAATGTAAGAGATGTATCAAATCCAACAGATCGTGTAAGTTGGAATAATGAATTCATAATAGATTGATTAGACAATGATAGAGTTAAAGAACCTTCTGTTGTACAACACCCATCAGTGCTAATAACACCACCCATTAAAGCAGCAACCATATCTCTACTCCACGAATACATAGCAGGCCACAATATTTTTCCATCTGAAAATCTTCCAAAGAGAATATTGAAAGCATTTCCAATAGCTGAGTTATTGAAACTGATTGATAAACAGTTCTGTTTTTTAGATTTTGAAACACATGCTTTAACACCAAGGTATTTTTCTCCAATACTTATAATTTCTTCAATAAAATCGGTATTATTTGGGTTCTGAGCAAAAGCAATACCTTTGTGTGTAGGAATACAATCAGCCTTTCTAGAACCTTTACCAAACATAATAGAACCATCACCATACCAAGAACCAATAAACCATGCAAACTTTTCATCGACAGTAATAAATCGTTCAAACCACTCTCCGTTTAAAGTGATACCATTAGGTCTATATTCGCTTGTAAAATGCGTTTTGCGTCTCATCTTATTTTTATCAAATTCAAAAGAATATGTCCAATGTGCAAGACCTTTTTCATCTTTTAGTATATCATACATATCAATAATTTGATAACTTGTTTTTGTATTTGATTTTGGAATAGATATCCAATCACCTACACGGAGTTGTTCAATACTATTCCACTGTGGTTTTTCTTTCCAATTAAGTTGTTCTTTCGTAATTGACCAGAAACGATGATTTCCGGTAACTTTAAATCCAGGTGTTTTATATACTTTAATATCAAATAGAGAACGTTCATTAAGTGGATTTTTATGTGTTTGAAGCACTGACTTTACTGAACCAGTATGAGTGATTACAGTATCACCAATGCTTACTTCTTCAATCGGTACAGGACCGCGATTAGTAGTTAAAACAGGTGTTCCTGCTACAAAGCATGAAGACATCTGTGAATGTCTAGTACCTGCATTAAACAGCGTAGGTGTAGCGTGTGTATACAAACGATTACTCATAGCATCATACATCTTGAACGCATTATCAAGATCATCACTATGAACACCGATACAAACACGCATCCACATGTACTGAGGACGCTCAACAATCTTGTTATCAACTTTCTGTAAGTAAGAACGTTCAAGGGTTTTGTATCCGAAGAAATCAAACAAGTAGTCTCTCTCAGAATCGATTTTATTATCAATTATTTCTTTATTTTTTTGAACGACATTGTATAAATCATCACTAACAAGAGGCATAGAATTTCCATGTACATCTTTACAGTTGTAAAGAATTTCAACAGCATCACTAAACTTATCAGGAGTACTCTTATGGATGTTACTAATAACAATACGAGATGCAAGAATACTATAGTCTGGATGAACCGTAGACATTGTGCTACAAGTGGTAGCAGTCAACTCATCAAGTTCAATGGTTTTAACTCCATCATAAATACGACCGCATATTTTTTGCGCAACTTCATCGGGATGAACTCCAGATAAACCTACAGAAAGCTTCTGGATACGTCTAAGTACCTTATCAAAGGATACATCCTCGTAAGAACCACTACGTTTAAGAACACGCATAATATTTGTTTTATGTGGAGTGACTAAACTAACTAATAAAAATAATTTTTAAATAGATTCAATTTTTATTTAGGACAAACAGTGTTCCATTGAATAGGGTATTCTTCATCTCCACAACGCTTTATCCAATTACATCTTAATTCATTATTATCTGTATTATTTTCTTTCCCGAATTTATGATCATAAATTGCCATATGTCTTGGGTAAATGCGACCACAAGTAATACGACCTTTACTGTTTATTTTGGCATCTTTAAAAGTTAGATTGTTATGGTTTACCATTCTTAATGTATCAGAAAAAGCTTTTTCTAAGGGGTTTGAATTATCAAATTCATGAATGTTTAACTCTTTAGCCATTTGGTCTGATGGTTCTGTTTCGGGAACACAATGATATTTTAAATTATTTTTTACTTCATTATTCATCCGTGTTAATATATTATTATTAGTCTTAACTAATTTCCAATAATCTGGACACGATATTGTATCTATTTCTTCCTCTTTCTTTGATTGTCTATAAGTAAATAACTGTATTAAGATAAGTGTTATTACAAATAGTGTCCCACCAATAAAAGTGGTGGTAAAGTAAAAGTTTTGTTTGAATATGAAATCTCTTCCTGATTGAGAACTAAAACCTATCAATGCAAGAATAAGAACTACTGAACCGTATATTGCAGATACAGCAATAGTTCCTTTGAAATAAGAAGAGCGTGATTTAATAAACTGTTTTTTGTTATCTTCACTCATTTTATAATATGCTGTTTCAGATGCCATAACTTTCTCTTAATATTAAACAAACATTTTAGTTTCAAGTGTTTTGGTACCTTTTTGAGTTTCAAGAGGTCCGTAATCTAAAGGCATTGGAAGGGTACTTGTATCTTCACGGTATTTATCATATTGCTTAAGATTACTTAGAATTTCATTAACAGTCCAATCAAGAACCATTTCATTTAATTCTTTCACTTGACCAATAATATTTCTAGGAAGATTTTTACTATACTGGAAATATATTGACCTCATTACAATTTTAAGATCATGGTCACTCTGACGACCTATAATATGTTTACCTCCTGTTAATTTAAATATCATATAACGTATACCATCTTGCAAAACATCAATATTATTACAAGAAAAATATAAGTTACTTACAGGATTCGGTTTAATGCTTCCAACAACCGCTTCAGCATAAAACTTCTCATTATTTATGGCGGTATTTTGATATGCAGGTATATTTAAGGTAGATGTTTCAGTTAATATATTCACACGTCCATTAGTTAATTTACTCATGCTATACACTTCTCTGTTAAAAAGAGTACATAATTTATTTAATATATTTTCTAATCAAAATGTAATGGAAGATATATACAAGTTACCCGAGATAATTGAACCACGACCTGATGAACTAAAATTATGGTTATCCAAGCAGATACCTTACTTTTTGAATAAGAATGATATAAAAATAAATCAAGAACAATCTGAAGAAATATACTATATTATTGCTGTTCATGTATACAATTTAATGTACAATGTTATAGGTATTTCAGCTATAATGACTAAATTAGAAAATCCTAAAAAATTAGTATTAAAACCTAAGTATCTTGAATTTTTACTATCCTATGTACAGCAAAAATGTTACCCTGAACTAAACAAAACACAATCAGGAGGAAGCTATCACATAGATTCTGAATACTTTGGTAAAAATTCTGGAAGCTATACTTCAAATGCAGGAACAGATTTATTACCTGTTAAATTTGGATTAGGTGGACATGTCCGTCCTGCTATTAATATGAATGGTGGTCAGATTGTATCTCACGAAATTGATTTAGATGAAGTTACTAAAACTATTTTTGCAAATTCTGAACGTAAAAATTTATTCCCTGATAATGAAATTGTAAAATTATTAGATGAATATGGTATATCTGTGAAAAATAATAGTCTTAAGATATTAAAGAAAATTTTGAAAATGCATATGAATTGTTTATTAATCGATCTCTATAAAGAAACTCCCTTAAATATCAAAAAAATTAATAAAGTATTCAATCTTAAACGTCACTCTATATTTAATTAAAATATTCTATACTTTATATGTTATTTATTTTTATAATAATTTTTTCAAACACCATGTCAAATCTACAAAAAAAGTGATTTATATATACGATTTTACTAAACTAACAAACAGTTATCATAAAAGCTATATTAAAATAAAATGCTCTCCAACTTTATTTCACAGAAAAACAGGGTTCATATTCTTGAAAATATGATAAATAACCTTTCTGGAAATATCAAACCCGAAGATATTTATAATTACATTATGCATGATAATAATGTAACTATTACTGATAATTACAGAAGACAGGGGTGGATTTTTGAATCATTGTGTGAAATTCTAATTTATACAAGATGTATTCCTGAAATAGATTATACTACAATTCTTGAAGGACAACTTCAAAATTTACAATCAGTAAACAATATTAAGACTCTCTTAAACATAGACGTTCAAGGTGGTGGAAATAATATTTCAGATATAACACTTAAACTTAATGAAACAATAATTAGTTTCAGTATTAAATATACAGGTAAATTCTGTGAGACTGATGTATCAAAGATTGATAATACCTTAAAAGATACATCATATTCAAATGATTATAAAATTGGATTAATCGTGAAAGATAAGAACATTATAATTAATCATAAATACAAAAATGATAACAATGTAGATAAAATTTTACACGATAAAATAATTGAAGATAACTTGTTATTTGATGAAAACGATATTATCAAAGGAATGAAAATATTTTTTGAACGCTATTGTAAAAA
>Ga0102951_1000647_pt1 | contig 12535 bp, 16 predicted proteins | sample SalPonA_B_H2O_MG_FD_78507 | JGI IMG/M metagenome (GOLD analysis project Ga0102951, IMG submission 78507) | Water microbial communities from South San Francisco under conditions of wetland restoration - Salt Pond MetaG R2A_B_H2O_MG | ecosystem: Environmental > Aquatic > Non-marine Saline and...
AACCCGAAGCTTTACTAGGAAGTTTTCTTTGTCTGATACAACAGAAGTTACTGGTGCCAGAATGGAAAATGGACTTTTGAAAATCAGTTTAGAAACTATTGTACCAGAGCACAAAAAGACTAAACAAATCCCAATTTCAAAGGGGTCAGTTCAACATGAACAAGCCTCGGAGAAAGAACTTTTAATTGAATAGAAAAATGAATAATTGAGGACTTAATTATGGCTAAAGTAGATACACAATCTTTTGAAGAACTTGTTGAAACATTCAACGTAGAAGTTGAAAAATTTAACGAGAAAGGCAATGCTTCTGCTGGTACCCGCGCTCGAAAAGCACTTATGGAAATTTCTAAACTCTGTAAAACTCTTCGCGCAGATATCCAGACTGCCAAAAACGAAGATTGAAATCTGGGGGAGCGCAATGCTCCCCTTTTTATCCCCTCCCTATTATTGACAAGCCATAAATTTTCTGATAAACTATACCTATAGTTTAATAAAATGAGGATTTTATAATATGGCAGACGAACTAGAACGAGTTCCAGAATATAATTTAAATAAACAAATAACCCGCAAACCAAATCAAAAACAAAAAACTTATACGGTAGACCACAAGGAAGCAATGCCAAATGAAGGTATGATTCAGACAATAATGAACATGAAAACATTATCAACTGAATTCAAAATGCAATGTCTACAAGCCTTCACTGAAAGAAACTATAAGTTTATTGAACGAAGAATTATTAAGAATTCTGGTCCAGAAGAAAGAAAAACAGCAGAGGAAATGGTAAACTTTCTACGCGACCAAATTAAGCGTGACAAAAAGTACTACAAACAACTACAAAGAGGTTAATATATAATGGCATATTCTAATATTATTGTTCCATCAAGTCCAGAAGATAAAAAGAAAATTCGTCAGGCAATGGATGAAATTTCAAATTCAATGACCCGTATGGAATCTGAGCGTGAACATATCTCTGAAATTAAAAAGAAACTGAAAGAAGATTTCCAACTTCCTCCAAAAGTCATCAATCGAATGGCTAAGGTACACCACAAACGAAACTTCACAGAAGAGCAAGCTTCAAATGAAGATTTTGAAATTTTATATGAAACTGTAAACGGTTTAGATAACGGAGAAGAAATTAATGGCTAATGTTAGACTTGTACGCCTACTGTCAGGCGAAGAACTTCTGGGCGATGTGGTTCTAAATGGTGATGGAACTATCACAATTAAGGATGTATGTCAAGTAGCAACATCATATGCTGACCCCGGACAGGCGACAGCAAAAGTAGGTATTGCTCCTTACCTTCCTTATGCTAATCTAGAAAAAGGAATTCGACTTGGAAATCATTATATTGGATATATTGTAGAACCAGTAAAAGAGTTGTATAATGAGTACAACAAAGTATTTGGTTCTGGTATAATTCTTCCAGATGATGAAATTAAACCAGCAGTAGCAACTCCTAAATTTGTAAAAGGATAAGGAATTATCAATGGATTTTTACACCAATGTACACTGTTCTGGAAAATATATCCTGTTTCGGGGTATTGAAGACGGTAGACGAGTACAGAGAAAAGAGATTTATATGCCCTCTCTTTTCTTGCCCTCTTCTAAAAAGACAGAGTATACAACACTTGACGGAAAATATGTAGAGCGTAAAGTTTTTGATGACCCTAGGGATGCTAGAGATTATATCCAATCTCATAAAGACATTCATGGATTTAAATACTACGGACTGACAGACTTTACTTATACATATATTTCCGACAAGTATGGTTCTATCCAGTTTGATGAATATCGCAAAAAACACTTGAATATTGGATTTCTCGATATTGAGGTTGAATCTTCAAACGGATTTCCAGAGCCAGCTTTGGCGGCTGAACGAGTAAATGCCATTGGTATGTATTACAATGAAGTTTACTATGTTTTTGGTCTTGAGCATGATTACACACCTAAGCGTAAAGATGTAGTTTATCGCAAATATGACACTGAATATGGGCTTCTAAAAGCATTTATACAGTGGTGGCGAGATGTTGATTTTGATGTTATTACTGGATGGAACGTTGATTCATTTGATATGACATATCTGATTAATCGTTGTAATAAAGTTTTAGGTGAAGAAATGACCAAAAACTTTTCGCCATGGGGTTGGATGCGTGAACAGAAATTAATCAAGCGTGGTCAGGAAATCATACGATACGATATTCAAGGATTGGCAGTTGTGGATTACTTAGATATCTATCGAAAGTCTCCCGCTATTCCAGAGCGTGAAAATTACAAGCTAGATTTTATCGCAGAAGTAGAACTTGGAGAAAATAAGCTATCATATGAAGAATATGGTTCTCTGTACAATCTTTACAATGAAAACTGGGAATTGTTCATTGACTATAACATTAAGGATGTTGAACTAGTAAAACGCCTAGATGATAAGTTGAAGCTTTTAGACTTAACATTCACAATGGCATATGACGCAGGAATCAACTTTACAGATGTGGCTTCTCAAACTAAATCGTGGGATATAATGATTTACAATGAGCTAAAATCTCGCAAGATGGTAATTCCTTCAAGACCTGAACGAAAAGAATCTTCTGGTGGTTATGCTGGCGCTTATGTAAAAGACCCAATTAAAGGGTTCCACGAATGGGTAGTTTCATTTGATTTGGCTTCTCTGTATCCTCACTTGATAATGCAATATTCAATTTCTCCAGAAACTATTATAGATGACTCAACATTGTATAAGCGACTAGATGACCTTAAAAAGAATAAGCAGTTATTTAATGGTGATGATGTAAATCAAGAAATTGAAGATTTGGAAAAATTACTAGAAGTTAAAAGTATTATTTCAGTTGACAAATACTTGGAGGAAAGTCTTGATTTATCTTTCTTGAAAAGAATGAATATGACTCTTTGCCCTAGTGGTACGGTATTTGATGTATCTAAGCGTGGATTCCTTGCGGAAATGATGGACAAGTTATACAAAGAACGCAAGAAGTTTAAGAAAATGATGCTAAATGCACAGCAGGAGCGAGAGAATACAAAGAAAGGTTCGGATGAATATAAACATTGGACAAATGAAATATCAAAATATGATAATATTCAAATGTCTCGTAAGATTTCATTGAACTCTGCTTATGGTGCTATCGGTTTCCAGTATTTCAGATATTATGATGTACGCATTGCTGAATCAATTACTTTGGCTGGTCAGTTGTCTATTCGATGGATTGAAAAGTGTTTTAACAAATACTTTAATAAATTATTAGGAACTGAAAATTATGATTATGTTGTGGCTATTGATACAGATTCAAACTATTTGAGACTTAAAAAACTAGTGGATAATTTTTTTGATGAAGATACCCAAGTAAATAATCCTAATAAAATTGTTAAGTTTATTGATTCAGTATGTAAGGATAAAATAGAACCATATATTAACAAATCTTATGAGCGACTAGCTGAATATGTAAATGCATATGAACAAAAGATGTTTATGGAGCGTGAAGCTATTGCCAATAAAGGAATATGGACAGCTAAGAAAAGGTACATACTAAATGTATTCAATAATGAGGGTGTGCAATATACAAAACCTAAAATGAAAATAATGGGTATTGAAAGTGTTCGCTCTTCTACTCCGGGAGTTGTTCGTAAGTATTTGGAAGAATCTTTTGATGTTATTATTAATAAAACAGAAGATGATATGATTAAATACATTGCGGATAAGCGTATTGAATTTGGCTCTTTACCAGTTCAAGATGTATCTTCACCAACATCTGTAAATGGTTTGGACAAATGGGCAGATTCTTCAACTATATGGAAATCAAGTTGTCCTAAGCATGTAAAAGGCGCACTTGTATATAATAAAATTATTGATGATAAGAATCTTTCTAAATACCAACACATTAGGTCTGGAGATAAATGTAAAACTATGCCACTTAAAGAGCCAAATAGTGCCTTTAGTAATTCTATAACATTTCCAGATGGTTGTCCGAAAGAATTTGGTTTGGATAAGTTTTTTGATTATGAAGAACAGTGGAAAAAAACATACCTATCTCCTCTAGAAAAAATTCTGGATGTGATTGGTTGGGAAACCGAAAAGAAACAAACATTAACAGATTTTTTTGGAGCATAAATGACATACGAAGAAAAATTTCAAGAATTAGTAGATATTCTAACAGAAAATCCCAAATGTATAGAAATACATGAAAGATTTGATAATTGGTGTGAACGAAATATGGATTACTTTGATACAGTGGAGTCCTTTGAAAATTCATCAATAGAATATTTGGAATCCTTGTGCCTAGAATACGGAGCATAAAATGTACGAATATAAAGCAATTGTAACAAATGTAGTTGATGGTGATACTGTTGACGTTGATATTGATTTGGGTTTTGGTGTGTGGATTAGAGACGAAAGAATTCGTCTAATGGGAATTGATACTGCGGAAACAAGAACATCAAACGCTACTGAAAAATCTTGGGGCATTGCGGCAAAAGATTTAGTAACTTCTTTGACAGGCTCTAATAAGAGTGTTATAATTAAAACTGAAAAAGATAAATCTGGGAAATACGGAAGAATTTTGGGTACTATTGAATTGGTACTTGATGGTAAAACGGTTAATCTCAATGAACTTCTAGTTGAAGAAAAACTTGCCGTACCGTACCTTGGAGGAAATCGTGATGATAATAGAGAGGCTTTTGGAATTTGGGAGTATTGGTCAATTGATTATGACGAATACCTAGCGCAGAAAGCATTACAGGAATCGGGAGAATAATATGAAAGTAGTTCCTTCTTTAAAGTTTATGGTGAGGGAAGGTTTTGAGGAACCATTTGGTAAAGGTGGTGTTTTCAATCCGGGAGTAAGATTTAATTCTTTCCCAACATCTAATTATTTCAGTATGAAAAAAGTTATTTTAATTGGTACAGTAGGTGCTTTTAATCCTGTTTGTTCAAAGCAACATGTGCCAGACTATGAAAATAACTTTTCCAAACTCAAGGAGCTTGGTATTGATGAAGTATATGTTACAGCAGTAAATGATATTCAGGTTATGAACGTTTGGAAAGAGGTTCTGGGTCTTGAAAATATCAAAGTACTAGCTGATGGCAACGGTATGCTTGCTAGAAAGCTTGGAATGTTAACTGATAAATCTCACTTCGGATACGGACAACGCTCTAGACGATATGTAATGTATGTTGTAAATGGTGTTATCGAAAAGATTTTTGAAGAAGACCCAATGAGTGGAGCACCAGACCCATATGAAGTAACTAAAGTTGAGAATGTTATTTCATATCTCGAAGAATTGAATAAGCCAGAAGAACCTTCAGAGAAACCAGTTGAAGAAATGACACAATCCGAAGCTTTAGATGAGCTTTCTAAAATGACACAAGAACTAGAACAAAAACTTGAAGATTAATCTAATTACGGAGAATATATAATGAATCAATTACGCATAGCACTTAGTTTATTTTTTATTCTATTCGGTATCACTAAAATCATTCCATTGTTTGGCTTTGGTTACGGTTTTGATGGTACTGTATGGTTTGTTGGTGAAGCAATGGGCTATTCGACATTGGCATCTTTTATGGTTGTAATGGCAATCATTTTTGAAATTGCTCTCGGTGTAGGTCTATTAATGCCACAAATGAACAGTAATTGTGCTTGGAGACAGAGAGTATCAGCATATGGCTTGGCAGTTTTTACTGGTATCGCTACTTTGCTATTCCATGTGCCACTAATCGCAGGGGAGACTCTTACTCCAGAACTCACTAACTCATTGAAAAATTTAATTATTATCTCTGCTTTGGTGACTGTAGGAAATAACATAGAAAGTAAACATTAATTATTGGAGTTTATTATGGATTTTTTGAAAGAAATGGTGAAGGCATCTGGGAATTCTATGGCTTCTATTGTAGACGATGGTGTTTATACGGATAACGTAGGATACATTGATACAGGGTCATACATTCTCAATGCCCAACTATCAGGTTCAATATATGGCGGATTGCCTGATAACAATATCTCTGCCATAGCAGGAGAATCAGCCACAGGTAAGACTTTCTTCACACTCGGTATTGTTAAAAACTATCTAGACTCCAATCCAGAAGCTGTTGTTTTCTTTTTGGAATCTGAGGGTGCCATTAATAAGAAAATGATGAAGGATAGAGGAATTGATGTTACTAGAGTTGTAATACAACCTGTATCTACAATCCAAGAGTTTAGAACTCAGTCTGTAAAAATGTTGGACAAATATATCGAACTTCCAAAAGAAGATAGAAAGAAAATGATGTTTGTCCTAGACTCGCTAGGTATGCTTTCTACAACCAAAGAAATTGAAGATACAGCAGAAGGCAAAGAGACACGAGATATGACAAGAACTAGTCTTATCCGCTCAGCTTTCCGTGTGTTGACTTTGAAGTGCTCAGTGGCTGGTGTTCCTATCCTACTCACAAACCACACATACGCAAATGTAGGGGGCTATGGCGACCCAACTACTATCTCAGGCGGTGGTGGTGTGAAATACGCGGCATCTACCATCATATCTTTATCCAAAGCTAAGCATAGAGTGGGTAGTGAGGTAGTTGGTAATGTAATTCATTCTAAGCTATTCAAAGGAAGACTTACAAAAGAAAACTCTCAGGTTGATGTTGTATTGACCTATGATAAAGGATTGGACCGCTATTATGGACTACTTGAGCTAGGCGAAAAATACGGAATATTCAAGAAAGGCGGTGGTCGTTATGAAATTGACGGTAAGAAAATTTATGGCAAAACCATCCTAGAAGAGCCAGAAAAATACTTCACAGAAGATATTCTGAATCAGTTAGATGAAGTTGCCAAAAAAGAATTTTTATATGGAAACAATGCTTTCCTAGAACCTACAGAAGAGGAAGAATGAAATGACAGTTAAAGACAGATACATTATGGTAGAGCATAGAGATGACCCAGAGCAGTATGGAATTGCCTTGACAGATGATAAGTACAAAGGTATAATTTACTCATATGGTAAAGTTGACATGTCTCCAGAAAACTTTGACACAGATAATCCAGAGGCAGACCTAAAATTTGAATACAATGTATTTAATAATCCTACCGATATCAATATTGCTGAAGACAAAGAGCTTCAACAATTGATGGGTGAAATTCTTGTAAGTATGATTAAGGACGTATTGGAGCAAAATGAACAGCATAGAGAAGATAATACTGCGGGGTCTTCGGACTAATGACACTTACACAAGAAAAGTTCTTCCTTTCATAAAGGATGATTATTTCCATGATGACACAGAGAGAGTTTTATTTAAAGAATTTATCAAGTTTTTTGTAAAATATAACTCTCTTCCTACCAAAGAAGCAATTCTTATAACACTAAATGATAAAAAGAATATAACAGATTTACAGTTTGATAAACTAGTAGAGCTTACTAATGAAGTCTGGGAGTCAGACGATATTCCAGACGAAAATTGGTTGATGGACAATACTGAAAAGTTCTGTAAAGATAAAGCTGTATACAATGCTGTAATGGATTCTATTAGTATCATTGAAGATGATGAAGGAAAGCTAGACAGAGGTAGCATTCCAGACATTTTATCAAAAGCCTTGGCTGTTTCATTTGATGAATATGTTGGACATGATTACATCATGGATTCTGAAAATCGTTATGAATTTTACCACAAATCTGAAGAAAGGATTCCATTTGACCTTGACTTGATGAATAAGATTACAAATGGTGGACTTCCAAAGAAAACACTCAATATTGCTATTGCTGGTACTGGTGTTGGTAAATCTCTTTTCATGTGTCATTCTGCCGCATCCAATCTAATTGGTGGGCTTAATGTATTATACATTACTATGGAAATGGCAGAAGAGCGTATTGCTGAGCGTATTGATGCCAATCTCATGAATACTAAAATTGATGATTTGTATTCTCTGAGTCGAGAGAAATTCGGCAAAAAGATTTACAATATCAATAAGAAAACTAACGGAAAACTAATCGTAAAAGAATATCCCACAGGTGGGGCTAATGTAAATCACTTTAGACACTTGGCAGATGAACTTAAAATTAAAAAGAACTTTGTTCCTGATATAGTATACATTGACTATCTTAATATTTGTTCTTCATCTAGGGTTAAAAACAATAATGCCAATTCATACACTATTATTAAGAGTATAGCAGAAGAAATTCGTGGTTTGGCAGTAGAACTTAATGTTCCTATTGTTACAGCTACACAGACTACTCGTGGTGGTTATGATAACTCAGATGTATCTTTGACGGACACTTCGGAGTCATTTGGTGTACCAGCTACTGCCGATTTTATGTTTGCTCTTATTTCTACAGAAGAGTTGGCAGAACTAGACCAGATTATGGTTAAGCAGTTGAAAAACCGATACCGTGATACTGGATATTATAAGAAATTTGTTATCGGAGTTGATAGGGCGAAAATGAAATTGTTTGATTTAGAAGAATCAGCACAAGATGATATTTCGGATTCTGGGCAACCTCAAGTCGATAAAAAAGAAGATTCTGGACCAATTAATAGTTTCGGTTCTGGTGGAACTAAGTTTGGTGGGACAAAAGATAGTACTAAATCAAAATTTGGAGGATTTACAGTATGAAAGTAACACTTGGGGATAGTATTGAAACTATCGGTTATTATGAAGATGTGCTCAGTGAAGAGTTATGTGAACTTATTATTGATGAACATCTAGAGAAAGAAGACATTTTCACATCTGGGGTTGCCCTTGAGCAAGAGTTTGTTGCTAAAATATACCCTCATTTAGAAGTTGTTATTAATGACTTGCTTAAAAACTATATTAAAGATTGTGATATTAACTCTTTCCCAGATGATTTTGGTCTTGAACCATTTCATGTTAAGGGATACCGAGACGATGGCGAAACTCCAGAGCAATATCAAATTGATGTAGGTTCCCATGATATGGCAAGGCGTTTTGTTGGTATTTTCTTTATGCTGAATGAGCTAGATGAACCGGGCGAAATTAAGTTCTATCGACAGAACAAATCAATAAAACCAAAACGAGGTTCTGTTTTTATTTTCCCATCATTGTGGACACATCCACAGCTAAGAATCCTACCAAAAACAGGTACTGAGTGGGTTATGGGTACATATTTACATTACTTGTAATACTCCTAATAATTAATGGGGAACTTCGGTTCCCCTTTTTTTATAAATATAATCTAGAATAACAATAACAAGGAGATTACCAATGGCTCTAAATTTTACATTTAACGAAATGCCAGTTTTACGCCCAGTTAAAATGCCAACAAAAGAAATGTCATTTTTGGGTGCTGTATGGCATTGGTTGACTGCCACAAGAAAATGGAATTTAGTAGAAGATTGGGAATTTAACATAGATGGAATTGATTATGTGATTCCAGAAGGTGAACTTGTTGACGGTGCTTCTATACCAAAATATTTTTGGAGTTGGTTGAGTCCTACTGGAATACTACTGGTCCCAGCGATAGTACATGATTACTTATATACTCATGCCAAACTTAAAAGAAAAGATGGAACATACACTAGCTTTATTTGTAGAGCAGATGCCGACAAAATGTTTAGAGATATTGCTATAGATGTAAATGGACTAAATATACTAAATCATATAGCATATTTGGCACTTGTTCCTTTCGGTTGGATATCTTGGAATGAATGTCGCAAAAATCAGCAAAAAGCAGAGAAAGGTTGATAATGAAAAAAGATAAAATTTTGATTGAACTACTTGAACAAGTTAGTGAAGACGCAACTATAATTCCAGAAGAGCTACTAGACGAATATGAAGCATTCTATGAAGGCATTACTATGGATATGCTCAAAGATTTGCTTCCAAAGTCTGTTAGAAAGAAAATTGCACATGTTGCTCATAAAGAAAAGTATAAAATAGCTTTGGATTTGTACAAACAAATCAAAAATGACAAAAATAGAAAAATGTCAGACCACATGGCTATGGTAACTGCGGCTGAATTGGTAGGACTAAATCCTCGTGAGCTTCTAGATGTTATGAAAACTAGAAGAGAAGAGAATCAAAATGGTCAGAAATACCTAAAACCTAGTATCAAGCCAACAGGAAAGGTTTTAGAAGATGGACTCCCAGAAACTACTAAAGCATATTGCGATATGACTCCGGGACAAACATATGAAGAAATTATGTCAATAATCTCAGAGAAGGCACCTCCTGACAAAGATATAGAAAACTGGATTAAAAAGAATAAAGAGAGATTCATTGACCGTTATGGCGAAGAAGACTATGCCGAGTATTTGTATGGTCGTGCTTGGAATATGTTCAATAAGCGCAAAGGCATAACAGAATGTAGAATTCAAAGATTTAAAGATTTTATAAAATAATTTTAATTAGGAGTATACGATGCTACCACATAAAGGCGAGAATAAGGTTTCTCAAAATTTTCTTGATACAGTATCAAAAATTACAGAAAAGACAGAAAAGCCAAAATCATTTTGGGACGCCATAACAGATGTAGATAATTCTAAATCATATGGACTTGGAAGTTATGGACAGGTTAAACAACTAAATGAAAAATATGATTTACCCAAGCCAACAAAATTTAGCAATGGTTATGTATACCATGTAACAGATGCTGATTCTGATGGAACCTCATTTGAAGTAAGAAAAGGTAGTAAAGTAGTTCTTTCTGGATTCTATGACATGTATGCTGATGAAATTAATGTAAGTGGAAAAAGATACGATATTTCCAATTATGCTACAGTGCAGGATAAAGTTAAAGAACTACTAAAGTTGAAAGAAGAAACTCTTAAAGAAGATAAGATTGACAAAATTATTGAAGATATCTTCACTTCTAAAGATGGTAAAAAGTTTGGTGATGCTTGGGAGAAGGGCGATACCAAAGAAGCTATCAACATCCTAGTTAAGAACAAAGTTTCTAAAGCTGATGCTCAGAAAGCAGTGGACAGAGTTTTCTCTGAGTCATTCCAGCTTCAGGAGAAAGAAGAAGAAGTTTCTGAGAAATATGACCCAACTGATATGGTTAAAGAACCAGCACCAAAGGGAACTCCTAAAGAAGTTGTCGCTCTTTTTGACAAGATGTATGACACTTATATGAAAGCGGGTGGTTCTTCCTCAACTCCATCATGGAGAAAGATGGACGCTGAGCTTAAAGATATGGGATATTGGACTTCAAATGTCAAAAAGACATACAGACTTCGTAAGCTAAAAGAATCTAAAGATATCACAGAAAGATATGAGCGTTTTTATGATACAACTTGGGGCAACTGGGGTGAGCATGAAGTCGTTAAATATGGAATGTCAAGAAAACTCAAGCCAGTTGGTGTAATTGGTGGCAAGGGTACTGTAAATTACAGAGTACTATTTGACCTTGATGCTTTTGATAAATCTGAACTTAAAGGTGTCAAGTTGAAGGCTGGTGAGAGAATTTTCCGATACGCTACTCGTGTAACGATGGCGGGTGGTATGATTCCACTTATCAAGGTAAACCTTGACAAAGGTCTAATGTACTTCTTGACTCAGGACAGCGCAGAGAATGGTGAGACATATGAGTTTGAAACTCGTGGTGAAAAGCTAACATTCAGTCGTATGATTGAAGAATCTGTTGATGTATCCAAAGTCAATAAACTTATTGAAGGTATTGCCAAAGCACTTGATGAAGGTGTTGAATTTGATTACGAAGCAAAAGGCGAGGTTATTAACCAACTTTCAGAAGAAGGTATTAAATGGGACCGCTCTTTGCTAAATCGTGAACAGATGAGTAAACTTGGTGTTAAGTTTGACATATAAATATTGTTAAATTAATATTTCAAGGTATATAATATGGCAGGAAAACACGTTAAAGACTTACAGGAGATAACCCAGTTATCTCCTGAAGCTCAAATTATTGTTGTACAGGATAACCTTACTCAAAGAACTAACGTTGCTGAAGTGATGCGTCTTTTGACGCAACCAGATGTTACTACAATCTACAATATTGAATCAGTTGTAACTACTGAAACAGTTCAGGCTACTGTAGACGCTTCTTTAGAGCCCTATGATAGCAGAATCACCTCAAACGCTACTGCCATTAACACAAACAGTACCAATATATCTGGATTGGATACTCGTGTGGGGGATTTGGAATCTAGCTCATCCAACTGGAATACAGCCTTTAACTGGGGCAACCATGCCGCTCAATCATATGAAAGAACAGCATTTAAAGGCGCGGCTAATGGTTATTGTGGTCTAGATGCTAATTCTAAAATAGAAGATGCTAATCTTCCTTTGCCATTTACAGGCTCTCAGGTCAATATTACAGCAGATATGTTGCCAACTATAACAAACAGCATGTTGCCAGTATTAGACCTTTCTAAAATACCTACATTGACAGCAGATAAGATTCCATTACTAACGGATGCTCAGATACCAGATAATTATGTTACGAATGAAAACTTTTATTGGCAAAATATAGAATTGACGGACAATACAGACTTCGACCCTATGAAAGAATATAGGGTAACTATGCTGGATGCTGATACATCAAAAACTATAACTGTATTTCCTCATAAAATT
>Ga0102951_1000652_pt1 | contig 12465 bp, 8 predicted proteins | sample SalPonA_B_H2O_MG_FD_78507 | JGI IMG/M metagenome (GOLD analysis project Ga0102951, IMG submission 78507) | Water microbial communities from South San Francisco under conditions of wetland restoration - Salt Pond MetaG R2A_B_H2O_MG | ecosystem: Environmental > Aquatic > Non-marine Saline and...
ACCGGAGGTGCAACCGGAGGTGCAACCGGAGGTGCAACCGGAGGTGCTACGGGTGGTGCTACTGGTGACCCTACACAAACCCCTGAGTACAAAGCTATTGAAGGCAAGCTAAGTGAAGCTACAGCAGCTAAAGGTGCTCTCGAAGGTGAACTTAAGACAACCCAAGATGCTCTTGACGCAGCTAAAAGTGAATACGATGCACTCTTGGACAAATCAGGTATCGAAGCTGACTCACTCAAGGAAGAAATAGATGCTCTTGAGTTAGGCAAAGAGTCCATCCAGAATGAACTTGACGCAGCCAACGGCACCATTAGTGGTCTTGAGGGTGACCTTAAGACAGCTCAAGGCACCATTGAGGATCAACAAGGAACCATTAGTGGTCTTGAGGGTGACCTTAAGACAGCTCAGGATTCACTACAGACTACTCAGGGTCAACTAGACGCAACCAAGGGTGAACTTAAAGATGCCCAAGATGCTTATGCTGCACTTCAGGATAAAACCACAGAGGAAGCTCAAGAACTTAGAGACACCATAGGTGAGAAAGTTGGCGAGATAGACGCTCTTGAGAAAACTGTAGCAACCCAAGAGGGAACCATTAGTGACCTTGAGGGAACTATAGCAGACCAAAAGGGAACCATTAGTGACCTTGAGGGTCAACTAGAAGTGTCTCAGGAAGCCTACGCAACTTTAGACGCTGAGTCTCAGGCTACCATTAGTGGACTCAAGGAATCCAATGAGGCGGCTCTGGCGCAGGCTCAAGCGGACTCTGAGAAAGCCCTTGCAGACCAAAAAGCTACTTTAGAAGCAGACAAAGCTACTGCGCTTGCTGAAGCTGAAGCAGCCAAAGAGAAAGCCCTAGCGGACGCTAAGGATGCCTCAGAAGCCGAGAAACAGGGCATTAGAGATGCCTACGACTCACAAATCGAAGGTATCAATAGTGACCACGATAAAGCCATGCAGGACGCTAAGGATGCCGCTGATGCAGCTATGGCACAAGCTAAGGCTGACGCTCAGGCAGCTCTAGACGAAGCGGTAGCTGAAGGCATTGCTAACGCTGAAATAGCTCGTGAAGAAGGCTACGGTCAAGGCTACGGTGAAGGCGAAGAGTACGGCTACGGTGAGGGTTATGGTGAAGGCTACGGAGAAGGCTTTGGGACTGGTAAAGGCAAGGGGATGATCTCAGGTATGCTCATGGGTGGTAACTCAGGAGACATTAAGACCCGTAAGTTCGACCCCTTCAAGTTCAAAGGTGCTAAGTCAGCACTCTTGAACCCAGAGCAGAAACAACAGCCTCAGAGGGCTAAGACAATCACAGAGTCATTATTTGGAGACTACTTGAATGACATACTTAGAGCTAGTAAATAAGGTCCTCGTAAGACTTCGAGAAGACCAAGTAGCGACCGTGAACCAAACGGCATACTCCTCGTTGATCGGGGAGTTTGTCAATGACGCACTCAGGATGGCTGAGGACGCTTGGAACTGGTCTGCCTTGAGAACTACCATAACGGTAAACACTAGTGAAGATATTTTCAATTATATCTTGACTTCTAGTGGAAATCGTGCTATAATATTAGACGTAGTAAACGATACGTCAAACTACTTTATGCACTACAAGGATCAACACTGGTTTAACAACACGTTTCTCAATGTGACCCCTGCTAAAGGTAGTCCTACTTACTACACCTTCAATGGAGTCGACTCCAATGGTGATACTCAAGTTGACTTATATCCAATACCTAACGGCAACTACACCTTAAGATTCAACGCAATCCTAAGGACTCCTGAGTTGTCCTCAGATGCAGACGAAGTGATTATCCCCACGATGCCTATTATTCACATGGCGGTCGCCTTGGCTACCCGTGAACGTGGTGAGTCCGGTGGTAACATGACTCCTGAGTTGTTCGCAAGTGCTGATCGTATGTTGTCTGACGCTATTGCTTTAGATGCCAACAAGCATCCTGAAGAAACAATCTATATGGCGGTGTAACTATGGCACAACCACTCCAACCTCTTAACATTGCAGCTCCTGCGTTCAAAGGGTTAAACACTCAGGATTCACCCCTGAGTGGTGACCCTCAGTACGCCTCGGTAGCTGATAATGTCGTGGTGGACTCCTACGGGCGCATAGGTTCCCGTAGAGGTCTAAACTTACTAACGATTGATTATACGGAACTTGGGACTGACGAGATACACGCACTTCATGAGTACGAGGATGCTTCGGGCACCCTCAAAATTTTCTCCGTGGGTAACGGTAAGATACTCTCAGGTACAACCACCTTGGTTGATGAGACACCCGCTAGTTACACCATTACTGAACCTCATTTCTCTTTAGTCAACTTTAATGACAACTGTTACTTCTTTAATGCAGACCATGAGCCTTTGGTGTACTCCACAGCTCTTGGGGCAGTCACTAAGATGTCTTTGGTCTCAGGTTACTCAGGTACAGCACCTCAAGGTTCTGCGGTCCTAGCAGCCTACGGTAGACTCTGGGTAGGTGGTATCACAGGCGAACCCAACATGATCTACTGGTCTGACCTCTTGGCAGGACACAAGTGGTCCGGAGGCACCTCAGGTAGTATCAACTTGGACAAAGTATGGCCTGATGGTTCAGACAAGGTAATGGCCTTAGCTGCTTGGAACAACTACTTAGTTATCTTTGGTTATAACTCCATTGTGTTATACCAAGGGGCCGAGAGTCCCGCTACGATGTCCCTAGCGGACACCATTGTTGGCATAGGTTGTGTTGCACCTAAGACAGTTAAGTTCACAGGTTCAGACCTCTTGTTCTTTAGTGCTCGTGGTGTTATGTCGTTAGGTAGAACAATCCAAGAAAAGTCCTCACCTATGCGTGACGTAAGTAAGAACGTTAGGGACGACATCATAACGCTTTGGAAACAACAGGACGAAGAGATATACGCAGCGTACAACGCCAAGTACTCCTTCTACCTCCTGAGTTTCCCAACGCAGAGTGTTGTCTACTGTTTTGACGTAAGGGCGCCTCTTGAGGATGGAGCATTTAGGGTAACACGGTGGTTGTCTTCGGACATGTACTGCTTTAAGACAATCGCTAACGACGATCTCCTAGTGGGGCACGAAGGTGGTATCTCAAGATACGAAGGTTACCTCGACATAGGTCAACCGTTCACCATGCGTTACTACAGCAACCCCCTAAGCTTTGGGAACCCTACGCAACTTAAGTTCCTTAAGAAGATCACCCCCACGATCATAGGCGGTGCATCCAGTACGTTCTCAGTCAAGTGGGCCTACGACTTTGGTACGGACTACAAGGCACAGGCGTACACCCTAGGTGGTTCCACGATTGCTTACTACAACGTAAGTGAGTACAACGATGGTGAATACACAGCGGGTACTCAGGTGACTAGCCCGAGAATCAATTGCACAGGAGCAGGCAACTTGGTGACCATAGGTGTCGAAGCAACTATCAATGGTGCTCCATTATCGCTTCAAGAGTTTAACATACTGGCAACAACAGGACGGATATACTAATGTCAAACTATACAAAAGCTACAGACTTTGCTGCAAAGGACAGTTTGCCTACTGGTGATCCGTCTAAGATCATCAAAGGTACTGAGATTAACACTGAGTTTGCTAACATCCAAGTGGCTGTGAACTCTAAGTCGGACACAGCGTCACCTACGTTCACAGGAACCGTGACTGCGCCCACATTGAATGTCTCAGGGACACTCACGGCAGGAACTATTGATGGAGGTGTCTACTAATGGCTGAAGCAAATCCTTTTAGCAACGCAGGTCTCATTGGTGGCCTCTTAGGTGGCTTTGGAGCTATCGACCAATATAACACCATTGGTAATCTACAGGACACCTACAGAGAGACCATAGGTACGTTACCTGAGGGACAGTCGTTGATGTCCCAATTGCCTCAGGACGTACAATTTAAGCCCTTTACGGTCACCACGGGTACAGGTACCTCAGGGTTTGACGAAACTGGTATGAACCTAGGGTTGTCTCCTGAGCAACAAAACATTGCCAACCAGTATCAACAAGCGAGTAACCAGTTCCTAGATTCAGCCATGAGTGGAAACCCAATGTTGTCACAACAGGCTAATATGTTTGGCAGCATGGCTCAAGGATACCAAGGCACTCAGTACACTCCGTATCAGCTTTCAGGCAACTATATGCCTCAAGTTGACCAAGGGTTAAACGTTAACCGTTTTGGGTCTGTTACTGGCGACTTTAATAAAGGACTAGAAAGTGGCTCGCAGACCCCACAATACCAGACGCAACAAGAGTACGCGACTGCTTACGGTGGGTCACCTCTTGCTAGTGGTGGCATGTATCAGGCGCTATTTGGGCAGCAAGCAGGTGGCGACCAGAGTTACTTCAACGCCCCTCAGATCACTGACACAGTGTCACCTTATGGCTTTGGTAACGCAGGATTAGCTTCTATGGCCTCCTCAGCGATGTCTCAGGGGATGCAAGGGATGAATCCTAGTGCTCCTACGGACCTAGAGAACCTTCGCTCACAGACAGCTCAGAGCGCCTCAGGGATGCTCGCAGGTTTAGGCCAAGGTATCGGTGAGAGAGAACAAGAGGTCTACAATCGCATACGCGCCACTCAGACCCCTGAGGAACAACGTCAGGCATTGGCTCTTGAGGAACGTTTAGCAGCTCAAGGTCGTTTAGGTGTTTCTACAGCACAGTACGGTGGTACTCCAGAGCAACTAGCGATGGCTAAGGCTCAAGAGGAAGCTAAGAACTCAGCAATGATGTCCGCAATGCAACAAGCGGGTACAGAGGCAGACAGAGCGTACAACCAAGCAACAGGCATGGCGGGCACCGCTGCAAGTCTTGCGGGTCAATCAAGCAACCTACAAACTCAAGCACAACAACGTGCTACCGAGTTGTCACGCTTGGGTATGTCCGCAGAACAAATCAACAGTCAGCTTCAGAACGAAGGATTGTCCAGAGCAACTACTGCGGGTCAGTACAATAGACAAGGTACGATGTTGTCAGACCAGTTGACCCAGAGTGCCTTCAACAGAGCCTTAGCGTCAGGCCAGTACGGTCGTGAAGGTCAAGCTTTGGCGTCACAGTTGGCTACTCAAGCACAACAAAGAGACCTCGCCTCAGGTCAGTTTGGGATGTCTCAAGCACAGCTTATGCAACAACTACAGTCTGGGAACATTCAGAATCGACTTGCTCTCGCAGGCGGTTCTCAAGGTGCTTTGGCACAACAGTTGGGTTTACAGTCTGGGTACGGACAACTTGGTATGGGTATGCTTGGTGCAAGCTATATGCCTCAACAGCAACAGTTGTCAACATTGGCTCCCGCTTTGGAAGCAGCACGTTACCAACAGGCAGGTCAAGAAACCTCAGCAAACCTCATGGCTCAGTTGGGCTTGGGTGGTCTTGCGGAACAAACCAAACTGGAGCAAATCCGTGGAGACATCCTACGTCAGGCTATGCAGGCCGCAGGTGGCTTAGGGCAGGCTTCGTTTGGTGCAGAAGGTGCTACCCTAGACGGTATGTTAGGCGGCTTCCTTGGTGATTTATTAGGTATTGGAGACTAAACAATGGCTATAAACTTAGCAGGCATGTTTGCCAACTTAGGGGCAGCAACTCAAGGTATAGGGGAGTCCGTCATGGGCGGCCCCTTGCCCAAGGACTACCGAGATCGCAACGCTATGCAACGCGCAGGTGTCACCAACCCAATGCTCCAGATGTTTGGTCAGGGGCTTGGGGGTGCCATGGGTGCAGACATGCGTTCTCAGAACGTCCAAGGACAAGAGAAACTAGGGCAGGCTCTTATGGAGTCTGACCCTACGAAACAAATGGAGTTAGCTAGAGGTCTAATTAACTCAGGGTTTGCTGAGCAAGGCGCTACGTTGTTTCAGAAAGCTCAAGCAAAACTTCAGGAACAACAAACACGAGAAGTATTAGCTAAGCAAGCTAAGAAACTCGGGTTGACTGAGTTGTCCGAAAGTCTACTTACTAGTCAAACCATTGACGTCAAGGCGGCACAAAAAGAAATCTTTGACCGTGAGACAGCATTAGCGGCAGCCAGAGGTGGTCGTAAGGGACGTCAGGCGTTAGCTAGGCAGTTCGGTAAGGACACTGAGTTCCTCGCTGAGATTGGCAAAGGCGAATACGACGAAATGTCCGACGAAGCTTTCTCAGACCTTCTACAGGGTCGTGAGGCAGACGCTAAGGCATTCCTGAATCCTATGACGGACAAAGCTGAAATCTTCAAGGTAGACAAGAGTGGTAACGTTTGGGACGAAGAGAGTAAAACTTGGGTAACTCCAAGCTCCTTAGGTCTCACAGCGGCACCTCAAGTACAGAAAGTGTTTAACGCAGGTAACAAACTTACGGAAGCTTTGGTTGGTAAAGGTGTAGATCGTTTTGATACGTTAGTTAATGACGCAGCAAACGCTCAGAAAACTTTAGCTGCTATTCGTAAGAGTCGTAGGTTTATTGCGGAAGGTGTTAACACTGGTGTCTTGGCTAACTTACAGACAGGCGCAGGTAAAGTTGCGGCACTCTTAGGTTTTGAAGCTGACGATTCCGCACGTACTGAACAGTTAGTTATAAACCAGATGCAATTCATGAGTGACTTGATTAGAGACTACGGTGCAGGCACAGGTATTTCTAACTTCGACGTACAGAACGTAATGACTCGTATTGCTGCGGACCCCACGTTGTTCGAAGAAACAATTGTTGACGTCTTGAACAGCATGGAAGAGATCGCACTTCATGTACAAGATAAGTACAAAGTTGTTGCCGATGAACTCATTAAGAAAGAAGGTATCGACCCATCTGTTCTAGCGATGTTTAAGATTCCTGAGCGTGGTCCTAATTTAGACAACACAAGTCCGAATACGCAGGGTACGTCATTACGTCAGAAGTACAACCTGCCTGAATAAATGAGAGGCCATGTATGCCACAGTTTTCTGAAGAAGAAATGATGAAGGACCTTGAGGCAGCCGATGCCTCAGGGGACTATGAACTAGCGAACCACATAGCAGGCCAGATCAGACAGTTTAAGTCTCAAGCACAACCTGAGTATACTCCTGAGAACCCTTCCTTAGGTACAACACTCGGTCGTTTAGGAAGCGGAGCTATGGACATCCTTAGCACAGCCTCTGAGCAAGCACAGGAGACTTATAATAACCCTAGGCTTGCTAACGTACCGGAACCTATGCGCGTCCCTACAGCGGCTGCTAGGGGCCTCTCAGAGGGTGTCTTCAAAGGTGCTGAGGTTGCTAGTGAAGCCCTCGGTGACTTCGCTAGTTTAGCTACTCCCGATGAACTAGAGACTGCTGTAGTTCAAAACACTCAAGACTTTATGAATGCTGTAGGTGACACTGAGACAGCTAAGACAGTCATGAATGCACTTGCGGAAGGTTTGGATTATCTTGAGACATGGGCCACGGAAAACCCTCGCAACGGTGTCATCTACGAAAACCTCAAGGCGTTAGGTGCTACTAAGCTTGCTAACTTAGCCAAGAATGCACGCATGATGACTGGCGAAGGTATCACTAAAGCAGGTGGCTCTTTAGTTCAATCAGGTAAAAGACTAGCGGGTAGTCAACCTTTTGAAAGAGCCAAAGAACTACTGACTCCTAAGGATTGGAGACAAAAGGAAAACTACGAAGTCACAGGGATGTTCGATAGTATCGTATGGTCGCCCACTAAAGAACAGAAAGAGATGATCTCGTATGTCTCTGAGATTGATGCTTTTGACCCCTCACGTATCGCAGCGTACAACGCCAAGTCACTTGAGGAACACTTGGGTAAGAAAGCTGAGGACTTGACGAAACGCTTAGGCAACATGAATTTACCTAAAGTAGACGTCATTGGTTTCCGAGATGAACTTCGGGATGTGACTCAGGACTACTTAGACTCTGCTGTCTTTAGGGCTTCCGGTTTTTCCAGAGCACGTGCTGAGGCATTCGTAGAGATTGCTGACGACATCCTATCGAAGACTGATGGTAGTGTTGTAAGTTTACATAATGCACGTAAAGCTATTGATAGGTCCATGAAGAAAGCTATGAACACGGACGACCTTACCAATGGTGGCGAAGCGTTCAAGAGTGAAATCATGGCGATCATACGTAACGGTGTGAACTCTAAGATATTTAACGTTGTACCTAATGAGACAGCAATTAAGAAGGACTTACGTCGACAGTTCTTAACGTACCGCGCTATGGACATCCTAGACGACAAAGCAAGGTCTGAAGCAGCAACCGTAGTAGGACGTGCCGTAGGACGTATCGAAGACATGACGGGTCTTAAGTTACCTTCAACACTCCTAGGTATCGGCCTTACGGCATCTGCGGCAGGGGCTGTAGTAGCGCCTTTGTCACCTGCGTCCGTCCTGTTTACTATGGGAGCTACAGGCGGTGCTTACCTCGGTAACAAGCTTCTGAAGCAGCCACAGGGCCGTAAAGCAGTAGGTTCCATGATTAACTACTTAGGTAAAGCCATCAAGAGTAAATCAGGTAAACTTGCTGACCCTGTGTTGTTAAACGAAGCAGTACAACTTAGGGATGAACTAGTGGAACAGTACGAGTACCTCTACGGGGAATCTGAGAAGGAGAGCAAATAATGTCTATGTTTGGCTATGTCAAAGGTATGCCAGACCCTAAGACTTACGGAGAACAGCAACTTGAGGGCGCAGGTCGCGTCCTTGATATGCCTCTCAATACAGTCCAAGGTGCTCTTGCTTATGACGAAAGTTTACTAGGGGGTGCCGCTAAGGGCCTCCTAGGCAAGAAAGACTACGATGGTATGTCTATGTTCTCCCCTGAGACTCAAGCGGAATATCCTAGGGCAACTGCGGCTGCTGCTGTAGCTAGTGATCTTCTGTTGGACCCAACAAATCTCGTAGGTGGTGGTTTAGCTAAGAAAGGTGCCTCTCGTTTTGCCGATAGTGCTAGAGGTGCCTTAATGTCGTCACCGTCGAACTACATTGATAACTTCTATGGTTGGTCAATGAATAACGCTAAGCCTGAGGGCTATGACGGAAGAACGATGGAGAGGCTCATTAAGGAAGACCCTACGTCTATACCTCCTGAACATCTTAAGTTTTACCAAGAGACACAGAAAGACCTTGAGTTCGCTAACCATCTTTTGATTGACCCGCTTGCTTCTCGTGCGTTGAGACGTAAAGGTTTAACTGAAAACTCACCCAACGAACAAAAGATTGCCTTAGCTAAGAAACTCTCAGGGCTTAAGGAGTGGTCAGCGGACAGCATAAGTGCCGCACTAGAGATGTCCTTCAGTCCACAAGCAGCTATGCTTTATAGAACTACAGGTATCAATAAGAACGGTCAGAACATCATAGCTAAACACTTAGCGGAGTATGGTGAAACTAAGGACCCAAGCGCACTCAAGAAAGCTGTAGCACAAGCGCAGTACATGGGTCACATCCTAACTCAGGCAGGACGTAAGGGTGAGATACATCCGTCACTCCAGAAGTTGATTGATATGTCTTACGTCGACGGGTATCAGAAGTATTCACCGGATGAATACATGAAGTCCGTTAGTAAACAAGAGTACTTCGTACAGACTCCTGAAGGGGTCACTGAGTCCTACACACCGCCTCCTGAGGTAGTCAGTAAGTTGTTCGACCACGTAACTAACATTTGGACACGTGAGGGTTCTTTACCTAAGGGTGCCAAAGACAACGTTAGTTTAGTTGTTAAGGAAGTCGACGGTATCACAGGTGACCACGTAAGGGACGTAACAGCTAGTCGCTCGAACAAACTCAGGGCGCATGTTAAGAACACCTTTAAGCAAAACAACTACGGCTCATTTGACTCTGTGTCTAAACTTAAGGACTCTCTTAAGAGCAAAGGGATAGCAATCAAAGGAAGTGACTCTAATGGCGTCTACCTGTCCATAGGTATGAAGTCTGAGTCATATACCGAAGGTGGTATCAACATGCTAACCTATGTCACTAAGGACGGTGAGATGACGTCTGTAGTCTCGGATGCTCATAACTTCCTTGAGAACTTCCCTGTTGTGGGGCAAGTAGTAGGCGCAGCGTTACCTAAGAAGGTCATGGCGATAACACCACCGATCACAGAGAACGTTCGTGATTTACAAGGTGCCTTTGACTCAGGGACTAGGGCGTTTAAGAAGACCACTAGGACTACCCCGTACTCAAGACGCAAAGGAAGCACATGGGACGACAAAGAAGTCATACAGGACCTCCAAGCGATTGTCCGAGCAATGCCAACTGAGGAACAAATCAGGAAGGTAACTGGTGAGAAAGCCCGAGGTGTCGTAGAGGCAACCACAGGACTAGGAATGCTCACTGGTGGAGATTCCGAGGAGTAACAAAAAAGCCCCCAAGGAGCAATCCAAGGGGGCTTTTTTGTGTACGTTAGTTTACCTCAGAGGTAACTTTTTGTAGACCTAGATTTCACAGGCACCACCAACACAGGCTAAGGTTTGTGCACCCTCTGTATTGTCCTCCTGTTCGTCCAAGTCCCAATCGACTACCTCAGGCATAGTCTTGAGACCCTCCAAGTATTGTTCCTCCGTAATGGCCTCATAGGGCGCTTGTTGATACGTATGCTCACTGTAGGGCAGGAAGCTAACACCTGAGCAACTATCGAAGTTATTGTATAACCACTGGCCTATCTCTAGGAACTCAGAGTCACGATAGTACACCGTGATGCTTGGCTTGTGTTCACACCAGTGCTTCTGGTACATGTCCCACAAATGTAGCTGCTCCATACCCGTCTGGTCACCCGCCATGATACTACCTTCAGGTGCCTTCTTGTAGAAACTAAAGACCTTCGTCGTAGGCGACATAACGTCTACTTCCGAGGGTACTCCGGCATTCTCAAGGACAGCGCATAGGGGATCACGAGCATCAGCACGAACCCGACGGATATAATGTGGTGCAAATCTCCCGTGTATGCCTGAGGCTGAATCAACGAGTTGAGATACAGTCCCAGAAGGCTTAACACAAGTAATAGCAGCACTCTGGTTAATCCCAAGCTTCGTAGCCCACTCTTTGTTTGTTTCCACAGCAACTTCACGTAGTTCCTCCAGTAGTTTAGCTGTCTCAGGTGACACCGTAGCTAACGTCACGTTGTCCAAGATACCCGTTAGGGAGACACCCAAGAGGGCCTCTTCCTCAGTGTTGTCCTTCCACTTCTTACGCAGGTACCTAAAGTCCGTCAGAGTTGCTTGGAGAGTTCCCAAGATAGTCGCAAGACGTACTTTCCGCTTGAGGTCATCAGGTCCATCGTCTGGTCGGACGACAACTTCTGAGAGGTTACAGAACTGGTTAGGACGTAGGATGATCTCGGAGCATGGGTTAGTTCCGAAATCCCACTCAGGATCGCGTCTTCCGTTCTTTGCAGCCTGTTTTTGACTAGCGACTCGGCTGAAAACTCCGCGTTCTCCGCTTCTTGATTCATATAGTGAACTCCATTCGTTTAGGAATGCCTCGAAATCAGGCTTTTCAGTGTAGCACGCAGAATTGTTCGCAAGTCCTCGTTGTGGGTTGTCAATCCACCATTGTCCATGCTTGGCTCGTCGTATTCTGTCGTCCGTAAGGTTAGACAAGGAGATGAGTGCGCTACGTCTAACGCCTCCGACGACAACGATTTGAGCAATTTTACAGCATAAATCATGGCATTCGATAGATGAGAGCTTGCGGCCCTTCGCTCCTCTAAACAAGTCGACGGTGAACTTAAAGAGGTCAACAAGGGGTTCAGCTCCTGAAGCACGTCCTCCAAAAGTTTTAAGTGGTGCACCCGCAGGTCGCACACTGGACACATCCCAAGTTGGGACTTGTCCTGAGTAGAGTAGGCTGATGAGTTCTCTGTAGGCTTTTGCCCATCCGATTTTACTGTCGACGACATGAATAATGGTCTCCGTTTGATGCATGTCTTCAGCTACCTCAGGAAGCTTATTGACATACTGTCGTTCTACTGAAAAGCCAACACCCGTGCCACACATTAAGACGTACATCATCTCGTCGAATGCTCGTGGGTGGTCTATTGGCATGTAACTACAATTGAATCCCGCTACGTTGTCCTTGTCCAAAGCGACACCTGCGGTCATTAGTGCTCGCATTGAGGGCATTACCTCGTGGTTCAAGATGGCCTCATAGAGCTCCTCACGCGTGTCCTGAGTGATCTTCTCTTTGTCCTTCCAGAAGTCTACATAACGACCTACTGTCTCTTCCCATGTCTCTCGTCGTTGCTCCTCAGGTAGGTAACGTGCGTAGCGGCTCTTTGCGATGTACTGTTGATAACTGTCCATTGTGTCTCCCTTAGTGTTTAGTTGGTTCTGAGTAGTCTAAACCGCCACCCATTACTACATTTAGTTTGCCTACCTCCATGAGGTAAACGATGTCAGCCACAGGTAAGTCTGAAGCTATCCCAAATTCGTCACTGCCTGTGTCAACAATGACAACAAAGTTTGCCTTAGTGTCTCCAGTGACACCCATGTTTGACAA
>Ga0102951_1000658_pt1 | contig 12436 bp, 10 predicted proteins | sample SalPonA_B_H2O_MG_FD_78507 | JGI IMG/M metagenome (GOLD analysis project Ga0102951, IMG submission 78507) | Water microbial communities from South San Francisco under conditions of wetland restoration - Salt Pond MetaG R2A_B_H2O_MG | ecosystem: Environmental > Aquatic > Non-marine Saline and...
AAAGACCGCGTTGAAAACATTCGCCGCATTAGTGAAGTAGCTAAGCTATTTATAGACGCGGGAACCCTTGTGCTTACCGCTTTTATCTCACCGTTTAAAACTGACCGCGACTACTGCCGCAGCTTAATGGAAGATGGTGAGTTTGTAGAAGTGTTTATTGACACTCCCCTTGCAGTGTGTGAAAAACGCGACCCGAAAGGCTTATATAAAAAGGCGCGAAGCGGTGAAATTAAAGATTTCACCGGTATCGATTCTGCCTATGAAGCCCCTGAAGCGCCGGAAATTCACTTAACCTATCAGGATGAACCAGCAGAGCAGACCGCTGAACGCTTGTACGCCTTGCTTAAAGAAAAGGGATTGGTTTAATGACACAGCCTATTAACTCTCTTGCACAAAATGTGCTTCGCATTGCCAAAGAGGCAGGTGATAAAATTATGGCGATTTATGAAAATGACTTCGCCATTTACGAAAAGCAGGATACTAGCCCGCTTACCGAAGCAGACCTTGCTGCGCATAACGTTATTGTTCATGCCCTTGAAGCGGAATCCGACTTGCCAATTCTTTCAGAAGAGTCAGCTGATATTTCGTGGGATGAACGAAAAACGTGGTCGTCGTACTGGTTAGTAGACCCGCTAGACGGCACTAAAGAATTTATTAAGAAAAACGGTGAGTTTACGGTAAATATTGCACTTATCGAAAACGGCAAGCCAACCATGGGTGTCGTTTATGCGCCAGCACTTAACAAAAGCTACGTAGGCATTGTTGGTGAAGGTGCATGGACCGAAGTGAACGGCGAGTTTACCGCTATTTCCGCGCGCAAACACGACGGTACCGAGGTGTGGAAAATTGTGGGTAGTCGTTCTCACCAAAGCCCTGAAATTCAAAACTTATTGGCCCAGCTTAACGGTGAAACCGAGCTTGTAGCGATGGGCAGTTCACTGAAGCTTTGTTTAGTTGCAGAAGGTGAAGCGCACCTTTACCCTCGTTTAGGCCCAACGTCGGAGTGGGATACGGGAGCAGCTCATGCTGTAGCCCTTGCCGCTGGTGCGAACGTAACGGTCCTAAACCCAGAAAACCCTTTAGATGAAAATGCTGAGGCGCTTACCTATAACCAAAAAGCATCAGTATTAAACCCCTTTTTCCTTGTGAGCGCATAACATGAACAACGAAAACGAATTATTAAGACAAGATATTCTGTCTTACCTAGAGCAACACGAAAAGAAAGACATGCTACGTTTCCTAACTTGCGGCAGCGTGGATGATGGTAAAAGCACACTAATTGGTCGCCTATTACATGATTCAAAGATGATTTATGAAGATCAGCTTGCTGCAATCACGAAAGATAGTAAGAAAGTGGGCACCACGGGTGAGAAAGTAGACTTAGCATTATTGGTAGACGGTCTGCAATCAGAGCGTGAGCAAGGCATTACTATCGACGTAGCTTACCGTTACTTCTCGACTGAAAAACGTAAGTTTATTATTGCCGACACCCCAGGACATGAGCAATACACTCGAAATATGGTAACGGGCGCGTCAACTTGCGACCTTGCGATCATTCTTGTGGATGCGCGAGGCGGCGTAAAAGTGCAAACTAAGCGTCATTCATTTTTAGTCTCATTACTGGGCATTAAGCACGTTATTGTCGCTATCAATAAAATGGACTTAATGGACTATTCTGAGTCTGTGTACAACCAAATTCAGGAAGACTATCTGAAATTTGCTGAGCAGCTTGATATTCCAGATATTCAGTTTATCCCACTGTCAGCGCTTGAAGGTGACAACGTGGTTGGTTTAAGCGAAAAAACGCCTTGGTTTGATGGTGTGCCGCTAATGCAAATGTTGGAAGACATTGAAATTGGTGAAGATGATAACCAAGATGATTTCCGCTTTCCTGTACAATATGTGACTCGCCCTAACCTCGATTTTCGTGGTTTTGCGGGTACCGTGGTATCGGGTCAAGTAGCACCGGGCGACGAAATCACTGCGCTACCGTCAGGTAAAAAGTCTAAAGTAAAACAAATTGTGACATTTGAAGGCGACTTAGAACGCGCCTATGTCCCTCAAGCAGTCACACTAACACTTGAAGACGAAATTGATATTTCTCGTGGCGATATGATTGTTAAATCTGACAATCTACCGTTACTGTCTACGCAATTTAAAACCCATTTGGTGTGGATGTCTGAAGAACCATTGATGCCGAATAAACAGTATTTGTTTAAGTTTGCGACAAAATCAACACCCGGAGTCGTTGCGCATATCGATAATCAAATAGACGTAAACACGCTTGAAGAAAAAGATGCAATGCACCTAAATCTAAATGAAATAGGTGTTGTTGATGTTAAATTCACTCAACCAATTGCCTGTGACCCTTACAAGCGAAACCGCCCTACTGGCTCATTTATCGTCATTGATAGATTGACCAACGGCACAGTGGGCGCAGGGATGATCATCGATCACATTGCTAGCGATGCACAGCATGCCTCGCCAAACTTCTCAGAGTTTGAGCTTGAGTTTAATACGCTTGTTCGTAAGCACTTCCCACACTGGAACGCTGTGGATATTAGTAAGCTCTAATAGGACTGGACCTTAATGGATATTACCCAGTTCATCGTACTGGCGATCTTCGTCAGTACGATTTTTGCGTTAATATTTACCAATCAACGCCCTTCTACCGTGTTTTCAGGCACGGTTTTAGGCTTGCTGGTTACCCAACAATTATCAATGGACGACATCCTGTTGAATTTAACAAATAAGGGCCTAATCACCCTTATTTTATTGCTGTTAGTCAGCAGTGCCATTGACAAGACCGCACTTATCAAGCGGCTCGGTAGAAAGTTAGTCACGTCGAGTTTTACCGCCTCCTATTGGCGATTGTTCTCGCTCACATTCGTGTCCTCTGCCTTGCTAAATAATACCGCCATCGTGGCGAGCCTTATTGGCCCAGTAAAACAAAACCAATATCACCCTGCATCTCGCCTGCTTATTCCTTTGTCGTATGCAGCAATTTTAGGCGGAACCGTTACGCTAATCGGTACCTCAACCAACTTGATTGTAGATAGCTTTCTACAAGAACATGGCCACCCAGGGTTTAACTTTTTTGACTTTACGCTTTATGGCTTAATGGCAGGCGTTACCTGTGGGATATTGATGTTTTTTCTTTTACCTTTATTGCCACACATCACCAATAAAGATAACCGTTATCACGCCTATATGGTCGAGGCAAAAGTAGAGCCAGACTCAGAGCTTATAGGTAAAACGGTAGAGCAAAACCATTTACGTAACTTACCAGAGTTGTTTCTCGTTGAAGTAGTTCGTGATGGTAATCTTATCTCTCCTGTCAGTCCCGACTTAGTCATTATGGAAAAGGATAAACTTATCTTTTCTGGTAATGTACAAAAGCTTGATAACCTTAGTCATATTAAAGGGCTAAGTATGTTTGCAGAAAGCGACGGTGTGATGCGCGATAGTCTTACTGAAGTGGTTGTTGCAAACCGTGCTCAGATTATTGGACAAACAATAAAAAGTTTAGGCTTTCGTGCATTGTTTGATGCAGCAGTCGTCGCCATTAGGCGTGACGGAGAACAATTGTCGGGCAAGCTTGGAGAAATTAGGCTTAAATCCGGTGACTTTTTATTACTGGCAACAGGTCCAGATTTCGCAACACGACAAAATATAAGCAAAAACTTTTTTATCCTCACCGAACAACGTATTGCTCGCCCTCTTACAAACAAACAAGAGTGGATCACCCTTGGCGGCTTTTTGACTACCGTAGCGCTCGCGGCAACAAACATCATTTCGCTTTCAATTGGGCTATTATTTTTAGCCGCAGTATTAATTGGCTTTCGTGTTACCTCAAATGGCGAAATGAAGCGCAATTTACCGCTTAACTTGATAATCGTGATTGTTGGTGCACTAAGTTTAGCGACGGCGCTTGAGTCATCAGGAGTCATTACGTTGATCACGCAAGCATTGATGCCTCTACTTTCAGGTACAAATTGGTTCGTTGCGCTAATAACCGTGTATTTAGTCACGCTATTACTTACCGAATTTGTTACCAACAATGCTGCTGCCGCACTCATGTTTCCATTTGCCTATGGGCTAGTCGACATTATTGGCGCCCCCCTCATGCCATTTGCGTTAGCGGTTGCATTTGCCGCGAGCGCCAGTTTCATTTCGCCTTTTGGCTATCAAACCAACCTGCTTGTGTTTAATGCTGCCGACTATCGATTCAAACACTTTATTAAGATAGGCTTACCGATTTCGATAACCTACAGCACGATAGTGCTTTGTTTGCTGAATTACACCTATTTAACATAGGAAACAGGGTCCCCCGCTAGCCTAACCGCAACCATAAACAATAATAAAAGCCAGTAAATTACTGGCTTTTATTATTTAAGTGACACATATTGTAACTAATTTATGCCGCCACATTAGTGCGCCCATGAAGCACATACTTTATTATCGTCAATAACTTATATTTACCTCTACCTTTGGAGCAGGGAATGCAAACGGTCACTAACCCTTTTCAAGCATGCAACGACATATTTTTTAAACCGAATGGCGTTTTTAAAGCGGTAGGTGAAAAAAGTAACTGGAGTTGGCTTCCTTTTATTTTGGTCATGCTTATTGCGGTGTCATCACAATATCTTTACATTAATTTTGTCGATATTGAGTGGTTTGCCAACGCCAATATTGCAGCGAAAGGTGACATGAGCCCGGCGGAAGCAGATCAAATGCGCGCCTTCTTCACTCGCAATACCATGATGATGTCGAATATTATTGGTATATTCTTTGGCCTCATTATCGTCAATGCTATTTCTGCTGCTTACCTAAATATAATGACACGTTCAGACGACAGTCATGTCTTTGGCTTTACCGATTGGTACGGGTTTACGTGGTGGGTGTCTATGCCTTACGTGTTAACGGGCCTTGTATCAGTGGTTTTACTGCTTTTGGCCGGTGATCATCAGGTTTCTCCGTCAGTGCTTGCACCACTTTCTGTTGCCTACCTTTTTAATATAGGGTTGGAGTCGTCGTGGTTTGCCCTTGCACAATCAATGCGTATCGAGTTGTTTCTAGGTATCTATTTGACCACCGTTGGCATTGCACAGTGGACATCGTTTACAACTAAAAAGGCGCTCGTTATTGCCGCTGCGCCCTATGCTATTATTTACGGTATATGGTTTGTGGTAGCGCTGTTTTAGTCGCCATTGATAAACGCATTATCAGAGCGGAAGCTGAATACTCGCTTTCGCTCCTTTTCTTATCGGCCTAAAGTAATCTTCATTTTGATAAAAACTATCCGGCTGTTCACGGTGCCAACCTGGTACGCCCAACAACGGAATAGGCTTTAAAAGCGGCGAACGCGTAAAGCATCCCAAAGTCCTGATACGCTCAACCAACGCAGCATCAACCACGTTTCTTTGCTCCCAATACGATAATTCTGAAAACCCTTCATCAACCCTTACTGCCAGCCATTTACCCGTAAGCCCCTCAAAAGGTGATAGCATCATCTCCAGGTTCGCATGGCCGAAAATAAATGGATGAACATGACGTCCCCAATAGTGCTTTCTGTTAATAAAGACTTCTCGCCATTCATGTGACGCAAGTGAATGTAGAAAGGAATTCCCGTTGTCTGCCAAGTCGGTCCCCGCCTCCATGGCTAACACAACCCCACACTCGTCGAAGTGGGTAATACGGTTTCGCCTAGAGGTTCTGGGATGCACGCCATATTCAGCGATATCTAGCATATGCAATGTATTGAGCAACGCTTTTGTATTAGGAAACTGCAACCACACCAATGCATTAAAGAGATCATGCCAACTTCGTTCGCGAGTGGGCACGGTAGCGTCTTGTGAGATAATTGCTTCGTAGTATCGCAGCTCGTCTTCACCAAATTTACTCTGCCCTTTAAATGTCGGTGCACTCCACGAATGATAGTGACGTTTAATTAGCGTATTAAGCATGACATCATCAGGGAAATCAGAAAGCGATAATAATGACATGGTGTCGAGTAAACCTACGACAGGCGGCGCGGCATGGGCCTTTAGGAAGTTTATATCCCAATCAATAACATTTGAGTGCATAACAACTATTGGTTCGTGTTTCGGTTTTCTCTATACTGGAACGCTATTGTAGAGCAAACTGAGACTAACAATGAAAAAAATGTTTTTGCCTTTACTGATACCTGCCGTTATCGGCGTCAGTGCATGTACTCCTAACGAAACCACCTCATCGAGCACCGTAAAAGAAACGCCAGAAGCTTCAAACTTCGATTCGGTTTACCGTGCAATCAATGATGCTGATATAAGAGAACCACTTAAAATTCTTGCTTCTGATGAATTTGAAGGTCGACTCCCGACTACTGAAGGTGAAAAGAAGACCCTTGACTACCTTATTAGTGAATTTGAGGCCGCAGGATTGCAACCTGGCAATGGAGATAGCTTCTTACAGCAAGTTGAGTTGATGGAAATTACTGCTGATTCTGATATGACCATGACCATTGGTGACAACACCTTTGCGTACAAAGACGATATGGTCGCCTCATCAAAGCGCGAGCAAGACAGCGTATCACTTGAAAGTTCGGAATTAGTATTTGTGGGCTATGGCGTAAATGCCCCGGAATACAATTGGAACGACTATGCAGGGCTTGATGTAAAAGGCAAAACAGTAGTAATCCTTATCAATGACCCTGGTTTTGAAAATCCAAATAGTGGCAAGTTCCAAGGCACCACGATGACCTATTACGGTCGCTGGAGCTATAAATATGAGGAAGCAAGCCGTCAAGGAGCCGCAGGCGCAATCATTGTTCACGAGACGGCACCGGCGTCTTATGGCTGGTCGGTTGTTGCAAATAGTTGGAGTGGCCCACAATACGGTTTGGTCAGCAAAGATAAGGGCGCTAGCCGCGTAGCTGTAGAGGGCTGGTTGACTAAAAGCGCCGCAGAAAAAGTATTTGCTGATGCTGGGCTAGACTTCTCGAAAGAAAAGGCAAAAGCAATGAAGGGGCCGTATCACGCGCCGTTAAACCTAACTGCATCGGTTACAGTTAACAACACGTTTAAAAAATCGTTGAGCCATAATGTTATTGCAACATTGAAGGGAAGCGAGAAACCAGATGAACATGTGATTTATACCGCGCATTGGGATCATTTAGGCAAAGACGAAAGCAAAGACGGCGATCAAATATATAACGGCGCGCACGATAATGCGACAGGGACGGCTGCCATACTCGCAATGGCAAAAGCCTACGCAAACCTCACGCCAGCGCCTAAGCGTTCAGTGTCTTTCTTGGTAGTTACAGCAGAAGAACAAGGTTTGTTGGGCAGCAAATACTATGCAAGTAACCCGGTTATTGCTATCGACAAAACCGTAGCAAATATCAATATGGACGCAATGAATGTTCTTGGTAAAACCAAAAATGTTGCTGTGGTTGGAATGGGAAAGTCGGAACTTGAAACATATTTGAAAACGGCGGCGCAAAAACAAGGGCGAACCCTAACTAGAGAAGATAGACCTGAAGCGGGATACTATTACCGTTCAGATCATTTTAGTTTTGCCAAACAAGGTGTACCTGCGTTGTATGCAGAGGGTGGAAATGAGCCCGCAGACGACGAAACGGCCAAATACCGCAAGCGTATGAATGTGATTGTTACGGGTTGTTACCATCAGGTATGTGACGAGTATCGCGACGATTGGGATTTAAGCGGTATTGTTCAAGACACTCAGATGCTGTTTGATGTGGGCGTAGGTGTCGCCAATGCTGACATGTGGCCAAAATGGAATGAAAGCAGCGAGTTTCAGCGTAATTATTAATTACACGCTCGCCGCCTTTTAAAACAACAGAGCCCCGCACAGGCGGGGCTTTTTCATACGCATGCACAATAAAGCGGGCTATGCGTTACATCAACATCGCTTTTAACTCTTCCGCGCCGAACGTAGCTATTTCAAACGCGATCAAGGTAATAATAATCCACTCTAAAAACGATGAGTGCTTATGATTTAAATCATCGGCTAACATTTCAAATAACTCATGAATGACATCAAGCTTGTTAGACAGTAATTCTACTCGCGGTCGAATATCTAAATAACGAGAGGTTGCACTGTAAGCATATTCGTACTCAGGGTACTCCCAGAAAAACTCTGGGGTATCTAGCAAACCATAGTGCAAAAATATATCGCTCTTAGTACTGAATAAGTGACCACGCACTTTTGCCAATGCTTTTCTACTAAGCTTTATCTTTCCCGTTTCCGCAAGCGTATGAGGCAAATATGCATACTGAGAAATAGTATCTTGCGCTTTCTGCTCATATTCATTGAGCTTAATAGATTGCGCTAAGCCGTGGCTGACAGATAAACGTAGCAATACGTCATTGCTCGAGAGCGTGATGAGGTCTTGCTGTAGTTTCAAGGCTTCGCTATTCACGCTAAAGCGCAGATGCTCCTGATGCTGCCCTTTTAACACTGACTCACTCACATGAAGCCGATGCAATAGCGCTAGCTTTTCGTCTTCGTCAACGCCCCAAAACACAATAACGCCGTACTCAAATAACCAAGCTTCCCCGCCTGTCACGTCAATTTGTACTGCATCACGGTAACGAGACCCAAGGCTTCCCATTAACTCAGATGATGCACTGAAGTGAGGAATGATAAATACTGACACCCTGTCATTTGAAAATTGCATATATTACACCGTTGATAGAATAAAACGGCTGGATTATGCGCTCAAATAACGGGCTGTAATAGCAGTTTAATGCGTCAAAAATATGATGGTGACGATACTAAACTTTAATCCTCATTAGGATGGTATTTCCTATAATTTGACCAAATTAGGTAAAAAGGAATAAGAATTTCCATTTTCTCATCATAATAGGCTTGCAATTTCCTGTCAGACTGGCACATTCAAGGGCAAGCGAATGGTAAAAATAAAAACAAGACATCCGCCTGCTCACTCGTGAGTAATCCCCGACAGAAAATCTCATTATTTTTCAACAAGTGAACAGAGAGAACTCGTTTTATGTGTGGTATTTTCGGTATCCTTGATATCAAAACCGATGTGTCTGAACTCAGAACCCAAGCCCTGGATTTTTCTAAACTATTGCGCCACCGTGGCCCTGACTGGTCGGGTATCTGGAATAATGATAATACCATTCTTTGTCATGAGAGATTGGCCATTGTCGACGTAGATACAGGGGCGCAGCCTCTTATCAGTCAGAATGACAAGCAAGTGCTTGCGGTTAATGGTGAAATTTATAACCATAAACAACTGGCCGCGGCGTTAGATACACCGTATCCGTTTAAAACACGCTCAGACTGTGAAGTTATTTTGCCCTTGTTTCAGCAAAAAGGCATAGACTTCATTGATGAACTTGAAGGTATGTTTGCATTTATTCTTTACGACGAAGAACAAGATGCTTACCTCATTGCCCGTGACCATATTGGTATTATTCCGCTATACACTGGTTACGATGAACACGGTAATTTCTACGTATCATCAGAAATGAAAGCATTAGCCCCTATTTGTAAAACAATAAGTGAATTTCCTCCAGGCCATTATTTATGGAGTAAAGACGGAAAAATTACGAAATATTACACGCGTGACTGGATGCAATATGATGCGGTCAAAGATAACACAACCAATTTAGACGATTTGCGAGTCGCGTTTGAAAAAGCGGTTAAGTCGCACATGATGTCCGACGTACCTTATGCGGTGCTGTTATCAGGTGGCCTTGATTCTTCCTTAGTTTCTGCGGTCGCTGCACAGTATGTCGCCAAGCGCGTAGAAGATGAAGATAAGACGGATGCTTGGTGGCCCCGTTTACATAGCTTTGCTGTTGGTCTAGAAGGTGCGCCTGATTTAAAGGCGGCTAAGAAAGTGGCTGACATGATAGGCACGGTGCATCACGAAATTCACTTTACAATCCAAGAAGGTTTGGATGCTATTCGTGATGTTATTTATCACCTAGAAACCTATGACACCACAACCATTCGTGCGGCCACGCCGATGTACCTTATGACCCGAAAAATCAAGGCGATGGGTATCAAAATGGTGCTATCAGGTGAAGGGGCAGATGAAATCTTCGGTGGTTATCTCTATTTCCATAAAGCACCTAATGCAAAAGAGTTTCATGAAGAGACTGTACGTAAACTAGACCGTCTTCACATGTTCGATTGTGCTCGTGCCAACAAAGCCACATCTGCATGGGGCGTAGAAGCTCGTGTACCGTTTCTAGACAAGAACTTTATTGATGTTGCGATGCGCTTAAACCCTCAAGACAAGATGTGCCTTGATGGAAAAATGGAGAAGTGGATCCTGCGTAAAGCCTTCGACAATGGTGAGACACTTCCAGCAGAAGTGCTTTGGCGCCAAAAAGAACAATTTGGTGATGGCGTAGGATATTCGTGGATTGATTCAATTCGTGACTTTGTTGACGCTGAAGTTGCCGATCAACAACTTGCCTCGGCAGAATTCCGCTTTCCTGTGAATACACCAGACACCAAAGAAGGGTATTACTACCGTACTATTTTTGAAGGGTATTTCCCTCAAGAGAGTGCAGCTAAGTGTGTACCCGGTGGTAAGTCGATTGCGTGTAGCACGGTTGAAGCATTAGAATGGGACGAAAGTTTTAAAAATAATGCCGATCCATCGGGTCGTTCAATGAAAGATGTTCACTCAGGCGGCAAATCGTAAGCGTGTAGTGACTCGAAAAAAGCGCGCCTAAGGCGCGCTTTTTTGATACTGCTGATAGTATTGTTACAGGCTGAATAATTAATTCGGGAAGTACCATAAACGTTCGTTGCTGAGTGGCGTTTTAGGAGGAAGCAGCGGGTTCTCCAGAGTAAACATGGTTCTATCTGGTATGTTTAAGTCCTTGAGTGTTTGCCTGTACGTTTGCGCAAAAAGAACATCAAACGACCCATCGTCTAAAGCACGTTGAAGGCCGGTTTCTATTAGTTTTGCAAGTATGGGATTCCCCTTACTCACAAAGAAATACATTGCTGTGGGGTAATACATCACGATAGAAGGCTCGAGCTGAAGATTTTTTGCTCTTCCCGTTTCAGCTAATTCTGCCGAGACTTCGGTCACAGAACGGGGAAAGAAGTCCCCCTTGCCTAACGCAAGCATTTCATACCCTTCTTTAAACTCAGGGACAGTGGAGACATTAAACCCATTCGCTTGCAATATCTTCGTGTCAGGCCATTCTTCTCCTTGAAGCGGCATAAGGCCCAGTAAATCTTGTTTTGTTGCCACATTCTCAAATCGAGCTCGGCGGCTTTCTTCAATAACAAAAACACGTAAACCAATAAGCCCTTTTGTAATAGGAATTCGAATGGGGAGCAGATCTTTCTCGCGTTGAGTATCAGTCATACTCCATACAACATTGACTTCGCGGTTCTCTCGCAACTGACGCATTGCTTTACCTGTCAGTAATATACGATCGGAGGGGCGCATTTCATAATTAACGCCGGTTTTATCTAATGCCAGCTCTAACAATGCCGTGGGGTATTCATTTCTGATGTCAGTATCATCTAAAGCCCGCGGATAGGTGATTGTCCACAGTGCAGCGTTGCTACTCGCTGGTAAAGCAGCCAATAACACAACCCCGATAAGTAAGTACGTTATCTTGTACACGCTCCACTCCTTGATCTAATGGTTTACTCGATACCAATAAACTTATGTGTTTGTAATGATAGACGCCAATTGCGTTTGATGCAGGTATCTACCGCCAGCGTAGTTGCTCGAGGTTGCTGACTAATAGGTTGCAAACAAATTTGCTTTCCTTCAACAGAGTCTATCATTGCTAGCAAAGTATCAAGTTCATCGATATGTTTTTGCATCGCCACCGGATGCTTGATTTCGTTGGCTCTTTCAAGCGCGCTGGTAAGCACCGGCATGCCGCCTTTCATATTAACCTTCGGTGATACTGTGACATAAGTACGTGGGTCGCATAACACTTCAAACGTACCACTGGTTTCTATTTGCGTGGTGTATCCCTTGTCATGAAGGCGTTTGGTAAGCGGCCGTAAGTCATACATGCAAGGCTCACCGCCCGTAATCACAACGTGCTTTGCCACATACCCCTGCTCTGCGAACAAAGACAGTAGGCGGTCTTCGTTACATTCAAAGAAATGTTCTGTCTCTTCGGTTTTCTTGACGATGTCGATTGGCGTGGTAGCTAATTCGGGCTTAATAACCCAAGTATGTTTAGTGTCACACCACGGACACCCAACCGGGCACCCTTGAAGACGGACAAAGATGGAAGGAATTCCGGTGTGAGCACCTTCTCCTTGGATGGTTTCAAACATTTCATTAATGTTTAGCGTAGTCAATACAGACAAAATTTCGCCCTTTTACAATTGTGTGTTGGGATTTTACCAAGGATCACATAAAATTCGGGGATAATTTTTTAAATAATGAAAATCATGTCTGAAAACG
>Ga0102951_1000671_pt1 | contig 12362 bp, 16 predicted proteins | sample SalPonA_B_H2O_MG_FD_78507 | JGI IMG/M metagenome (GOLD analysis project Ga0102951, IMG submission 78507) | Water microbial communities from South San Francisco under conditions of wetland restoration - Salt Pond MetaG R2A_B_H2O_MG | ecosystem: Environmental > Aquatic > Non-marine Saline and...
CTCGCCCATAGCTCCCTGGCTCTCGGGACGCGACGGGTTAATTAAATAGAGAAGCCTAAGCATGTAGATCTTGAGGCAGAGGATTGGCGGACGCGGGTTCGAAACCCGCCACCTCCACCAATAAACTAAGGTCAACCGTTATCGGTTGGCCTTTTTTATTGCCTGCTGCCGCGTGTTCTTTGGAACTCCTGCGAATGTTTGTGGACTTCGCCAGCCATTTATCCGGCGCGTATTTCACGAATTTTCTCTCTGTGAGCCGGATATTCTCTGGCACTCTCTCCGACAAAAAATTCGGAGTCCATCAACATGCGAAATTTTAATGTATATTTTTTAGTGTGTTACTGATGGACTGATCATTATTTTTGACCTCAGCATTGGTAGCGATGGAGACAAGTCGGTTGTTTATCCATCGGTCTCATGTGAGATTGATTAATTCTGCCCTGACAACTCGTCAGGTTCACGGGTTTCGATCCCTGTGAATACAAAGAACTATTTTGTGCCGGCCCGTCTGAAATCAAAATTTGGCCCTTAGCCGATCTTTAAGAACTTATAGTTATTGCACGGACTCTTAACGCCCGCGTAATAGGCGCGAGCTTGCGAGCGTCCTAATTGACGCACTTGTTAGCTGCTCATACCACTTGTACATTTTGATACTGTACGTTAGTGGCGTAAGCAATTGTATTTGGCGGGGTTGACGATGTTGCAACCCAAGTAAGCATATGAGTAAAAAGAGTAAAAAGGTTTTTATCTGCTTGGTCTACGAAAGCCCAGTTATGACTCTGATTTGCTGACCCAATTTGCAATGCTGGAAATGCTGCGAGACGCCAAAGTACACCTTTACCCAGTACCACCACCACATCCACTAGCTTGTCTGGTGACACGTTATTCTGTTGGACATAATTTACAAGCCAACCACTAACCGTGCTCATGTTAGCTGGACCATCAAAGGCAACAACATAAGAAATAACTTTTTGTGGGGCTGACCCAATACTCATGCCTGAAAATGGTTGCCTCGTTAGAGATTTGTGAGTGTTTGTTGCCTTACACGCATTATCGAGCTCAGCTTGAGTTAATACAGATTTGCTTTCAATTGTTGCCATTGTCCCCTCAACCAAATATGCCGAATCAGTAGTTGAATAGGAAATTTTTGGCATGTCACGGCGATATATAACCACGTCAGCTTGTGGCCTATAGCAACCCCTTGGAGGGTTTGGCTGAGAATTAACATCAATAATTTCACCTTGACCTATTTCTAAGGTAGACGGTAAATGGCTTGCAAGAAAATCACGAATAAACCACTCTCTCGGCCCACCTCGCAAGTTTGGGTGCCCAGCATTTGTTGCAGTTTTGCTTTGAGCTAGCAAAACTTCTTCAATAGCGTTTATATGTGAAACTAGCATGTGTCTCCTTGCAGCTAACGCCCCACATAAACGGCGCGAGGTACGAGCGTCTGGCGACCGAAGGGAGCGAATTTCATGTGTTTGTTAGGGCTTTTCATCTTCTGTTTGAAATTCGATTTTTAGTGGTAACTCTGACATTGCATAATGGACAAACTGCTGGCCAAGTTCCGTAAGATCGTACCCTTCATTTTCATCAAATGCCGAAACCGGTGGTTTTGGGCCACTTCCTTTATGCCTTCTCTGTGTAGGCTTAGGTATGAAATTGCCAAACCTATCTACCTCACGATGCTGCCTTATAATTCCACCCGTGCTTAAGTCGCGAAACAGGAGCTTATACAGATCCGCATCTGCTGAGTCCTCTCGGACAGACCCCTTGCCTATCTTTCGCCAGATTTCACCACGGGTAATTCCATCACTATTGTAGATAGCGCCAATAACATGGAAGTGCATCTCAGAATATTGATTTATCCAGTCAATGTATAACCTAACGACATCATCACTGGATACTTGTGATGCAGCAGCATTTGAAAGAATGTTACGAATGTAAATTCTTTTGTCTTCGCTCTCTGCTCCAGACCATTCTCGGAACGTTTTCTTAACAAGAGATTGATACTCTTTACTTTCCACCCTAGCGGCAATGGCTTCATCTTGAAGGTCAAGACGTGACATTATTTCGATAATCGTTTCTTCTTTTTCCTTGAATTCATCCTGTAGCATTCTCACCCAATGCTCAAAGAAGCGATTTACCTTTTCTTGCTCCCCTTCTGACCACGCACCAGCAATAGCTGAGAAAACTCCTCCTACAAAGGGTACTGCACCACCTATAGCTTGGAGAGCGCCTCTCGATATTTTTGCAACTTTTCCGCTTTCAGGTAGTTTAGTTTCGTCGTTATCTTCAGAATCATCATTCATGGCAAGATCCTTGTAGCCCTAAGAGCAAGTTAATGAGGTCATTGACCTCATAACAATTATTAGAGTGTTTACCTTATGATTATTCATAACCGGTAACTGTCGACTAGCTTCCCAGCCTCTGCTTAGTTTGCCATTCATCAATGGCATACAAGTGTAACTTACTTATGTCGACATCAACGTTAGTGTGCACGCGATGAAATGTCCGCATGCGCGATATAAAATGTTAGCTGTTAAAATGCAAATCAAGCTTATCTAAAAGTTCTAGACCTCTTTTTTTGTTTCCGGTAGCAGCTATCGCCTTAAATCTTACCTCAGTATCAAATTCAGCTATCGCTTGTGTAGACAACTCTTCTATCAATTTGTTTAAGCTCAACTTTTTATGCGCAGCCAAAGCCTTTAATCGATTATGCTTATCGTCTGGTAAACGAATGGTTAAAGTGGACATATTAATTTCCTCTCAAATAATCTTCAGGCGCTAACACCTTCAAACCATCAAATTGTAATTCCGCATTTCGCAGGTCTTTTAGGTTATTCGAAATAATGCACTCGGCATTTCCTGCTACTGCAAGTTCAATAAGAAAGTTGTCGCCTTCATCTATTAAATTTGGCCGCCACAAATAATGTATCTGCACCAATTCGCAAACACTAAAAAATGCTGCTAGCAACTCTCTCACTTCGTCCTCGGAAAGCGGGCACAACTCTTTGATTTTGTCTCGATTACTTACTGCTTCATATTCCAAAAATAAGGTTGTGCTAATCAGCGGTTTTAGCTGACCCAACAAGCATTGCCGTATCACTTCTCGGGCAGGACCTCTTTTGCCAATTAGGGCGCTAATTAGTACACTTGTGTCAATAACTACTTTATTCATACTTTTTATGCTAGCGCATATGCCATCATTTTTCAATTTGACAAAGGTAGTTAATGAGCCAACATATTCGCTCAATTCTCATGCTGACATGCAGGGCTACTTCGCCATTATGCACAACATGTCTGCGCCCGTTATTGGAACGTTAATGTCTGCTTTGTGCGCTTATGCGACGCTATCCGCCGTCAGTCATAACCAAACTAGCACGATTCAACACCAAATTTAGAATGCTGTTCATCCCACGATAACGGTGTGCCCACTGATAAATCAAACAGCGTCAGTTCCGGTGGAATCTCATCATTCAGTATAGCCAATACGACCTCCGGCGCCAGAGAAACCAAGTTTGTCATTCTGCTTATATAGCTCGGGTCGACGCCCTCTTTAACGGCTATTTCCTTTAGACTGCCAACCTCCCCCGATTCAAACATCTCAACCCAACGATGACCGCGTGCTAGGGCCAACTGGAGAATCGTTGGTTCTTTATCCCATGGGGCTCCGATAACGTCTCCGTTTGGGGATTTAATCATTGCTCGACCGCTGCGCCTGGTAAATTTCATAGGTGCCTTGATAGTGATGCTACCATCACTAGCGAAGTACACTCTGCGTTGTCCTTGAGTTTCAAGTTCGATTTCATTCATTTCTGTCTACCCTATTTGTTGGCCTTCATCAGTTCTCTCGCAATGGACTCTATACCACTGGGACGCACTCTGATTTCCAATTCGTCAGGCCAAACAATGACCTTATTCACAAGCAGTTTTAAAATCCTTTCCTGCTCGGGTGGAAAAAGTTGATCCCATATCTGGTCCAAACGCGTCATTGCAACGGTAACCTTTGCTTCATCAAGCTCATCATCAAATACAATGGCATTAGGGATAATTCTTTCTAGCATTGGTGATGAGCAAATCACATCACGAATGTTTGTCAGTACGGCTGTTTCCAATTGAATAGCTGGATATCGTGATACGCCAGACGCCCCTGCGAATTCTTTAGCATCACGTTGGGGAATATAGTATCTGTAGCACTTACCTGAATTTTTCTTGTTGGTTGACCATGGTGACAACGCACGACCATCGCCACCAAACAGAATGCCTTTCAATGGAAACGGCACTCGTGCACGCGTGCGATTGCCACGCACCCTTCCGTTTGTGCTCAAGATCGCGTGCGCCGCTTCCCACTCTGTCTTTTCAATAAGCGGCTCATGTTCGCCGTTGTACCATTTATCCTTGTGCCGCAACTCTCCAAGATATGTGCGATTCTGCAAAAATTTGTATATCGTACCCTTGTCAATTGGCCTGCCAGGGCGGTGCCGACCATCTTGGGTGGTCCAAGACTTACTGGTGACGTTTTCCAGTCTTAGTTCTCTCACCAGAAGGGTTATAGAGCCAAGTTCGACAAAACGAGTGAATATCCTCTTAATTAACTTTGCTTCCTCTTGGTTCGGAACTAATCTACGGTTTTTCACGTCGTAACCCATCGGCGGAATGCCACCCATCCACATGCCGCGCTTTTTACTCGCCGCTATTTTGTCGCGGATACGCTCACCGGTCACTTCGCGTTCAAATTGCGCAAAGGACAGCAGAATATTGAGCGTCAAACGCCCCATGGATGATGTAGTGTTGAACGACTGTGTTACTGACACAAACGATACGTTGTGGCGATCGAAGATCTCAACCATCTTTGAGAAATCAGCAAGGCTCCGCGTCAGGCGATCAATTTTGTAAACTACAACAATATCTATCTTGTCATCCTCGATGTCTCGAAGGAGTCGTTGTAATCCAGGACGCTCCATCGTTCCACCCGAATAGGCTGGATCGTCATAATCATCGGCGACAGCAATCCAGCCTTCGTGCCGCTGGCTTACGATGTAAGCTTGTCCGGCATCTACCTGCGCGTGAATCGAGTTGTACTCTTGATCAAGCCCTTCTTCAGTCGATTTTCGCGTGTAAACGGCACAACGCTTACGCTGTTTTATCGGCGTATCCATTCGGTTACCCCTCATCTGAATTTTTTCTTGTCGTTATTCGTTGATTTAAGTCCGAAAAATAAAGGACCAGACCAACGAGTACCGGTAATCAGCCGCGCAACCTCTGAAAGACTGTTGTATGGCACGCCTTCATATTGAAAGGTACCATCCAAGTTGACAGTGACTCTGTGCTCGATCTCCTTGTATTCGCGCACTAGGGTTGTACCAGGCTCAAGAACCAACCCTTTCTTCGCAGAACGTTTCTCAACGTGATCGATGATTTTGCCAAGTCGCTGTTTATTCATGTCGAGCAGTGTCGGATTGTGCTCTCGATAGGCATTTTCTTGTAGCTGATAGCCTATTCGCCGCTCCAGATAGGGTCTTTTGCTAGTAGGGGGTTCGCTATTGAATAACCTTCTCCATAGCGCTTTAAGATCATTCATTGGCATTTGACTCAGCACTGACAACTGCCCCACAAGCGTTGCCGGCACCTCATTTTGGTTTGTAGCTTTCTTCATATTCCACTCCTTCAAGGCTATATGGTGTGGTTTGTATGAACGCTCTTCTCTTGGCAGAAGCCAAGTTGAACATCGCTATACTCTGAGAAAGATTGATCGATTTTCTTGTGACTCTGCCTGAGCCGGATTAATCCATTGGTCAGCAAATTTGCGACCTCCGAAAGCCGCTGTTCGGCAGTCATTTTAGAGGGAGGAATTTGTTTGATTTCGTACATTGGTAGGCTCCGTTTTATCTAACATCTGTTGATGTTTATTGTCAGAGCGCCGTGGTTATTTGACCATCCCGTAGTTGCTAACAGCTGTTAGCTGCTGTGAACCAATGCCAAAAACAAGCGAAAATTTTTACAGTTAACTGATGGTGCGAGTGAGTTTTGATGGACTTATAGCGTGACGCTGGTGGCGTTAATAGGGCAGCTGACCATTGCGGATAAAATGGTCGTAGGTGTCTTCGAGTTCGACTTCAGAGTCAAAGCAGGCATCTACGTTATCAAAGTCAGGCAATAACAATAGAGTGAGCGTGTAATCATACTGCTCAGTCGCTACCATCATCTCAGTCAACACAACGGCATTCGACTCACGTGGGAACCATTCACTGGCAGCCACGGTTCTCGTTTCACCATATTGGGGCAGGTCTTCTCGCACAGCCAACGCGGTATCAGGCATGGGGATGGTGTTTTTCCGAGTGGCGAATACCGCACCCGATTTGTAAGCAGCATCATTTGAGGTTGCCCACAACATAAAACCATCTCGGCTGGCGACGAGTACGGCGCGTTGTTTCGCCATTTCTACCCAACGCACTGCGGCGGCCGTCAGTGATACGCCATAACGCTCTGCCAAAAAACTGAACAGCTGAAAGCTAGGTTTTTCACCATCAACCTGGCGGCGAAAATCATCCATGGGCATCAACAACGTGGCAGCGAAGAGATCAGCTTCCTTTTCGATATCTCTATCGACTGTGGCGTCGCCGCACTCAAAGAGTGATTGGTTTTGGCGGTGCAGCAAATAATGTCCAAGTTCATGCGCGATGGTAAATCGCTGGCGCCCCTCTGTGCTGTTAGCGTTGTAGATAATCATCCAACGAGTCTGGTCACTGGATGATTTAAGCATCCCATTGAAATCATTAAAGTCACCACCAACGACCTCGACAATGGGATCTGAACAGGTTGATTTAGAATATTCCAGCGCGAGAGCTTTGACGTCCACCGGGAAACGCTCAGGCCCCAGCACCTGATTCAACATCACAGAGAGTTGATTGGCCGTTTTGGCAGGACGCTTGCGTTCTGTCATGGCGTCAGTCAAAAGCATCAATGATCTTTTGCAGTTTGACCTTATCTGCATCAGACAACGATTGGTACTTGCGAAAGAACGCTTTGTCCTTCACGTCTTGATCGGGTGTCGTTTCCGCCGGGTTTAGCAAAAACTCTGTGGTCACTTCTAATACCCTGGCTAACTTGGCCATTTTATCTGCAGAAGGGTTTGGGTCATCCTTGTTTTCCAGCTCCCAAAGATAGGCCTTACTCGAGTCTGTCAAAACTGCGAGCTTGTCGAGGCTCAATTTTTTGACTTTTCTGAGTGCATTAATTTTTTTGCCCAAGGGTGACGGCACAATTTTCTCCTATTTCTGTACGTTACGGACTTATCCAAAATATATCACCAGACAGAACACTTATGTACTCCGTTGACAAACTATTTTATCGAACTAAAATCAGATTTGTTCGGTGCACCAAACACAACTTTGTCGTGTCACTCTCTACGCAGGGTGGCTTGTTTTTATGTGCCCCACTGTTTTGAGAGAGGGATTTCACCATGATTGATGCAGAGAATCTGTGCAAACTGATTAGAAAAATACCACCAGATACCGGCCGAGACTTTTTAACTCGGCATTTTGAGATCGAGCTACCCGAGCTTGATAGCAAGCAAAATCTTACCCAACAACGTAGGCAGTTGTGCGATGCCCTCGAGGCATTAAGCATCAAGGCAAGACAGCATATCGAGCAAGCGGCAGAAGGCATTATGCTGCTGTCCGATGCCGCCGGGCAGGATGCTCTGGCTAGTTTATGTACTAAGCACCTCACCGATGAAAGCAAATCCACTATCTCGGCAATCACAAGCCCGTGTCTGCGATCATTGTGGTTCTACGAAAATGCACATCGACTGTTCGTTGACGCACTCAATGCCCGGCAAGCCGATATCTATCGGCAAAGCCAAACCTGTTATTCCGGCTTTGTCGCACCACCCAATCTTGAAATCCACAAAGACCCTGATGCACTGGCGGAATTTCATCGCAATATTGCCAAGCATTTAGAGTGCGCAGAAAAGGACGTCGCCATTCAACTGTTCTGCAGGCTTCGTACTGATGCCAAATCCCACGACGACACCGTTCTCTACCAAATCAGTATTCATTACAATCTGTCGCCTGAGAGTATCGACTGCGTGCAGGAAAGCGAACTGATTGCCCATGACATCATTCGAGCAGCTGCCACCCATGTAACGTACGAGCCAGAGAGTGGCCACCTTGACGTGCTTTCCAAAGAACGCTCTGAGCGAGAAGCGTTGGCAGGTATCGTCGCCGATACTCTACTAGGAGCACCCTTTGACGGCAGTAAAATCCCGCTCAAACAATACAGCTATCAATGTCTCGCGGCGCCATTCGTGTTCGACATTGCCGATGAGCCCATTCATTCAGTGAAAGTGACTGAGCTTGGCTTTGAGGGCAGCGACGGGGGCACTTCGCTCACCAAGCTGCGCCAGCGTGACAAAGATTCTATTCACGCAATCGCAAAGTCTCTCTACGCCAGCGAGTTCAGGTTCACTGAACACCACCTCAACTATGCCAAAATTACCATTAAACTCAGAAAGGAAGGGCGAGGCAGACCACGCAGTATTACGATCATCCTTCGGGGTGACAATCAATGCAACATCAAAACGAAGCGTGAACAAGATCGCGCGCTCTGTGACCGTCTGTTGATCAAATGGCATCTTGTCAGGGAGATAAGTGATGATGACCAATCAATTGCTGCGTGAGTTGGTACAGTTATTTGAAATCTCAAATTCAGAGGTTTCGTCCGGAGATGGTCAATATACCCGCGGTATTCCAGCATGGAGGCTTCGCCGCTACGCATCGATCAATGGCCAACAATCCTCCAATTGGTTTACCTTAGTTGGCTATGCGGATTATTGCATCGCGCCCTGTTATGACGAAGACGTTGAAGTCGTTGTGGAATACGATGATGAACTGGGTGGCTATGGATATCGATGTCCAGAGACGTTCAAATGGCGACGAATTGCCGAGGAAAATCTCGCCATTTATGAGCCAAAAACCGATCGACTTCTTCACGCCATAGCGGATATTATCGATATACCGCAGGCCTTTCGGGGCGGTATTGAAAAACCAGTTATCGAAAACCTATTATGGAAGCTGGGGAAAATCCGCATCGGCCGCGCCGATATCGACGTCTGGATGTGTAAACGTTTTTGTCAAAATCTGGGGGTGGTCTATGACTACCTCGAACGCCCTGCGATTCCTGAGCTTGGTATACTGCTGACGTGCGGAGGCCCCATTGCTGACATGTTGCGCAGACCCAAACGCTTTCATATCGTCCGGCTTTTAGACATGCTGCCCACAAACTCAGATACAGCTGCCATCGACCAAACTATCATTGCACTTCTAACAACTCGTTCAGAAACAGCCGTACTCGATAGTTCATGCCCGGTGAACTTCAACGAGCTGACAAATACATTAACTCTGCACAACCACCCAGAACCATGGGTCATCAAAGGGCCACTTCAAATTAAAGCGATACGCTACATGGCAGAACAAGCGATCAAAGGTCGCTGGGATCTGCCTGCCGGCGAGATTTTAAATGCCGTTTACGGTACTCAGAAAGTCGGCCGCAGTAGGCGAATGCAGGATCTTTTCAAAAGTAATGCGCAATGGCGCAGTTACATCACAAATCGCGAGAATGGGATCTGGGGTTTCGTGACTTAGTCATCTTGATCAACCAACTTTTTTGCTTCCTACAAACGAAAAAACCGGCTCAGGCCGGTTTTCTCACCCTAACAGCCAAAGAACTAAATCTCTGCGTACAGGGTTAGGTTATTCAATAACTGTATGCATATTTACAATACTCGTCAATAACAAGACATAACTTCTCACTCCCCCCATTTCTCCCCCCATCCTGTGGGCTGACGCCCCTACATCGCCCACAACAAACTGACCTCACGTTTTCGCAACAACCCAAAGGAGTAAAACGTGAATATCAGACATCTCAATCAAGCCGAACTCGCTGAGCGCTGGCGCCTCAGTGAAGGTTCATTAGAACGGTGGCGCTGCGAAGGCATTGGCCCCGTGTTTCTCAAAATCAAAGGTCGCGTGGTTTACCGCATAGAGGATGTGGAAGCCTTCGAAGCCGAATGTATGCGCTCTAGCACCAGCACCAGCGTGAATAACGGAGGTGCCGCATGAACCTTCAGCAAATCAACGAGATCATTTGCACGCCGGTCAGCACACTGGCTGAAATGTCAGGAGATTCATTACTGCGACTTAAGACCGACGGCAGCGATCAACTGGCTATGGTCAAAGCGTTGTGTGAGCACATCGATCGCGTCCTGGATTACCGTTACGGTGAGCGTGCGCAGCAACAACGCATCAACGTTGGCAAAGATACCGGCACGGTTCACTTTGATGATGGCGATGTGTCGATTACTGCGGATCTTCCCAAGCGTGTTACGTGGGATCAGAAAAAATTGAGTGAGATCGCCAAACGCATTGCTGCCAACGGTGAGGATCCGGCTCAGTACATTGACGTCAGCTACAAGGTCTCTGAACGCAAATACGACGCGTGGCCAGATACGCTCAAAGATTCCTTTAAAGGTGCTCGCACTCTCAAAACGGGCAAACCTAGCTTCAGTCTGAAATGGGCTGGGGAGGCGCAATCATGAGCCTGCCAATCATTTCCGCTGACCAACGCCTTGCTGAGAAGCGAGGCATCAAAGGCTGCATTTTTGGTAAATCTGGCATCGGCAAAACCTCACTACTTTGGACACTGGAAGCAACAAGCACACTTTTCTTTGATCTCGAGGCTGGTGATCTGGCTATCGAGGGCTGGGCGGGCGACAGCATTCGCCCCAAAACCTGGCAAGAGTGCCGTGACTTTGCGGTCTTTATAGGTGGACCCAATCCGGCGCTGCGTGAAGATCAGGTTTACAGCCAAAGTCACTATGACGCTGTTTGCGAACGCTTCGGCGATCCAACATCGCTCGATCGTTACGAAACCATCTTTATCGACTCCATCACTGTCGCGGGACGTTTGTGCTTTCAGTGGTGCAAGGGTCAACCCCAGGCATTTAGCGAGCGCAGCGGCAAACCCGATATGCGGGGCGCCTATGGTTTGCACGGTCAGGAGATGATTGCGTGGCTGACGCATCTTCAGCACACACGCAATAAAAACATTTGGTTTGTCGGTATCTTGGATGAACGACTCGACGACTTTAATCGCCGCGTATTCTCGCCCCAGATCGACGGCTCAAAAACCGGCCTAGAGCTACCCGGCATCGTCGATCAGGTGATCGCCATGGCTGAGCTCAAAGACGAGGAAGGCACGCCATACCGGGCATTTATCAACCACACCTTAAACCAGTGGGGCTACCCGGCCAAAGATCGCAGCGGTCGGCTCAACCTACTCGAAGAACCCCACCTTGGTCGATTAATGACCAAGATCAAACGACCCGCCTCGCCGGCACATGAACGACTGCAATTTACTCAGCCGTTACCCACTACCGAATCCACTGAAACAGGAGAAGCCCAATGAGCCTCTGGAACGATTTTAACTCAGCTGACGATCAGCAATCCTACGATGTCATCCCAAAAGGCACTATTGCCGCTGTTCGTATGACCATTAAACCCGGCGGTATCGACGATCCAAGTCAAGGCTGGACCGGTGGCTATGCTACGCAAAGCAATATGACAGGCTCTGTGTACTTGAACTGTGAGTTTGTGATTACCGATGGCCCCTTCGCCAAACGCAAGGTGTGGAGCCTGATTGGCCTGGAAAGTCCCAAAGGGCCCGAGTGGGCCAATATGGGCCGAAGCTTTATCAAAGGCATACTGAATTCATCGCGTGGGCTGCACCCGCAAGACAACTCGCCACAGGCACAACAAGCACGACGCATTGCGGGCTTTGCGGATCTTGATGGCATTGAGTTTGTTGCCAAGATTGATGTCGATAAAGACCAAAACGGTGAGTTAAAAAATATCATCAAAGCCGCTGTCACACCGGATATGAAAGGCTACGCTGAAGCGAAAAGCTCTGCAGCTCAGCATCTAACAACACCAGCGTATGCTCAGCCTGCGACACAACCTGCCCATGTGACTCAGCCCGTGCAGAGCAATCAACAACCAGTACAACCGTCGAGTCCAGTGCCTACGGGTCGACCCAGCTGGGCACAGTAAGGGGAATAGCTCATGATTCTCCGACCACGACAAAAAACCTTCGTCGAGCGCTGCCTTCACGCGCTCGATGAATACGGAAATACCTTGGGGGTGGCGCCTACGGGCGCCGGTAAAACCATCATGCTCTCAGGTACTGCCGGGCAATGGTTACACGAAACAGATGCTAAAGCGTGTGTACTGGCGCACCGAGACGAACTTACGTCGCAAAACCGGGACAAATTTGAACGGGTTAATCCCACTATCAGCACATCA
>Ga0102951_1000678_pt1 | contig 12286 bp, 10 predicted proteins | sample SalPonA_B_H2O_MG_FD_78507 | JGI IMG/M metagenome (GOLD analysis project Ga0102951, IMG submission 78507) | Water microbial communities from South San Francisco under conditions of wetland restoration - Salt Pond MetaG R2A_B_H2O_MG | ecosystem: Environmental > Aquatic > Non-marine Saline and...
AGAGCGAATCTCAGGGAAGTGGTAATCACGGGCTGTCTGCCAACCAAAAAGCTCTCTGAGCGCGCTCTGCACGGGGCCAGCATACTCGAGCAGGTCTGTGTAGATATAAGCGATGACATAAGCCGGAATTGCGAAGGGTAGCAATAGCGCCCATTCAAAGAGTGCTCTTCCTGGAAAGTTGCACAGCGTCACTAGCCAGGCTGACGAAACGCCAAGTAACAGAGACAAGAGTCCGACGCCCAGCAGTAGCAGGAGTGTTGTTTGGATATAGACTGGCAGAACAGTGCTGGAGAGATGAGGCCAGATATTCTCGGTGGGGTTGAATGCTAGCCAGACTACCGCAGCGATTGGAAGGATAACCAACAACGCAACGACCCAGCCGATGGTGGTCCATCGGCTGGGAAGGTTTAGCGATTTGCGTTGAAAGGTCAGACTAGCGCTATTTTGCATTAGGCTCAGTTATCAAAACCGACACGATCGACCATACGAGAGGCCTCCGCACGATTAGCAGCAATTCGGGTCAGACTAAGGGTGTCCGCTTTAAATTCGCCCATATACTCGTTGATCAGTGCCGATCGTGCAACACCCGGGCGCACTGGAAACTCATGGTTTACCTCGGCATAGATGCGCTGGGCCTCCTCTGATGTAAGGAACTCTATCAACTGCAGGGCCTGCTGCGGGTTAGGTGCATTTGCAGTAATAGCTGCACCTGAGATGTTCATGTGGGCACCGCGATCGTCCTGGTTAGGGAAAACCAGATTTACCGACTGAGCCCACTCTTTCTGTTCTGGCTCTTTATCGTTGTTAAGCATGGCACCGAAGTAGTAACTGTTACCCAGTGCGACATCACACTGCCCCTCTTTTACGGCTTTAACCTGAGCGCGGTCATTACCTTGAGGTTTGCGAGCGAGGTTTTCCTTAACAGCCGCCAGCCAGGCTTCTGCTTCTGCAGCGCCCTTGTGCTCGATCATCGAACCGATCAACGACAGGTTGTAAGAGTGTTTCCCGCTACGCGTACAGATACGACCTGCCCATTTTGGGTCTGTGAGATCTTCGTAGCTGGCGATCTCGCCTGCCTCGACGCGATCTTTAGAGGTGTAGATGATGCGGCTGCGAGCAGTGAGTCCAACCCATTGTGAATCTTCGTCGCGATACTGTGCGGGTACATTGGCACTGATAGTTGCAGATTCAATTTTTGCAAGAAGATTGAGGTCTTTAGCGTCTTGCAGCGGGCCAATATCTGAGGTCAGTAGGATATCTGCTGGCGTGTTACGCCCCTCGTTCTCGAGACGCTCGAGCAATCCCTTGGAGGAGAAGACTACGTTGACTTCAACGCCTGTTTTTTCGGTAAAAGCGTCTAACAATGGGCGAATGAGAAACTCCTGACGATAAGAGTAGATGTTCACCTCATCAGCAACACTCGCCTGTGACACAGCAAGCGATCCCGTCAGAGTCGTTAGTACAACTGAGAGACGCGTAACTTGGTTTAACTTAAGCTGGTTTAACTTTAGGGTCATTTGTTAACTCCACTTTAGGTTTGAACGATAATGAGAAAGATTATCATTTATATTTAGATTGTCAACCTAGATGTTAATGATTCTCATTCGTTCTCTCTAAATCAGTGGAAAAAGACGACTTGCTATGACGGGAACAGCCGTCTCTACTCTTAGGATCCGCTCACCAAGGTGGAAGGGAGTAAGACCTTGCGTCTGCATCAGTGCGACTTCATACGGTATAAAACCGCCCTCTGGACCAACAGCGACCAGTGTTGGCTCGCTACTCGGCGCTGGACAGGGGGCAGCATCATAAGGGTGAGCTATTAGCGCACGTCGGCCCGCAACTAGCGCTGGTAATTCATCCTCTACAAAGGGCTTAAAGCGCTTCCGTAGATGTACCTGCGGCATCAGAGTATCTCCGGCTTGCTCCAAACCCAATCTCAGATACTCTGTAATCTGGGGCGGTTGTAAGATAGGTGTCGACCAGTAGGACTTATCGACACGGTAGGTATTAATAAGAAAAATCTGCTTGATCCCCAGCGTCGCACTGGTCTGGAGTATCCGTTTGAGCATTTTCGGACGTGGCAATGCCATCACGAGTATCAAGGGTAAGGGAAGGGGGGCGGGCTTATTGAGCTCAACCCTGAGCAGCGCCCTGTTAGTATCAAGCTCGAGTACTTTGGCCACGCCACGCTGCTTGTCCAAGAGGCCACAACGCAGGCTATCACCTACTGTAATGTGTTGTACTTCTAGCATGTGTTTGAGACGCCGGCCGACAAGTTGTACATCGGTCTCGCTGATAAAATCCTTTGGATCCAGTAAAAGTAAGTTCAAAAAGGGTGCCTCCTGAGTCTCAGGCCGCTATTCTACTCTTTTTTAAAAGCGAGCAGCATGAGCCAGCCACCAGACCTCATACAAGATCCGATAAGGCCGACCCTGGTGCGTATGACTGTGCCGATGATGTTCGGCATGGTCAGTCTGATGCTTTTCCACCTGGCGGACGCTTGGTTTGTTGGACAGCTTGGTACTGACGCGCTTGCGGCTTTGGCATTCACATTTCCTATCAGTTTCTCAATTACCAGTCTGGCGATCGGTCTGGGAGTCGGTACCTCCGCCATACTGGCACGCCTGATAGGAAGTGGTCAGACTGAGCGGGTTGCCAGAGTGGCTACCGATAATTATCTGATGGCAATTCTGATAACAGCTTTGACCGGCTTGCTTGGACAGCTTCTTCTACCATGGTTAGCGCATTTATTGGGTGCGCCGAATGAACTTTATCCATTAATACAGGCTTACATGGGTACCTGGTTTTTCGCCTCGATTTTTATGGTGCTTAACATGGTTTGTAACGCCACATTTCGATCAACCGGTGATACAAAAATGACCGCCACGCTTATGCTGGGCTCATCGGCAATTAATTTTGTTCTCGACCCGTTACTGATATTCGGTTGGGGACCTTTTCCTGAACTGGGTATTGAGGGGGCTGCAATCGCTAGTCTGATCGCCTGGTTTACCACCTCAGTTTTGGCACTCTATCTACTGAAGACTAAAAAGAAGCTCCTGTTGTTGGAGTGGTTAAGATGGCCCGAGATTATCGAAAACTGGCGCTCAGTTCTCAAGATCAGTCTTCCTGCGGCGCTCTCTAATATGATGACGCCTCTGGCTAATGGCGTGCTCACGGCTGTTGTGGCGCGCCATGGACCAGAAGCAGTCGCTGCATTCGGCGTAGGTAATCGGCTGGAGAGTCTCTCGCTTCTCGTATGCCTTGCCTTATCAATGACCTTACCGCCGTTTATCTCACAGAATTTCGGTGCGCACTTAATTGGACGGGTACAACGTGCCTACCAACTGGCGATTCAGTTCGCCCTGATCTGGCAGTTGTTGGTCTATCTCGTCCTGGCCCTGAGCGCAGGATGGGTCGCGCAGCTGTTTACTGATGATCCAGATGTACGGCGCTGGCTCACGCTCTGGATACTGATTGTGCCGCTGGGTTTCGGGTTTCAGGCAACCACTTTCCTCTCATCATCGACATTCAATGCACTGCACCAGCCCCTGCGAGCGATGAGAATCAGTTTGGTACGTCTTTTTCTTCTCTATGTCCCATTTGGGTGGTTGGGTAACGAGCTGTTTGAACTTAAAGGCATGTTCGTTGGGCTCGTCTGTGCCAACGCGCTGACGGCGCTCTTCGCCTGGTTCTGGATGATAAAATATCAACGACACTTGTCTGTTAGATGATTTAATTCGATCTGGATATAAGAATCATCGTGTAGATTTCGTTTCCATGGTACTGTGCGGCTTGAGAGAACTATTTTGGTGCGTAGTAAGAATGTCTTGCACTGAAAAGATGCCTTTTTGAGCCGCAGCGCTTGGTTTGGGTAAGTCCAACGCAGGCGAAACGGGAGTGGCACAGTTCTTGATTCACATTTGAGCTAGGAGACTCGGTTTTTCGGGTCTTCAGCGAATTAACGAGCCGGTTAAGGACTGTCCGGCTCTCATCAAGTATGGGGTGAAAACACTTATGAGCCAAAAAATCGCACTTGTCACCGGCGGCACCGGTGGTTTGGGTACTTCTATCTGTCGTGAACTTGCGGATGCAGGTTTCAAAGTTGTAGCGGGCTACAACGCTGGCGGTAACCATGACAAAGCGAAGGCTTGGCAGGAAGAACAGCGTAAAGATGGTTACGAAATTGAAGTTGCCTACGGCGACGTAACGAATGCTGACTCTTGTGCAAAATGTATTGAAACGGTCGCAGAGCTGACCGGTGGTAGTGTCGATGTTCTGGTTAATAATGCCGGTATCACGCGCGATGGTATGTTCAAGAAAATGAGCTGGGAGCAGTGGGATGAAGTGCTCTCTGCTAACCTGGATTCGATGTTCCACATGACTCGTCTGGTTATTAACCCAATGCTCGATAAGGGCTTTGGTCGCGTTATCAACATCTCATCTGTGAACGCGCAGAAGGGTCAGTTTGGTCAGGCTAACTACTCTGCAGCAAAAGCGGGTATTCACGGCTTCACCAAAGCGCTGGCGCAAGAAGTTGCGCGTAAGGGCGTGACGGTGAACACAGTCTCACCAGGTTACATTATGACGGCTATGGTTGCTAAGATTGATCAGAAAATTCAGGACTCAATCACGGCAACAATTCCAGTGGGACGGTTCGGTGAGCCACATGAGATCGGCCGTACAGTTGCTTTTCTGGCCGACGAGCAGTCCGGTTACATTACCGGTGCTGACTTCTCTGTGAACGGCGGTCTACACATGTTCTAAGCGCTTGCGCTTTAATGATGGGGTGCACCCTTTGGGTTGTGCCCCATTTTATTTGACCTCCACTTGCCCGCCTACGTAGACCCATCTCTCGCCATCTTTGCGAAAATCAGATCGTTCATGCAGACAGCCCTGCTCGTTACCCGCCTCAAAATAGGCGTTGAATTCGACGACACCCGTTTTATCGGTGATGCCGCCTGCGACCGTATCAAGTATCTCAAGCTTCACCCACTTGGTATGCCGGATTTCACGCTCGAGCATGCGCCTCTCATTCACTGAACGGCGCTCGGATGCCAGAGTGTTGATCAGATAATCGACCGCGCCAAGACTGAAAGCGGTGTAGCGTGATCGCATCAGTTGTTCGGCTGTCGCTGCCGGTGATAACAGCATCAGTCTTGGAGCGCAGCAGTTTTCGAAGCTTTTTCCGGAGGCGCAGGGGCAGGGGGCACTCATATCGGTCAACATGGAGGTTCCTAATATTCGCTATTTCTTTAGGCTTTCAAGCTGGGCTGGTAATCTATGGTGCTATTATGACGCTAATTCAAAAGGATAGAAAAGATGGCAGGCGGTCAGATCGATAGCTTCTTCTGGCACGATTATGAAACCTCCGGTACGGATACTCGCCGGGATCGCCCAATGCAGTTTGCCGGCGTTCGAACCGATGCTAATCTCAACATAATCGGGGAACCACTGGTCATCTACTGCCGCCCTGCCGACGATCTGCTACCCCATCCTATGGCATGTCTGATTACCGGAATTACACCGCAGAGAGCGCTGGATGAAGGGTATCCAGAAGCTGAATTCATAGAATTGATCAATGAACAGTTATCACGCCCTAATACCTGCGGAGTAGGGTATAACTCTCTGAGGTTTGACGACGAAGTCACGCGTAATACCTTGTACCGCAATTTCTTTGACCCTTACGCTCGCGAGTGGCAAAACGGCTGTTCGCGCTGGGATATCATTGATATGTTGCGTCTCACACGAGCACTGCGGCCGGAGGGTATTAACTGGCCAAGCTATGATGATGGCACACCGAGTCTGCGACTTGAGGACTTAACTCAGGCCAACAATATAGCGCATGGACAGGCACACGATGCCCTTTCTGACGTGGAGGCGACGATTGCAGTTGCAAAACTGGTTAAGCAAGCCCAGCCCAAGCTCTATGATTATGTGCTAAACAATCGCACTAAGCATAGGGTACAGGCGATGCTTGATACCGAGCGTATGAAACCCGTTCTTCACGTCTCCTCAAAGTATCCGGTTTCGCACGGGAATCTTGCGCTCGTTGCACCGTTGACGACCCATCCGGGTAACCCTAACGCAACACTTGTGTGGGATCTTCGTTTTGATCCCACCCCGTTGTTTGAGCTCAGTGTTGAGTCGCTTAGGACCCTTATCTTTACTCGCCACGACCAATTGCCGGCTGGCGCGCCGAGAATTGCATTGAAGCTAGTGCATATAAATCGCTGCCCTATTCTTGCACCGGCTGGGATGCTAAATGCACAGGAGGCGGCCCGTTTCGAGATTAATGGTGATCTTTGTAGGTCGCATCTGGCACTTTTACGATCAGAAGTGGGGCTGTCTGACAAGCTACGTGCAATCTACTCTGAGCCCATGGAAGCAGCGACAGATCCCGATTTGGCACTCTATTCGGGTGGTTTTTTTGAGGACTCTGATCGTAGATTGATGGATAAAGTTCGCCAAGCTGATGCCGATACACTTGTACATCTTGATTTGCCGTTTCAGGATCCGCGACTTGAGGAGATGTTGCTACGCTACAAAGCACGTAACTACCCTCACACACTTCGCGAGGAGGAGCAGCATCGTTGGGAGGAGTATCGCAGTCAGAAGCTGCTCAATGGGGATAACGGTCATTTGAGCTTCGATGCGTTATACGCTGAGATGAATCGTATCGCAGCTGATCCCGCGACGACCGACCAACACCGCATGATACTTGAGGAGCTCGCACTATATGCTGAGTCGATCTATCCGTTGGAGTTTAGTTAGCCCGTTATTGTTAGCCGGTTGCCTTGTTCCGACTGCTGTAGCTTCGGATGATTCTCCCAATATTGATCTGTTGGAGGATCCGCTCGCCGTTGAGTTTTCAAGGAAGTTTGAGCAGCGCATGCTGCCTGCTGAGGCACCCTACAATACGGGAGAGTCGAGGTATGTTGCGATATCGCCTGAGCAGATCATCATACCTGATCCGGTTGTTATTCCACCGGAGGTGTCTTTAGCTGACGAGACGGTTGTTGTGGCGCCTGCGCCACCTGCGGTGGTTGAGCAGGCTGCTCCAGAGTGGTTGCTCTATCAAGGTAATCTTAGGCCCACTAATCCGGAGGACCAGCTATTTGAGAGGATCAACACCGAGTACGCAGAGGTCGCGAGTGCCTGTATTCCCGGTGTTGATTGCCCCTTGGAGCCAATGCAGCTTCCCGCATGGCCCGACGAACCTGTACCCGAACAGGCGCCCTTTGAGATCTTTGAAACGGATCTGATCTCTCCGTTTGCGCCTATTCCTGAGCTGAGTGAGCTACCCTTTCCGACGCCTGATGCCTAGCTCTAGTTAGCGCTCGCTACCCAGAGTTGGCGCTGCATTAACTGGTCCATTCGACCAATCAAATCCACAGCACTGATCTCATCGATCGCGGACAGCATCTGTTCGCGCGTATCGAACGCAGGATTATCTCGGTCTATCTCACGCCAGAGTCGCGCTGTTTCGTCGCTCAGGCGCTGTGATGGGGTACTGATTCGAGAAGCGAGACTTGCCTTGTACTCTTGTAATTGTGCGTCAAGTAGCGCCGGTAGTTGCTCTCGCCAATCGTTGAGGAACTCGATATACGCGTTCTTGAGGTCTTCCACACTGGCCACTGGTGATTGCGTTACAAAGGCGATACCGGGCTGTTCATTCATCGGCATGAAGTTACTGAATACGATGTAGCCCAACTGCTGTTCGGTTCGCAAGCTGGTGTAGAAAGGCGCCGACAACATCTCATTAAGCAGGGCTACTTCCGTCCGCTGACGCAGTGTTTCACTCTCCGATTGAAGGTAGAGCACAAGTGCACGATCACTGTGGTCAACTTCGGTCATCAGTGTAGATGTCTCGCCCAGTTGGCGTACGCTAAGCTGCGGAATCGCCAGTGGTTTCATCTCCTTGAACGCCTGTTCAACCCTTGCGCCAACCCGTTGTGCGTCTTCTAAGCTGAGATTGCCATGAACCAGCAGCCGAATCTGTCCCTGTTCCAAGAGCTGTTCACGTTGGTTTTTTAGTGTCTCTAAATCCACGCCCCCCAGTGCCGCGAGTCTCTCCTCAGCCGACCAGCCGGGCATTAAATGGTTATAAAGCTCAGAGAAAGCGCGGTTGTACGGTTTATCTTTAAGGCTGTTCTCTAACTCCTCACGATAGTCCTGCAGAATACGGTCAAACAGCGCCTCGTTATCCAGAGGTAGATTCAATGCCTGGAGTTGAGTGTCAAATAGCTCCGGTAGACGATCATCATAACCGTTTACCTTAATTGAGATTCCTCGCATGTGAGGATAGAGCTGTGCGCTCAGACCTGCGAGAGACGCATCATAGAGCAACTCAGTCTCCAGCTCAGTCAGCATGCGTGTCAGTAACGTGGAAGCGACGGCTGATTCGGCTGAATGCATTGCAGCTGGTGTAAACAACGCCAGATTAATAGCGCCGCGAGGCTGCTCGAAACTGGTGTCGAGTAGATGCCAGAGCTCGAGCTTTTCTGTCTGAACAAGGCGGACCGGCGTTGATCGCTGTTCACCTGATTTGAGGTCAAAGCGTTGAGCTACAAAGGGGTTGAGTGACTTGATGCTCAGTTGCGCGATGGTCGGTGGGTTGCTCCAGCGGTCAATCAGGGCGTCCGATATCTCATCGATCGCATACTCGATGCCATAGAACGATTCGCGAGAGTCCGTTTCAATATCGTCGCTGTAGCGTGTTAGGATCATTCGCTCTGGCACCATGCGTTCTAAATAGGCAGTGATTTCGGTAGGGCGATATTCATCAAAACGATAGGGGGCTCGCAACATCTCTTCGGCTGGATATTCCGCAAGCATTCGGGCGAAGCGTGTCACTGTGTGTGAGGGATCTCCCGATTGTTGAAACAGAAAATCGACCTCTGCTAGGGCCCGTTGCTCGTCATAAAGCTCAGCTTTTAGGCCGCTAGTGCGCATCAATTCCAGCTTGGCAAATACGGCCTCTATTACGTCAGCCTCATGCTGTTGGCCGAGGTCGGTCAATTCAATGGTAATATCGAAGCGACTTTGCTGTTCTAGATCAATACCGATCCAGGCTCCTAAACTCTTAGCCCAGCCTCGCTCTTTCAGATAAGAGAGTAGGCTGCCTTCGCCTTCGTATCCGAGTTGATTAGCAATGTAGTAGAGCGGTTTCGTCTGCCAATAGCTGCGGCGCTCGGGGAGAGGAAAACTGATATTCAGCTCCTGCATCGATTTTATGGTTTTGACGTTCATCTGTTGCGGGAGTCGTGTCTCGTCATAAAGCGCCACCGAGTCGCGATAGGGTAAGACGTTACGGTTCTCAATCGGAGCGAAGTATTGTCTTGCAATATCCTCAAGCTGTTCAATTGATTGCGGGCCTATCAGAGCTGCAGTCATTAGGTTGGCAGAGTAGTAGCGCTGATAAAAATCAATCAGATCAGGCCTAATAGGTTTGTCGTCTGTATTGCTGAGGGTATCAAGATTACCCACGCTGAACATTGACCAGGCGTGCTCAGGATTCATCAGCAGCTTATCTGCAACGTAATTGCGCCGACCATCATCCAAGCGTTTGGATTCAAACTCCGAGTGCACGGCATTACGCTCGCGTTCGACATACTCAGGTGTAAACAACGGGCTAATAAAAAACTGTGCAAACCGGTCTAGAGCTGGCTCCAGTGCGTCACTTTTGACATCAAAAAAGTAGGTAGTGTTGTCGTATGCGGTGAATGCATTGTGGTTGCCGCCATTTGCGCTAATAAAGCTCTGATATTCACCGACCTCAGGAAACTTCTCTGTACCCAGAAAGAGCATATGCTCGAGAAAATGTGCCAGGCCCTCTCGCCCTCTAGGATTGGCATTTGAGCCAACATTAACGCTCAAAGCTGCAGCGGCCTGCTGCAGTTGGACATCTGACACCAGCGCAACTTTTAAGCTATTTTCAAGTTCAATTACTTTGTACTGCCGGTCGTCTCGCGGGCTGGTGATGACATCGCCTGCGCGAACGACAGTACTGATCAGAGTAAAACTGGTAAAAACGAGCAGAACTAGACGCTTCACATTTAACTCCTATGTTAGTTGCACTGTGTATACGGCGAACTTTGCATGACGGAGCTAGTCTGGACGGCTTACCTGAAACTAATATGAAGTAACGGCTAGCCCAACTTTAGTCCAATAAGAAACCCGGTGGTTGCGCTTGCGCCTCGCGCTGTAAACTCAGACAGACGATCCATCAAGAAGCTGCCAGATTGATTTGCCAGCTCCCCTGCGGCAGATGCTGCCTGCTCGATGCTGGCATCGCTGATGGTCGCAATCCCGTAGTACTCGGCGACGAACATCAGCACCAGAGCGCCGCCGCCGATTAATAGCGCCAGTTTGAGCATTTTTTTGGCGAAGTAGCCAACGGCTAATCCAATAATGAATGGCGCCCCGACATTTCCTAGCAGAAAAGTAGACGAGAGGTAGTCAGTCTCGGAGGCGGCGGTTTGTGGGTCCATTTGAGGCCTGTGCACTGAGTCAGGTAGGCGCCTATTCTGAGCAATTTGACCGGTTAAATCCACCCAAAACAGCGGTTTAGGCATATCGAGCGAGGCTGCAACTAGTGTAGGCTTGAGATGAGGATCGGATGGAGGAATATCTGGATGAATCGTGAGAAGGTGGTGTTTGCCTTTTTTATCGTTCTAGCTCTGACGCTAAACGTGGGATTTGTTGTCGGTGATGTTGATAATCCTGGGCATCATGAGGTTGTTGAACTGTTTCTGGCGATTGTAGTGAGCCTGATCTGTACAGTTCTGAAGTTCGGTGATCGTAGTCACCTTGGTGCGCTCATGCTGGCGACCAGTCTGGTGGCCGATTTGCAGTTGATTGCAGCGGCCTCCATTTGGGGGTATCACGCTCAAATATCTGCTGCCGGGGTGACCGGAGATGCAATGGCCAGTATCGTCTCCTTTGCTGCTGGTGCCCTGGTCGCAAACGTCATTTCGGTGGTGCTGTTGGTCATTGAGACCGTTCTGGTACGCCGCTAGCCCATGAACACATTGCTCTACATCATGCTGCGCCGTCTGCGGCTTCCATTGATTGTGCTTATTCTGGTTTATGCCGTCTCAATCCTGGGGTTGGTCATAATACCGGGGCAGGATGATCAGGGGCAGCCCTGGCGAATGGGCTTCTTCCATGCGTTTTATTTTGTCTCGTTCATGGGCTCGACGATTGGTTTCGGTGAGATTCCATACCCTTTCACCGATGCGCAACGGATGTGGACGCTGGTCTGTATCTACTCTACGGTGGTTGCTTGGCTCTACGCGATCGGCTCGACACTGGCGATCATACAGGACGCTGGGTTTCAACGTCTGATACGTACACGCAGGTTTGCTCAGCAAGTGAGGACGTTGGAAGAGTCTTTTTATCTCGTCTGCGGTTATGGCACCACAGGGCGAGAGGTGGTCATGGGGCTCGAGCGTCGGGGAGTTAGGTCGGTGGTGATCGATATCCGTCAGGAGCGCCTTGACCAACTCGGGCTTGAAGAGTTCGCTTTGCCGGCATTCAGTCTCTGTGCTGATGCGTCACTGCCCGATAACCTTGCTCTGGCAGGGTTGAGTAAGCCCAACTGCCTGGGCGTGTTGGCCCTAACTGATCAGGATAATGTGAATCTTGCTATCGCTATCGCCAGCAAATTGGTGCTGCCGAAACGGATGGTGATTAGTCGAAGCGAGAATGTTATTACCAGTGCTAATCTAGCCTCGTTTGGGACCGATTTGATTATTGATCCCTTCCAGCAGTTCGCAGAGTATTTCGGGCTAGCCGTGCACAGACCGCATCAACATCTCGTTGTGGATTGGTTGTTGAACCCCCAGCATCGACCACTCTCGAGCATCTACAAACACTCACATGGGCGCTGGATCCTTTGCGGTTTCGGTCGTTTTGGTAAAGCACTGTATGACGCTCTGAAGAGCGAGGCGACTGAGATTACGTTGATTGAGCCTGACGCATCGAGGGTTAATTCTGGTATGGACCATGTGAACGGGGTGGGTACAGAAGCGGTAACACTTGATGCTGCCCGAGTTAACGAAGCCGTCGGCATTATTGCCGGTACAGCAAATGATGCTGATAATCTTTCGATTATCATGACTGCGCGCCAGATGAATCCCAAACTGATTACCGTGGTTCGGCAAAACCATGCGGCCAACGAGTTGATGTTTGCCAATTCCAAATCGGATTTTGTGATGCAGGCCGGACACACGGTCGCCACAAAGATGCTGGGTCATATCCGCGCGCCACTTTTAAAGCTGTTCCT
>Ga0102951_1000683_pt1 | contig 12266 bp, 12 predicted proteins | sample SalPonA_B_H2O_MG_FD_78507 | JGI IMG/M metagenome (GOLD analysis project Ga0102951, IMG submission 78507) | Water microbial communities from South San Francisco under conditions of wetland restoration - Salt Pond MetaG R2A_B_H2O_MG | ecosystem: Environmental > Aquatic > Non-marine Saline and...
ACAGCGCCTAGACCCATCATCAGTGCACCAGCAATGTACAGCAATGCCATTTCCATCGTTTTTCTCCGATTTAGTTAATTTAAGGTTATTACAGTTAGTAAACTCTTGTTATTTCGCTTAGTGATCTTCGTGAGCCATCGCCAGATAGACGATTGTTAGGACCATGAAGATAAACGCCTGAAGCGTAATAACTAGAATGTGGAAAATTGCCCATGGAACCGACAGGATCCATTGAGCCCAAAACGGTAGCAATGCAATCAGGATGAAGATCATCTCACCTGCGTACATGTTACCGAAAAGACGTAGTGCCAATGAAACTGGCTTTGCCAGTAGACCAACCACTTCTAGGAAGAGGTTGAAAGGCAGCAACCATTTGCCAAGAGGCTGGAAACTAAGCTCTGCTAGGAAGCCGCCCAGACCTTTCTGCTTGATGCTGTAGTAAAGAATGAGAGCAAAGACACTCAACGCCATACCCATGGTTGCGTTCACGTCTGTCGTCGGAACCACTTTCATGAAGTGGATACCCATCTCTGCTGCTAGGAATGGAATCCAGTCAACTGGAACCAAGTCCATGGTGTTCATTAGGAAGATCCATACAAAGATGGTCAGCGCCAATGGAGCGATGAGTGCATTTTTGTAATGGAAGATACTCTTCACATTGTCGTCGACGAATTCGATGATTGTCTCTACAAAGTTTTGTGCGCCGCCAGGTACATCACTCGTCGCACTTTTAGCAACTTTACGGAAGAACCACACAAACGCTAGACCAAGAGCAATCGACCAGAACATAGTGTCTACGTTGATCGCCCAGAAGCCCATCTCAGCTGCTTCTTGCGCGCTGTGCGCAAAGCTAAGACCGTTAACAGGGTGGTTACCAAAAGTAAGGTTGGTTAAGTGGTGAGCAATATACTCTGAGGAGGTAACTGTTCCAGATGCCATTCTCAGTTTCTCTCTTTATCGAAGGTTAAGAATCCGTTTTAACGCTGAACTGCATGATCAAATTACCGACCTGAAGCAGGATCAACATCGCAAATAAGGAAAAAACACTGATGGGTTTAACCAGCATAAATACCAGTGAAAAACTGATGGCCATCAATGCCATTTTCCATATTTGACTCGCATATAACTCTGCGAGTGTCCCTTGCGCAGACCTCTCCGCCTGCTTGTTAAAGTGCCTGTTTGCTAAATAGGTGTTTGGAACTAAATAGATCAAACCGCCTATAAACATTGAGTAAGCTGCTACAACATCTAGAAAAACAGCGCCTGCACTTAGCATTAGAAGGATGCCTGATTGATATTTCAACACTGTGAAATAACGGGCTTTTGCTCTGTCAGAACGCTTACCGATTAAGTTTTGATTCATCAACTTTACCCAATCCTGGCGCGTTCATCCCAGCTAATGCGGGCGCAATTGTAGGTGAAAAGGGAATAAGCATCAAGTATAGAGTCGTCTAACTATGACTAATGTCTGGGTCACTTCAGTCGCGAAGTTGTTTCACGATCGCTTTGAGTTCTTTAGCATCATTGTAGCTAATTACAATTTTACCCTGACCTTTTGCGTTTTCACTCAGTGTTACTTTTGTAGATAGCAGTCGCGTCAGATCTTCAACGATACGTTCATGCTTGCTGGTCAGTTCAGGCTTCGCTTTGGGCTCAGTTGGATTTTGTAGAGTACGGACTAACAGCTCGGTTTGACGAACCGATAGCCCTTTAGCCACAACTTCGCGACCGGCATCGATCTGCAGCTCTTCTGATAGAGGAAGCAGTGCCCGAGCATGGCCCATCTCAAGATCGCCGTGCTCTAGCATTCTTTTTACTTCGTCTGTCAGATTAAGAAGACGCAAAAGGTTGGCGACAGTGGTACGCGATTTACCCACAGCGTCAGCCACTTCTTGTTGTGACAGCTCAAACTCCTGCTGCAAACGCTGCAGGGCAATGGCCTCTTCAATTGGGTTTAGGTTTTCACGTTGAATGTTCTCAATCAAGGCCATTGCAATGGCAGCCTCATCGGGAACGTCTCGAATCACAACGGGAACACGCTCTAAACCTGCCATCTGTGCTGCACGCCAACGGCGCTCACCTGCGATGATTTCAAAATTGTCAGGTCCGATCGGACGCACCACAATGGGCTGCATAATGCCTTGTGCTTTAATCGAAGCGGCTAGCTCTTCTAGTGCTTGTGGCTCCATGTCGCGGCGTGGTTGATAACGTCCACGACTCAGGCGTTCGACAGTCAATTCAGTGAGTTGAGTAGAGTTGGTCGATTGGTCATTTGCAACTGTGGGTGCAGAACCAGAGAGTAGGGCGTCTAAACCACGGCCCAATCCACGACGTTTAGTGCTCATTTCAACTCCTTAAGAAACCGCTACTGCTTGCTCTTTATCAGTACGACGAACCAGTTCACCCGCGAGTGCTAGGTAAGCCATCGCACCCCGGGAATTTTTATCGTACATAATTGCTGGTAAACCATGACTTGGTGCCTCGGCTAGACGCACATTACGTGGGATAACCGTACGATAAACTTGATCACCAAAGTACTCTAAAAGGTGATCGGAGACATCCTTAGTCAAGCTCATTCGCGGATCAAACATGGTACGCAAAATACCCTCGATTTTCAGTCTAGGATTCAGACGTTCATGAATTTTATCGATGGTGCCAACCAAAGCACTAATTCCCTCCAGTGCATAGTATTCACATTGCATAGGGATAATAACACCGTCAGAGCATGCCAAAGCATTCACGGTTAATAGACTTAGCGAAGGTGGATTATCGATCAAAATAAAATCGTATTGATCAGCCACAACATCGAGGGCCATTTTCAAACGAAACTCTCTGCGTGTCATCTGCAGAAGTTCTACCTCAGCAGCCGTTAGGTCACCATTGGCAGCGAGTAGGTCGTAGCCCACTCTTAAATTGGTGATGATCGACTCTTTAGCGCTCGCTTGATCGGTCAATAACTCATAGACCGAAAGGGTAAGGTCGTGCTTATCAACACCCGAACCCATGGTTGCATTACCCTGTGGATCCAAATCAATGAGCAGAACGCGTTTATGCATAGCAGCAAGGGAAGCGGCCAAGTTAACGCTGGTGGTGGTTTTACCGACTCCACCTTTCTGATTGGTGACCGTTAAAATCTTGGCCAACTTATACTCTCCCAATTTTCAACAGGTGTCGCTCTTCATCAAGACCAGGCACTTGAAGTGGGTAACTCTCGATTAAATGGTATTGTGTTGGCAGATCTGCCAACTCCTGATCAGGATAGCGACCTTTCATTGCAAGGAACAGACCTTGATCGGCTAATAGCTCAGCGCTTAACGTTACCATATCTTCGATAGAAGCAAAGGCTCTGGAAGTCACTTGTTGAAAAGTCCGTCCTGCAAAGGCCTCAACTCGACCATGAACCACCTCTAAATTTGAGAGATTCAACTCAACCTTCACTTGATGCTGAAAACGGGTCTTTTTACCGTTACTGTCCAAAGTGACAATGGGCATATCAGGATAAAGAATGGCCATTGGAATTCCAGGTAACCCTGCACCACTACCCACATCGATCAGGTCGGTTCTTTCAACGTAAGGCGCAATCGCAACACTGTCCAAAATATGCTTAATCAACATCTGTTTTGGATCTCGGATGGCCGTTAGGTTATAGGCTTTGTTCCATTTCTGAAGCAGTGCTAAGTAAGCCAACAGCTGATCTATCTGCTGTTCAGAAATGGATAGATTTAAGTGACTTAAACCGGCTTCTAAATCAGATTTTGGATTGTAATCCATTAACTGGCTGCCTTTGCTTGAAGCTGTAGTTTCTTCAAATGAACCAATAATAATGAGATGGCCGCTGGTGTCATACCTTGAATCCTTGAAGCTTGTGCAATGGTCTCTGGACGAACGTGGTCAAGCTTAGATTTTAGTTCGTTAGACAGGCCACCAACGGCATCGTAATCAAAATCTTGAGGTAAAGCGGTATTCTCTTGACGACGCATCTGATCAATTTCTTGCTTCTGACGATCGATATAACCCGCGTACTTTATCGAGATTTCAATCTGCTCTTGCGCCGCCGCTTCAATCTCAACATCAGAAGGTTTAATCGATTTGATGTCAGCATATGAAAGCTCAGGGCGTTTCACTAGATCCACAAGATTGTACTCACGTGCCAAAGGTGAACTTAACTTAGGCTCCAGTACAGCCGCTTCTGCTGACTTGGGTTGAATCCATGTCGATGAGAGTCGCGCCATTTCACAATCAATCTGATCGCGTTTAGTCGAAAAAGCAGCCCAGCGATCATCACCTACCACGCCCATTTGTCGACCAATTTCGGTCAAACGAATATCGGCGTTATCTTCACGCAATACCAAACGGTACTCAGCACGAGAGGTAAACATACGGTAAGGTTCTGATGTGCCGTGCGTAATCAGGTCATCAACCAAAACGCCGATATAAGCTTCATCACGGCGCGGGTACCACTGATCTTGATCGAGCGCGCGAGCCGCCGCATTCATACCGGCCAATAGACCTTGCGCGCCCGCCTCTTCGTAGCCGGTTGTGCCGTTAATTTGACCTGCAAAGTAGAGACCGGCAATCACTTTTGTCTCCAGGGTGTGTTTCAAATCCTGAGGATTGAAATAATCGTATTCGATAGCATAGCCTGGACGTGTAATGTGAGCGTTTTCAAAACCACGCATCGAACGAATCACCTCAAGCTGTACATCAAAAGGCAAACTGGTTGAGACACCATTAGGGTATAGCTCGTGTGTTGTTAACCCCTCGGGTTCAACAAACACTTGATGAGAGTCTTTATCTGCAAAACGGTGAATTTTATCTTCAATTGAAGGGCAGTACCGCGGTCCTATCCCTTCAATAATTCCAGAATACATTGGCGATCGATCAAGGTTATTTCGAATAATCTCATGCGTACGCTCATTGGTATGAGTGATGTAACAGCTGATCTGTTCTGGTTGATCACTCGCCTGCCCTAAAAAGGACATAATCGGCGTCGGGGTATCACCTGGTTGTTCTTGCATGACAGAAAAGTCGACGCTGCGAGCATCAATTCGCGGTGGAGTACCTGTTTTCAAACGGTCAACACGAAGAGGGTATTCACGTAATCTATCAGCGAGACGCAGTGATGGCGGATCTCCTGCTCGACCACCCTGATAGTTTTGCATACCAATGTGAATTAAACCACCGAGGAAGGTGCCAGCGGTTAACACAACGCTGTTAGCATAAAAACGAATGCCCGACTGCGTGACAGCGCCACGCACTTCATCTTTCTCAACGATGAGATCATCGACCGCTTGCTGAAAGATATCTAGATTATGTTGGTTTTCTAGGATTGAACGGATTGCAGCTTTGTAAAGAATGCGATCGGCTTGTGCACGTGTAGCTCGAACAGCAGGCCCTTTACGTGCATTGAGTGTTCTAAATTGAATGCCACCTTTGTCGGTCGCACGAGCCATCGCACCATCCAATGCATCGATCTCTTTAACAAGATGACTTTTGCCAATACCACCGATAGCTGGGTTACAAGACATTTGACCCAATGTTTCAATATTGTGAGTTAAAAGCAGGGTTTTAGCCCCTTTACGTGCTGATGCTAACGCAGCTTCAGTGCCTGCGTGACCACCACCAATAATCAACACGTCGTAACGATCTGGATAATCCACTCTCTACCTCTTAGCTGTCTTTTTAAACCTAGACAGAAATATGGCGCGGATTATACCTGTGGATTGCCATCGAAGAAATGGTTAAAAAATAGTCAGTTCTGAGATTATGAAAAAAGAGATTAGATCATTAAAAAATAAAATAAATATATATAGTTTTTTATTATTTCTATTATTAATTAAGGGTGCTCAATACAGTTATTAACTAAATAAAATTTAATTAAAACAAAAGCTTATACGAATTATAACACACTTATAATGTGCGAATATCTTGAGTAATTGGTGTGTGGGAGTTGTGTATAAGTAGTCCAGTTATACACAGACTATTTTACACACAGTTAAATACCCAGCTTTCTTGATGGTAAGTGGACAGTTTTTCCACAGACGACTATTTTTACCGATATATGTGTATTAATATTTGGATAAATATTGAATATATCCACAAAAGAGAGTCCAGATTAGCGTTTCAAATGTTAGTAACTATTTTTTGGGTTGTGGAAAACTATTTTCCGATACAGAAAGAGCCAAAGATCTTTCCAAGCAGATCATCAGCCGATACTTTTCCGGTGATTTCACCTAATACTTGCTGTGTCTGCCTCAAATCTTCCGCCAGAAGTTCACCAGCGCCCTGAGTATCTAACTGCCAAAGCCCGGTGTTTAAAAGTTCTGATGCTTGATCTAGGGCCTCTATGTGCCGTCTACGAGCCATAAAAGCGCCTTCAGCATTGCCTTGATACCCCATAATTGACTTTAAATGCTCTCGAAGTAGATCAATGCCTTGCTCATCTTTGGCTGAGAGTCGGATCAGTGTGTTATTACCCTGCTGCTCAATCGCTGTACTCTCATTGGTAAGATCGATTTTATTGCGAACTAAGGTGACATGTCTGAGATCGCCATTGAGTTTATTGACCATTTCTGGCCATAGCGCTAGCGGATCAGTTGTTTCTGACTGGCTAGCATCCACCAGCATTAAAATACGATCGGCGGATTCAATCTCTTGCCATGCGCGGTCAATTCCGATCTGTTCGACACGGTCTGGTGCATCACGCAGACCGGCTGTATCGATAATGTGCAAAGGCATGCCATCAATGTGTATTTGCTCTCTTAAGACATCTCGTGTTGTCCCTTCAATATCAGTGACAATTGCAGAATCACGCCCTGATAGCGCATTCAATAGACTTGATTTACCGGCATTAGGGCGGCCAGCAATGACGACCGTCATGCCTTCTCTTATTAGGCTGCCTTGCTGTGCTTGTCCCCGTACTTGGTTAAGTTGTTCAATAATGCTGACCAGATCACCGCGTACTTTGCCGTCACTTAAAAAGTCGATCTCTTCGTCAGGAAAATCGATTGCGGCTTCAACATAGATGCGAAGGTTGGTTAATTGATCAACTAACTGATTAACTTCACGAGAAAAAGCGCCTTGTAGTGATTTTAGAGCGCACCGAGCTGCTTGTTCTGAAGAGCTCTCAATCAGATCAGCAATCGCTTCAGCCTGGGTCAGATCGAGTTTATCGTTTAAAAATGCACGTTCTGAGAATTCACCGGGCCTTGCCATGCGCGCACCCAGTTCAACCGCGCGTCGAATGATTAGATCGATAACCACGGGTCCACCATGGCATTGAAGTTCGGCGACATCCTCGCCCGTGAAGCTATTCGGGGCAGGAAAATGGAGGGCGATACCCTCGTCGATTTGATGATCTGCCTCATGAAAAGGGGTGTAGTGAGCGTATCGAGGCTTGGCTTTAAACCCGATGAATGCCTCCAGTATTTCAGCAGACTTAGGGCCTGATAGACGAACTATTCCGACGCCTCCTTGGCCTGTGGCGGTTGCCTGTGCAACGATCGTATCTTTACTGCTGCTGATCATCTGAAGTCTTTCTCCAATCAATAAAAAGGGCTCCGAAGAGCCCTAGTGTGTCGCGTGAGGATTTAAGCTGCAAGTTGCTTATTTAGAATCGCCCGCTTCAATCTGTTTGTTGATCACATATTGCTGCGCGATCGATAGAATGTTGTTCACCAACCAGTATAGAACCAGTCCCGCTGGGAACCAAAGGAAGAAGAAGGTGAAGATGATAGGAAGCATCTTCATGATCTTAGCTTGCATTGGATCTGGAGGGGTCGGGTTCAGTAGCTGCTGAATGAACATGGTGACACCCATCAAAATCGGCATGATGAAGTAAGGGTCCATCTGCGACAGATCTTGTATGTAACCAATAAACGGAGCGTGTCGAATCTCAACGGCTTCCATCAATACCCAGTAAAGCGCGATGAAAATTGGCATCTGAGCAACAATAGGAAGACAGCCACCAAGAGGGTTGATCTTCTCTTTCGAGTAGAGCTTCATCATCTCTTGTGACATCTTCTGGCGATCATCACCGTAGAGCTCTTTTAAACGAGCCATCTCTGGACCGAATTTACGCATCTTCGCCATCGATTTGAACGCTTTAGCATTCAAGTGGAATAAGGCAGCTTTCACCAAAATGGTGACACAGATAATGGCAAGACCGTAGTTACCAACGATCGAGTAGAGCCATTTAAGAACCATGTAGATTGGTGAAGCGATGAAGAAGAGAATACCAAAGTCGATCGTCAGATCTAGGTTTGGTGCAATCTTCTCAAGTTGATCTGTATCTTTAGGACCAGCATACAGAGTTGCTGAAATCTGACCTGTTTGACCGGGTGAGACAACGGTAGAGGGGGCTAAGAAACCAGCAATGTAGTTACCGTTTAGCTGACGTGCTTGGTAGGTGTACTCCTGACCTGGGTTGGGGATCCAAGCACTCATGAAGTAGTGTTGAATCATTGCAACCCAACCGTCTTGGCTCTTCTCGCTGTAACGACCGTCATCGTCAATATCATCGAAGCTGACTTTGTTGTAGTTGTTCTCTTGAGTCGAGAACACAGGGCCAAGGTAAGATTGCATACCCATATCAGTCGTTACCGATGGGTCTGCACTGCGATCGCGTTTAAGCTGACCAAACAGCGTTGCTTGCCAGTTTGAGTCACTGTTATTGGCAATCAGGTAGTCCATCGCAATCGCGTTGCTACCCCGTGTGAAAGTGAATCGCTTGGTGATAGCTACGCCGTTATCAACCAGGTTGAGATCAACGGCAAGGGTTTCAGCATCGCCCATATCGTAACTGGCGTCAGCAACTGAATAGAGTGGACGACCCTCTTTTGAAGCGTCTGGGCCATTAGGACCCACTAAACCTGATTGAGCAACGTAAGTGCGGTCAGCATTTTGCTCAAGCAGTACCAGTGGATCTTCGCCTTTCAATGTCGCTTTATGATCGAGTAGTTTGACTTCAATAATGTCACCACCACGTGGATCGATCAGAACGACGAACTTATCAGTGGTTACACTGACAAGGTTACCCGTTGCTGCGGCCAGTGTGGACGCTGCTGCACCTGCGGTTGGTAAATCAGCTGCAGTTGCTGGCGCTGCGCTAGGCATCTCGTTACCGGCTGCTTGCTGGTAGGCTGAAACTGATTCGGTTTTAGTTTGTTGAGCTGCGACGGGAGTGTTGTAATCAGCATTCCACTGGAGAACCAGCATGTATGAGATTAGACCGAGTGCGCCGAGTAGAATGACTCGCTGTATATCCATGGCGAATTAACCATTACCTTTATTTGAGGTTTGAGCTTTTAAAGCCTGCTTGTTTAAACGTTTCCAACTTTTCGCTATGAGCGCATGTAATTGCTCGTTTTCTAGCTCATCAATTCCACGTCGAGATAAGACAACAATGTCGACATTGGGAAGTTGATGCTGATTTAAACGAAAAGACTCGCGAATGATACGACGAACGCGGTTTCGATTCACGGCTCTGCGAATATTTTTTTTGGAAAACACGAATCCGATGCGGGGATGATCAGATTGGGAGTGGCGGGCAAGGATCAGTAGATGAGTATCACTGACCTTAAAATCGGCTTTGTCGAATACCCTTTTGAAATCACCGCCAGTTAAAAGTCTTAACTGGCGTGGGTATTCGAACTCAGCCATTTGGCATTCAGCAAGTCCGCTTAATTATGCAGACAAGCTAGCGCGGCCGCGTGAACGACGACGAGCAAGCACTTTACGACCGTTTTTAGTAGCCATACGAGCACGGAAACCGTGGTTGCGCTTACGCTTTAGTACGCTTGGTTGAAATGTTCTTTTCATTGCCTTGTCCTACTTACAAGTCATTTATACGTTACAGATGTTGTATGGGCATCTGCCTAAAAATCAAGACGCGAAATATTATAGAAATCGCTAAGCAGTTGCAAACCCTTTTGTTTATTACCCATAAAAAAACCAGCTCGAAAGCTGGTTTTTTATCACTTAAACGAGCAATTAGCGCATTTTACGCTGCATGTAGCCGTCTAGAGGACCTTCCGAAACAGACATCCACTGGTTCTGGTCTTTCTGGAACGCAACCATGCTTTCGTAGATGCGTTTGAAATCTGGGTGCTCAGCAGAAAGCTCTTTATAAGTCTCCTGTGCAGCTTCCCAAGCAGCATCCATTACATCTTTCGGGAAGATCTTCATCTTAGTGCCACCCGCTAGGATAGTCTTAAGTGCTTCTGGGTTCTTCGCATCGTAAAATGCCGTTGTTTTAACGTTGGCACGTTCAGCAGCCGCTGCAACGATGTTTTGGTACTCAACTGGAAGCGCATCGAACTTCTCTTTGTTGATGTAGACAGAAAGGTTTGGAGCCGCTTCCCACCAACCTGGAGTGTAGTAGAATTGAGCCACTTTGTTGAAGCCCATCTTCATGTCATCGAATGGGCCAACCCATTCAGCTGCATCGATCGTGCCTTTCTCTAGTGATGGGAAGATATCGCCACCCGGGATAGACTGAGGTACAACACCTAGCTTCTCGATGATCTTACCGCCCATACCACCGATACGCATCTTCAGACCCTGAAGATCGTCCAGTGATTTAACTTCTTTGTTGTACCAACCGCCCATCTGTACGCCGGTGTTACCTGATGGGAATGGAACGATGTTTGATTTAGCGAACAGCTCTTTGATCATTTCGCCGCCGCCACCAAAGTTGTACCAAGCTTGGAACTGGCGGTAGTTAAGACCGAAAGGAATGGTTGTATCTAGAGCGAATGCTGGGTTCTTACCAAAGTAGTAGTAAGACGCTGTGTGGCCCGCTTCGATGGTGCCATCTGACACTGCGTCAAAGATCTGCATAGTGCCTACGATTTCGCCCGCAGGGAAAACACGAATCTTGAATTTACCGTTGGTCATTTTTTCTACTTCTTCAGCAAAGTAGACACCGCCCATGTAGAAGCCGATACCAGGAGGTACAGCCGACTGTAGGCGCCAGTTAAGTTCTGGAAGTTCAGCAGCAGAAGCTGCAGTTGCTGCTGAAACGGCTGCTGCTAGTACAGCACCTTTGAACAGATCTCTACGTTTCATGATATTTCCTTGTGTTTGCCTTTTCGGCGTTTATTGTTAGTTAGGACACAGCTAATACTAGCTATAACCAGCCACCATGCAAGAGTATTAATTATTTGCACCAATCAACCTGCTACTTTGGTATAAGTAATCAGGTCATCTGGTAAGACCAGTTGTTCCAAAATAATGCTAAGTATCATCTATTTCCAGATAATTTTTTTAAACTTAGTAAATCCATTTTAGACTAAAGTCTATGTTTTGTCGTTGTTCTGGTATGACCAGTTAATACCTTATCTTGTACCACTCTTAAAAACCGGTCACACTGCGAGGCTATAACAAATAGATCAGAGAGCGTGTTTAAGGAATGAAAGCTTTACTGAAATTTTCAGCCGGCATTGATGCAATCAACGGCTGGGTAGGCAACTACATAAAATGGTTAATTCTCGCAGCGGTATTAGTCAGCGCAGGTAACGCAACAACACGATACCTCTTCAGTATTGCATCCAATGCAATGCTAGAGCTTCAGTGGTATTTATACGCGGCTGTGTTCACGGCAGCAGCAGGCTATGTACTGAAGCTAAATGAGCACGTGCGCATCGATGTGGTGAGTCAACGTATCTCTCCTAGGGCACGTAATTGGATTGATGTTATCGGCCTGTTGTTCTGCGTGATGCCAGTCAGCCTGTATATCTGTCTTCAATCTATTCCTAATTTATTAGAAACTTATGCGAATCAAGAGGTGAGTCAAAATGCGGGCGGCCTGTTGCGTTGGCCAGTGCGTGCCATGATTCCTATCGGTTTTGGCCTTTTATTCATTCAAGCATTCAGTGAACTGATTAAGCGTTGGGCTTTTTTGAAAGGCTACATCGAAGATCCGCTTAATAAAGGTGGCCACGTAAACATGGACGACGAGCAGGAGACGGCGTAAATGGAATTTCTAGCGGATAACATCGCGCCGATCATGTTCGGCACATTGATCATCTTTCTTCTTTCAGGCTTTCCGGTTGCTTTTAGCTTAGCAGCAAACGGCATTCTATTCGCCATCATTGGCCACGAGCTCGGTCTTTTAGACTGGGTGCTGCTGCAGGCAATTCCTGAACGCATCTACGGCATCATGCAGAACGACACGCTGTTAGCGATTCCGTTCTTCACTTTCATGGGGATTATCCTGCAGCGCTCAGGCATGGCAGAAGATCTTCTCGAATCAGCGGGGCAGCTGT
>Ga0102951_1000684_pt1 | contig 12259 bp, 8 predicted proteins | sample SalPonA_B_H2O_MG_FD_78507 | JGI IMG/M metagenome (GOLD analysis project Ga0102951, IMG submission 78507) | Water microbial communities from South San Francisco under conditions of wetland restoration - Salt Pond MetaG R2A_B_H2O_MG | ecosystem: Environmental > Aquatic > Non-marine Saline and...
AAAGACATTATCAAATATTACTTCACCAACACCACTTACACCTGTAGAACTAGAAACCAAACCTATTGGGCTAGCAGATAATGTTGAAACATCTTTGCCATCTACTTGACCGTCTTTAATTAATACTCCATCAATAGTTACACCATTAGCTGCAGTATTCTCTGATATAGTATCTACTTTTATTTCACTAGCCATTATGAACTCGTTACCTCTTCCCAAGCAGACCCTGAATAAACATTAATCTTACTTGTTGAACTATTAAATATAACCATACCAGCACTAGCTGTAAGTGCATCTCTTTGTGTAGTTGTTAAACTTTTTAATTTTAAAACATTATCTAGGCTAATTCCATTACCTGAAGTTTGTTCACCTATGCTATCTACATTAATTAATGACATTACTTAGTTCCTTCAGCTTTAAAATAATTTTCTGGGTCGTATTTACTATTAACAATATCCTCTAGTGACTTTTCAATTATATTGTAATCTATATTTTTTGCGGTTGTGTCTTTAAAATACGGCATACATTGAACAATCCAAGCACTTGCCCAACCTAAACCAAAACCTATTAAGGCTGATAAAAACAATTCCATTATACAACCACCAATGTTCCTGCTACATCTACAGTTCCTTCTATATCTAATGGACCTGCTGCAACTGTTCCTGTATTTGCACTAATTGTAAAACTTTCTCCTGATGCAAGTGTTGTTCTATGTATAAAGAAACCACCACCTGCTGACATAGTCGCATTATTGTCAATAATCATTCTTTCAGTGCCACCTGTATCAATTCTTACTTTATCTTCGTCAGCACTTTCTTCTACATGAACTCTTGTATCGCCATCAGCATCTTCTATGTTTGTAGGTCTTTATGCAACAAAATTTGAACCATCATAAACTAGACTATCGCCTGTAGCTAGTCCTGTAGTATCTACATCTGTTAAATCATTTGTAGCTTTGTCACCACCATTAGCTACCCAGCTTAAGTTACCAGAGCCATCAGTTTGAATAACATAAGTATTTGTTCCTGCATTTCCATTTAATTTAAGTTTTGCAGTTTTTAAATCTAAGAAACCTGAGCTATCAATTCGTACTGCTTCAGTTCCTGCAGTAAACATTCTAATTTCATCAGCGTCTGATGTAGGTTCTACCTGTATCTTGGTATCGTTATCTCCATCAGTAAAGCTTGTAGCACTAGCACTAGCTGATGTAATCTGAACAGGGTCTACAGTTCCATCAGCTAGTGTTAATTCTATATCTGTACCTGTTGCACCTAGATTTAAGAACTCAACTGGGTCAGATGTACTATCAGCTAATGTATATGGTAATTCACCAGTAAGTCCGCCACCAGAACTACCTGCAAAATTTGATTTAGTAACTTTTTTAAATCCAGATGCACTTGTGTCATATACCATAACCAAGTCATCATCAGCAGGTGAACTATCTGCTGTAAGTCCTGTAACAAAGCTTGTAGCTAATTCTGTAGCTGTACCTTCAAAAGTACTAGCGACTATTGTTTCTGAACCTACTGTCCATTTGTCAGTTGATTCATCCCATATAAATGTTTTGTTAGTAGATGTTCCTCTTTCAATTTCGATACCTGCATTTTCGCTAGGTGTACCTGTAACATTATTATTTAAAACTATTATGTTGTCGTCTACTGTTAATGTTTCAGTATTGACAGAAGTTGTTGTACCACTTACTGTTAAGTTGCCTGAAACTGTTAAGTCGTTAAAAGTAACATCAGAGCTTGTTGCAACTGCCTGACCTATAGATATTGTTCCACCAGAGTAAGTAACACCTGTACCACCTGATAAGTAGCTATCTATTTCTGTATCTACTCTTGCATTTGTGAAATAAAGATTAGTAGAGCCTTCTGAAAGGTTGTCTGTATCTTTTGTTGCTAATCTTGTATCAAAGTCTGTATTTTGTCTAGATGTTGTATAGTAAAGATTTGAGCTACCTTCTGTTAAATCATCAGTATCAGATAAAGCAACATTTACCCAAGCAGAGCCATTGTATCTAATGATTTCACCATTAGCTAAGGAAGTTAAAGTAACGTCACTTAATTGTGATATAGCAGAACTTGCATCACCAGGAACAAAGTTAGTACCATCCCATTTAAGAGCTTGACCACTTGTAGGTGCTGATGTAGTAATGTCGACATCACTTAAGTCGTCTATTGATACTGTACCTAAATTAATATCTACTTCATTATTAGAAGTATCATCAGTAATTGTTATTTTTGCAGAACCTGCATTTAGTTTCTTGAACTGTAAGTCTTCTCCAACTTTTGCATAAAATATTCCAACACCAGCTGTTCCAATATTAGAAGCTGTGTTAGTTTCACCAGAACCAGATAAACCAGATACAGATGATAATGCAAAGCTACCTGCTGAATTATCCCAACTTACAACTTTTTGGTCTTCATTGCTTCCAGGTGATGAGAATCCTACATTTGATAAATCTTCTAAGTTAGCTAAAGCAATTCTTGCATCTGCTCTTGCGTTTGTAAAATATAAGTTTGTACCTTCTGATAAGTCTGTTGTTGACTTAGTAGCTAGTTGAGTATTGAAATCGGTATTAGCTCTAGTGGTAGTGTAATAAAGGTTTGTAGAGCCTTCTGATAAACCATCAGTGTCTTTAGTTGCTAATCTCGTATCAAAAGCAGAGTTTACCCTAGTATCTGTATAGTAAAGGTTTGTTGAACCTTCTGATAAATCATCGGTATCATTATTGGATAAATTATCTTCTACTTCACCTGTAATTGTAAGAGTGTTATTTACATCGTCATAAGTTAAAGTTATATTACTACCTGCTGTTAATAAAGCATTTACTCTGTCATCTACTCTTTCGTCAGTAAAGTATAAATTAGTAGAACCTTCACTTAAATTGTCAGTGTTCTTACCAGAAAATGCAGAATCAAATCTAGCAGTTGTATAGTAAAGGTTTGTACCTTCACTTAAGTCACTTGTTGACTTACCACCAAATGCAGTATCAAATCTAGTTGTCGTATAGTATAAATTGGTAGAACCTTCACTTAGGCTGTCTGTATCGTGGTTAGCAATACTAGAAACAGTTCCAGTTACATTACCTGTTAGGTCTCCTGTGACATTTCCAGTCAAGTCTCCTTCAAAAGTACCTGCTACAAATGTCTCAGAACCAACAGTCCATTTATCATCTGTTTCGTTCCAAATTAAAGTCTTATTAGCGTCATCTCCACGCTCTATTTCTATTCCTGCATCTTGAGAAGCAGAACCTGTTGCATTTGAATTAAATAAAATTATGTTGTCAGCTAATTCAATTGTTTCAGTATTTACTGTTGTTGTTGTTCCAGAAACTGTAAGGTCACCAGATACAGTCAAGTCATTGAATGTTACATCTGATGTAGTAGCTACAGCCTGACCAATACTAAATTGTCCAGATGAATAAGTTACACCTGTACCTGCACTAAAGTGTGCTCTTACTTCAGAAGCACTTGGTCCTGTGTATGTTATTACACCATTAGATGAATTGTATGATAATGAGCCATCACCACCATTATCAGTAACAGAAATTGCACTTCTAGCCCTTGTATCTGTAAAGTAAAGGTTAGAACTACCTTCTGATAAATCATCTGTATCACTGTTTGTTAAAGATACACCTTGAACTGATATTACTGAATCTCCACCCATTCCTGAGTGAGCTGAACAATAATAATAAAGAGTATCAGCAGTTGCTGCATTAACAACAATTTGTGTATAAGCACCTGAAGTACCTGGTGTTCCATTTGTTGTAACACCTGTTGTGTAATTAGAACCACTTCCATGAGTTCCATCTTTAGTTGTAGATAGTACTAATGGGTGTCCACCATTAGAACTGTCGCTTTGGTCAAATATGTATGTAATACCAGGTATCAATTGAATACTTGCAGAAGTTTCTCCATCTAAGTGATATTTATTACCACTTACATTTGCAACGGTTACAGCAAATTCAACTATTGCAGTATTGTCTTCAAAATTTATTGTCTTGTTAGTTAAAGTATCTGTAGAACTTTCTGTAACTACAGTTCCCTCTATTGATATTGTTCCAGAGGAGAAATCAATTCCTGTACCACCTGTTATATAATTTTCTACCCTTGCGTCTGTGTAGTATAAGTTTGTTGAACCTTCACTTACGTCATCAGTATCTTTTGTTGCTAATTGAGTATCAAATCTTGCATCAGTGTAATAAAGATTGCTTGAACCCTCAGTTAAATCATCAGTATCTTTTGTAGCTAGTCTTGTATCAAATCTTGTATCGGTGTAATAGAGGTTTGTACTTTCAGTAATGTCTGCTGTATCAAGAGATAATGTACCACCCAAGCTAACTGAATTACCAGCAATAGTCATAGAACTATTTGTTAATGATGAATTAGGTATCGATGCAAGTGCTATGACACCTGTTGTATTATCGTAAGTTACACCTGTATTTGTAGTTGCTGATATACCAGTTAAGGTAATAAAGTTTGTGTTTGTATTATCATAATTAGCTAAGTCATCATCTACTGTATAGCTAATAGAGTTGGAAGCATCATCATAAGATACAGTAATTCTTGTTTGAGTTCCAGCAGTAAATGCATCATTAATTGCATCTTGTGCATATTCATCAATATCAGATTTAACTTCTGAAATGTCAAAGCTAAAATCAAAATTACCAGATGTATTAGCAATTGTTACGCCTGTACCACCAGTAAATGTAACTGTTCCACCAAGAGCAGTACTTGTTGATGTTGTGCCATCTGTAAAAGATATTGAGCTGTTTGCTAATTGTGCATTAGGTATTGATGAGGTTCCAAATTCTCCAGTTGAACTGTTGTAAGATAGACCAGAGCCTGAAGCAACTGAAAGTGAATTTCTAGCTCTTGTGTCTGTGTAATAAAGATTTGTCGTACCTTCAGATAAGTCATCTGTGTCAGCAGCGGCTAATTTAGTATCAAAATCTGTATTTGCTCTTGTAGAGGTATAGTAAAGATTAGTTGAGCCTTCAGCTATGTCGTCAGTATTATGATTACTTACATCAGATACAGTACCTGTTACATTTCCTGTTAAATTACCAATAAATGTTGAAGCAACGAAGTCGTATGAACCTACTGTCCATCTATCATTACTTTCATCCCAAAGAAGAGTAACATTTGTATCGTCACCTCTCTCAATTTCAATACCACCATCTTCTGTAGCAGAACCAGTAGCATTGGAATTAAGAGTTATTGTATTGTCAGCTAAGTTGATTGTTTCTGTATTAACAGTAGTAGTAGTTCCTGATACAGTTAAGTCACCAGAAACAATTAAGTCATTAAAGGTTACATCACTTGATGTAGATACTGCCTGTCCTATGCTTATTTCACCAGATGATACTGTAACTCCAGTTCCACCACTAAGGTAGCTATCAATTTCTGTGTCAACTCTTGCATTTGTAAAATATAAATTTGTAGAACCTTCGGATAAGTTGTCTGTGTCCTTTGTAGCTAGACGAGTATCGAAGTCTGTATTCGCTCTAGTAGTTGTGTAATAAAGATTTGTACTACCTTCTGTTAGGTCGTCAGTGTCTTTTGTAGAGAGTTGTGTATCAAATCTAGCGTTTGTATAATAAAGGTTAGTTGAACCCTCACCAATATCATCTGTATCTAATGTTAAGCTACCACCTAAAGAAAGTGAATTTGTATTAATTGTTACGCTATCATTAGAAAGCATTGCATTTGTAATACCACTTGCTTTTACCTGTAATGTGTCTGAACTTATTTCAATAGAACTATCATCTACATTTACAGACAATGTAGGTGTTTGTTGTTCTCCTGATGAAATATCAATTCCTAAACCAGAACCAGCAGTAATGCTTTCAACATAGTCACCTTCTGTGTCTGTTCCTAGATTTAAAGGTTCATTTACCCAAGCACTACCATCATATCTAATTATGTCACCAGTTGACAATGTTCCAAATGTTACATCAGTAAGTTCTGATAGTTCATTAGCTGTTTCTACTTGTGCTGTAACATAATCAATAACAGAAGCTGTTGTAGGTAAAGATGTATCATTATCGTTGGAAGTAAATGTTTCTGTAGATGTAACTATTGTTGATACATTGACACTGTCTAAAGCAAGAATTGATAAGTTAACACCATTAAATGTAGGATTATCACTAGAACCTAAACCAAGAGAAGCTCTTGCTGTTGCACCACTTTCTACAGTCCATGCAGAACCGTTAGAAACAATAAAAGCACCATCTGTATGAGATAGTCCTGCTATTGTTGCTAAGTCTGTATCATAGGCTTGAATGTCTGTGCCAATGGAAAGACCTAATGCAGTTCTTGCACCTGAAGCTGTAATAGCACCAGTACCACCATCATCTATTCCTATAAACTCAGTAGATTGTAATTCAGCAAATCCAATGGCATTACCATTACCGTCATAATTAACTCTTACTGGTGTTTTTTCTGCCATTATTCAGCTACTTCCATATCGATAATATCATTTGTACCTGAGCTATCTACATAAGTCAGCTGTAGTGTTGAGTTGTCTGATTTAGCAGGCATAAGAACATCTAAAGTAGTTCCTGATGATTGTAGCAAAGGAATACTTCTTGTACTAACACCTACATACCCTCCACCTCCAGAAACGGCATCTGATGTGGCTACATTAAAAAACTTATTTCTTAAAGGCACTCCAGAGTTTTCTCCTAATTTGGTGACTACAGGCACTTTACCAACCATAGATAAAGTCTTAGGTACTTTACTGTTTACTTTAACAGTTTTTGTTGAAGTGTCGGTTATTATATCTATCTGGTCACGGTCAGACTTATACCTATTATCTAAAGTACTTTCTTCATCAGAATCAATTGTTAAAGTATCACTTTCAGCATTAGCTAGTATTGTATTTTGATTAGTAGATGCTATTTGAGTAAAAGCATTTTGGTTAGCATCTCCACTAGTATTTGCAGCAATAGTAATTTGGTCTGTTGTTGAATTAGATGTTATAGAAACATTTGAACCTGCAATAAGTTCTACTGTATCTGTTGCACTGTCTGCAACAATATTGTTACCACCAGCAGTAATAGTTTTAAAAGCATTAGATGCACCTCCACCAGTTGAAGATATTGTTATACTGTCGGTACTACCATTTGTATCAAGTGTTATGCCTGTACCTGCAACAAATGTAAGAGTATCTCCTGTTTGGTCAGCTTGTATAGTATCATCACCAGATACAATAATATTTCCAAAAGCTTGTTGTTGTGTAGGTAAATCTGTCCAAGATATGTTTCCATAACCATCTGTTTTTAATACCTGATTAGCTGCACCAGTATTTCCATTTATTTTTAACTTTGCAGATTTTAAATCTAAATAACCATCAGTAGTAAATTCTGCACGAATTGTAGAGTCTGTAGCAAATATTAATTTTTGACTTGCAACTGTACCTACAACGAATGGACCATCTGATATAACTGTTTGACCATCAAGGTATAAGTTATAACCAATTTCATCACCATTGCTATCAACAGTTGTGTCATCAACGTGAACTATTGCATTAGATACTTGAAAACCATGTGGATTACCATTGGAATCTAAACTAAAAATATGGTCATCGTAATCAGAAGAACCAGCTATTCGCTGGGAAGCATCAAAAGTTGTATCAATTGCCATCAGGCACGCTACTTTGTTCTACAGGTAATTCACTACCTAATGTGCCTCCGAACTGCTTATATAAAAAACGCAATCTTTCTATTTCATCTTTTACTTTAATTATTGTTTCATACCATTGTTCATAGTCTGTATGACTTTCATCTAAAGAATCTACCATAAGTTCAAAATGTAATTGTTCTGCTTCGGCCATTCTTGCAATAAGATAATTTCTTTTGCTTTCATGTGTCATAAATTGATAATTTATATCGTATTTATTAGCCATTATCCACCAAATTGTTCTTCATATTTAGCTTCTAAAGAGTCAACTTTTGCTTGCAAATTATCAATAATTGATTGCTCACTATCATTAATTTCAGCAATATATAAATTTTCTCTAGCAGCTTTAATATTTGTTAATAATATATTTTGCTTTTCTTCTTGAGTTAAATCAGGCATTATCCCTCCAATGCTTCGATTCTAGCAGTTAATTCTGAAATCTGTGTGCTTAGTTCTTGTACTGCTTTTACTAATGGTGCTAATAACTCTGTTCCTTTAAGTCCATATTCATCGGAAGTTTCGTTGTAATCTACTAAAGCAATATCCAAATCTGTTTCAGGTGGGGTGTTCAAAACTTCCTGTGCAATAAATCCCCAAGACTTTTGACCTACAGGTACACCTGTTGTATCTATTTCTCCCACTACACAAGCAATTTCATTTTCTACACAATCAGGACATTCAGTTTCTAAAGTTTCTCCATCTGATTTTGTTTGGAATACATAATTAGAAGTTAAGCAACCACTTCTTGTTCTTCTGTTCCATTCATACTGAACAGGTCTCAATGTGTTTAAATAATCTATACCATAAGGAATATCTTCTATAGTGTTTTTTAATCTCTCATCAGAAGTGTAATTAGGTGCATTAATAAGATATATACTTTTATATCTACCATTACCAAAGTTGTTTCCTATATCTTCGTCTGCGTTGCTATCAGGATATATGTCTCTTGTGTAGAGAGTAGTTCCTGCATAGTTTGTTGTGTAAAGATTTATAGTTTGACCTGATTGACCTATGTAATCAACAAATCTACCACCTGAGCTAGCAGATAAAGTAACACTTCCTCTTAATCCACCAGGATAAAGAGCTTGTACTGCTGTAGAAGAACTTACATGAGAACCATGACTAACTGCTGCATAATCACTATCGTGGTCGTGATTACCTGCAGCAACTCTAGTTCCTGTAGTTCCAAAGTTTAATGTAATGTTTCTACCACTAATAGTTAATGCATCTGTAGAACCACTAACAGTATCTACATATTCTCCATCGTGGTTGTGACTACTAGCAGCAAAAGTTGTATGGTCGCTTTCATCATGATGAATGTTTAATATACCACTTGAACCAGAAAGACCTAAAACACCAGAAACACTTAAGCTAGCAACACCACTTGTAGCAGAACCAACTGCAAGTCTACCTGAGCTAGTTACACCAAGTAATTTACTTAAAGTAGTACTTGTTTTTGAGGCAGCGTTAATACCATTAAATGTCAATATAGGGTCATTATTTGAAGTTCCATTGGATAAATTTAAAGTATCTCCTTCTAAGCTAATTATTCCACCAGTTGATGTGATAATCCTTGTATCTCCATTTAAAATACCATTTTCTATAAAAAAGTCGCTTGGGCTAGTAGATTCAACTGCTAATCTCATTGCAGTTCCAAGAGATGTTTCGTATCTTATTTCACCTTCTCTTTGACTATTGTCTGTTATTTCGATTCTTGGTGTACTAGCAGAAGTTCTAAATGTTCCACCATTAAAATCTAAAGTTCCAGCAAGCTCAACACCTATCAAATCACCTCTTACTGTTACATTATTAAATTCTGCACTTCCATCTGCTGAAATAATCCAACCAGCAGTATTTTGACTGTAATTACCTGATATTGAACCATTGTTATTTAGTGTTATATAGTTAGTTCCATCTGAAGCTCTTAAGTAAGTATTTGCTAGCTCCCAACCACCTACAGTTCCTGAAGTTGCTGTTAATACACCAGTCTTAGTTACAGAAAAAACAGGTGTATAACTTATCTCACTTAATTCTTGCGAGCCTGTTTGACCAAACCAAAAATTACCATCTGTATCTATATGTATTGCCATAACTTATCCTATATGAACCGAACCTGCGTTTATTGTCATTGTACCAGTAATTGTTGCACCACTAGCGAATAATACACCTGAATTTGAAACAGTAAATGGTGCATCTCCATAATTAGCATGACCAAGCCACATGTTACCATTACTATCTACTTTAAATACTGCATTACCAGAACCAATACTAATTGTACCTGCTGATAAATCACCTCTAAATGTTCCATCATTAAATTCTACTGAACCATCTGCATTTAGTTTAAAACCTGCACTTCCTTGTGTATAGTTAGCCTTAATGAAAGCATTAGCACCATCAATCTCCATAGAGTTAGAATTACCATCATCTGCTGATAGCTTATCGCTTGCAATTGTCCAGCCACCAATATTGCCAGATGTTGCTGTTATATTACCTCTAAATACTGCATCATTAAATTCTGCATAACCATTTGGATAACCAGTATCTTGCTTTCTAATTGTCCAACCTGATGTTCCTAATGAATAGTTATCTGATTCAATAAGGTTTCCTATTTTTGCATTACTAATAGCAGCATTAGCTATCTTTGCAGTATCGACTGATAAGTTTCTTATTTTTGCAGTAGTAATAGCAGCATCATCTATATTTTCAGTTAAAACTAAATTAGCACTTTTCTGTTGTTCAGGTGAAGCAGCAGACTCATTACCAGCTAAATCTACAGCAGTAAATCTAAAAAACATAGTATCTGCACTATCTAAACTATCTCCTTTAAGAGTAGTGACAGCAGGTATCCCTAATCTAAGCATTGATGCATCTGCTGGTACTTTACCTATTAAACTACTTTCTCCAACAGTAAAACCTGAAGTTGTAGAACCATATACATTTAAATGTGACAAGTCTGATGGAAGAGTGAAATCGACCACTGAAGCAAGTGGATTACCTTGTGCATCAGTAGCAGCACCTAATCTATGTATAACTTGAATAGCACCTTGTAAGGAAGCAAGTGTTGTTGCTTCATCAGGTGTAGGGGGTGTTCCTGTATCAACTGCTGTAGTTATTGTTTCATATACGAAACCACTAGAAGCACCAGTAGTTATAGCTTGAACACCTACTTTATAAGAAGTAGCTTGCAATAAATCTTGTATAGTAAATGTAGTATTTCCCCAGTTAATAAAGTAATGTTCTGTACCACCTAGTGCTGGGTTTAGTGGTTGAACTGTAATTTCGTATTGCAAACCATTATTTATAATTGTTCCATCATCATTTCTAGGAACTAACCACTCTACAAATATAATAGACCTTTGTGTTCCTAAAGCATCTGTTTCAAATCCTGTAGTAGTTCTTATACCTTCATTATCAGTATCATCAGGGTCTAAAACTTTACCTGGCTTATATTGTTTTTCCCCAGTAAATGCACCAGATATTTGTGAAGAAAATCTTAAATCATCTCCTATTTGCTTACCTATCTCACCTACTTCTAAAGTTGTATTACCAGTCTCAAACTCTACATAGTCACATAAGTCATAATATCTAACACTGTATGGATTTGTAGAAACAACTTTCCTTAAATAAACACCGAATGTATCTTCAATAGGATAAGTTATTCCTACTATTCTTATTTTTTCAGGATTGATAAATTGACCTTGCCATATAGTTTCATAAGGTTCACTTCTACCATCTGCAATGGCTTTTGTATTGTCATCTACAAAACCAATTTCAGGGTCATAAACATAAATATTATCGCCTACTTCAAAATCACCTTTGACATCGTAATATTCTAAAGATAAAGAAAGAGATTTTTTAATTCTTGTAAATTCATCTAAAAATGCTTCAGCTCTTTTAGGTGCCATGTTACTTGTAACTTCACTTTCAGTAACATAAGCAACTCTTTCTAAAGGATTTCCAAATAAATCATAATAAGGTACATTGGTTAAAAATCTTTCATAACTATCCATATGCTCACCATCAGAACCAACATTTTCTAAATATTCAACACCAGCAACCCAATCTTCAGCTTCAAACTGTGTTGTCAATGCATCAGGATTTAAACCTATAATTGCAGGGTCTTCTCCACCACTATCTCTGACAATTATTGCTGTTGGTTCATTAGTACCATGTCCAACAAATATAGATTCTGGTAAACCTGAATCTAAAGTACCATTTGTATTAATTCTGTACTCTGCTTCTAATTGAGACATTACTTTTTTAATAGCAGAATAGGCACTCTCTACATTGTGGTTACCAGTGTAATTATTAACAGTAGTTTGAATTGTTGGTGTTGTATCAGGTGTAAAGCTAGCATCATATAGAGCTTCACCTTTCGTAATCCTTAGCCCATCAATATAACCTTTAAAGTAATCTGCTTGTTGACTTCTACCTATTGATAATTTTAAAGATGCTTTTTCATCAGTACCACCTGTTTTAGCATCGCGAGTGTTTCTTTTAATTACTTTGTCAGAAAACCACTCATCAACTTTTACACCATTTTCCCAAGTTGTAAATTTATTACCTTTTCT
>Ga0102951_1000700_pt1 | contig 12153 bp, 11 predicted proteins | sample SalPonA_B_H2O_MG_FD_78507 | JGI IMG/M metagenome (GOLD analysis project Ga0102951, IMG submission 78507) | Water microbial communities from South San Francisco under conditions of wetland restoration - Salt Pond MetaG R2A_B_H2O_MG | ecosystem: Environmental > Aquatic > Non-marine Saline and...
ATTTCTTCTTCGTCTTCTTCAGACTCTTCAGAAACTTCTTCTTTGTCTTCGTCAGACTCTTCTTCTTCAGACTCGTAAACTTCTACTTCGTTTTCAGATTCGCCTTCATCAAATTCGGCAGAAACTTTTTTCTTGGTGAGTTTAGTAGTCTTCAATGTGTCCTGATTGTCCTCGGCTTCCGACTCATTTACCTTGAGAAGTTCAGCCAATTGCTCATCAGTAAGTTTTAGTGTCTTACCCATTGTAGTCTCCCATTTTTAATATAATTAACAATTATGTTAAATTTATTTATAATAACTAAATTTTACCCATAAAATTGCGGAATTGTTCAAGCATAATGGCTTCAATATCATTCATTTTAGCTCTCTTGATAGCCTTATGCATTTTATCGACTTCGGATTCATGGATAATTCCATTATCCCAAATCCATTCCTTGCCTTCCATAATACCGTTCACAAACGCATCTGGAGCACTTGGGTCAGCAACAATATCACCAGCCGTTGCTAGATAAAAATCCTCTTGAACATAAGCAATACCATTTTGTTCTTTAATAGAACCCATACCTCTTGAAGATACACCCAACTGAGCACCTTCGTTGATAAAGTTCTTAACGATACGACCATGTGGTGTATCCATGATTTTGGCTTTACCAACATAGTTGTCGCCATCTTCTCTAAGTGAGGTAATCATGTGTGAAACTCTATCCAAATTGATAGTTGGACCTTCTGGATGACCTAGTTCGCCAAAAGCTCGCTTAGCGTCTACAGATTCCTTAATGTACCTATTAACTTCGCGCTCCATCACTTCTTTAGGATAAACGCGACCATTTCTATTTTTTATATTAGACTGTAGAAAAATACCTTCGATATAAAGAGATTTATCTTCACCCTTTCCTTCAGTAATATATTGTACATTTTCTACCAATTCTGTTACAAGCTTCATAGTTATGTCCTTGAATTATTTTGTTAATCTTTTATTCAAGATTTGAGATTTTCTTTTACCAGTTGAGGTTTTGCCAACTTTTTCAAATCTCTTAGCTTTAACAGCAGTTCTTCTACCTTGAGCAGATTTTCTATATTTCTTTTGCTGTTGCTTAATCTTAACTTTATTTGTTCTGTAGTATTTAGCCGCTTCTCTACGCTTTGCGGGGTCTATGCGCTTTTTTACAGGAGCAAGACCCTCTTCAACATCTTCTTCTTCACCATCATATTCCAACTCTTCTTCAACTCTCAAAAGATTCTTTCCAACTTCTGGACGCATAGAATCAATTTTTTCAAGAGCTTTGGCTTGTAGAGTATCATTAATTTTCTGTTGAGCATCGCTTAGCTTTTTAGAAACCAAATCTTTGATAAATCCTTCTAGATTACTCATGATTTTCTCCTATTAGATGTTTTTCTTTTTCTACGAGGTTTTTTCTCTTCTTCTGGAGCCTCTTCTGTAACTTCTACAGTTTCATCTACTGGCTCTGAAGCTTCTACAACCTCTTCAGAAGCCTCTACAGGAGCTTCTACAACTTCCTCTACAACCTCTTCAGAAGTCTCTACAACCTCTTCAGAAGTCTCTACAGGAGCTTCTACAACTTCCTCTTCGACTTCATCAATAACTTCCTCTACAGGCTCTGAAGCCTCTACAGGGGCTTCTACAACTTCTGTAACTTCTTCTGGTACTTTCTTTTCATAGATAGCCGCTCCGCTACCTCCCATAATTATAGCCATTACCATGTACTCCCATCTTCTTGTGGCTCATCAGGTTTTTCTTTTTCCATCTGAGTTTCGATAGCTTGAACTTCATCATCGTTCATCATAAGTATTTCTTTTTGAACGTATTCTTTAGAGAAATATTTACCAACATAATCATCAATATCTCTCAAAAGAGAAAGTCTTGCCGATAAAATTTCATTCTTTTTGGATTCTACAAAATATGAATTCTTAATGAAATCATAGTATATATCCGTTTGAATTGCTTCCCATTCGTCATGAGTTATAATCTTTTTAAGTAGCAACTGAGTTTTCAATATATTATCGAAATTCTCACTAAATTTCTTTCTTAATCTATTAACAAACTTACCAAATTTAAGTTCATCACGACTAATTTCTGTTGCTCTTCCTAAGTTAAACCCATTTTCTTGTTCCAATCTAGAAACAGGAACATTCAATGATTTGTAAAGCTTTTTCTGGAAGTAAAGAATATCATCCATTTCTCCAAGATTTTGACCACCCTGAAGAGTATCAATTTCTGTACCTTTACCACCCTCTCTACGCGGCAACCAATAATCTTCGGTCATCGTCATATGAGTTGTTTCGTTTTTCATCTCGCCAGTTTCAGCATTGAAAATCATTTTGTTTTTATATTTATTCATCACTTCTTTAAGGTAAGCTTCAGCTTTATTCTTAGGAAGTGAACCAACATCAATATAGAAAATTCTGCGTTCTGGAGCACGAGATAGTCTGTAAATAACTGAAGCATCTTCAGCCATTTTAAGCATATTTGCGGTCTTCATTGCTTTGTGTAGGTGACTTAGTACCACACCTGATTTATCTTCAACCAATCCAGATGTTACATATGAAATTGAATCGGGAGATAGAGTTACACCTTCAACACCGTTATCGAAACCTTGCTCACTATAAACATAAGCTTCTTCTGTTCCAACAACTACATCAATACCCTTCTGATTTTTCTCTTTTAAAATCTTTTTTACTTTTTTGATTTTAAGTGGGTCGATATACTGTATCTTAGCAATGCCCTTTTGGGGTTTTTTAGAATCTGCTACCATGTGAAAGTATATTCTTCCATCCACATAGTATTTTTTGAATATTTCGTATCCGTTTGTTTTTAAATCCAACAAGCGTACTATTGTTTTCCACTCATCGCGAATACGTTCTTTGATATTATCTGATAGGTCTACAGCATCAAGGTCGATTGTTACTGGAATATCTTCTTCATCAGTAACAATCGCCTCATTAACTATGTCATCAATCGCAATATCTACTTCTGGTTGTTTTGCTAGTTCTCTATATCTGCGAATATAGTCAACTTCACTTTTAAAGTTTCCTTCAAAATCAAGAAATTGACCATATATCCCATTATCTTGAACTACAATACTTCCATCATCATTCTGGGGAATAACAACAGTTTTTTCTTGTTCCTGTTGTTTTTTATTCCCCCTTGAAATGGTAAATCCAAAAATGTCAAGCGCCATAATATAGTCCTAATTCACCTTAAGAAAGTGCGCTACCAGCTAGTGCGGCAGATGATTCGTAGTAGTCGTAAGTAAGTTCAACAGTGAACTCTTCTACAGCATCGTTAGAATCCCAAGCTAGTTCAACAGCACCCAAGTTAATTGGGAACATACCTTTGAACTTGTAGCGTCTGTTTTCTTCACCAGCTTTAGTGTAGTGAATTACTTCAGCGTCTACTTTGTAGCCAGCAACACCATCGGTAGTATCTAGGTTAGCCGCATAATTATTAATCTTATGCATCCATTCTTCAAACTTGGCATGATGGTCCATAGTTTCCTGTTGAAGAACTGTAATATTCCAGTTTTCAAAAGTTCTATCGCCAGCAAGTCTTACCTGTCTGCCGAAATATGGAACGTCTACCTGTCCGATTATTGAAGACGGCAAAGAAGCCGCCTTACAATAAAAGGAAAAGTCTTGTCCGAAGCCTTGGTCTGTTAGTCTAACTTCAAATAGGTTAGGTCTAGCACCACCACTCTTCATTACGTTTGAAGCAAAATTCTGAATTGAAAATGCCATTATTATTCTCCTTTATCTATCTAATTCTTAGAACTATTTATTAAAACTTACCAACAACTTCTGAGAAGTCAACACCAGTTCTAACAGCAACAAAGTTCAATTGAATGAAGTTGATAGACTTAGCAGGTTTAATGTAAATGTCACCCACAAACTCATTTCTGTCAATTACTTCGCCAGTGTTGTTTGATTCGTCACAAACTACTCTGTAATCGTAAATACCTCTACGACCCTGAACATCACGTAGGAATGGTTCAACCATATTTACAAACTGTGCTCTAGTGAAGGCATCGTTGAATTCAAAGAGTGAGTATTTAGCACTGATAGCAATAGCTTTTTCAAGTACAATAAACAGTCTGCGAACATTAACACGGTCAAACGCTGAAGGTTTAGCAAGCATTGTTTTATCCCCGTAAAGGATAGTACCGTCACCTGGGAAGTTAAGAACAGGGTTAACACTGTTTTTGTAAAGGTCATCACGGTCTGCTTTCTTAGGATTCCAAGCAAGACGAACAACATTTTTGATGTTGCCACGGTTGAAACCAGCAGGAGACCACCATGGGTCACGAGTGTTATCAGTTGCCGCACATAGACCAGCAATATCACCGTTTACAGGAACCCAACGGTAAACATCGTTGTACTTGTCATACTGGTATTTCCAGTTACAGTCAGCGAATGCGTAAGAGTTCTGTGAATGACTCATAGCCATCTGATTGTCACCCAAGCGTAGAGTGTCAAGAACTGAAGTAGTTTCGCTACCAGCATTATTAACAACATCTGCGTATAGTGGAGAAACAAACGCTACAGCATCTTTACGGTCAGAAGCAATACGAGCAACACGAGCCATAACAGTTGTGTAATCAAGACCAGTAGACATTACAAATGGACCATCACCACCAGCAAGTAGTAGAGATACATCAATTTCGTCTGGGTCAGCAAACATATCAAACGCATTGATGAAGTCAGCCGCTGTTAGAGCACCGTTACCATCGTTACCACCAGAAAGGTCTAGAGTAAGAGGTGTAGTTAGTAGTGTGTAAGTGATAGTATCATCACCTAGGAATGAAGTACCCCAGTTAGTTGATGGAGCACCATCAGCATCAATAGGATGGTCCATCCAACGAACAAACTGTGACTGTCTGTTAAGAACCTGTGCATAGTAAGCAGAAGCTCCAGCTTCGGTTTTAGCATCTGGTGATTTTGATAGGAATGGGAATCGTTCTAGAACAGTTCCTTTAACACCAGAGAAAAGACCAAGACGGTCAACTACAACAACGTGAATTTCGTCATTGATGTTTGAGTTTCCAGTATCTGGGTCAGAAGTTGTATCCTTATTCATAAGGAATTCGTTGTGACCCGGAGATGTATCAAACTCTGATTTGTAATCCCAAGAATCAAACGAAGCACTATCTGCGATAGATACTGTCAGTGAGTTACCCAAAAGACCAGGATACATAGCGGCAAATTCACCGACTTCACCCTGTCCATTTGCGTAGTTTAGTTCATAGTGGTCATCATTCTTAATGAGCAAACCAGTTCCTGAAGCAGTTGCGTTAGTAGCCGCTGAAGAAACTGCGCGTGATACTTTAAGATTCTTACCATACGCTAGAAAGTTTGCCGCAGTATACCAAGAAACTGCGTTTTCGTTATTAGGTGTCCAAAACCTTTTAACAAGGTCATCTTCCGAACCGACTGTAACAACTTCTTCTACTGGTCCCCACTGAGCTAGGATAGCTGTAGCACCGATAGAAGTAGCGACTGCTGGAATACCAGTAGTCAAGTCGATTTCAGAAACATTAACACCCGGACTTAATTGAAATGGCATTGTTATTCTCCTTTTATCTTATAATAATCTATTCAAAAATATTGTAATAGTTAAATTTATTTATAAAATCTAATTTTTAGTCGTATGCTACCATTGGTCTACATGGTGCCACAATTGTCCGTCCCTATCTACAAAAACATCTTCACCAAGACCATCATCAATTTCGCCAAAGGGTACTAGATTTTCTTCTATATTTTTCATTCGCTCTTCATAAAGCACATGTCTGATATCTTGGTCAGCCATTTCTTTAAAATATTCTTGTGAGGCTATCCAAGCAAACATTACTAGAGTCATAACCATATCATCATGCTCCCCTTGCTCTGCCTCATAAGAATTAGCTCTTGAAACAAAAACTGTCATTTCTCTCAAAGTATCAAAATCTGGAACAATAAGCTTATCGCCTTCAATTAAATCTTTCAAAGATGTACAGCCAACTTTTTTAGATTGTTTGGTGGTTCTTAACCCCCATTCAAAACTTTTTGCAAAGCCAGAGTTAATATATTGCCCCTTACCAGGAGCAGATGCTATACTCATTACATTTTCATATTCAAGTTCATAATGCATTATCTCAGCAACTTGTTTACCTGAATCATTAACTTCAATAAGAACATAAGCATCATTATAGTTTTTGGCTAATTTTTCTATTACAGTTGGAAATACCATAGGAGGTATTTCATTATTTCTATATGTAGCAACTTGTTTATAAGGTATACTAGTTGCGTCAATTATAGAAATAGTTGAATAGTCTACGCCTTTACCATGAGATACATCCGCACATAAAAAATATACATGGTCATCTTGTGGTTTCTCGTAAACTTTGACTGAATTCCTATCATAAATTGGATTCATGAAAGGCATGGTTCTTAATTTAGCTCCATCTATCAGAGTATTAGAAGAACCAAGAAATTCAGTTTCGAACTCTTGTGAAAATTGCTCTCTTGAGGTATTTTTTATAGTTTCCTCTTTCCAAGCATCATCACGACCTGGTATTTCGCTCCAATGTACCTCTAGAGGAACATATGAATTATTACCATTAATAGCATCTTTCCAAATTTTATAGAAATGGTTCATGCCTTTTGGAGTAGATACCATTATAACTTTTGTATTTTTACCAGATGAAATGGTAGGATATACAGAGTTAAAGAATTCTTCTGCTAGGTGGTTTTCAACAAACGCAAATTCGTCAAGGAAAAGAACGTTGAAAGAATCACCACGAATAGCAGATGAAGAGGTAGCCGCCGCCAGTATCCTAGAGCCGTTTTCTAGCTCTATGGTGGATTTATTGAAAGAAAGTATACCTTGTTGAAGCCATGAAGGAAGATGCTCATATGCTGTTTGTAGCCTTCCTAGAAGTGCTCTTGCTGTTGCCAATTTGTTCGCCAAAAGAGCAACTGAAACATCTTCATTGAACAATATATAATGTAAGAAAAATGCTATAGTCGTTATTGATTTACCAGACTGTCTACCTATTTTACAAATAGTAAAACGATTCTCATAAAAAGTATTAATCATTCTTTCTTGGAAAGGATACAAATTAAAATTTGTCAAACCTTCATCCAAGTTAATGATTTTCATGTAAGTTTTTATGAAGTATATTGGGTCTGTGGCACATTTCTTATATTCTAATACTTGTTCTTCTGTCCATTGGATAGCAACATCCTTGGCTTTTAGGTTAGTATTGTTATTATATACTTCTGCCATTATTTATTTTCCTTTAGTGTTTTTAGTAATTCACTAGTGGAGCCGACAAATATAGCATTTTGCGTTACATTTTGAGTTTTCTTTTCTTTATCCACGCCTTCAAGTTTATCCATGGACTGTTGAAGTTCAGTCAAATCTTTGGCTACATCAGCCATAGTTTTAATTAGTTGTCCAGTGACTTCAAATGCCCTAGGATGCATTGAACCTGTAGCAACAGATAAAGATGATTCCAATGCTTTGTTTCCTTTATCAATCAAATCATATAAAACATCTCTGCGTTTGTCATAATCGTCTTTTATGTCATCTTCGCGACTTTCATTTTTAATATCGGAGTCGTATACAACCAAATCCTTTTCATCATCAGTTGTATCTTCCACATAAACATCAAGACAATCATTTATTTTATCTGTAACTTTATCTCTCATAAATCACCTATTATTTTGATTCAGGAAAATCCTGTATCGCATCTCCAAATGTAAAGTTATCATCCTTATCAAATGTATCTGGGGTTACTGTCTGTCTGGTTAAAGGATTAGAGCTACTATAATCCTTAGTAGCATCGTAAATATCCGAAATAGACTTGAGGATAACACCCTCTTCTCTTACAGGACCATACAAATATGTTTTTAGTGTAAAATCAAAAGTCCAAGTCAATACTCTTCTTGTGTCAAAGTCTCCTTCATAGGTATCTTCTTGAGTTATTGAATTTAAAATAATGTCTACATCTTTTGATATTTCCATTCCTGGAATGATATCGAATGAAATGCTAAAAGATGGAGCAAAAAATGGTAGTATTTGTTCTACAATCTGAATACCATCGTCACTATTTTTAACCATAGCTGTTAGTTGGAAATTCAGATTATATGGTACTGGATTGAATACTTTCATTTTTGATTTAGTATCTTCCTGTACCTCTTTAGTTATTCTATCAGTTTTACCTAGTCTTCTTTCGCCATCATATACCAAATCAAGCAATGTGAAAGACATTCTTGGCATAGTTAGAGGGTTTTCAGAAGCATTAACTCGTGATAGATATTTTTCTCTTGGACCATATGAAAGTGGCACTGGGATTTCTTTTAACAAAACCCCATCCGCGTCATATTTCTTTATACTAATATCATTAAATAATGTTCCAAATATAATAACGGACTTTCTTATAGTCCCATGATAAAAATGCCCACCGAACATTAATAATCTCCTTCACTAAATGGGTCAGTTTCCGACCAATCAATTACTTTATCAGCTTCCCACTCTATTGATTGATTATCTGCTGTTGCCAAATCAGTATCATTAGAGAACAAATTAGCTTGTTCAACTGGTGTAGAAAGTGTAACTGTTGCGCCAAGTAAGTAAGCCGCTGTTGTCTGGTTCCCTATAATCATCTGATTTGCCGCAAAAGTACCAGAAATATCCGATACCCTTAGAACCTTAGTTTCTTCATTCCAGCCTATAACGATACCTCTAGCAGTTGCTTCTATTAGATTTACGCCTTGATATACGACTTCATCTTTAGAGTAAGTTCCTGAGCCTGAACCAAGCGTAAAGTCTACAGCATATGTATTAGCTGTTTCCATATTATCAATAACATCCACGCCAGAATCTGTTCCAAATTGAGTTTCTTGGCTATAATTGTATACTTGAGCATTAATTGTATAAGTCAAATGGTCAAAATCGAAAAGTTTCTTCTCAAAATCGACATAAGTAATTTCCCATAGCCTATCTACGCCTTGAATATAAATCAAATCACCTTCTCTTGGAGTTTTTACAGTTGGGTTTAATGAAGTTATTTCATCTTCCCACTTTGTTATATTGACTTCAAAAGTTACTCGGTCATTTGCTTCAATGCCAAACTTGGATAGGAAATCATTTTCCTGTACACTGGTTTCGTTGAAATCAACCACCATTGTAATATCATAATATTGATTAAATGATGAAGATGTTACATCATTGAATACAGAATCAACATTTATTTCTTCTCTCAGTAAATATTTACATGGAAGACCAGTTACATCATTAACTTCTCTGCTTATATTATTTACCATACTCTTAGCTTCTTGCTTAAGAGACATAATATTAAAGCCAGATTTATTGTATGTCATGCCCATAGTTATTTCCGTTATCCTATCATAAAGTCAACTGGTAACTCGTATGTGTTTCTTAGACTTTCATCTAATCTTTCAATTTCGTCAGTTGCGTCTTCATAATATCTGGCACCGTTTAGAGTTATGTCGCCCGGAAGTTTAGCATCCTGAAACTTCAATAAGTTCATACCCCATTGCTGTTTAATAAGAGCAGTAGTGTATTTTTTAACCCAACTATCATTGTAAACTTCAGGATATTCTTCAGCATCTACTACTGAATAACATTCAGCTATGATAAAGTCTCCCGGTTTCAAAGAAGATGACATAGTATTAAAAATTAGTTTATCTTTATAGCGATTGTATTGTATAGAATCAGTACCACCCAACATACTAGATAGGAAGTCGAAATGAGTTTGTTTCATAACCATATCTGTTATTGTTGGAACAGAACCTGTATTGTAATCGCCTAACATCATTTGATATTTTGAATTAAACATACCACTATAATCAGATAGCGAACCACCATATGGTAGGACACGAATTACAGTTATTATATTTTCTGGAAGATTAATATATGAATTATCTAAATCTTCCTGAGTCAATTGATGTTTATAGTACAGTTTTTCAGAGCCACTATAATGGTATCTGGCAAACTTTGACAGACTATCATCAATGCGGTCTTCAATTTGTTCATCGGATACATCAATGTTTACCATTGGTGCTCCCAATCTTCTTAAACAATAATCTTTTAAGTCTTGTCTTGAGTTTACAGCCATTAAGAATCCTCCTTTATGTACTATTTATATATCCTACACTTTAAGATAAAAAAAGGGAGCCAAAGGCTCCCAAGATATTATTATTATATGTTTTTATTATTATTTAAACGCGGTGATAATATCTATTTCATCATCCAAAGCTAGAGGAATGTTGAATGTTATTGATGTACCGTTTGTTGCTGTATATTCAGAAGGTCTCAAAATCTGTCTACCTATGTATACCATTAAGTATGTAGGGTCATAGTTTACAGTATAGGTAGTAACAGTTTCATCAACAACTGTAATTGTATTTGGTCTCTGAAGTACAGGGACAGGATTATCACCATTAGCCAGTTTACCACTAACTAGATTGTCAACATGAGTAACAGTCAAGTCATCCGCTGGAATGGCTGATTCATAGTATACATTTGGTCTATCTGATATTTCCGACCAAGATATAGTAGCGCCTATTTTAGAAACATCTATGCTTTCTAGTTTAGCTTTTTCAACATCAGTATAGTTGTTTTGTGTTAGACCCCAACCTGTAATCTTGTCTACTTTGTTTGAAAGTGGTGTAGACATAATATTAGTTACAGCAGTTGAGAAATCACTAATCGTAGATGCTGGCTGAGTACCAGTGTGATTTGTACGATTTCTATCGTCTGGATGGTAGTGGAGATTTGTATCTCCTCCATTTGTCAAATCAGAACGCTGTATTGCAGTTAGTAGTCTAGGGTCATTATCTACAACTAGAGAACTTGTATTTCCAATGAGACCAGCTTCCCACTTATCAGTAGATTCGTTAAACTGAAGAACTGCCGTAGTGGAAGCTCCCCTATCAATCTGTATACCAGCATCTAGTGTACCACTACCCTGAGCTACAAAGTACTGGTCTGTAATTGTAGAGTTAGTAGTTGTAGCAATATCCTGAACTGTTGTGGTTAGTGTACCATTAACAGTACAGTCACCAGATATAGTTAGGTTACCATTTTCATCAAGATTGAAATATTGAGAAATTACTTTAAAGAAATTTGCTCCACCTGAATTAATAGTAACATTATCATCACCGTCACCAATTGTAGCATTTTCTGTAAATACAAGTGGTTGTTGTAGGTCAACAGTACCTGAGAATGTAGTTCCACCATTTACGGTCATATTGGTCATTACAACATCTGAGAAAGTAGAAGTTCCAGTAGATGAAACATCACCATTAATGACCAAAGCAGTGTTACCAACATTGTTTAGTGTTACTGATTTAGCTTCAAGTGAACCAAAACCTTCACCATTAAATGTGTCTAGTCTATACTTACCAGTAGAATTACTGAAAGTTATAGAGTTTTCATTACCTGTTGAATCTCGGAATGAAATAGAAGCATCTGATACCTGTGAGCCTTCACCTGGGTCATATGTAACAGGATTTACAATTAATTTACCTGTTTCTATAGAAGGTGCTTGGTCTGGAGATGTTAGATTACTACCAATAGGCATGTTGAAATTGTTTTGAGAAAGTGTCAAATCGCCAACATGTAGAGTATTGGCAGAAAGATACATGTCTTTTACGGGAGCAGTAGCGTTACCAATGGTCCATGTATCTGCTGTATCTGGAATCAAGTTCCCAGAGAAAACAATATCATCACCAACTTTGGAGAACATACCTTCAATGTTTGTTACATCCAAGTTTCCAGCAGAAATGCTCTTAGCTGTTATCTCATAGTCAAAGAACATAATTGCCTTACCAGCAACTGGACTATTGAATTTGATTTTAATAGTATCAGCATCAACAACCTCAATATTGGCATACAATAGATTGTTATCTGTGTCATAGGCAAAGTAACCAAAATCTAAAGTATTCTGGTTATGTGCTAAAGTCCACTCGGACGAAGCGACAGCCTGAGTATGAACATATGCTGATTTTTTGTGAGTCAAGGGATACCAAGTACGAACACCATTTATTGAAGAGTAAATGTAAAGAATACCATCTACTAGGGAAATTTGGTTCGTGGCTGGATTTGTTGGAAATGACCCATTATCCTTATCAA
>Ga0102951_1000702_pt1 | contig 12139 bp, 8 predicted proteins | sample SalPonA_B_H2O_MG_FD_78507 | JGI IMG/M metagenome (GOLD analysis project Ga0102951, IMG submission 78507) | Water microbial communities from South San Francisco under conditions of wetland restoration - Salt Pond MetaG R2A_B_H2O_MG | ecosystem: Environmental > Aquatic > Non-marine Saline and...
ATAAGAGTGTAGCGCCGAGTTAATGGCGAACAGGATCCCAAAGAGCGCCAACCCAGCCACCAGAAGCCCCCCCGGCCATGAACTCGACGGCAAGATTAAAGCCAGCCCAGCAAGTGGTAACACCAGGAGGAGTGACCAAAAGACGGTCTGGAACCGTGTTGAGCTTGATCCCTTAACTAGGCCGCTGATCTGTGGGGCGATCGATTGCACCACCCCATAGCCAATGACCCAGAGTGCCAGGAAAGTGCTCACCTGTGTGTGCATCCAACCCAGCTCCGCACTCAGGTAGACGGGAAGTGCGACAACGAACCAGATATCGCGTGCGCCAAACAGGAAAAATCGGGCAGCGGAGAGACGGTTAACGTTGCTGCTCTTGGAGAAGATCTGTGAGAATTTCGGTTTGCTTTTAGCAACGCCTAGATCCTGACCGAGCTTGAATAGACTGAGCATCAACATCAGCGCGATCAGTATGACCATCGCCCAAACAGCACCCTGAAATCCAAGCCACCAAAGCAGGAATCCACCCAGAAAATAGCCGGCCCCTTTGAGGCTGTTTTTTGATCCGGTTAGAAAGGCAACCCAGCGATAGAGTTGCTGATTAGCGCCCTGGGGTATGAGGAGTTTGATGGCGCTCTTGGCGCTCATCTTATTCAGATCTTTGGCCACTCCTGAGAGTGCTTGCGCGCCCATGACCCAGGCGACGGTCAGCATGGATGATGGGACGAGCAACATTGCCAGAGCAATAATCTGCAGACCCAGCCCGATATTCATGGTTCGGTTAAGACCGATTCGCGCCCCGAGCCAGCCCCCGACAAGGTTGGTAACGATGCCGAAAAATTCGTAGAAGAGAAACAGCATCGCGATCTCAAGAGCGGTGTAACCCAGCGTATAAAAATGCAACACGATAAGCATCCGCAGGGCGCCATCGGTTAGCGTAAAGCTCCAGTAATTACTGGTGACAAGCAGATACTGGCGTACCTGCGGGGGCAGTTGGTTAAACACACTTAGTGCTCAAGCTGGGAGACAAAACGAGCGATGTCGGCGGTGCGGTTAGCGTAGCCCCACTCATTGTCGTACCAAGCATAGATCTTCGCCTGGGTACCGTTGATGACCATCGTCGAGAGAGCATCGATAATGCTGGAGCGCGGATCAGTCTTGTAGTCGATCGACACCAGTGGTCGCTCTTCGTAACCCAGTATACCGTTGAGTTCCGTCTCAGCAGCCTCTTTGAACCAGGCGTTGAGCTCTTGTGAGCTGGTCGGGCGTGCGAGTTCAAAGACACAATCGGTCAGCGAGGCATTAGCCAGCGGGACACGTATCGCATGTCCATTGAGTCGCCCTTCAAGCTCAGGAAATATCTGAGTGATCGCCTTCGCTGATCCAGTTGTGGTCGGAATCAGGCTCATACCGCAAGCGCGCGCGCGGCGTAGGTCTTTGTGCGGAGCATCCAAGATGGTTTGGGTATTTGTCAGGTCATGTACGGTTGTCATGGAGCCGTGCACAATTCCGATCTTCTCCTGCAGCACCTTAACCACCGGCGCAAGACAGTTTGTCGTGCAGGACGCCGCTGTTAGGACTTTATGTTTCGAAGCATCATAAAGGGCATGGTTTACACCGAACACCAGGTTGAGTGCCTCCTTGTCGGCCACAGGAGCAGTAACGAGAACGCGTTTGACACCCTGATCGAGATAGGCCTGTAACTGCGTCATCTGCCGGAACTTACCGCTCGCTTCGATTACCAGATCACAGTCACTCCAGTCGACCGCCTCAATCGTTGCAGACTGCGTCACCTTAAGGCTCTGGCCGTTGATAATTAGCTGATCGCCCTCTGCGGTTGCCTGCGTGGCCCAGCGGCCATGTACTGAATCAAAATTGAGCAAGTGGGCGTGGGTATGTGCATCACCAGCGCGATCGTTGATGCGAACAAACTCCAGCTCCGGCCAGTCAAAGGCTGCGCGCAACACGAGACGCCCGATTCTGCCAAACCCATTGATTCCAACTCGCATCACTTCTCTCCGCTTGATAAGTTCATTTACAGTAAATGGAGTCGGATGTTACCTCAGAATTGTTACAATTTTAAAACGGCTCCACGCCTGCACTGAGCGCCCAGTTTGAAAAGGCATTTAAGACATTCAAGACAATAACTGGCGCGATCTCTCTATTGCGACTATTTTTACAGAGATCACACAATTTCGTCGCCCTTGAGCCACGCAAAATGCCGGTAACAGATGACATACAACGCTAAATCGCCCACCTCAATTGCGGGCCTCCTCGGGTTATTGATTGCTGCCGGAGTTGCTGTTCACTTTTTTCTATCAAGCGAGATCCATAACCAGTTGGAGAGGGCGGTGGTTGAAGCGAGTGAGGCAGCAAACGAAGATCTGACCCAACTCTTTATCAACGACCTCTACGATGCGATTGAACCCTCGATTCGGCTCAGCTCAAACCTGGGCGCTCAGAATGATCGGCTCGACGACGCCGACTACCAGCGGATCGATGAGCGCATTCGGGCTTTTATGCTCGGTACAGATTTTCTCAAGATCAAACTCTATAACCTAAAAGGGATTACCCTCTACTCTTCTGATCCCAATCAGTTAGGTGCGGACTACTCACGGAATCAAGGCTTCATCAGCGCACTGCGCGGTGGGACCTTCTCCGTATCCGAGTTGCGTGCGGAGTTTGGTGGATACAGTGGCGTTGTTTACGATCGAGATGTGATCTCAAGCTATGTACCCATTCGCCGAACAGTAGAGGGAAGTAGCAGCGGTGGGCGAATCATCGGTATTGCAGAGATCTACGCCGATCGCACTGACGAGATGCAAGCGGCACGTACCGCCGCTGGAGAGCTGAGCCTTATAATTGCGCTGGGTCTCTTTCTGGCGCTGGTGGTGATGACCGCCACGGTTTGGTACCTATCCCTGAGCCTGACAGAACGCTATATCAGGACACTGGAGGAGGTTGAATGATCGCCTCTTCATCGAGCCGCAAGTTATTGATCATTATGGTGGTTGCCACGCTGATGGTCACAACCGGTCTGCTCGCGATCACCTATTGGCACACCCGTAATGTCGAACGCAGCTCCATGGTCTTCACTGCCCGGCAATATGCCAGCTTGATCTCCTACCTGCGCAACTTCTACGCCGATGAGATCCTCCCCAGTGTCGCCGGTGCCGACATCGAGATTACCCATGAGTACCACGATAGCGACAAAGCCCTGCCAGTACCGGCGACCTTTTCAAAGGATTTTGCCGACTACGCTAACTCGTTTAGCGGCGAGGTGCGCTTTGATATCGTCAGTAGCTACCCATTTCCATGGCGTGATCAGAAACCGTTAACGGGTTTCGAACAGCGAGCAATGAACGAGTTATCGGTGTTGCGTGGGGAAAAGGAGTATCTCGAGTTTATTCCTGAAAATGGTAGAGACGTACTCAATCTTGCGCTCCCTCTAAGAATGACGGCGGGTTGCGTTGCCTGTCACAACACGCATCCTGATTCACCCAAACGAGATTGGGTGGTTGGCGATGTGCGCGGTATTCAGGTGGTTCAGGCACCCATTGCGCATCTTGCTGAGGGTGAACGCTCCAGCGTGTTGGTGCTTATAGCCTTTATCGTCACCTCGTTTGTTGTCACCTTCTTCGTAATCGCCAGCCTCTCGAATAGAAATCTGGTCATCATGAATAATCTGCGCATGACCAACCGCAAGTTGGGCGCGACGATGAACGATCTGGTGCAAGCGCGTGATTTGGCAGAGAGTGCAAGTCGAGCCAAGTCAGAATTTGTTGCCAATATTTCGCACGAGATACGCACCCCAATGAATGCGGTCATCGGGATGTCTGAGTTGGCTTTGGACGACGAGCGTGCGCTGGGTGGGCGCAGCTATTTCGAACGGATTCATGAAGCCTCTACCAGTCTGTTAAATGTTATCAATGATCTGCTCGACTTCGCTAAGATTGAAGCGGGCAAGGTTGAGTTGGAGCGAATTGATTTCGATCTACGTCACCTGGCCGAATCAGCCTTGGACTCGATTCGCATCCAAGCGCGTCGAGACAATGTCGATGTTCGATTGGAGCATGATCGGGATCTGCCACCGTATCTTCGTGGCGATCCGACGCGCTTGCGCCAAATATTGGTGAATCTGCTCTCAAACGCTGCGAAATTTACCCCCCGAGGCGAGATAGTGCTCAAAATTGAGCGCATCAAACGCCCGGTTGGCGAACGCATCGCGTTCAGTGTGCGAGATAGCGGGATCGGTATTAATCCTGAGCTCAGAGAGCGTCTATTCAAGCCGTTTGAACAGGCAGATGGCAGCACAACCCGACGCTTCGGGGGAACAGGGTTAGGCCTGACGATCTCTCTGGATCTAGTCCACCTGATGCAGGGCGAGCTGGCCGTGGAGAGTGAGTTGGGAGAGGGCAGTTGCTTCTTCTTCGACATCCCGTTGGAGATCGGTGAGAAGCCATTAGTTGATCCCGCTTCTAGTGTTAAGTTGCCGGCAGATACTGATGCTCCCGACACCAAACCACTCTATGGTAAAGAGGTACTGCTGGTCGAAGATAACGAGATGAATCAGCGGGTGGCAACCGCATTTCTAGAGCGATTTGGTTTGATCGTACACTTGGCTGTTGATGGGCTCGAGGCGATTGAGCGTGTCGAGATGCAGCATTTTGATCTTGTCTTGATGGATGTACAGATGCCTCGTATGGATGGGCTGACAGCCACCCGTGAGCTGCGCAAAGCGGGCTTTATGAAGTTGCCAATCATCGCTATGACGGCACATGCCAGCTCAGAGGCTCGTGCCGAGAGTCTAGCTGCTGGCATGAATGAGCATATCTCGAAGCCGATTGACAGTCGCGAGCTCTATCGCACACTAGTCGGCCTGCTCTCTCCCGACACAGGCCAGACGGCGGCACAGGCAGAGACGGCAGTTGCTCAGGCGATTCCTGAAGTCGACGGACTTGATCCAAAGGTGGCTGCGCTGGCCAAAGCGTTAGCGCCCGAAATTGATCCGGTCGCAGGAATGAAGCACTCCTGTGCTAACTACACTGAGTACCTTGAAGAGGTCCTTGATGACTATCGTCAACGATTTAGCGACACAGTGCAGCAGATTGAAGCAGCCGTGGCGAACAAGGATTGGCCCTTGGCTGCTGACCTTGCCCACAATGTGAAGTCTGTCAGTGCGATGCTTGGGGCTGCGACGCTATCCGAGGCATTTGCAGCGGTGGAGCAGAGTATGCGAAACGAGCAGTTTGATCAGATCGATCAGCAACTGCAGACGCTTCGCAGTCGCGATAGCGCCGTCCATTCACGTATCCAGAGCTTCTTTGACTCAAGCAACGATCTGAGCCTCGAGTCCAGCGGCCAAAGTGCTGTGCCAGCGAGTAGTGCCGCAGTGGCCAATTCACAGATCTTTGAGAATCAGAGTGAGTCGCTGCAGGCAGCGGGTTCGCCTTCAGTCGCCGTTGTGCCAAACGCCGACTCAATTGGGGCATTGATAGCACAGCTCAGCGGTCAGTTAGATGCCGAGGATGCGAGAGGCTCTGCGTTGACCCTAGAGGAGATGAAGCCCTCACTCAAACATGCCAAGCTTGGTGCACTCCACTTGGAGCTGACTGATCTTATCGATGAGGCCGATTTTGAGGAGGCTAAGCGCACGCTCCATAAGGTCTCGCTAAGGCTATTGTAGAGCGCAAGTGACCCTCCTAGGCCAGTTGGCAGCCGTCAAAAAGCACGACCCCATCCCTCGTAGTTTTGTAGTAGTGCAGATGAGAAGTGTTCTTATTTAGTGCATAAAGCGTTTTTTTGGGTGCTGTTTCGCCAACTTTGGTAGCAGGTCAGGGCGAGTTTCAAACCCGCGAAAATGACCTTTTTTGTAAGAGATACGTAATTTACTTACACAGCTCGGTGAATCTATCGAGCTGTTCCTAATTCATGCGTATTTTTACAACAAATCCCCGAAAATAGGCCGATTCAAGAGGACTGGAGAGACTTGCTTCTAGTGTGTCATTCTGCAGTCAAACAATCCCCAACGACCTGATGCTGGAGCCTGATGTGACTCAAGAACTAATGCTAGCTGAGTGGAACGCGCGTGAATCAATTGCTGAGGCGATGATCCCATTAATTGGCCGCCTTTACCGCGAATCTAACGTAGAGACCTCAATTTTTGGCCGCTTGTGTGTCAAGAATTCGGTCATCAATTTGCTCAAGTCACACCGCTATGTTCGCCAGATTGAGGGCGAAGAGCTCTCCGTAGTTGATACCTTTCCGGTGCTCGAAAAGGTTGCTCAGATGGGTATCCGCAACGCCCATGTTGACCTTGGCAAACTGGCGGTCAATTTTCGTAAACAGGGTGGCGATGACCTGGCAGCCTACCTCGAAAAAGAGTTAGCGCCTGCGCTGCAGAGCGATGCTAACGACGGACAGGATGTGGTGCTGTACGGGTTTGGTCGTATCGGCCGGCTGCTGGCGCGCCTGATGATTAACCGTTCAGGCGCTGACCACTCGCTCAAATTACGCGCTATTGTTGTCCGCAAAGGTAAGGCCGAAAATGATCTAGAGAAGCGCGCCAGCTTGCTGCGACGCGACTCGGTGCACGGCTCCTTCAATGGCACTATCCAGGTGGACGAGGCGAATGAGGCACTGATTGTGAACGGCAATCTGATCAAAGTGATCTTTGCGAGCGCGCCTGAAGAGGTGGACTACACGGCTTATGGTATTCACGACGCCCTAGTGATCGACAACACGGGTATGTTCCGAGATGAGGCGGGTCTGTCCCGCCACCTAGAGTCAAAAGGTGCCGCGCGCGTTGTACTGACTGCGCCGGGTAAGGGTGTGAAGAATATCGTTATGGGCGTGAACGACGGTGATATTACCGCAGACGACAAGATCCTATCGGCAGCCTCTTGTACTACCAATGCGATTACACCTGTGCTCAAGGCGATTGATGATGAGTATGGAGTGATTAATGGCCATGTTGAAACCGTCCACTCCTACACCAACGACCAGAACCTGATTGATAACTACCACAAGGGTGATCGCCGCGGTCGCGCCGCAGCGCTCAATATGGTGATCACTGAGACAGGCGCCGCAAAAGCGGTTGCCAAAGCGCTTCCCAAACTTGAGGGGAAACTTACCGGTAACGCGATTCGCGTGCCGACCCCCAATGTCTCAATGGCGATTCTAAACCTCAACCTTGAGCGAGAGACTGAGCGCGAATCCTTGAATGACTACCTACGTAATGTTGCGGTTCACTCCAAGCTGCAGAAGCAGGTGGGTTACTCCAATTCACCAGAGGCGGTATCAACCGATTTTGTCGGCTCACGTTCGGCGGGTGTCGTTGACGCCTTGGCCACAATATCCAGTGGCAAGAGCTGCGTACTCTACGTCTGGTATGACAATGAGTTTGGTTACAGCTGTCAGGTGTTACGTCTGGCGCGTCAAATCAGTGGATGCACGCTTCCAGCTTTCCCCATCGAGGGTTAGTCACTTGCAGGCTGAGGCTCGCTATCGAGCCTCAGCTAGTTCATCGATAGAGAGCCTCAGCACGCTTATCCGTAGACAGCCCGCGACTGACAATCTCTCTGTCACCACTCCTGTCACCGCTTCTAATAACTCGTCTGAAACCTCTGCTAACAACACTGCTTGCACCTTTCCCAGCACCTCTGCCAAAACGGCCTATACAACCTTAGTGTCACCACTTTCGCCGTTTGTGCTTTCACAACTCTTGTCACAACTCTCGTCCCAACTAGCCTGAGAACTATCCTCACGACTACTGTCACAATGGCTGTCACAAAGTGTTAAAAAAAGTTTTCAGAAAACTTTTCAGAAGAGCTGTCACGAAAGCTGTCACAACCGCTCTCATTTGACAGCCGAGAGCGCAGGGATGACCTCTGTCATAGGTCCTGTCAGGTCGGTTGTCAGGCTGTTTTAGGTAGTGTCACTACCGCTAGTTTAGGGGGCTGCGATTCCTGTCACTCTGTCACACTTAATTGTGACGGCTCAGAGTTACAGCATGCGATTGGCGCTCGCTCTTACTCGTGTACAGTGACTACGCGTGTACAGTGACGGCTGTATCCGCTTTTGTCGCGCAGATGTCAGGGCTGATGTTAATCTAGGGGCTTTGCAACCGGAGCTAAACAGCCAATCTTGGCGTCTGAATTTGCCTTGCCTTGCCTTGCCTTGCCTTACCTTGCTTTGCCTGCTCTGAGTTAGACGCTTTCGTGCATGGCTAGCATCGCCTCTTTGGTCCACTGCAAGCTCTGGCGATAGGCATTTTCGAACAGGGTGGAGTCAAAGTCGCTCGGTAGCTGATCCCAGTCACCAGACTCGTAAGCGATGGCATGCGTGATAGTCTCACCCATCAGACCGCTGCGATCTCGCACGGCGTGCTTGATGTCCTCGCCCAAAGGGATCTGGTCCATTAGCTCTTCGGGTGTGATATCCAGCATGAGGTGAAAGCCAGACATCATTCCTGCCATAAAAAAGCCCGATGGGTTGGGGTATTTCAGCCCCTCTGCGATCAGTTCGCACATGCGACCTCGAATCAACAGAGTGCGCGACAACTCCTCTGGCTTCTCGTGGTGGCTGGTCGCGGCGATCAGGGTGGCCCACTTCTTAACCTGTTCCATCCCCAGCATCACCACCGCCTCAGCGATAGACTCAACTTTACGTACCAGAGAGTAGGCGGCGGAGTTGACGATGCGCAGCAATTTATAGGTGAGAACCGGATCGCGCATCACCAGTTGCTCAATCTCTTCGGGCTTGACGTTTGGTTTCTGCAGAGACTGGATCAACTGTACCAGAGCGACCTCATTGGCGTTGATTTTACGTCCTTTGACCACCTTGGGTTTACTCAGAAAGCTCCCTTCAAAGAGTTTGCAGCCAGCTTCGATACATTCGCCCAGCTGCTCCATGCTGGCGATTTGGACCGCCATAACGGTCACTTTGTGAGCGCGCAACACCTTAACCCATTTCGCGATCTCGTCAGCGTCCTTGGTGCTGACGTCGACTCGGGCGATCTGCACGGCATCAAGCAGAGGTACCATCGATTTGCTCAAACGATCGACCTGAATGGCGATGCGATAACCATCGGCCACAAGGCTTTTGAGCTTTTCAGTCAGCTGGGCGCGTGTCGGCTCAGCCGAATGTACTTGGACAACCACCTGGCGAGCCGGTAGTTGGGGCAGCTGGTCCTGGAGAATCATCGCTTCAGGAATTGTTACAAACCCGGGAACCCGCTTCTCCTCACCATGCTCGGAGAGGGTGGTATAGACACTCAGAATAAGTTCGCCAGAGTCGTCAGACTCCATCAGGTTTAGATCGGGCGCCGCGCCGCTGCTGAGTATCTCGTACCCCACAACACGCTGTTCATGATCAAAGATAGGTTGGCGGACAAGCAGTACCTGAGCAGTGGCAGCGGTCATGAATCTCTTTCCTATGGCTGTATAAAATCAGTATAGATCAGAAGTAGCGGACGGGCTGAACTGGTATACTAGCTGCTCATTAAAGGTTTAAGGTGTCTATGGAACGGATCAACTGGTTCCCAGGCCACATGCACAAAGCTCGCAAAGAGATTGCCGAGCTGATTGCAGAGGTCGATATTGTGATTGAAGTGCTGGATGCGCGCTTGCCCCGTTCGAGCGAGAATCCGCTGGTCCAGAGTCTGCGTCGCGGCAAACCGGTGCTCAAATTACTCAACAAAGCGGATCTTGCCGATCCGCTGGTCACGCAGAGTTGGTTGGAAGAGTTCAACGCTCAACCCGGAGTGACCGCTATTGCTCTGACCACGTCTGACAAGGGGGCGGTCAAGCGGATTCCGCAGTATTGTAAACAAGCAGTACCGGCTCGGGCGGAAAAAGAGCGTCCGGTGCGGGCGATGATTATGGGCATTCCCAATGTCGGCAAATCGACGCTAATCAATGCGCTGCTTGGCCGTAAAATCGCCAAAGTCGGCAACGAGCCGGCCGTCACCAAGGCGAATAAGCGCTACTCCGAATTTCAGGGCATGGTCTTATCAGATACCCCTGGAATCTTATGGCCCAAAATTGAGGATCAGGACTCTGGTTATCGCCTCGCAGTAAGCGGCGCAATCAAGGACACTGCAATCGACTATGAGATGGTGGCCGTTTACGGCGCCGGCTTTATTCTTGACGCCTACCCTGAACGGTTGCAGGAGCGCTATAAGCTCAAAGTGCTGCCGGATACAGGTGAGGGGCTCTTAGATGCAATCGGTCGAAAGCGCGGCTGTTTGCGCCCGGGAGGGGTGGTAGATACGTATAAGGCGGCAGAGATTCTGATGAATGAGATGCGCTCAGGCATGCTAGGGCGGATCAGTTTTGAACAGGTAGAAGAGTGGCGTGAGAAAGATCGAATCGCGGCCGAGCTAGCCGCAGCTGAGGCTGCCGAAGCGGAGGCGCAAGCGCAAGCCACAATGAATGAATCCAGAAGAGAACAGAGATGACACGGTTAAAGAAACAACGCCGCATGGCCAATAAAATTGTACTGGATAAGACTCCAAAGAAGCAGGAGCGACTGGCTGATCCTGACAGTTACGAGAGCCGCAAGCAGCGCGCAATGGCCAAAAAGAAAAAGCATCAGTCGGTTGAGCAGCGTCGTGCCAAAGCCAAACCAACGCAATCTGCCCTCGAACGGGATACCCAAGCGGGACGTCGCGGCGAACGCCAGGGTGGCCGCCTAGCCGACAAAATTCGGTCGCTTAATGCGCAGAAACGAGACGACAGCGAGACGACCGAGCAAGAATGAGCCAACTCCCCAAATCGGTTGATGTCATCGTCATAGGTGCCGGCGCATCGGGCCTGATGTGTGCCATCAATGCGGGCTACCGCGGGCGCTCTGTGTTGCTGCTGGAACACTCCAATAAGGTGGGCCGTAAGATCCTGATGTCGGGCGGCGGGCGGTGTAACTTCACTCACATGTTCTCAACACCGGCTAATTTTCTGTCGCAGAATCCGCACTTCTGCAAGTCCGCCTTAAGCCGTTATCGGCCGCAAGACTTCGTTGATATGGTCGATCGCCACGCCATTGCCTATCACGAGAAGACACCGGGTCAACTCTTTTGTGACATCTCCTCCAAAGAGATACTGCAGATGCTACTGACCGAAGTCGAGTGGGCTGGCGTTCAACTGGAGATCAACTGTGCAATTGAGGCGGTGGAGCCTCTGGACAAGGGTTACCGAGTCAAGTCTGCACTGGGGTCGGTCGATTGTGAGTCTTTGGTGGTGGCAACCGGTGGTCTATCCATCCCGAACGGCGGAGCCACTAGCTTCGCTTACGATTTGGCTGAGCGTTTTGGCATGCAGGTGACGGATCGGCGTGCCGCATTGGTACCCTTCACGCTGCAGCCGGATCTACTCACGCCGCTCAAAGAGCTGGCGGGTGTCGCACAACCGGCTCGCGTCAGCTGCAACGGTATGAGCTTTAAAGAGCCGATTCTCTTTACCCATCGGGGTATCAGTGGCCCCTCGGTACTACAGATCTCCTCCTATTGGACACCGGGCTCAGTGGTTGAGATCGACCTTCTGCCTGATCTGGACTTAGCAGAGTGGCTCAAGCAGCAGCGCGGCGAACATCCACGCTGGGGCTTAGAGCGCAGCCTGAGTGAACATATGTCCAAGCGAACGGCACAAACCCTTTGTAACCTTTGGGGTTTTGAAGGCGAGCTGGCGCAGTTAAATAACGAGCGCATCGACGAAATCTCACAGGCGTTTAAAAACTGGCAGGTGAAACCCTCAGGTACTGAAGGGTATCGCACCGCTGAGGTCACCATTGGTGGGATAGTCACCGATGAGGTGTCACAAAAGACCTTCGAAGCCAAACGAGCGCCCGGACTCTATTTTATCGGTGAGTGTTTGGACGTTACTGGCCATCTAGGCGGGCACAATTTTCAGTGGGCATGGGCAAGCGCCTACTGCTGCGCACAGGCCGTTTAAACCCGATTCCGATCAAGCCCGTTTAAGCCAGCGCTTCGCTATCAGCACTACAGGCCTTAATTGGGCACAGAAACGATGCGACAGGATCTATAAAGAGCTACTAGGTGAGAACTGATCACCGGGCTGTTAGGCCCGGTGGTGCGTCGTCCAGGGCCTTAGCTCTTGCGAGAGCTAAATCCAAGTACCGTGTAGAG
>Ga0102951_1000706_pt1 | contig 12106 bp, 9 predicted proteins | sample SalPonA_B_H2O_MG_FD_78507 | JGI IMG/M metagenome (GOLD analysis project Ga0102951, IMG submission 78507) | Water microbial communities from South San Francisco under conditions of wetland restoration - Salt Pond MetaG R2A_B_H2O_MG | ecosystem: Environmental > Aquatic > Non-marine Saline and...
CAACAACAGACGCTGATCTGGATGGCGCCTGCCCTGGACTATCTCACGGTAAGACTTTTACGCATCGACGAGTCAGGCCGCGAACATATTCTCAACCTAAAATCACTGGAGAGCCCCGAGTGAGTGCAACTATCGACTCTGTGCGCAAAGAGCTGGATAAACTGGAACAGTTAGCGCTAGACGAACCTGATCACCTTTTCGCCATATCCTATCTGCGTAGTCATCTGGATCTAATAAGTGAGGCACCGCTTGACTGCCCTCTGGCAGAGGCCCTCGAGCGAGCGGTTGAGAGCACATTTGATGCTGACAATATGTCTGCTTCAGATCGTAGCGAAGTACTGCAGCTAATTAGCAAACTGGCTTAGTCCACATAGTTTAACGTTGCGATCAGCGAACGCCCCCCCGCATGATCGCGATGCTCTCCCAGCCAAACGCCCTGCCAGACACCCAGTAAAACCTCACCCCCACCAACCGGGAGTAGCAAGCTCACGCCGTTAAGGCTGCTCTTGATATGAGCTGGCATATCATCGGGTCCTTCATACGTATGAACATAGTCCGGATGGTTCTCCGGTGCCAGGCGGTTAAAAGCCCCCTCCATATCAATACGCACGCTCGGATCGGCATTCTCGTTCAACGTCAGTGATGCTGAGCTGTGCTGCAAAAACAGATGCAACTGCCCAACAGAGACCGCCTTAATTTCGGGCAGAGCAGCCATAATTTCATCGGTCACCAAATGAAAACCGCGCGAGCGTGCTTTGAGTCGAATGTGTCGCTGAACCCAAGCCATACCTACCCTCCCATGCAAATCTCAGCCATTAGTGTACATAATTTCATGTCCGAAAAATTGACTTTGATCGTCAGACGCCTATCATATTCCACAAAGACATATACATATAACACAAACCAGGAGTTCAACATGACACCCATGGTTAAAACCTTTTTCGATGAACCGACATTCACTTTCAGTTACGTCGTATCAGACCCTGAGACTAAGCACTGCGCAATCGTCGACTCAGTCCTGGACTTTGACTACGCTGCAGGCAAAACCGATACAGCATCGGCTGACCAGATTATCGAATACGTTCAGTCTGAGGGTTTGACTGTTGACTGGATTATCGAGACCCATGTACACGCAGACCACATCTCTGCAGCCCCTTATCTTAAGGAGAAACTCGGTGGGCAGTTGTCGATTGGGGAACATATCACAACAGTACAGAACGTCTTTGGTAAAGCGTTTAATGAAGGCACTAACTTCCACCGCGATGGTAGCCAATTCGACCACCTGTTCAAAGACGAAGAGATTTTCACAATCGGCAATCTTGAGGGCCGCGCCATGCATACTCCCGGGCATACACCTGCCTGCATGAGCTACCTCATAGGCGATGCACTGTTCGTCGGTGACACGCTATTTATGCCTGATTACGGTACAGCACGGTGCGACTTCCCTGGTGGGGATGCTCGCACGATGTACACCTCCATACAAAAGCTCTTCAGCCTGCCTGATGAGACTCGCATGTTTATGTGCCACGACTACAAGGCACCTGACAGGGACCACTACCTTAACGAGACCACCGTCGGTGAGGAGCGAAAACACAATATCCACGTTGGTGAAGGGATTGATATGGAGCACTTTATACAGATGCGCGAGGAGCGTGACGCCACACTGGCGATGCCAAGACTGATACTCCCTTCGGTACAGGTCAATATGCGTGCCGGCCATATGCCAGAGCCTGAGGATAACGGCCAAAGCTACCTGAAAGTTCCGGTCAACCTCTTCTGATGCGCAACCATTGGGTCCGTGTCGAGGGAGCTTGACAAGCTCAGGCTGGTAAATACTAACAGCTTAAGCCAATATCAAAGCTCCTACCGCTACACCGCTTACAACAATAATAAAAGGCACTGCCCCACGGAGAACAACTATGGATTTACGAAAATTAACACCCTTTCTCAGTGTTAGCGCACAGATCACCGCGGAGGATGTCGGCATAGCCGCCTCCATGGGATTTAAAACGCTGATCTGTAACCGCCCTGAGAATGAGAGCGAAGACCAGCCCGAGATGCAAGGCATCATTGACGCCTGTGAGCGTGAGGGCTTGGCCTGGCACTATCAGCCTGTCATATCGGGAAAAGTGACCGATGAGAACGCGGCTGAGTTTGGAAACCTCCTTAAGGAGGTACAAGGACCAGTACTGGCTTTCTGCCGCACCGGCACGCGTTGCACAACGCTCTGGGCACTGTCTGAGTCACACCATCTCGACACGAGCACTGTGTTAGAGACGGCCAAACAGGCGGGGTATGACCTGGCAGGTCTTCGCCCACGTCTGGAGGCCAGTCATCAGGCGAGCAACCCAGATGTAAAGATCCTAGGGCGACGTCATGAAGTAGTTATTGTTGGTGGCGGAGCTGGTGGTCAATCAGTCGCTGCCAGCCTACTCAAGCGTCGCCCCGATCTCGATATCGCTATCATTGAACCCCGTACCGAACACTACTATCAGCCGGGTTGGACTCTCGTCGGCGGTGGCGTTTTCGAGCGCGCTGAGACAATTCGTCCGATGAGCGAGCTGATGCCCAAAAGAGCAACTTGGATTCAGGCCGCTGTATCAAGCTTTGAGCCCGACCAACACCTGGTGGTTTTGGAGGATGGGGAGGCCATTGGATACCGCACACTGGTTGTCGCACCTGGCCTCTCACTCGATTGGGACGGTGTAAAGGGTCTCAGAGAAACGCTGGGGAGCAACGGTGTCACGTCAAACTACATGGTTGATCTGGCACCCTACACCTGGGAACTGGTACAAGCGCTGAAGAGTGGTAGCGCACTATTTACGCAGCCACCCATGCCAATTAAGTGTGCGGGTGCACCACAGAAAGCGATGTATCTTTCCTGCGATCACTGGTTCCGAAACAACCGTATCAACGATATTAGTGTCGAATTTTGCACATCGACTCCAAGCCTCTTTGGTGTGGCCGAGTACATACCCGCACTGATGGAGTATGTGAAGAGATACCAAGCAACGCTCAGCTTCAACACCACCCTTGTTGAAGTTGAGGGTGCCAGCAAGACGGCCTATTTCAGGCAGATCAGTGCGGAGGGTGAGGTCAGCGATATCGAAAAGAGTTTCGATATGCTGCACGTCTGTCCGCCACAAAAGGCGCCTGCTTTTATAGCCAACAGCCCGCTTGCCGATGCAGCCGGTTGGGTTGATATCAGCCCAGAAACACTGCAGCACGTGCGATACGGCGACATCTTCGCGCTTGGAGATGCCGGTAACTCTCCGAACGCTAAAACAGCTGCTGCTGTGCGTAAACAGGCGCCCGTAGTTGCGGAAAATATCATCATGGCGCTCAGTGGTGAGTCCCCACGGGCGGTCTACAACGGCTACGGCAGCTGCCCGCTAACAGTAGAGCGTGGAAAAATTGTGCTGGCAGAGTTTGGTTATGGAGGCAAGCTACTACCAAGCTTTCCTAAATGGATGCTAGATGGAACCCAGCCATCCACACTGGCCTGGATGCTCAAAGAGAAATTACTTCCGTGGCTCTACTTTGATGTGATGCTTGAGGGCAGAGAGTGGTTAGCTGCACCTGAGGTTCTGCCGATGTCACCCACCAAGCAAGCAGTGATGGATAGCCAAAATTAACAACCATCAGGGATGAAAATGCTCGATCGCTACCTACCCATAATGCAGTGGTTACGAACTTACAACCGCGGCACGCTAACGAACGACCTAGTCGCCGCGTTAATCGTCACCATCATGTTGATACCTCAGTCGCTCGCTTACGCTCTTTTAGCGGGACTACCAGCTGAGGTTGGTCTTTACGCGAGCATTCTTCCTCTTGTTGCCTACGCTATTTTCGGCAGCAGCCGCACCCTGGCAGTGGGACCGGTTGCAGTCGTATCGCTAATGACCGCCGCTGCGGTTGGGAACCTCGCACTGTCTGGTACCGCTGAGTATCTTGCAGCAGCGATTGCTCTCGCCTTTATATCGGGCCTGATACTGATTGTTATGGGCGTTCTGCGTTTAGGGATGTTGGCCAACTTTCTGAGCCATCCAGTAATCTCGGGCTTTATAACCGCATCGGGTATTATTATTGCGGCCAGTCAGTTGAAGCATATCCTCGGCGTCAACGCCTCGGGACATAACTTACTAGAGCTGTTGAGCTCTATTGTGGAACACATTGATGAGTTGCATTGGCCTACACTCATCATCGGCGTCAGTGCCACTGCAGCTCTTTTCTGGGTGCGTAAGAGCCTCAAACCCCTGCTGATCAGAACAGGTCTTAACCCGCGTGTGGCTGATATTCTGGCGAAGGCTGGCCCGGTCGCCGCCGTGGTGGCCACCACACTGGTGACTTACTTACTTCATCTGGATCAGTCTGGCGTTAAAGTTGTCGGCGAGGTACCGACCGGACTACCCGGCTTTGCCCTACCAAGCTTTGATGCCGATCTCTGGCAACAACTTCTAATATCGGCGCTACTCATCAGCATTGTTGGCTTTGTCGAGTCAGTATCTGTCGCGCAAACCCTGGCGGCTAAACGTCGCCAGAGAATCGATCCGAACCAAGAGCTCATCGGTCTGGGAGCATCGAACGTCGCCTCATCGGTCTCAGGAGGCTTTCCAGTGACAGGCGGGTTCTCACGTTCAGTCGTCAACTTTGATGCGGGGGCAGAGACTCCAGCGGCCGGTGCTTTTACCGCTGCCGGCATTGCTATCGCGACACTGCTGCTAACCCCAATGCTGTTCTTTTTGCCCAAGGCGACTCTGGCTGCAACTATTATCGTTGCCGTGCTATCTCTGGTTGATCTGGGAGCATTGAAACGCACCTGGGATTACTCTCGGCCCGATTTTGTAGCTATGGCCGCCACGATTCTGCTGACACTCGTTGCCGGTGTGGAGGCAGGAATAATCGCTGGTGTCAGTCTATCCATTCTGCTCTACCTCCACCGTACATCCAAACCCCACAGTGCACTGGTGGGGCGTGTACCGGGCACTGAGCATTTCCGTAATGTTGAACGCTTTGATGTTGAGATAGATGCACGGGTATTGACGCTGCGGGTCGATGAGAGCCTCTATTTCGCAAACGCTCGCTACCTCGAGGATCGAGTCTACGATCTGGTGAGTGCCAATAAAGAGGTTAAGGATTTCGTCTTAATGTGCCCAGCTGTCAATCTGATTGACGCCTCTGCACTGGAGTCACTTGAAGCGATCAACCAGCGCCTGCGTGACTCCGGTGTTAACTTCCACCTATCAGAGGTAAAAGGCCCTGTCATGGACCGACTGAAGCGCTCACACTTCCTAGATGAACTCAGTGGCAAGGTGTTTCTCAGCCAGTATGAGGCCTGGGAGAGCCTGCGCACGCCAGCAGAAGAGTACTCTCAGAAGAGTAATGCTTAATTGGGCTTAACAATAAGCACAGGTGCGTCGGCCTGAGCGGCTACCCGATTAGATACTGAACCCAGAAGATCTCGCGCCCTGTCACTCCCTTTGTGACTCGCCATCACTATGAGATCGACCTGATGCCGCCGGCTCGACTCAAGAATCGAGCTAACCGTACTTCCCTCATTTAAGATCAAGTGCCAGTCGACTGTCTCCTTGGGTTGACCCAACGCGTCAATGACAAAGTCCTCCAACTCACCCCGGGCGAGAGCACGAATCTCATCGCGGGCACTCTCAGGGAAGTAGTTTTCAACAATGGGCATCTTGAAGCCGGGGATCACTAATTGAACATAAAGCTCCCCTCCCTTCTCCAGCAGCGCAACAGCCTGCTTCAACGCCTGATCGGAAAAACCATGCTCGGCTAGATCAACCGGTACAAGGATACGATTAAACATTTGCGACCCCCTCTTTTTGGCGACGGGAAATCTGAATCCGACCTACTGCCAACAACAGCAATATCGCGGGGATAAACATAAGCTCTTTGGGCAGTCGGTCTGACTCAGTCACGACGGCCGTAATCTGCCAGTCAAAATCGATTCCCGAGCGTTCCGCCTCACTACCAAAGGTCATTGCATCAACGTTCCAGCCCTGAGCCGATTCACTCAGCGTCAGTCCTATATCGTTTAACCGCGCTTCAAAATCTCCCGAGTCATCCGACAGAAGCAGCTGTACCACCTTGTCGACCTGATCTCCCTCGAGCGTCTCCCCTTCGACACGGATCTGCAGGTACTCACCTGCTTTCATACTCTCCAACTCTTGCACCAGCGACGCAGGTGCAGCCTCCTGATAAGGCGGGTAGATCTGATCCCACCAGTAACCTGGGCGGAAAAGAGTGAAGGCAACCAGCAAAAGTAGAGCGCTCTCCCAGTAGCGACTGCGGGTGAGCCAGTAGCCCTGAGTCGCTGCTGAAAAAGTAAGTATCGCAACCAGCGCACTAACGATTGTTAGTAAGAGGTCAAAAACACTCTCTATGCCGATGAGCAGTAGCTGCGTATTAAAGATAAACATAAAGGGCAAGATCGCCGTGCGGATATCGTAAGTAAAGCCCTGAATACCGGTTTTGATGGGATCAGCCCGCCCTATCGCCGCCGCCGCAAAGGCAGCTAAGCCCACAGGAGGCGTATCGTCGGCCAAAATACCAAAGTAGAAGACAAACAGATGTGCGGCGATTAACGGGATTACAAGGCCATTTTCAGCCCCCAAAGTCACTATGACTGGCGCCATCAAGGTGGATACAACGATATAGTTAGCGGTTGTCGGCAGCCCCATGCCCAGAATAATACAAATGATAGCCGTAAAGATGAGAATCAGGATCAGGCTGCCACCCGATATAAACTCTACAAACTCTGTCATCATCTGCCCCAGACCCGTCAGCGTTACAGTGCCGACGATAATCCCAGCAGCGGCGGTAGCAACACCTATGCCCACCATGTTTCTGGCCCCGTTGATCATCCCCTCTATGAGGTCATCCCAACCGGCTACCGCGCGGTTCATCAGACGTTGTTCGCTGCGGAACCAGGCCTTAATTGGTCGGTGGGTCAGCACAACAAAAATAAGGAATGCAACCGAGTAAAAAGCTGACTGCTGAGGCGAATACTGCTTCACCGCCAGCGCCCAGAGCAGCACAATAATGGGTACCGCGAAGTAGAGGCCGGAGACGACGGTAGGTTTAACTTCAGGCAACCTATCCAGAGAGATAGCTGTGTCGTCAGTCGGAAGATCGGGGTAGAGCGACGCGTACTTAACCAGTGCTACATAGAGCGCAACCGCCGCCGCGAAGAGGACCCAGGGGGCCAGTTCACCGAGATTATCCTCAACCAGGTGTGAGCCGTAGTAGACCACCGCACCCAGCACGAACATCACGAGGGTACTGCTTAACCAGGTCATGAGTCGCTGTGCCACTGTCGGCTTATGCAGGCGCTCTATCCCCTTCATTCCAAGCTTAACCGCTTCAAGATGGACGATATAAACAAGCGCGATATAGGAGATCAGTGCCGGCAAGATAGCGTGTTTGATTACATCAATGTAAGGCACACCCACGTACTCAACCATCAGGAAAGCGGCTGCACCCATGATGGGCGGTGTCAGCTGACCATTGGTGGAAGCAGCCACCTCGACTGCGCCCGCTTTTGTCGCGGGAAAGCCGACCCGTTTCATCAGTGGGATTGTGAAGGTCCCCGTGGTCACAACATTGGCGATTGATGAACCCGAGATAATACCACTGAGCCCCGAAGCAACGACCGCCGCCTTGGCCGGTCCGCCTCGCATGTGCCCCAAGAGCGCGAAAGAGACCATAATCAGATAGTTACCCGCACCGGCACGGTCGAGCAGCGAACCCAGCAGAACAAAGAGGAACACGAACGATGCCGATACCCCCAGCGCAACGCCGAAAACACCTTCGGTCGTCAACCACTGATGTGAGGCCACTTTGTTGAGGCTTGCCCCCTTGTGCGATATGACATCAGGCATATATTGCCCAAGGAAGGTATATCCGAGAAACACCACGGCCACGATTAGCAGTGGCAGGCCCAGCGAGCGGCGAGTCGCCTCCAGCAGCATCAAAATACCGGACACCGCCATCACCAGATCCATGGTTGTTGGTGCGCCAAGACGATTTGCCAACTCATCTCGCACTATAAGCAGATAAAGCGCTGAGGTCGCTGCCGTCAGACCAAAAAGCCAGTCAACGGGAGTCATCTTGTCACGACTCGCCTTAGCACTACCTGGAAAGAGAGCGAAGGCTAAAAATGCTGCAAACGCCAGGTGGATGAACTTAGCCTGATCCTCATTGAGGGTTCCGAAGTTGAGCATAAAAGGTAGCGGCGAGGCATACCAGAGTTGAAAACCGGACCAGACAATTAGTAAGCCGAGTATTATGCGTTTTTGTACCCCCGTGAAGTGACGATTGCCCGTCTCAGTGGCTAAAAATTCACTGACATCATCTCGACTCGACATACCCTACCCTACTAACGATCACTTGGAGCGACTGAGCTATTACTCACCACTGGATGATGCCGGTGTGACACAGACAGCCATCAGACTTATCCGGCTACCACTTCACTTGGCAATCGTTTATCCGCGTCTGTTACCAGCGGAAACACCTGAAGAGCAAAGCCCAGCGAGTTAAACGCGTTAAGGTGCACAAGCGCTCAACCTCTCTTCAGCCTAGACAGAGAAAATTGGTTGATCAAACACGCAGCGCGCACCAGGACTTAAAGGCGCGGATAATTCCACAAATACTTCATACTGACCACAGCTTTGATTCACCCTCCCACAATTCGGAAAGGCGCACCCACATCTCGCACTCATTGTTTAATACTCAGATGATTAATCCAAGGATACGGGTATTAGACATAATGAGAACTTGCTTGGTTTGAGTTAGGTTAGGAGCTTGAATCGCGATTGATGTTACCTGAGGTCGGCCGAGATCGCGCGCGACGTGCTTCACCGAAGATAAGTTTTATCCCCACTGCACACCCCAATAGATACTTAAAATTTTTCTATCTTCAAATTACCTTTCCAGTAGAGCGCTATATATCACGCCTCTGAACCATACATTTATGCATTCGAATGCACGAATGCCCTTTGTTGGAAATTGCCTATCGGTCACCGGTCGTTTCATTCTATCAGACGTCTGAAGTCCCAGGAGTCGTGATAAGGCGGTGGTTTATAATCGACTTATTGTTGATTCCTACGTTGAGCGTAAGTGATCTGAACACTGAGCTTCCCCTTATACCGGGCCATGGAAGCCCCTATCAACATCCTCTGGTTTAAACGCGACCTGCGCCTCGCAGACCACCTGCCACTGAGGCAGGCTATCGACGACGGCAAGCCGCTACTACTTCTCTACATTTTTGAGCCAGAGCTACTGAATGATCGACACTACTCAATGCGCCACTGGCGTTTCGTATGGCAGTCATTAGAGGACCTAAACTTCCAGTTGAGCCAACTTGGCACCCGCATCTGCATCCTAGCGGGTGAGCCGGTAGATATGCTTCAGACCATAGCGCAACGTCGCCCCATTGCCCGCATCTACAGCCACGAGGAGGTTGGGCTACAAGTCACCTTCGATCGAGATAAACGCGTTAAGGCCTGGTGTGTCGCAAACGATATAGAGTGGCGAGAATTCCCATGTGCTGGAGTGGTTCGCGCCGCCAAGGATCGTCAAGGCTGGCAGAAAAACTGGGACAGGCAAATTAGACGTCCGCTGCTACCTGCACCATCACAAGCATTTATGACGGCGGAGCTTGATCTGGCTCATTTCACGCCGCCAGACGACTGGCTTAGAGCCGATAGCGCCTTCCAATACGGTGGTGAGAGCACTGCTCAGCACTGTCTTAACAGCTTTACGCAGCAGAGAGGACGGCAGTACTTTAGACACATCTCGAGCCCCATGTTGAGTCGCAGAAGCTGTAGCCGACTATCACCCTATCTCGCCTGGGGTAATCTTAGCCTCGCCCAGGCATACGCTGCAGCCAAATCCCATCCAGAGAAGGGCGATTGGGGGCGTTCAATGCGTGCATTTCGTTCGCGCCTGCATTGGCATTGTCACTTTATGCAAAAGTTTGAAAGTGAAACAAGCATGCAAACGCGCTCTATGAACGCGGGATATGCGGACTTCCCCTGGCGTGATGACGCGCAGGTAGAGAGGGATCTTGGGCGCTGGAAGCGTGGAGAGACAGGTGTCCCCCTGGTAGACGCCTGCATGCGTGCGCTGAACAATACCGGATATATTAACTTTCGTATGCGCGCGATGCTGGTTAGCTTCCTGTGCCATTACCTGCGTATCGATTGGCGCTTGGGTGCCGAGCATCTGGCGGCTCAGTTTCTCGACTTCGAGCCAGGGATTCACTATCCGCAAATGCAGATGCAGGCAGGCGTGACTGGAATTCACACGCTCCGAATCTACAACCCCACCAAACAGGCACAAGAGCAGCAACAGGTGATGGAGTTCATCAATCGCTGGGTGCCTGAACTCCGAGTGCTACCCGAAGAGCTGCGCCTGACACCTTGGAACATCACACCGATGGAGCTGCTTATGCTGGATGAGCCCCTTAGTTATCCAGCTCCGGTGGTGGATCTTACTGAAGCAGCTCGCGAGGCACGCGATCTGTTTTGGGGATGGCGCGAGCGCGACGCCGTACAACGCGATGCTAAGCGGATTCTGGCCCGGCACGTGATGCGGTGAGTGAGCGCCCCAACGCAGAAAAGTATTCACTGAAACCACGATTGATTAGCGCTCTGTGATCACCCCGTGGGTAGGGATCAAAACCTGTAAGGTTCCCGCGAGTACCATACGCAAGAAATTGATTGGCGATGCTCGCATCCTCAATGAAAGACTCGAATGCTCGCGCACAGAGCTCTTCAGGCTTGCTCCAGTAGACCGAGCGTTCACGCTTATCATGCGTCATTGCGCGCTGTACGAACTCACTGGGGCCATCGCCCGCTTCATTCAACAAAATCACTCGATAACACTGAGCCAACTGCAGGCATAGGGAGTGGCTCCGAAGAGAGTAATCAGTCAACCAGGCTAATGAGGCAAAACGATTGCCAACGGGTTCGCTGAACAGATGCTGCGCAATATAGTGATCAAAGGCGTGAAACCACTCATGGGCTAAGCTTCCCGCGCCAGCATTTTTTGCTAGCGCGAGAACCCTTGCGGCCGGCATGTAGTGTGCAGACACACCCGGCTGTCCTCCAGTTCCATAGTGCAGCGAAAGCTGACCGCGCAAAGAGATCACCACCGCGGGCACCTTGAGAATCTCCTGGAGATCTAGAAGTGCAATAAAGAAATCACGGGCACGTAACTTCTGTTCTTCAGCCTTTACCCAACCACCAATCTTAACGGCGCGAAAATCAAAGAAATTACGCACCTCGTTAAAGCCCGGGGCAGCGCCGAGGTTCCGAGAGGGCCCTGTGCGCCGATAACTACGCATTTCTCAGATGTCGACCACCAGAAGGCTAGTTTTGGCGCGCGAGCAGCAGAGTGTGATCATGTCGCCGGCGGCATGCTCTTGAGGAGTCATATAGAGGTCCCTATGCTCTGCCTCGCCCTCCAATAGCGGAACCATACAGGTGCCACAGACGCCCTCTTCACAGGATAGAGGGACAAAGTGCCCAGCCTCATCAAGCACCTCAGCAATACTTCGTTCGGGCGGAATCTCATACTCCTCGCCGGTACTGGCAACCCGGACTCTAAAACTGTGGAGCGGATCTTCACTCGCTTTTAACGTCGCCGAGAAATACTCACGGTGCAGACTATCTTGAGGCCAGCCTGCAGCCTCGGCAGCCTCTAACACAGGATCAATGAATCGTTGCGGCCCACATACATAGAGATGCTCACCCGTTTTGCGTGAGGTAACTAGGGACGCAATATCCAGGGGACCCTCACAGGAGTAGCTATGCTCCACCACCGATGCGAAAGGTGCAGCCGCCAGCTCATCTCCAAACGCGGTTAACGATGGGCGCTTGGTTCGGTAGTGCATACTAAAGTCTCTGGACTCAGCGTATAACTGCTGAGCCATGGCCCAAATAGGCGTAATCCCGATACCCGCTGCTAAGAGTCGGTAGGCACTCGCTTCTACCAGTTCAAAATGATTCTGGGGCGCTTCAACCTCCAGTTCATCACCCACACTCAGCTCCCCGACCGCCTTCGAACCGCCTTTTGAATCAGG
>Ga0102951_1000707_pt1 | contig 12099 bp, 11 predicted proteins | sample SalPonA_B_H2O_MG_FD_78507 | JGI IMG/M metagenome (GOLD analysis project Ga0102951, IMG submission 78507) | Water microbial communities from South San Francisco under conditions of wetland restoration - Salt Pond MetaG R2A_B_H2O_MG | ecosystem: Environmental > Aquatic > Non-marine Saline and...
AAGTTTACCAATCCTTTCTCAACCGTATATTTGGCGTGGGCAGTATCGAGATATATACCGCGGGCGATCAACCCGAGATGCTTGTCAAAGGGCTTCCGGATCCTAATGCGATCCGCGACGTTATCAAGGGTAATAAGGATGGGGTCTGCTGAAACTGAATATAAACACGACGGATTCAGCCGATAAACGAACTGCGCGCACTACAGCTCTGCTGCTGGTGCTCATTGTCATCGCACTCGTTGCCGGTATTGTACTTTTGGCTCCTGAACTCTTTGCAGCATTCGAGCCTGCATTTAGCTCTGGGGTGGGCCTAAGAACGGCGGCAATCATCAGTTTCTTTTTAACCCTGGTGGTGATGCTGCTATTCACGCTAGCCGCGGGAGATGGACTGATTGGCGAACTCCAATTTGTCTTGCCGGCCTTTTTCGTCTTCTTTCTATTCTTTTGGCTCGGTATCGCCTGGCTTTTTTAATCAATCGCAAAGCACTAGCGCTTTTCCATCCTGTTCAGCGCCGCTAGTGCTTAATCTTGTCTGCCTGCCGTTAAACGAGGATCAGAACAAGTCGGGCTTCAGCACGCCCACCCTACCCTACCATTTAAACTGCTGCACCGATTGGCGCTCCCCAGACTCGTTAAACTGGGCCTCCGTAACACATACGCGCTGATCTTTGAGAAGCCGTAACCAGGTCCTCGAGCGGGTACCATAATCAGCACCCAATATTGTCTGAGCCGACAAAAGACGCTCCCACTCTAGCGGCACACCCGTAGATGGCAACACTGGATCGTCAAAGGGCTCCGTAGATTCCAGTACAGCTGTGTTGATCTCGCCGTGAACCAAGTCAGGAAGAGCCGCAATCATCTGCTGACGCGCCAACTCAGCTTTGGGCCAAGGTGTATTTAGCGCATCGTTGCTCAAGACATGAATACCGGGATCCAGCCAACATCCAACAGGGTTATCGCTACTAAACCAAAAAAGTTCTCGCCGGTTTCCGAGCAAGAGATTGAAACCACCGTACTGATTAACGGTTTGGACTAGGTTCTGATGAAATCCTCTTATATCACTGCCCGATTGAATAAAATCACGGGGAAGCGCTCCGCGCGAAAGAGAAGAGGGCTTGCCGACGTACCCCGGGCGGATATTGGTGATCAATGCAAAGTTACCGGCTCGATCCACTGCAAACCAGGTGCCTCCCGCCTGCAGATCGCGACCAGCGAGCATTTCGCTGGGCTCATCACTCCACCAGTGCATCCCTTGTGTCGGGCGTGCTCGAAATTCATCCCGGTTAGCCACTAAAACGAGCGGTGTATCCTGATCAGGATCCCAGTTTAATGCGACCAAACACATGGCGATCGTCTCCAACGACTCTAAAGATAAATCAATTTAGCACGATGGTGATTAAACAGGCGATCTAACAGTCGATCTAACAGGTCTGAGGCCCAGTGGCCTGTTGATTCAATGTCAGCGCTTGAGGCGGGGGAGTAGAAACTTCACATAATCGGTTTGAGTGGCACCAGCAGCAGGCGCTCCTCTTGTTTGACGAGATCCTCCTGGGCCAGTGCCATTTTGTGGCTCTTCATATGAGCCAACAAGGACGCAAGTGCTTTGGGGGCCAACTCTTGCAAATAGACCAAGGCTTCGACCTGCGTGGTAAAAAGCTCTGGGTGGTTATTTGCTTGAAAGAACGGGTCATGCGGTCCCATTTCGATCCAACGAGCTGGAATGAGCAGTGCATCGTGCTCCGCTAACAGCCCCATTTTCATACCTTCAGGGGTGAAGTCGTAGAACCCGACATTTAACTTAGGTTGCTGTTCATCGATAACACTCATCAGCGTGAGCGCATCTCGTTCCTGTCCACGAAAGATGATCACAGCACCATCCAGTTCGCTAGGTAAGTGCAAGCTGCTCCAGTCTCTAACCAGGGATCCATTGTCCACGACCAACACCACCTCTGATGAGAGGTCGATATACTCAGGCTCAACACTCAGGATAGCGCCCGGCGGCACGCTGGCAGCGCCGGTTTTTAAGGGGATTTCTCCACCGCCAGCGCGTGCCAGACGTAGCATGCGCCCAAAAACAGCACGCGGACTCGGCTTTTGAAATTGCATCTGCGAGGTGCTGCGAGTAGAGAGTCCGGGTAGGTGTTCACGCGTTAATGGATCGACACCGGTCTCATCCTTTACCCAACAACGTAACTGCCCCTTCTCCTCCTCACTGAGCAGCAAGGTACCGCGATTTGTTACTTGCCCAACCTTAAGTCGGCGGTGGATTTCGTACCAGATATCGTTCAGTTTTACCTGACGCGTACCTCGCATCAGAACCTCGCGTACAGCCTCGAACTCTTTACGCACTGCACTCTCCAACTAGCGTCTGTGCTAGTTAGTCTAGTCGAACAAATGCGATTCAACGACTATCGAATAGTTTCTAACTCTGAGAAGTATTTAGAGGTGCAGAGATGTCGTAAATGCCCGTTTTTAGCGCTCAACAAGTGGTATTCTGCCTGTTATTACGGCACCGAAGTGGACACGAGCACCGGGGGCGAGCTCGAATAGATCGCCATTTAGACCGGTAAGTTGAATCGGCACAGAGAAGCGTTTTGCGATGCTCGCATTCGCGTGCATGTGTTCCGGTTCGCCATGAAGTGGCACCGCTATATCCGGTTGCACCATTTCATACATATCAGCCAACTCTGCCTGGCAAGGGTGCCCCGAAGCGTGAATCGGTGTACTGCTATGCGCAGACTCAATCACCTCTATCTTTCGAGCGCGCAGGGACTCGACCATCCGCTCCACTAATCTCTCGTTTCCTGGAATCAGGAAGGAGCTCATCACCACGCGATCGCCCGCCTCTAACTGTAACGGATCGAACTGCTCTTGGGCGAGGCGACTCAGAGCGCTGCGCGGCTCGCCCTGACTGCCGGTTGCCACCGCAAGCACCTCATTGCGCGGCAGAAAGCCAAGGTGCGATGGGTCAATAGCCTCAAGATCAGCAGGCCAATAGCCTGTTTGCCGGGCGATAGTGTACATGTTCTGTAACGAGCGTCCGATCAGCGCAAAATAGCGCCCCGTCTGCTTTGCGACACGAGCAATCGTGACCAATCTCGCCAGATTAGAACTAAAGCAACTAACCACCACGCGACCCTCAAATTTCTCTATCTGACGCAGCAGTCCATTGTGACAGATCGACTCTGACAGCGACGCGCCTGTTTTCAACGCATTGGTTGAGTCACACAACATCGCCCTTATATTGCGTTGGGCCAGTGACTCAAACTGAGCCCGATCAAACGGCTCACCGATCACGGGCTTAGGGTCGATTTTCCAGTCGGCCGTGTGAAACAGAGTGCCGGCTGCCGTTGATATCAGCAGCGCTTGAGGCTCCGGAATTGAGTGCGTAATGGGGAGAAACTCAAGGTTAAATCCGCCAACATTAAAGCGCCCGCCCGGTGGTATTTCGTTTATTGGTACGCGATTGAGCAACCCATGTTGCCTGAGCTTTCGTCTAAGCACCTCAGCCGCAAAGGGGGTCGCATATACGGGTGCTTTAAGACGCACCCACAGATAGGGAAGCGCCCCTAAGTGATCTTCATGGGCATGGGTGATTATGATCGCTTTGAGGCGCTCACGTTGATCAACAATAAACTTCGGATCAGCACTGACAATAGGATGCGATCGATGGGAATCCGCCGTCAGCGGCTCATCAAAGGTGACACCGCAGTCGACCATCAACCACTCACCATCGTGGCCGAAGAGATTCATATTCATGCCAATCTCCCCGGTCCCACCTAGGGGTAGAAACCAGAGATCAGCTGGACCTGGTACTAAACTCATCAATTGACTGCGCTAACCTCTGATTCACTCTGATGGGTGATAGGGTTAGGAGTTACAAAACGGATCAGCAACAGGGCCAAAAGAGATGAGACCCCAAATCCAGCTAACATCGGAACCAGCGTACCGTTAAAGCTCATACCGATCACCGTTCCAACCAGCACACCAATGATCATATTCAACGCACCGATCGTTCCGGACGCAAGACCAGCCAGACGGCCAAAGGGCTCCATCGCTAAGGAGTTGAGGTTGCCAAACAGCAATCCAAAACAGAAGGTTGTGATAGACATCATCAAAATAAAGAGCCACAAAGGCAGCTGAAGATCAAAGAGTGCAAATAGAAGCGCTTCGCTCAGAGTGACCAGACTGAGGAAGGTCAATACCGCCAACACCAGCGTGCGCAACGAGTAGCGGTAGACTAAGCGGCTATTGATGAACGAAGAGACCGCTACTCCAATAGCCATTAACCCAAAATAGACCGGCATCATTGCCCCGGTGTCGTAAATACCCTGCAAGATGGCTTGGATAGAGGTTAGAAATCCTATGAGCGCTCCGTGAATTAGACCGCCTGCGAGGGTATAAACGATAGCCTCGGGATGAACGAGCACCTCTTTGGTACCCAGCAAAATCGGCTTGAGTGAAAAGGCTCTAACATTCTCCGGTGCCAGCGTCTCCTCTTGCCGCAGCGCAAACCAGATCGCAGTACCAAGAGAGACCAACAAGAGCATGACAAAGATCGCTTGCCACCCCGCCACGAGCAACACAAGCTGCCCAAACAGAGGTGCAACTACTGGACTGAAAATAAAGATCGTCATAACCAACGACATGATGCGAGCCATTTCAGGCCCTTCGTAACGATCACGGATGATCGCCACCATCATGACTCGTGGCCCCGCGGCACCCAATCCCTGCAGCACGCGTCCTACTAGCATCCACTCAAACGAGACAGCGAAAATACTTATCATGGTTCCGATTAAAATCAGACCAAAGCCCAGATAGACCGCAGGCTTGCGCCCAAACGCATCAGAGAAGGGCCCATAAAACAACTGCCCTAACCCCATTCCTACCATCAAACTGGTAATTACCCACTGGTAGTAATTGCCCTCCAATGCGTCAAACTCTTGGCCAATCTGATACAACGCCGGCAACATCGCATCGATAAATAGCGCCATTAAACACATCATGGCAGCCATCAGCAGCAGAAACTCCATACGCACAGGGGGTCGGTTCATCGTTGGCTCTAATTTAGTTTGGAGAGGATCAGGGCTTTGTCATCAAATCCAGATTGGACTGAACTCACCCCGTGGCCGGAGTATATCAAAGTCTGAGATTGAGACTCACACTTTGCGGTTTATTTCCAAAACCTGGCTTAGCGCCTCGCCCCAACGATCGCATTTCTCTCTCGTTGAGAGTGAGGCAAGAGCAGGGCTGGTGGAGGGGAGCTGGCATCGCTCGATAGCCTCAAGGGAGATGCTCCACTGCTTCTGTGCCCGACGAAAAAGATCAGCGGCGGCGGCCCCGTTGAAAATAATCGTCTCTAATCTCGGACACTGCTCGATTAAAGCCGGAATGTCATTGAACTGCGCGCCCCGCTTGACGATGGCGCTATCTAACGACCCCGGACGCTGAGCCTGTGCAACCACATCCCAAAGCGCAATACCTGAATCTTTTAGTCGCTCCAAGCGCTGTGGGTAAGATAAGTTCTGCCCTAAGTCCAACAGCTCGGTCATGATCGGCCAAAACGCGTTTCGCGGGTGGGCGTAGTAGCCTTGTTCGGCGATAGAGCGCTTTCCCGGCAAGGATCCCAGGATTAGAACGCGAGCTCTGCCATCATAGACTGGCGCGAAACTTTGATCAGCAGACAATTGGGTAGAACCTCAAATTCCGTTATCCTCTTATCTTTAGCCTATTAAAGTGATACTCACCGCGCAATGGCAACCTATGCAATCGGTGACATCCAAGGATGTTACCGCTCCTTAAAGCAGCTACTTAACAAAGTCCGGTTTAATTCCCAAGACCAGCTCTGGTTATGTGGTGACCTTGTTAATCGCGGGCCGCAGTCGTTAGATGTGCTACGTTTCATAAGTGACCTGGGGACGCGGGCTCAAGTGGTATTAGGGAATCATGACCTACACCTGCTGGCGATCCACTATGGCGCCACAGATCGTAATCCTGGCAAGACGCTCGAGCCAGTGCTGGCGGCGGCTGACCGTAATGAGCTGATGAACTGGTTACAATTTCAACCATTGTTGGTCGACTCTGAAGAGTTGTGCGCCGTAATGACGCATGCGGGCATCCCACATATATGGTCGTTAGCGAAGGCAAAGGCTTGCGCACAAGAGGTGGAAACGGCACTGCGCAGCGCGCATGCCAAGGATTTTTTTGCAGCGATGTATGGGAATATCCCAGCCACCTGGTCTGATACCCTCGCAGGGACTGATCGCCTGAGGACAATCACCAACTACTTTACCCGCATGCGTTTTATCGCCGCTGATGGACGCTTAGATTTTGATGCGAATGGCGATCCAAAATCCGCACCCCAGGGATACGTGCCCTGGTTTGAGCATAGGCGGCCAGATCCAATACCCCGGCGCATAGTCAGCGGACACTGGGCGGCTCTGGGTCTATATGAAGATCAGCAGGTCAGTGCGCTGGATACAGGTTGTGTCTGGGGCAATCAGTTAACGGCTAAACGATTAGAGGATGGCGAAATATTTAGCATCGCCAGCCAAGAGGCAACTAAGGAGAAGAGATGAGCACATTTACGGCGGTCAATAGTCAAGAGGCGCTTGCACTAATTGAAGCGGGTGCAGTAATCGCCGATATTCGCGATGCAGGCAGCTTTGGCAACGGACGTATCACGGGGGCTCGTTCCCTGAGCAATGAAAATTTACAGCAGTTCATCGATGAGACTGAATTCGATCAGCCAATCATCGTCTGCTGCTACCATGGCGTTAGCAGTCAGTCAGCTGCTGCCTTTTTATGCGAACGCGGCTACGAGAAGGTCTACAGTCTTAATGGTGGATTTGAGGGTTGGGCACTCGGGATGCCTGATCATGTAGAGCGCGGTTAAACCGCATGCAGATCTATCTGGTCGGTGGCGCAGTACGCGACCAACTTCTCGGACTACCGGTTAAAGACCGTGATTGGGTGGTCGTGGGCGCAACTCCAGAAGAGATGGTAGCGTCCGGCTTCAGACCCGTGGGTCGGGATTTCCCAGTATTTCTGCATCCTGAAACTCACGAAGAGTATGCTCTAGCCCGTACTGAACGAAAATCGGGCAAGGGCTATAAAGGATTTACCTTCCATACCTCACCCGACGTCACACTGGAGCAAGATCTCATACGTCGGGACCTGCGAATTAACGCAATGGCGATGGACGATACAGGTCGACTCTACGACCCATACGGTGGTGAAGCAGACCTAAAAGCGAGACGCTTGCGCCACGTGAGTGAAGCCTTTAGTGAGGATCCGTTGCGCATTCTGCGCGTGGCGCGAATTGCTGCGCGTTTTCGCCCACTCAACTTTGAAGTGGCACCTGAAACACTCGAACTGATGCGCCAGCTCAGCACTAGTGATGAGCTACAGCATTTAAGTGCCCAGCGCGTTTGGCAGGAGTTTGAGCGCGCTCTGTGCACTCCCTACCCTTCAAAATTTTTAGAGGTGCTAAACCAATGTGGCGCCCTTAAAGCGCTACTGCCGGAGTTATCTCACTGCGATCCGCAGCAGATTCAACAGATTGATGACTCAAGCTTAGCCCAGAGTGAGTCGCGTTTTGCTGTACTTGCATACCAGCTAAATACTCAGCAGGGCGAAGCTGCTCTCGAGCGAGTGGCGCAGAGTTTAGCACTGCCAAAGCGCTACTTAGAGATAGCTCAGGATCTCATCCTTTGGGGCGAATCCCTATCGCAGTTCCAAGAATTGGATGCGACTCACAAACTGGAGCTAATAGAAGGGCTGAAGCTACAGCGTTCGCTCCATCGACTCTCTGAGATCGCTTCAGCTGTTGAGCTTATCTTTCACACCCAAGTTAGCTTAATCCAAATCAAACAGGCGATCACCCAAGTCAACGCGATCTCACCGCGCCAACTCTTAGAAGAGGGCTTCTCAGGTCCAACGCTTGGAGCTGAGCTAAGACGGCGTCAGATCGAGCAACTCAGTTAATAACCACCACATCCCAACCGATTCTAGCGCACAAGAGATATCAACTAGGCAGCCCCCTTTTGCGGCCACACTTCTGGCTCGCTTAAACGACCCCGACGCCCCGGTGACCTCTACTGAAGTGACGGCCGAACTTGTCATTCGCGCGACAACCGGCGAATTGAAGTGACTCTTGATTAAACCTGGCACCTGGCACCTGGCACCTGGCACCTGGCACCTGGCACCTGGCACCTGGCAGAGTGGAAAGTCTTAGCCTCGCTCAACGCAACTTGCGAAGCATCGCAACCCCTTAGCATTAACCATGCTGCAGTCGGTACCCGAAACCTGGCCTAGGTTTTTGGCCGGTGTTGAAGGACTTTCGCCGCAGACTATTTTCTGCGAACCAAAACAATTCCCGATTAGCCGCTCCCTAGAGTTCAGCTATGCACCAGGCATAAATGTCACTATATGCACTTTTTACTGATCAATTATTGACCGACAATTCTTGTATATGTATATTTGTCACTAAATGCATACATATATTGGATTTATATTAAGTCCGAACTGTCTCAGATAGACACCATATGTAGGCGCAAGACACAAAGGCGGTGATATATGGCGATTGAAGGTTTTGGACAAACTGCAGCATATAACCCTTATGCGGGAATGCAGGGCGGCAGTGCACCCAGCGCGAGCAATGCAGTCAACGCAGCAAATCAATCTGCCAACAACACGCTGACTAGCATCGTCTCTGACACCCAAGGCGTGGTTTCAGACAAAATGATGCAGATTGCTCTGATCTATGAGATGGTCGCGGAGGCTGACGGTTCGGACGAGAAAGGTAGCAATATGTTTCTGCAGATGCTGCTACAAAACCTGCTTTTCGGAAGCGAGGGGGCCACACCATTGAGCCCAACTGAACAAGCTGAAATGATCAATGAGGTGATCTCCAGCGGACAGCCGGGTGCCATCAAGCAGGCAATGGGCAACTACACCGGTGGTGGCGCTCAAGGTGCAACCTACGGCTCAGGCGGAATGATGTCGATGGGAGGAGCAATGGGCGGAATTATCTCAACCGCTGTTTAAAAAAGTGGGCAGTTAACCATTTGCGGTTAGGGCTCTCTTGGCCGCACAACCCTGCTACCACCAAGCCTGTTTAGGCTAATTCTTGGCAAATCCGGCACACTCTCCGAAGACTCGTTTTGTACAGGATGCGCAAACGGTCTGATCAACCCCAGTCAGCAATATCTCAAGCGCCTCACCCGTTGTCTCAACAAAACGCTGCGCTCCTATTCGCTCAAGCTGCCCCATAGTATTGAGCTCCTCACGGATATAGCCTTTGAGTGAACTGATCAAAACACGACGCCCTTCGCGCTCCAAACGTCGAATTTCGTTATCCAACATCTGGGCCCCAGAGAGGTCGATATGATTAACCCCTTTGGCCACTAAGAGCAGATCACCTTTGCGATCAGAGAGCGACTGCTGCAGTTGATCCTGAAGATGCTCCAACGCGCCAAAGAAGAGTGAACCATCGATCCGTACAATCGAAATTTGCGGACATTCGGCCATGGCGTATCGGCCAACATTCCTGAGATAGCGGCCATTTGGACGCTCTAACGGCGCTATTTGGGTTAACTTGGGTCGTGAAGCTCGGCGCAAATAGAACGCCAGAGAGAGAAAGACACCAATATAGATCGCAAATTCAAGCTCAGCTAACAAGGTTGCCATCAGAGTAACGAGTAGCGTAACTGCCTCGTTGCGGTGAGCTTTAGCTAAACCGAGGAGATGTTTGAAGTCGATAAGATTCCAGGCAATCAGTAGCACGATGGCTCCCATTGCTGGCATCGGCAGGTAGGCGGTCATTCCAGGAAGCAAGAGAATGATGCTCACCAAAAGAAGGGCGGCAAAAATTGCGGCTAACGGCGTTTGGGCACCCGCATCATAATTGGCGCCAGATCGGGTAAATGAGCCTGAGCCCGCATAGCAAGAGAAGAAGCTCCCTACAACATTCGATAGGCCTTGCCCGATAAACTCCTGATTGCCATTGATACGCTGCCCCGATCGCAGTGCTATCGAGCGCGCAATTGAGACCGCCTCGATTAAACCCAAGAGTGCTACAGCAAAAGCTCCGGACAGTATGCCCGCCAAGCTCGCTGCGTCAAAGGTGGGTATTACAAACGGGGGCAGAGTCCCTGGCAAACTACCCACCAGTTTCACGCCCTGTGCCGCTCCATCAATGGCAAAACAAAAGAGTGAACCAACCAGCATCGCCAGTAGCATGTAAGGCGCGCCCCGCCACAATTTGCGAATGATAATTGCTGATGCCAGGGTTACCGCTGCGATAGCGAGCGACGATAAGTTGGTCGAGGCCAGCGAATCGGCAAGCTGGTTAAGCTGCTCGTAAAAATGTAACCCAGACTCAACACTTAACCCAAATATGTGCTTTAACTGACTGGTGCCTATCAGCACTGCAGCCCCGGCTGTAAAACCAATCACGACGGTATGTGAGATAAAATTAACCAACGTTCCGAGGCGCAGAATACCTAAACCCAGCTGTATTAAACCGGCAAGCAGCGTCAGAAGCATGGTAGTCGCGATAAATGCCTCTCCCGGCTCTGCTCCAATTGAAGAGACGACACTTATAACAACGATGGAGATTGCAGCAGTCGGACCAGAGATCAAATGGTGAGAGGAGCCAAACAGCGCTGCAATGATGGGCGTTACGACGGCAGTGTATAGCCCATACTCCGGTGGAAGTCCGGCAATAAAGGCATACGCAACCCCCTGGGGTAAGACGATGATCGCGCCCGTAAGACCTGCAATCAGATCTGCGCGCACAGTCGTCGGAGTTATCTGAGTAAGCCAGTTTAAAAAGGGTAGAAGGCGGTGAAGTCTTGAGTTCATCCTCAGCTCGAGTCTTTTCTCTTTAGCACTTGATGATACTCTCGCCCCCTCCATAAGAGTAATTTAAATATAGCCACTTCAACCGACAAATATGTATGGTTCAAATAATCGGCGTGACTAAAATTAATCGATGCTCCCTGTATGCTCTTCACATATAGTCTTCACAGATGGTCTTCACATATAACCTGCCCACATAGCCTGTCGATATAGTCTGCCCATAGGCCTGGACTAACAACGGAGCTAAGATGACTCTGCAAATCACGCGCAATTTTTAGAGCGGTAACGATGGCTGAGCGTCCAAGACACATTCTTCCTCTTATTATTCTCTCCCAATTTCTGGGCACGGCAAGCTGGTTTGCCGGCAACGCAGCACTGCCCGGTCTGGCCCAAATTTGGCAGCTCGAGACAGGCAGCCTTGCTCTGATCACTAACGCTGTGCAGTCCGGCTTTATCCTCGGGGCGCTTAGCTTTGCGCTTCTCTCTTTAAGCGATCGATTCTCCCCTTCGAAAATTTTTCTTCTATGCGCGCTTAGCAGCGCAGCGATTAACCTAGCTACAGCTTTATGGGCCGACTCCATCACCGATGTCGCCATCTTACGCTTCACGGCTGGCCTACTTCTGGCCGGGATCTACCCGGTAGGCATGAAACTCGCCGCAAGCTGGTTTCCCGAGGGTTTGGGACGCGCTTTGGGATACCTGATAGGTTCATTGGTTTTGGGTACCGCTATCCCACATCTTTTTGCATCATTTTCGGCGGTGAGCTGGCAAGGGGTAATGATTTGGGTGGCTATAATGAATCTCGCGGCGGGGCTAATTATTACTTTGGCTGTCGGTGACGGCCCAGCGCTGGCTGCACCGGCGCCTGTCCGTCTGCGCGATATCCGAGCTTTAATCTCCTATCCAAAACTGCGAGCTAGCGCCCTAGGTTACTTCGGCCATATGTGGGAACTCTATGCGATTTGGGCGATCGCTCCTGTGTGGCTTGCTAACTGGGCCAAGTATCATCAAGTCGATATCAATGTCTCACTAATGACTTTTTGTGTGATTGGGATCGGAGCACTCGGTAGTTCGCTCGGGGGACTCTGGTCATCCCGCTTCGGTAGCGCTCGCATCGCAGCTGGGATGCTAACAATCTCAGGAGCCTGCTGCCTGCTATCACCCCTGGCATTTGAATACGGAATATTCGTTAACCTAATCTTCTGGTTCATCTGGGGCTTTTCAATCTCTGCTGAC
>Ga0102951_1000708_pt1 | contig 12097 bp, 6 predicted proteins | sample SalPonA_B_H2O_MG_FD_78507 | JGI IMG/M metagenome (GOLD analysis project Ga0102951, IMG submission 78507) | Water microbial communities from South San Francisco under conditions of wetland restoration - Salt Pond MetaG R2A_B_H2O_MG | ecosystem: Environmental > Aquatic > Non-marine Saline and...
AGCAGGTTCTTGAGGCCGTGGCGGTCAGTATATGTCCTCACCAGTTTCGAGGCGATTTTGGTGCAATAGACGGGGGCTGTTACTGCGCCAAAGGCGTTGAGCAAAGCGGCGATATCAAAGCGCCCGTAGTGGAAGATTTTGAGCACACTCGGGTCTTCAAGCATGGCCTTGAGGTTGGGCGCCTCAGTTTGACCGTGTGCTATCTGCACGAGGTGGCAATCGCCATCGCCGCGCGACAGTTGCACGAGGCAGAGCCTGTCACGGTGCGGATTTAGCCCCATCGTTTCGCAATCTATGGCCACAACAGGCCCAAGATCCAGCCCGTCAGGCAGATCGCTTTGATACAAATGGTTCGCCATACTGCGCCCTAAAACCTAACTACAATTGTGCAGATAAGGGTTGGGGCGCATTTGCGCAACTCAGGTGATTACGTCGGGGGAAGTGCGCCCTGTGAATTTAGCGATCCCGATGATTTGCTCGGCCGCCGCGATGACATCAGCCAAGGCCGCTTGTGGCTCTTGGTCAAAGCTCTCAGTGTCGAGTTTTTCGAGGTAAAGCCGCAGGGTGGCTCCGCTGGTGCCTGTGCCAGAGAGACGGACAACGAAGCGCGAGCCGCCTTCAAAAACCACGCGCACGCCTTGCTGGGCAGAGGTGCTGCCGTCGACAGGATCAAGGTAGCTATAATCATCTGCCATCTCGATGATGAAGGGACCGACTTTTTGACCTCTAAGACCCGCGAGAGAGGCACGTAGCGCCGTCATGAGTGCGTCAGCTTTCTGTGTTTCAATCGCCTCGAAATCGTGGCGTGAATAGTAGTTGCGGCCGAACTTGGCCCAATGTGCCTGCATCAGTTCGGGTACGGATTTTCCCGTCACGGCCATGATATTGAGCCACATGAGCACGGCCCAAATGCCATCTTTCTCGCGGACGTGGTCGGAGCCTGTGCCAAAGCTTTCTTCGCCGCAAAGCGTCACGCGGCTGTCGTCGAGCAGGTTGCCGAAGAATTTCCAGCCTGTCGGTGTCTCGTAGCATTCCATACCCATCGCCGCGGCGACACGGTCGACGGCGGCAGATGTCGGCATCGACCGCGCGACGCCTTTGAGACCCTGTGCATATCCCGGTGCGAGGTGGGCGTTGGCTGCGATAATGGCGAGGCTATCGGAGGGGCTGACGTAGCAATTCGGGCCGACAACCATGTTACGGTCCCCATCGCCGTCAGACGCAGCACCAAAAGCGGGGGCATTTTCGCCCATCATTTCGGTCATCAACTCATGCGCCCAAGTCGGGTTGGGGTCGGGGTGCATGCCACCGAAGTCGGGGAGCGGTGTTTCGTGAACAACGGAGCCTTTCGGCGCGCCGAGTAGGTCTTCAATGATCGCACTGGCATATGGCCCCGTGATCGCGTTCATGGCGTCAAAGCGTATGCGTGCACCGCCCGCAAACATTGCCTTGATCGCGGGAAAATCGAAGCGGGTTTGCATCAAGTCCACATAGGCCGCAACAGGGTCAACGATTTCGACGATCATTTTGCCAAGGGTGCTGATCCCGATGGTGCCAAGATCGACGTCAGTTGATTCCCAGATGTAATATCTGTCGATCACTTTGGTGCGGGCAAACATGGCGTTGGTCACGGCTTCGGGCGCTGGGCCACCGTTTGACATGTTGAACTTGATCCCGAAATCCTCGTCGATACCGCCGGGGTTATGGCTCGCAGATAAGATCACTCCTCCGTCGGTTTTCATCGATCGGATAAGGTGGGATGCGGCGGGGGTCGAGAGCAGCGCGTTTTGCCCGGCAATCACTTTCGTCGCACCATTGGCCGCAGCCATTCGCAAGATCACTTGAGTGGCGCGGTCGTTAAAGTAGCGACCGTCGCCGCCAACCACGAGGGTCTTGCCCGCGACCCCGCCAATTCCGTCAAACATCGATTGCACAAAGTTCTCGAGGTAATGTGGCCCCATGAACACTTTGGTCTTCTTGCGCAAACCAGATGTACCCGGCTTCTGGCCGTCGATCGGTGCAGTGGTGATGGTCATCTTGGGCAAGGGATTTCTCCTTTAAGCGATGGGAACTAGAGCGAAAACGCAGACTGAGGCCGCCTTGATTTGGGTCGATTGACCCGTAATGCACAGCGGGCCGTCCTTCGGCGCGGAGGTGTCGAGAACTAACTCCCACGTCTTGCCGTCAGGGCGGGGAGGGAGCTCGACTTTGATCTCGCTGTCATTGTTTATCACAAGGAATATGACGTCGTCAGATGCGGAATAATACGGTGTTGTGGATGATGTGCGGATTTCGACGCAGATTGATCTGGTCGCCTCGTTTTCCCATTCTTCGCGTGTGGGTGCATTGCCGTTCGGCAGGCGCCAGAACACGTCTGGCTTGCCATCCACCGTGCGTGGACGCGAGTGCAGAAAGCGGGTTTGGCGCAGCACTTTGTGGTCGCGGCGCAGTTGGGTGAGGCGTTGCACAAAAGCGAGCAGGTCTTCGTCTGCGTTGCCCCAATTGACCCAACCGATGGGGTTGTCTTGGCCAAATGTATTGTTGTTACCGCCTTGGGTATTGCCAATCTCGTCACCAGCCAAAAGCATAGGTGTCCCTTGCGACAAGAAGACAGTCGCGAGGATGTTGCGCTGGCGCTGGGCGCGGGCGGCGTTAATTGCGGGGTCGTCTGTTGGACCCTCAACACCCATGTTCGAGGAGTAATTGTCGTCTTTGCCGTCGCGGTTATCTTCGCCATTGGCAATGTTGTTTTTCTGGTCGTAGCTGACCAGATCACGCAGGGTCATGCCGTCGTGACAGGTCACAAAGTTGATCGAAGACGTCGCCGCACGACCGGAGTGGTCATAGGTATCAGCACTGCCCAAAAGCCGCTTGCCAAGGTGCGAGGTCATGCCCGCATCACCGCGCCAGAATTTGCGGATGCCGTCACGGTATTTGTCGTTATACTCAAGGAACGGATGTGGCCAGTTGCCAAGCTGATACCCGCCGGGCCCAAGATCCCAAGGCTCGGCGATCAGCTTTACTCGGCTCAGGACGGGGTCTTGGCTAATCGCATCAAGGAAGCCGCCTTTGCGGTTAAACCCTTCGGTCTCGCGGCCCAGCACCGTGGCCAGATCAAATCGGAAACCATCGACGTGCATGACTTCGACCCAATAGCGCAGACTGTCCATGATCATGCGCAGGACCATCGGATGGCGCACGTTGAGCGTATTTCCTGTGCCCGTGTCGTTGATGTAATAACGACCATCGTCGAGCAGGCGGTAGTAAGATTTGTTATCGAGCCCGCGGAGTGACAGCGTTGGCCCAAGGTGGTTGCCTTCGCCGCTGTGGTTGTAAACCACGTCGAGGATTACTTCGATCCCAGCGGCATGGAAACGGCGCACCATAGCTTGGAATTCCCAGATGCCCGCCTGATCCATATAGCGCGGTTCAGGCGCAAAGAAGCCGATGGACTGATAGCCCCAGTAGTTGGTGAGACCCGCGTCGATCAGGAATTTATCATCGAGAAAGGCGTGCACGGGTAGCAATTGCACGGTCGTGACGCCAAGCTTGTTGAGGTGATCCAAAACCGGCTCGCTTGCCATGCCGAGGTATTTGCCGCGTTGGCCAGATGTCAGACCTGGAAATTCTGCGGTCATGCCTTTGACGTGCGCCTCGTAAATGAGCGTGTCTGACAGGTCGGTCTCTGGTGGCATATCGGTGCCCCATTGAAAGCTGGGGTCAACGATGACGGAGCGGGGCACATAAGGCGCGCTATCGCGAGGGTCGTAGGTCAGGTCTTCGGCCTTGGCCCCAATCGTATATCCCATAATCGCATTGTTCCAAACGATATCGCCGGTGATCCGTTTTGCATAGGGATCGAGCAGCAGTTTGTTGGGGTTAAAGCGGTGGCCCTCTTCAGGCGAATAGGGGCCGTGCACGCGGTAGCCATAGCAGGTGCCTGGCGTCAGACCTGCGATATAGATGTGCCAAACATCGCCATCGCGTTCCAACAGAGGAATACGGGCGATTTCGTGGATACCTGTTGGATCGAACAGACATAACTCGACCCGCTCGCCATGTTCCGAGAACACAGCAAAGTTCACCCCTTCGCCGTCAAAGGTCGCGCCAATCGGATTAGGCCGCCCCGCTGACATGGAATGGTTGAGCAGAGTCATTGGCAAGTTATGATGCGCTTGAGTATTCACGGGTTACACTTTCATAGAGGGTGGCATAGGTCGCTGATGATGCGCCCCAACCAAGCTCTTGGGTCATTCCGCGTTTTTGCAGGCGGGTCCAGTTCTGTTTGTCTGCAAATAGGGTAGTAACGTTGCGTAAACAATGCTTGAACGCCATTCCGTCGATGGGATGGAACTGAAACCCAGTCGCTACACCTGCATTTAGCGCCATAACGTTGGCGTCAATCACGCTGTCAGCGAGCCCGCCAGTGGCCGCGACGACAGGCACGGTGCCATATCGCAGACCGTAAAGTTGCGTCAGCCCACACGGCTCGAATCGCGATGGAACCAGCACCACATCGGCTCCACCAAACATGCGGTGGGACAGTGCCTCGTCATAGCCGATCCGCAGACCAACCTTGCCGGCGTGATTGCGCGCAAGAATACGCATCGAATCCTCGATCGCAGGGTCGCCGCTTCCTAGGATGGCAAGACCGCCGCCCGCCGCGATAAAGCTGCCCGCTGCATCAGCAATCAAATCCATGCCCTTTTGCGAGGTCAGGCGGCTGACGATAATGGCAAGCGGACCACTGATTTTCGATAGGCCAAACTCTGCCATCAAGGCCTTGCGGTTCTGCGCTTTGCCTTTGAGTGACTTGGCGGAATAGGGGGTGATTTCGGGGTCTGTTTCAGGATTCCAGACATCCATATCGATCCCGTTAAGCACGCCAGACAGCTTATCCGCTCTGGATGCAACAACACCTTCTAACCCCATCCCAAACTCGCCACGCATCAGCTCGGCAGCATAAGTCGGGCTGACCGTTGTGATGGCGTCGGCAAGCACAAGCCCCGCCTTCAGCGTGCTGATCTGTCCCCAATACTCCAGCTCGTCAGGCGTATATGCGGAAAGCGGTAAGCCAAGAGTGCCAAGCATTGCGGCAGGGGCCAGCCCTTGGAACGCGATATTATGCACGGTCATCACGGTGGCCACGTTACACTTGGGCCCGTATTTGAGGTAGGCAGGCACAAGGCCAGCCTGCCAATCGTGGGCGTGCACGACTTCGGGCGTCCAACCGTCAGTGAGACCCTTGCGGGCAATCTCGGCGGCAGCGAAGGAGAGCGCCGCAAACCGTAACGGATTATCGGGATAATCCGTCGGATCGCCGTACGGGCCTCCCTTGCGATCAAAAAGGTGAGCAGCCTCTAGCAAGAGGATGTCGATACCGCCTGCCTTGCCCATAAGAACGCGCGCTGGTCCTCCCATCAGGTTTGTGAACGTGAATACCACCTTTGTCGCGGCCGCTTTTTGCACCAAACTGGGGTAAGCAGGCAGCAGCGTGCGCATGTCCCATCCATGTTCGGCCAAAGCGGCAGGAAGCGCGCCCGCGACATCCGCAAGCCCGCCCGTTTTCACAAGTGGCACACATTCAGAGGTGACAGAGAGGACCTTGCGCATCGTTAGAGGCCCAGTTTTTCGGCGCGTTTATCAAGCATGGACTGCGTGATCAAAACGATCCCATTATCTGTGCGACGGAACCATTTGGCATCCTCCACGGGATCTTGTCCGACAACGAGACCGTTTGGAATGATGACCTTGCGATCAATCACACATTTGCTGAGCTTCGCTTCACGGCCCACCTCGACGTAGGGTAATGCAACCACCTGATCGAGCGACGAGAAAGAGTGACTGCGCACGCCTGTGAACAACAGAGATTTACTGATTTCCGAGCCTGAAATAATACAGCCACCAGATACCAGAGACGAAACAGCCATGCCGCGCCGCTTGTCCTCGTTGTGGATGAATTTCGCAGGGGGGACGCTTTCGGAATACGTCCAGATCGGCCAGCTATTGTCATAAAGATCAAGAGGTGGCGAAAACAGCGTTAGGTCGATGTTGGCCTGCCAGAATGCATCAACCGTTCCCACATCACGCCAATATGGTTCGACCTCTAGACCTGTTGTCACACAGCTATCCTCAAAGCGGTGTGCAATGGCCTTGCCGCCTTGCACCACTTTGGGGATGATATCGTTGCCGAAATCGTGGCTGGAATTCGGATTTGCCATGTCTTCGAGCAAAGCCGCACGTAGGAAATTCCAGCGGAACACGTAAATCCCCATAGAGGCCAAGGCCTCGTCTGGCTTGCCCGGAATGCACGGCGGGTCGGCTGGCTTTTCAAGGAAGTCGGTGATCCGATCCTTGCCGTCAACATGCATAACGCCAAACGCGCTGGCCTCCATGCGTGGCACAGTCAGACAGCCAATCGTGACATCAGCGTTCTCGTTGACATGCTGTTGCAGCATGATTTCATAGTCCATCTTGTAGATATGATCGCCCGCAAGCACGACGATGTAGTCAATGCCATAGCTGTCGATGATGTCGATGTTCTGGGCAACCGCATCGGCCGTGCCAAGATACCAGTTCTCGTCGTTCATCCGCTGGCTGGCAGGAAAAATATCCAGAAATTCGTTGCGCTCTGCCCGTAAGAAACCCCAGCCGCGTTGGCAGTGTCTAATAAGGCTGTGCGCCTTATACTGGGTCGCAATCGCCATCTTACGAATGCCAGAGTTGAGCGCGTTTGAGAGTGCGAAATCGACGATCCGCGTCTTGCCGCCAAAATAGACCGCTGGCTTGGCGCGGTTGTCTGTAAGTTCCTTCAGGCGGCTTCCCCGTCCCCCTGCGAGAACGAATGCCATGGCCCGATTTGATAGGCGCTGGTTTGGTGCTGGTTTCATTGGGCTTCCCCTCCCTCGATCAAAATGACCGCCGATAATGGCGGAATTGTCACTTCCGCAGAATGGGACTGGCCCATCCACGGTGTTTCTTCGACGCGCACTCCTCCCAGATTTCCGCGCCCGCCTCCGCCATAGGCGTCAGCATCCGTGTTCATCGCTTCACGCCAATAGCCACCCGCGGGCAGGCCGACGCGATGATCAGGTCGCTCCACTGGTGTCATGTTCAGTATGACGACAACACGCGGGTCGTTTGGCCCGCCATTGCGCACGTAGACGTAAATCGAATTTTCCTGATCCGCCCCTTCGATCCAGCCAAACCCAGAAGGTCGGCTGTCGTTCAGATAGAGCGCAGGTGTGCTGCGATAGAGGGTATTCAGATCCTTGATCAAGCGCTGGACCCCTGCATGTGCAGGCGCTTCGGTTAGGTGCCAATCAAGGCTTTGGTTGTGGTTCCACTCTTCGCGCTGGGCGAACTCTTGGCCCATGAACAAAAGCTTCTTGCCCGGATGTGTCCACATAAACCCATAGTAGGCCCGCAAATTCGCGAATTTTTCCCAATCGTTGCCGGGCATTTTCGACAGCATCGAGCCTTTGCCATGCACGACCTCATCGTGGCTAATGGGCAATACGAAGTTCTCGGAAAATGCGTAGTTGATCCCGAATGTCATCAGATGGTGATGATATTTGCGGTTAATCGGGTCTTCTTCCATGTAGCGTAGAGTGTCGTTCATCCAGCCCATGTTCCACTTGAACCCGAAGCCGAGACCACCGTGATCGACAGGGCGCGACACACCTGGAAAAGCGGTGCTTTCCTCGGCCACCGTGATGATCCCCTCAACCTCGCCATAAGCCAACGTGTTGACGTCTTGCAGGAAGGCGATCGCCTCATAGTTCTCGCGGCCGCCATCCTTGTTGGGCACCCATTCGCCCGCTTTACGCGAATAGTCGCGGTAAAGCATCGATGCGACAGCATCGACGCGCAGACCGTCGAGGTGGTATTCTTCCAGCCAATAAAGCGCGTTGGAGCGCATGTAGTTCGCGACCTCTTTGCGCCCGAAGTTGAAGATCATTGTGTTCCAGTCTTGGTGGAACCCCTCACGCGGGTCGGCGTGCTCATAAAGATGCGTGCCGTCAAACGTGGTAAGGCCATGTTCATCGGACGGGAAGTGCGCCGGCACCCAGTCGAGTAGGATGCCAAGGCCCTTGTTATGGGCCGCAGTCACCAAGGCGCGGAATTCTTCGGGGGTGCCGTGGCGGATCGTGGGGGCATACATGCCAATCGGTTGATAGCCCCAAGAGCCGTCAAATGGATGCTCGGTGATCGGCATCATCTCGATGTGGGTAAAGCCCATGTCTGCGACGTATTCAACGAGATCAGTTGCAAGCTCGATATACGACAACGGACGGTTGCCCTCGGCGCGTTTCCAGCTGGCGAGGTTCACTTCGTAAATCGCGATTGGCACGTCGATGTTTTGCGCCTTGCCGCGCGTTTTCATCCACTTGTCATCATCCCATTTATGTCCACCAAGCTTGCGCACGATAGAACCTGTGCGCGGCGGATGTTCGGAGCCGTAGCCAAAGGGGTCGGCGCGCAGGGGAAGATTTTGCCCGCCCTGCGCACGGATTGCGTATTTATAGACCGCGCCTTCGGTGACATCGGGAAGGAAGATTTCCCAGACACCCGAATGGCCAAGGCGGCGCATCGGGTGACGGCGTTCGTCCCAAACGTTGAAATCACCGACAACAGCGACCCGTTCGGCATTGGGTGCCCAGACGGCAAAATGTACGCCTTCCACACCTTGATGCGTGATGACATTGGCGCCGAGCACATGCCAAAGACGTTTCATCGATCCTTCACCCATGAAGTAAAGATCGTCGTCAGTTGTGACGCGGTCAAAGCTATAGGGGTCGCGGAACGCCCAGCTTCCATTCGCGTTGGAGGCGGTCAACGTGTAGGGCTGTTCCTTTTTCAGAAATGCACAGAACACACCTGAAGCGTCGGGCAATTGAACCATTGGCGTCTTGGTCGATTTGCCGGTTAGGCAAGTCACTTCATCCGCACCTGGGGCGAAGACGGTGAGGGCAAAGCCATGGGCCGTCTCGCGCAGTCCGAGGTACTGGAAAGGCTCTCCCAAGTAGCCGCCCAAAATCGCGTCTATCACATCACGCGGAGGTGCTGCTTTGATCGGGTCGATTTGAGCTGTGTTTCTTGGCATTTGGTCGTCCACCTGTTCCGTTTGGATTTAGACTAATCTAATCAGTTCGCTTTTCGAAACTTTCTTTGTCGTGCCCAGATTTGGGAAGAGCGTCAGCTTCGCATCGGACTCCAAATATGCGTAACCATAAGGCGGCAGCGTCAAGGTGCCTTTGATTAGAGCCGCATGTTGCGGCCCGGTGATCGCTGCATCGGGATGCACTGCAATCGTCTGTTTAGTGTTCGAGAGGTTAAAGATACCAGTCAACGAAGTGCCCTCATAAACCCGACTCACCGCGAGAATCGGGTCGGCGGTATTCGGGAATGTGGTCGTGCCCAAGCGCAATTCTTGTCGTGATTTCCGGAAGGCGAGGGCGCTGCGGTAGGAGGCCAGAACGCTATCGTTTTGCGCCTCTTGCGTGGCTACGGCACGCGCTGCTTGCGGGGCTTTTACGGGCAACCAAGGCTCGCCCGTTGAAAAGCATGCGTTCTTCTCGGAGGCATCCCAAACCATCGGCGTGCGACAGCCATCGCGGCCCTTATTGTCGGGCCAGAAATCGATGTAGCCGAGATCGCGCAATTCGTGGAATTCGATATCGGTCTCGGTCTGGCCCAGCTCTTCGCCCTGATAAACGCCAAGCGCCCCAGGGAAGCTAACCAGCATGTTGATCGCCTGTTTGGCCACGTCATCAACCAATGCGTCGTTCGGTGCCCAGCGCGTGGCGTGACGCTGCACGTCGTGGTTCGACAGTGACCAGCAAGGCCAGCCATCAGGCGCATCCTTGAGAAAGCCATCAATACAACGGCGGAAGTGGTCAGGTGTGTGATCGTGGCTTAGTAGCGCAAAGGAATAGGCCATGTGCAGCTTGTCATTTCCAGAGGTATATTCTGCCATGACCTCGATCTGACGCAAGCCATCTTCGCCGACTTCGCCGATCAACATGCGATCGTCGAATTCGTCCATCAGCTTGCGGATACGTTTGAGCACGCCGATATTCTCGGGTTGCGTTTTGGAGTGGATGTGGGTCTGTGCGCCGTAGGGATTGCCAGGAAATTCGACCCAGTCATTGGCAGGATTATCGCGCAGTAATTTATCGTGCACGTAGAAATTCACGGTATCAAGGCGGAAGCCATCAACGCCGCGTTCGAGCCAAAACCGCATCGCATCAATCAGTGCGTCCACGACTTCGGTGCAGTGAAAATTAAGGTCGGGCTGTTCAACGAGGAAGTTGTGCAGATAATACTGACGGCGCTGGGCATCAAACATCCAAGCAGAGCCACCAAAGACCGAAGGCCAGTTGGTCGGCGGGGTGCCGTCACGCTTTGGATCAGCCCAGACATACCAGTCGGCCTTTGGATTTGTGCGATCCTTGCGACTCTCGGCAAACCAAGGGTGTTCCTTGGAGGTGTGCGACAGCACTTGGTCGATGATGACTTTGAGGCCAAGATCGTGGGCGCGTACCACAAGCGCGTCAAAGTCAGCGATGTCACCAAACAGCGGATTTACGCTCGTATAGTCGGAAACGTCATAGCCCATGTCTTTGTCAGGTGAGGTAAAGAATGGCGACAGCCAGATCGCGTCGACACCAAGAGAGGCCACGTGATCGAGCCTGCGGGTGATCCCCTTGAGATCGCCTATGCCGTCACCGTTGTCGTCTTGAAAAGAACGTGGGTAAATCTGATAAATTACCGCGTCACGCCACCATTCACGCATACTGTAATCCCCTCAGATGCCGTAATACTGAGCTCATTTGCTCAAATGTTACCGCTAACTATCACAGACAGCGGTCACATTACAACTGCAAATAGAGAACCGCACTTTAGGTTACATGTATTATATGTGAGGTGTGAATTCATTAGACCGGGATATGGTTTTGTGAGATTTTCAGAGGAACGATAACCAGACTTTCGACCACATTCAATAAAGTGGATGGAGTGTTTCGAGATAATCGTTTTCGGTACGTCAGCAGAGACATACTAACGTCCTTTCGGTTATATCTACCGTCAGTCTGACTCTTTCAAAATCCATTGAGATTTAGGTAATCTGATATTTCTTGGTAGGATCGACCGTCTCTGTATTGATTTTCCATCAACTTCAATCGATTTAATTGCTGAGTGTCCAGTTGGATCAAACCAAGTTTTTTTGAAGAGATAATTACCGAAAAGTCTACAACGATACGGTAGCTACCATATGTTATTCTAAAATTATTCCACTGAATTGAAAAGCACTAAAGATACTCGGAAAAATATAACTTGAGCAGTTCGTTTTTCAGTTTTTAATGTTATACTATAACACATGAAAAACGGTAAAAATACGGCTGGTCAGTTTACAACAGGTAATGCCGGCAGACCTAGGGGTTCGCGCAACAAGGCCACTATTGCAATTGAAAGCCTCTTACAGGGCCAAGGCGAGGCATTGACCCAAACTGCGATCAACAAAGCATTAGAAGGCGACAGCATTGCCCTAAGGCTTTGTATGGAGCGTATAGCCCCTGCCCCAAAGGATCAGCCTATTTCGTTTCGCCTTCCGTCAATAAAAGGCGCGTTGGACGCGTCAAAGGCCGCTGGCAGCGTGTTATCTGCTGTAAGCAACGGTGAACTTACGCCCATCGAAGCAACGCGTATTATGGGACTTATCGATAGTTACAGACGTACACTCGAAGTGACAGAGATTGAACAACGCCTGCAAGCATTGGAAGACCGCGATGCGTAACATCAAAGCAAGATTGAACCGCTTGGAAACAAAAAAATCCACAATAAAGCAGATAATCAAGTTTTACTGGGCAGATGGCACTTACGTCGGTGAAATGACTTACTGACTCGTCATTTCTTAAAGATCAAAATGCTCTACCTCGGAATCACGCGTCTCGCTGAATGTCTCGCTGTGTGAAAGTAAAATGCCCAGTACTTTCAGCTAAACTATTGAAATTAATGGCGATCCCACGAGGACTCGAACCCCGAACCTACTGATTAGAAGTCAGTTGCTCTATCCAGTTGAGCTATGGGACCGCTG
>Ga0102951_1000715_pt1 | contig 12068 bp, 8 predicted proteins | sample SalPonA_B_H2O_MG_FD_78507 | JGI IMG/M metagenome (GOLD analysis project Ga0102951, IMG submission 78507) | Water microbial communities from South San Francisco under conditions of wetland restoration - Salt Pond MetaG R2A_B_H2O_MG | ecosystem: Environmental > Aquatic > Non-marine Saline and...
AGTGCCCCTGTCACATTGAGCGATAAGTTTGTTTCACTCGTGCGCACACGGCAGCATGTTGAGGCTGGCATTCGAGATGCCCATCATAAAGACGCTCGGGGTCCGAAAATACGTTCTAACTACTTCGACCTGCCGATGATTATGGATTATTGGGGGGAGGAACGCTTAAATCACCATACGGAAGCTGCGACCATGTTGTATTGTGCGCGGGAGTGCGCTCGTGTGCATCTAGAAGAAGGCCAACAAAACGTTATTGCACGTCACAAAGTGGCGGGCGATGCAATGTTGGCAGGTATTCAAGCGATGGGGCTAATGCCGTTTGGCGATCTTAATCACAAAATGTATAACGTGGTAGGCGTGCACATTCCCGAAGGTATTGACGGGGAAGCGATTCGTGAAACACTACTCCTTCGCTTCAATATCGAAATTGGTACGAGCTTCGGACCGCTTAAAGGCAAAATATGGCGTATCGGCACCATGGGATACAATGCGCGACAAGATGCCGTACTTCACACGCTTCAATCTTTAGAAACCGCACTGAGAATGCAAGGCGTTAACACGCCTTTCGGCGCAGGCGTTGATGCAGCCCTTGCCGTATATTCGGGGGCAGCAAATGCATGAATTTGCTGATGCAGCCGCGCAGGTTATGGCGCGCTGCGAAACGCTAGGCACGTTAAGTCAACAACCAACGTGTTTAGATAGGCGCTACTTGAGCGAACAACATAAGCTAGCCAATCAACTAACCTCTGGATGGATGATAGAAGCAGGTATGACGACATGGCAAGACAGTGTTGGAAATATCTGGGGCCGATTAACATCAAGTGTCCCTAATGCGCCGCGCCTAATTTTGGGAAGCCATTTAGATACCGTTCCAAATGGTGGAAAGTACGACGGCATGTTAGGCGTCGTCGCTGCGATTTCGCTTGTTACAATGTTAGAAGGCAAACACCATAAGCTTCCTTTTCATATCGACATCGTCGGTTTTTGTGACGAAGAAGGTACGCGGTTCGGCACCACATTATTAGGCAGCCGCGCACTTACTGGGCGCTGGGACGATAATTGGCGGCAACTTAAAGATGAGGATGGTATTTCTTTAGAAAGCGCCATGGAACAGTTTGGCCTGCACTTTTCAGACGTAGCGAGCGCTAGCATCGCAAGTACTGACATACTCGGCTACATTGAGCTTCATATTGAGCAAGGTCCTGTGCTTGAGCAAGAAGGGCTTCCTGTTGGTGTGGTCAACGCTATTGCGGGTGCCAAACGCTTTACCTTTACCGTTGAAGGCATGGCCGGTCATGCGGGAACCGTCCCTATGTCAATGCGCCACGACGCGTTATGTGCCACTGCCGAAATGATACTTGCTGTGGAGTCAATCAGCCTGCAGCGCCCGGGTGTGGTGGCAACGGTAGGAAAAATCACTAATGCACCAAACGGTGTGAATGTAATTTCTGGAAGAACCCATTTCTCTGTTGATATTCGAAGTGAAGATGATGCACTAAGAGACAGCGTATTGGCTGAAATTTTACAGGCATTCGGCGCCGTCACAAGTAAACGCAATGTAACGTTAACGAGCGAGCAAACACACAGCGCACCAGCGGTACACTGTGATGAAAAACTAAAGTCTGCGTTAATCCAGGGGACGATAAAAAGCGGTTTAGCGCCGAAAGTTTTGGCATCAGGTGCAGGACATGACGCGATGGCAATGGCTGAAATTTGCCCCGTTGCAATGTTATTCACACGATGTAAAGGCGGTATAAGTCATCACCCCGGTGAATCAATTATGCAAAACGACGTAGAAGCAAGCTTAGCGGTACTCTTTAACACCATTGTAGATTTAAAGCACGACTAAGCCATTCATTTAGCGATGATAAAATTACATAACAAACGCACAGGTTGAGATGACATGAAGATTGCAAGAATTTACCACGACAGCCATGGAAAGAGTCATTTTGGGGAGGTCGACATCCCGCTTAGTGACGGTGGCCCGATTGGCCTGTTATCAGAAAAATTTGGTGCCGATAAAATTATTTTTCGCGAAACGCCCGCTGATTATGATTTTAAGTGGCATACCGCGCCCGCTCGCCAGCTACTTTTCATACTAAAAGGCAGCGCAGAATTTAAGGTGTCAGGCGGAGAAAAACGCACATTTGGTAGTGGCGATGTTTTGCTTTTAGAAGACACTGAGGGCGAAGGGCATTGTTCAAAAGCATTGAATAACGAAATACGCCACTCTATTTTCGTCACCCTAGACGACGGGACACAATTTTAAGGTCGATGTTATCGGCATGCGGCACTGCTAAGGGCAACGTGTAAACACGCCTTACAATAGGTGCTACATTTTTGAATATCGCTATCCCGGGAACGTGCTCTGCACCATTTCCCGGCTTTTCTCGCGCCATCTTGGTGCACCCATCAGAGAAAACCGCAAACTCCTTCGCACAAACAAAAAATTAAAACTATAAAACAACACGTTAAAGTAAGAATAAACGCCAGACTATATGGTCAATTTATTGCTTACATTATCAGGTTTTCATCCATCGCGTTGACGCTTCCACCTGATAAGGATATTGCATGGTCGGTACTGATCTAATTTATTCACTAAACGACAAACCGTCGACAGCGGCCAGCCTAACCGCTGCTTTTCAGCATATGCTCGCCAGTTTTGTTGGTGTCATTACGCCAACACTAATCATTACATCTACACTCGGTTTGGCCGAACACACCACGTATCTTGTTAGCATGGCGCTTTTTGTCAGCGGCGTGGGTACCGCAATTCAAACTAAACGCATTGGACCTGTTGGCAGTGGCCTTGTTGCTATACAGGGAACGAGTTTCGCATTTATTAGTGCACTACTTTTAGCCGGTCATAAAGTAAAAAGTGATGGCGGAAGCAGCGAAGACGTATTGGCCTTGTTATTCGGGTTAACGATGGCAGGAGCATTGGTAGAAATTATTTTTAGTTTTTTTGTCGTACACCTAAAGCGAGTGATCACCCCTCTCACAACAGGGATCGTTATTTCGGCCATCGGTTTGTCGCTTATAAACGTGGGGATGACCGACCTGGCTGGTGGCTTTGGTGCCGAAAATTTTGGCAGCATCGAAAATTTAGGCGTGGGCGTAAGTGTACTACTCATCATTGTTTTCTTAAATGCATGTGAAAATGCATGGTTAAGGTTAAGTGCAATATTTATTGGCATGATAGTGGGGACACTCTATGTAGCGTTTAATTCTGGTATAGCGTTAACCAATATGACTAACCTTCCCGTTATAGCTATCCCTCACCCCTTCGCGTTTGGACTTGATTTCGATATAACGCTGTTTCTACCTATTGCCCTTATCTATTTATTTAGTGCGATTGAGACCGCTGGTGACCTCACGGCAAACAGTCTGTTTTGCAAAGAGCCGGTAAACGGCCCGCTTTACTTGTCTCGCATAAAAGGTGGCATATTAGGTGACGGGGTTAACTCGTTAATTGCCGGCGCATTCAACACATTCCCGAATACCACGTACGGCCAAAACAATGGCGTTATTCAACTTACTGGTGTCGCAAGCAGAAAAGTAGGGCTATTTGTTGCAGCACTCTTCATGATTATTGGATGCTTTCCCTTTATCGGTGGACTATTACAAGCTATTCCCAAGCCAGTTTTAGGCGGCGCGACATTAGTGATGTTTGCTATGGTTGCCGTAGGCGGGCTAAAACTGCTTGCCACCTCTGCGCTAGACCGTCGAAGTAGCCTAGTCACTGCGTGCTCACTGGGTATGGCAATTGGTGTAATGATGGTTCCACAATCGCTTGCTCAACTGCCAAACTGGCTTGAAAACATCTTGTTATCGCCAGTGACCTCAGCAGGGTTAGTTGCGGTCATTCTCGACAGTGCCCTTCCTGGCCGACATAACGCGAGTGAGATGAAAAACAATGAAGCGCATACTATCGATAGCAACATTTTAATTGGTGCAAATCGCCGGTGACACTCACCGTGATGGTGCAAGCCTTCCATTAGATACAAATTATTTATATTTTAAGAGCATGAGAAGAATAACAAATAAACATTTTATTCAACAAATTCAATATCTTAACAAAAAACAAAAATAGACCAACTGGTTAATAAATTGGCATTCTTCCTGCTTTTTCATTGTTAGAAAAACGCGTATATCAATAATAAAAAGCCTGCACCAAAGGCCACAATGAAATTGAGGAAACCATGAAACACACAACGTTCAAATTATCGCCGCTAAGTCGCGCTTTAGCACTAAGCGCCGTGATGTCGATTTCGGCTACTGCCGTAGCGCAAGAAGACAGCACTCTTCCGAATGAAGCAGATGTTGAAAAAATTGAGGTCAAAGGGTCGTTAGGTAGTCTACCCGGGCAAGACGTTGAATCGGTATTTGGTTTCGGTAAATCTATTCTTGAAACCCCTCGTTCGGCGTCTACCATCTCTCGAGAGCAGATGGAACGCTTTAATGTATCTGACATTGATGAGCTGGTTGCATTTGCTCCAGGTACGTTCACACAATCATTTTTTGGTGTAGCAGGCTCATTAGATGTTCGCGGGACGCCAGGGGAAACTTACTTTCGAGGCGTTAAGCGACTCGATAACCCCGGTAATTACCCTACGCCTATCGGTGCATCTAGCCGAATCGATATTGTACGAGGCCCAGCCTCGCCCATTTATGGTCCATCCAAAATTGGGGGGTACCTAAACTTCAACCCCAAATCTGCCCGTGCTTCATCGGGTCAGTATTTAGACAAGCCTGAAGGCGCGATGTCGTACACCACTGGTTCATGGGAAAAAAGTATCCTTACTGCTGAGGTAGGGGGCCCTGCGTCTGTCGGTGGAAAAGAGATGGGATATTATCTCTATGGTGAATTGGAAAACTCTGGTAGCTATTACGACAATACTGCAACTGATCAAACCGTACTTCAAGCTTCATTCAACGTAGATATTACCGACAATTTACGCTTAGAGTTTGGCGGTATGTATCATGACTTTGACGGCAACCAAGTTGCTGGATGGAACCGTCTTACGCAAGACTTAGTGGATACTGGCACGTATATTACCGGGACGGCATTACCACTTGATACCGACGGTGATGGCCAAATTAGTCATGAAGAATACGGCGCAGTAAATATTGCGGGTAACAGCTTCTTTTACGTTCCTGCCTCCTCTTTTACCGACGACGAAGCCACCGATTTAATGAAGCTTCAAAACGTTGGCTCAACCACGCTACAGGGTAATCAAGTGCTCGTTGCACCAGACGATCAGTTGGCAAACGAAGCGATTACGCTCTATTTCGACACTATCTATTTCTCAGACAACTGGGAAATACGCAATCAGTTTTTCTACGATGCATATGACAACATCAATGAAAATGCTTACGGCTTTTCACAGTTTCATGATAGCTGGGTGATAGAAGACAAGCTTATTTTTGCTACTGAATACGAAAATGACAGTTTGCTTGCACAGTTTCAGTTCTCTCCCTCTATACGTTACACCGACTTTGAGCACGGCGACGACTTTACGTTTGAGTATTTCAACCGTCGTGATCTAACCATGCCGTCATCCGCATTAGACAAGCGTTTATTGTCGACACGCTCTGGCAAGAACTATGATAACTACGATGTAGGTAACTACCTCGACCTTGGCATTGCAGCAATGACCGACCTTACCTGGGAATGGGGTTTAAACCTCGTGTTAGGTGCTCGTTATGACACTATCGATATAGAAAGTACATCACGTACCGATTTGCTCTTATTTGCAGCAGGGGACGAAACGCCTGAGTATGCCGAAGAAACGGTTGATGGCTGGTCGTGGAATGCGAGTATCTCTTATGAATTTGAATTTGGTCTAATCCCTTACTTTACCGCAGCAGAGCAAGCTACATTAGTAGCAGGGCAAGGCGCGGAAATAGGCGTAGGGCAATTAAACCAACCCGGTGGTAGCGGCGCGTTTGATACCTCAAAACTCACTGAATATGGTATCAAGGGCTCACTTCTTGATGACACGCTATATTTCGCGTTATCAGCGTTTGAACAAGAGCGTACCGACTTCAATACACAAAATACCGTAACGAATAACACCACGAATAACAAAGGCACAGAATTTGAACTGCGCTGGGTTGTAAACGAAAATCTCGTGATGTCTGCAGGTTATACCAATATTGAAGTGATTAACCTTACCGCTAAAGAGAACGGTAACCAGTTTGGCTTCCTAGGCGCTGAAGATTTAGTGAATCTTTCGGACCCATCCTTAGTATTTGGTGGAAACGTAATTGGTTTAAACCTTATTGGCGAAGGTTTTGCTAATACAGACGGCCGCAAAGCCGGTATTCCAGAGAACATCTACACGCTTACCGCCACCTATGACTTCCAAAATGGTTATGCTGCAAATGTGAGTGTTGTTGACGTTGATGAAGTGGCGTCTGGATTTTCTGCCTCTGTAATATTGCCTTCATACACGTTGGTAAACGCAGGAATTTCATATCAAACCGAAGACTGGTCAGTAAATGTAACTGTGAAGAACTTAACGGATGAGCGTTATTTCCGTTCTAACTTCCCTGACTTATTCGGCAGCCAAATCATTCTGCCTGAACTCCCTCGCCACTGGAATGCGAAGTTCGCTTATCGATTCTAAGCGTGAAGGTTTAACCGAAAAAGGCGCGTAAATGCGCCTTTTTTATTATCTTCTTTGTTGTTGTAATGACGCATATTTTTTAGACAACATCTTATCAACCTGCTGTTTAATCGCGTTTTTTGATACCGGTTTTGAAATAAAATCACTCATTCCTGCGTCATAACACGCCTTTTTATCGCTTTCTGAAGTATTCGCCGTGACAGCTATAATTTCGCCGATACCGCCAAGCCCGCCTTCCCTGCAGATAATTCTTGATGCTGCGATTCCATCAAGCACCGGCATGGCAATGTCCATGAAAATCAGATCAAATTTTGTCGCTCTGGCCATCATTAACGCTTCTTCGCCGTTTTCGGCCTCTGCCGCCGTGCAGCCCAAATCTTCAAGCATTGACCCAATAACCAATCGATTGATATCGTTATCATCCACGACCAGTATAGAGAGTGACTGAGGATCAATGGCGCTATGCGATGCAGTTTTTGCTCTGGCGTCTTCGGGTACTACTGAACTTGCATGAACGGGAATGATAATATCAAAACAGGTTCCTTGTCCTACCACAGAACGGAAATCAATCTCGCCATCCATTTTCTCGACAAGTTTATTAACGATCGGAAGGCCCAAGCCTGTATCCATACTCATCTCGGAATGCGCATTATCAACACTAACAAAAGGTGTAAACAATGTCGCTTGCGTTTCATCCGACATGCCCACCCCAGTATCTTCGATAGATACTAATAGATTGAGGCCTTCAGCTCTTTCTTTTAGCGCAACGTGCAAGGCAATATGTCCTTCGTTACTAAACTTTATTGCGTTACTTAATAAATTGGTAATAACTTGACAAATACGCGTGGCATCACCGTAAATGGTAGTTTTTCCTGCAAATGAAAACGCGGTATAGAGACGAAGTTGTTTTTCAATGCATTGGCGTTCATATTCATTCACGATATCTTCCAAACACGCTCGAATACAAAAATCGTTCATTTCTAACGAAAACTTTCCATTGGATATTTCAGTGAAATCCAACACATCATTTATCATTCTAACAAGGCGGTTGGTACTATTGATGGCATGGTCAGTTTTTTGTTCTCTAACGAGTGCCCGCTCTTCAAACTGTAACGTTTGCAGCATACCGCTAACGCCGTTAAGCGGCGTTCTAAGTTCGTGACTTATTCTATTGAGCAGTAAATCACGTTCGTGGAGCATTCTTTCAGCCTCACGTCTTCGAGAATCAAGCTCCATTCGTAACCTAACCGATTTATCAACGTTTTGCACCGTGCCAAACAACCGAACACTTTCACCGTCCACAGCATCTATCATGCCGTGTGTTTCTATAAAAATCTCTTTTCCTTTCGCCGTCACCAGCGTAAGTACCGAAGACCACGGTTCCCCGGTAACTATCGCATGATTTACTATTTCAGTTATCCGTTCCCTGTCCTCACCTTCTTTATAAAAGCTGATTGCATTGTCAAGCGTGGGGAGAAAATCATCGGGCACCTCATGAATTTTACGGGTCTGGGATGACCACACAAGCGTGTTGGTCTTTAAATCAACCTCCCATGTTCCAATATTGGCAACAGATTGAAGTTTTTCAAAGAGCACTGCTGTAGTGTTAGACGACGCGTGATTCATGATGGGTACCACTGGCAAAAATAATTATTAAACAGTTAAAGCATAACGGAATAGAAACAAAACAAACATTAACCATTTGAATAATAAAGCAGCAAAAAGTTATCAAGAAGAATACCATTTGAACAACAAAGGTATTTACTAAAAGTAGCGTTTTTACCCTCCCCGCAGGCAGAGAAACATTGGACTAATGCTTAGCCTTTCGCTCTGTTTTTACCTTGTTCCTTGGCTTCGAATAAATAAACATCAGCGCGTTCTATCAATTCTATCGCCCCTAGCTCGATGAATTCACGGGCGGGCCCCGTTGCGTAACCTGCGCTTATCGTCACACGACCGTTAATACCATCGGCATGAGGTAGCGCCAAGTCATAGACGTTTTTTACCATTGCATTGGCAATCGATTCTACTCCCTTCCTGTCGGTATAGGGCAAAATAACCAAGAATTCTTCACCACCAAAACGTATCGCAGCATCGAATGGTCTTTTAGCGGATGCGTTTAATGTAGACGCTATATTTTCTAAGCAAACATCCCCTTGAATATGACCATGTCTGTCGTTATAAAACTTAAAAAAATCAATATCAATCATGACCGCTGATAACATCGCTTCATCGCGTGCAATCTGTTTTATGAGTCTTGGTATTTCATTACTGAGGTATAATCGATTGAATAGCCCTGTTAATTGGTCTTTAAACGTCATTTCTTGAAGTAGCTCAGTACGTAACTTATTTTGCAGCTGATTTTTGATTCGGTGGACTAACGTGGATGCCGTAACCGGTTTAACAACATAGTCACTTGCCCCTACTGACCAACAGGCATTTTCACTCTCAATATCCATGGTTGCGGTGACAAATATAACTGGAATAGATGACAAGACACTGTCCGCCTTGAGCGCACGGCATAAGTCCAGACCATTCATGTCTGGCATATTCATATCTAATAAAATGAGGTCAGGTTGAGATTGGTTACAGCGCTCTAATGCATCTTCACCACTTTGGGCTGTCTCGTAACCAAAATACGGTTCCAGTATAGACGCCAACAAGGTGCGCGACATTAGCTCATCGTCAACGATAAGTACCGAGCAGTCTGAAAAGGTTTTTAAATCAAAAAGCATTATAAAAGTATACCATGCGATACGCTTAACTTCGAATCTCCTAGACATGTTACCGTATCACACGCTCGAAATTTTCATATATATTTCATAGTGGTATTCGTATTTTTTTACTTACTCTAGTATCGTCAGGACCTGTATATTAAACTTTCTACTCTCAATAGCGTATTAGTACGCATGCGCAAGCTTTCGCCATAAGTGGTCTAGCTTGTACCCTCTAAACAACAGAAAACTGATGGATTGACATGGAACACGTAGCAAAAACATCACAATTAACCTTGTGGAATCGAGACGCTGCACTTGCTCGCCTCGGCAATAATGAATCGCTGCTTGAAAAAATAGTCGTCATGTTTCTAGAGCAGATAAACAGCAAAGTTGAGTCGTTGCAAGAAGCGGTTAGTGCAAAAGATGCCGACAGGATTCGTTTTGTTAGTCATGCCATAAAAGGTACTTCAGGCGATGTGGGGGCTGAGGCATTACATCACGAAGCGTCGCATCTTGAGGAACTCGGTCGCAGTGGCAATATCGATAACATTGACAGTGAGTTTCAATCGTTCATGTCGACCGTTGACGACACCGTCACCGCGATGAAAGCGTGAAGAGCATCACGCCATTTCTATCGCTTCCACTTGTGAGTAGAAATACTGCTTTTCATCTTCTTCTAGAAAGCTTGCAGCAAAGCTGTTTAATACCAGCTGTTTAAGTTGCATCGGCGTAATCGGAAGCGCTTTTGCGAGTGCGTTAAAATTGTCATTCAGAAAACCACCAAAGTATGTAGGGTCGTCTGAATTAACGGTCACTAACAATCCACTCTCAAGCAACGACAGAATATTATGCTGACGAAGATCATCAACTACACAAAGCTTAAGGTTACTCAATGGGCACACCGTTAACGGAATTTGGTGCGTTTCGAGATAGCGCATCAGTTTTTCATCTTCTTGGCATCGCACGCCATGATCGATACGGTCAACATCGAGCAGGCGGATAGCCTCCCAAATATATTCTGCCGGCCCCTCTTCTCCCGCGTGGGCAACGATTTTAAAACCTAACGCTTTCGCTTTCTTAAATACGCGTTCGAATTTTGATGGAGGGTGTCCAAGCTCAGAACTGTCAAGCCCAACCGCTGCAATGTCGCTATAGTATGGCTCAGCCTCTGCTAGTGTCTGAAAAGCGTCGTCTTCAGACAAATGGCGTAAAAAAGACATAATAAGTAAGCTTGACGTGCCATACGCTTTTTCAGCATCCCGCATGGCGCGCAAAAAGCCTGGCATGAAAACATCAAACCCTACTCCTCGCTGTGTATGGGTTTGCGGGTCGAACATAATCTCAGTGTGAACGATATTATCTTCATTACATCGCTTTAAGTAATCCCACATGAGGGCATAGAAATCATCTTCATCGTTTAATACACTTGCCCCTGCATAATAGATGTCTAAAAAGCTTTGTAAGTCGGAAAAATTGTAGGCAGCTGATATCTCGTCCACGCTATTGTGTGCGAGTGTGATATTATGCTTTCTTGCCAGGTGCCACATAAGCTCGGGCGTTAAACTGCCTTCAATGTGAAGATGCAGCTCAGCCTTTGGCAGTTTTTGAATATAGGTTGATAACGTCATGGCCCCTCACTTCTGATTTCGCCCCACCATAATGCAATTGAATCATTATGGTGCACAAAATCAACTTCTATGGTTGAATTATGTCGTGGAAGTGGAGTTCTCTCGCTCCATCGTTTTTATGCGAATACCGGCTCTTATCCGCCTTTTTAATTCGCATTGCTGACTTATTGTCGTCTGGCTACAGGTAAGGTAGCACAAAACGCACCAACAAGTTGACTATGTGGTCAGCTTATTGCTTCTCACCGAGAAGAATAATAAACGACTTAACAAAATAGAGAACTAGTGATGTCTACTTCAATTATAGAACACCTCTTCAAACTGCATGCTCACGGCACGACAGTCAAAAAAGAAATAGTTGCAGGGTTAACTACGTTTGCAGCCATGTCATACATTTTAGTCGTAAATCCTAGTATCTTAGGGCTAAGTGGCATGCCAATAGAAGGCCTTATCACCGTGACGGCGCTTGCGGCATGTATTGGTACATTGTTAATGGCGCTGATGACCAATTACCCGATAGCATTAGCGCCGGGCATGGGGCTTAATGCCTTTTTCGCTTTTACCATTTGTATGTCGCGAGAAATCCCTTGGGAGGCAGCGTTAGGCATTGTATTTTGGAATGGGATTTTATTTTTGATTTTATCGCTTACTGGGGTAAGAACAAAAATAGCAGAGGCGATTCCCCCCGCGCTTAAAATAGGTGTTCAGTGTGGTATAGGCTTATTTATCGCGTTTATTGGATTGAAAAATGCAGGGCTTATTGCCGATAACCCAGCCACGTTTGTCATGTTGGGCGACTTGTCAGATCCGGCCGTTATGCTGGCCTTTGCAGGCATTATCTTTACTGTTGTTATGATGGTTAAACGAGTAACCGGCGGTATTTTATTATCCATCATTTTACTAACGGTGATTGGCGCATTTATTCCAACAGAGTCAGGCATGTTAACCCCGGTCCCCGAAGCCATTATCGGAATACCAGAACCCATTTCGTCTACATTTTTTGCCATGGATTTCTTATACCCGATTGAAAACCTTGCACAAACGTGGGACCTCATTTTTGCGCTTATGTTTGTAAACATGTTTGATACGATAGG
>Ga0102951_1000717_pt1 | contig 12060 bp, 10 predicted proteins | sample SalPonA_B_H2O_MG_FD_78507 | JGI IMG/M metagenome (GOLD analysis project Ga0102951, IMG submission 78507) | Water microbial communities from South San Francisco under conditions of wetland restoration - Salt Pond MetaG R2A_B_H2O_MG | ecosystem: Environmental > Aquatic > Non-marine Saline and...
AAGCTGGAGATCCTTTCTGAGCAGGTCGCAAGAGTGGCTCTGTTCGAAGGACGCTATCATCAGGTGAAACGTATGTTTGCGGCACTGGGTAATAAAGTTGAAGAGCTCCATCGCGAATCGATTGGTCCCATCACACTGGATGACGATCTGTATGAGGGTGAGTGGCGAGAACTCACTGAAGATGAGGTAGCCAGCATCTTTAATGGCTAACTTTGAATCACTCATTAATCAGGAGGTTCAAGCCAATTCCAACGGCCTGTTGATTGTTGATGAAAACCTTAATCCGCAACGACTCCACTCAGCATCCGGTTGGCAGACTTTGACCAACCGCTTTGACCAGCAACAAGCACTGTTGGACAAAGGGTGGCGCTGCTCACTCAGCGACTACCATTGGCCCACCGATTTTAACACTGACCTTGTTCTGTTTCGTATCAGTAAAGAAAAGGCTGTCGTTAATCATCTCATCAATTTAGCAGCCGAGCATTTAAAGCCCAATGCTCGGGTTATCCTACTGGGTGATAAATCCGAGGGGATCAAAAGCTACGCCAAAAACGCTCAAAAGCGCCTAAACGGCGATCGTTCGGAGACTAAACTGGGCGGCGAAAGTTGGAGGGTAGAGCTTACAGTAGGCCAAACCTCGGGGGCACCGCTGGATGATCAACACTATCCGCAGTTGCGAGACATTACACAGGTTGGTAAATACTTACTACGGTCCAAACCTGGAGTCTATGGTTGGAAAAAAATCGACTCGGGCAGTCAACAGTTAGTTGAACGCCTACCTCACATGCTCAATCGTGAACTACCGATCGGTTCTGAGCGAGTATTAGACCTAGGCTGCGGATCTGGCTACCTTACCCTTGCCACCTGTAGCGAAGCATCAATCATCACTGCGACTGATAACAATGCCGCTGCGATCCATGCGACTCAAGCGACGTTAGCAGATGCCCATTTTAAAGCTGAGGTTTGTTTATCGAACGCCGGAGAAGAGTTGGCCTCTGAGTACGATCTGATACTATGTAATCCGCCGTTTCACAGTGGGTTTGGAATAAATTACGATTTAACCGACCGTTTCTCGAAAAATGCCGCTAGACTGTTAGCCGCAGAGGGCCAAGCCTGTTTCGTCGTGAACCAGCATGTACAATTAAAGCGTATCGCATCAAGCTACTTCGAATCCGTCGAGCTTGACCAAGATACGGGAAATTTTTGTACCTATTTACTGACTAAGCCAAAGCGCTAGAGTTTTATGACTAAAGACTATCTACAACAATCGTTCTTCTTCTTACGTTCCAACTTCAGTGCTCTATTGAGCATTCAACTGCCGTTTCTGATCATTCTGATGATCATCCAGATGGCCACGATCTCTGGAGTGGATGATTCGAGCAACATGCAGGGGCAGCTGATTCTACTAACCGGCATGGACATGCTGTTTGTGCCCATCTATCTCGCAGCCACCATCTTCTATATGCAAGCGGTTATCGATGGCGGCTCGATCACAACCACACAGAGCTGGTTTATGGCGTTTCGCTGTTGGGGCAGACTCTTTCTAACCTTCGTTTTCTCTGCACTGTTCACTGCTCTGGGACTGATGCTATTGATCGTGCCTGGCATCTACATTGCGGTTCGTTTAGCGCTGGCTAACGCCATTTGTGTGATCGAAGGAAAGGGGCCTATCGATTCGATGAAAGAGAGCTGGGAAGGGACTGATGGAATGTTCTGGACCCTGTTCAAGGGCCTTGCTCTGATCTTTGGCGGTCTATTTATCTTAGAGGTGATTCTATCGCCGATGGTCGACCCGAGCAGCATGATCTCGATGTTGATCTCAGTTACCCTAGACTTCCTGAATGTCCTTGGCACTATCTACGCGTATCGCGTCTACCGCGCATGGCGAGATAAAGAGCCGGTTGAGGATGAACCTTCGGTTTTGTAATGGTCTTTTAAGCACTAATAAAAGCGGGGTCAGACCGGAGGTCAGACCCCTTTCTTACTGAACACCGGGTCTGACCTCTGGTCTGACCCAAACCATAACAACCCGCAGGGTCTGACCTCTGGTCTGACCCGACCCTCTCAACGTCTTCCAGATTCTCCAACAAAAAACCGCCATAAAGGCGGTTTTTTTAGTGCGAATCAGCAGTGATTAGTTCTCTGCCGTTTCGTCCTCTTCAAGATCCTTCATTGACAGCTTGATACGGCCGCGGTTATCAACGTCCAGTACCTTCACTTTAATGACATCATCCATGTTGATGTAGTCAGTAACCGCATTCACGCGCTCTTTAGCGATCTGTGAAATGTGTACTAGACCATCTTTACCTGGAAGGATGTTAACGAATGCGCCGAACTCTTCGATGCGAACAACCTTACCTTCGTAGATTTTGCCGATCTCTGCTTCTGCAGTGATCGCAACAACGCGGTCTACAGCCGCTTGTGAAGCGGCTTTATTGTCGGCGTAGATGCGAACAGTACCGTCATCATCAAGATCGATTGATGCGCCGGTCTCTTCAGTAATAGAGCGGATGGTTGCGCCCCCTTTACCGATAACGTCACGAATCTTCTCTGGGTTCACTTTAAGCTGAGTCATTGCTGGCGCGTGGTCAGCCAGTTCAGGGCGAGCATAACCGATCACTTTAGCCATCTCACGAAGGATATGAACACGAGCATCCAGTGCCTGTTCAAGTGCGATCTCCATGATCTCTTCAGTGATGCCTGTGATCTTGATATCCATCTGCAAAGCGGTAACGCCGGCTTCAGTACCTGCCACTTTAAAGTCCATATCACCTAGGTGGTCTTCATCACCTAGGATATCGGTTAGAACAGCGAAACGATCGCCCTCTTTAACCAGACCCATCGCAATACCTGCAACCGCTGAACTTACTGGTACACCCGCATCCATCATGGCAAGTGAAGAGCCACATACAGACGCCATAGACGATGAACCGTTTGATTCAGTGATCTCAGATACTAGACGCATGGTGTAAGGGAAATCTTCCTGAGAAGGAAGTACAGCAGAGACACCGCGACGAGCCAGACGACCGTGACCGATTTCACGACGACCTGCGCCACCCATACGGCCAGCTTCACCAACAGAGTATGGAGGGAAATTGTACTGCAGCATGAAGGGATCACGACGCTCACCTTCTAGCGCATCGATGATCTGAACATCACGGCTTGTACCCAGTGTACAGGTAACGATTGCCTGAGTTTCACCACGAGTAAACAGAGCCGAACCGTGTACGTTTTTGAGAACGCCCACTTCCACTTCAATTGGACGAACTGTCTTACCGTCACGACCATCAATACGTGGCTGACCGCTAAGAATACGTTCACGAACGGTCGCTTTCTCGATAGCCGCAAACACTTTAGAGACTTCACCAGCACCTGGTGCACCCTCTTCGCCTGTTGCAAACTGTTCTAGAGCCGCATCACGAAGTGCTTTCAATGTATCTTGACGCTGCATCTTATCAGCGACTTGGAAAGCCGATTCAACCTGTGCACCGAATGCCGCTGTGATGGCATCCGTTAGCGCTTCGTTTTTAGCTGCTGGCTGCCAATCCCACTTAGGTTTAGCGGCTTGCGCTGCGAATTCGTTCACCGCGTCGATAACAACCTGCATCTCTTGGTGAGCAAATAGAACGGCGCCTAGCATCTCATCTTCGCTAAGCTCTTTCGCTTCTGACTCAACCATCAGTACCGCTTCGTTGGTACCTGCTACGACCATGTCTAGCTCTGAGTTTGCCAGTGCTTCGTACGTAGGGTTAAGGATGTAGCCTTCGTCTTCAGTGAAGCCAACACGTGCCGCACCGATTGGACCAACAAACGGGATACCCGAGATAGTCAAAGCGGCCGATGTGCCTATCATTGCAGCGATATCTGGATCAACGTTCTTATCAGAAGAGACAACCGTACAGACAACCTGTACTTCGTTCATGAACCCTTTAGGGAACAGTGGACGAATAGGACGGTCGATCAGACGAGACGTCAATGTCTCTTTCTCCGTTGGACGGCCTTCACGTTTGAAGAAGCCACCAGGGATACGCCCAACTGCGTAATATTTCTCTTGGTAGTGAACTGAAAGTGGGAAGAAGTCCTGTCCCTCTTTCGCAGTTTTTGCGCCAACGACAGTACACAGAACCTGTGTCTTTTCGTTAACAGTAACCATGACGGCGCCAGTCGCCTGACGAGCGACTTTACCGGTTTCGATCGTTACGGTGTCATTACCGAACTGGAACGTTTTAGTAACCGTGTTAAACATCGATTAACTCCTAGTGATTAACTCTATTCCGCGTCCCCTGATCTTCACTCTTTTAAAGCCAGTACTCAGTTGAATTCAGAAAACTCAAGTGAGTACAGGCTGTCAGATCGTTTGGTTTTGCGGAGGATTTAAGTAGAAAGGGCCATACTGAGTATGGCCCTAACTGGGGATCTAGCTCTTAGCGACGAAGACCTAGACGACCGATCAACTCAACGTAGCGAGTAGCATCTTTCTTCTTAAGGTAGTCCAGCAGCTTACGACGCTGGTTAACCATACGAATTAGACCACGACGTGAGTGGTGATCCTGCTTGTTCGCTTTGAAGTGACCCTGAAGGCCTTCAATGTTTGCAGTAAGAAGGGCAACTTGAACTTCTGGTGAACCAGTATCGTTCTGACCACGACCATATGCTGCAACGATTTCAGCTTTCTTTTCAACAGACAATGCCATTGTTTTATCTCCTATTAGCAATATGCACACAGCCTAAGCTGCGGATTAAGTCGCGCAACACCGAGCATATTTTCAGTGAAGCGTCATACCCTTAAGGGTAAATCAGTTTTCTGAGGTATCGAGCAGTCGACGAGCGCGTAACCGCCCTTCATCATCCACTTCGGCCATACCTAAGAATCGCTCTTCAGCAAAGAGTCTGACAAGACCGCGTTCTGAGAACAACTCCACTAAACGCTGCCCCTGCAGAAGACGATTTGCTAAATCTGCGGGTGACTCGATTGAAGGCAATGATTCCACTGCACTCCAGGGCGGTAATAATAGCGCATCTAAACGCATTTGTATGCATTCTAACGACTGATCTGACTCACGCTTTTGTGCAATTTCGTTCAACTGATCCAGTGTCAGCATGGCACTGCGATCGTAGGTAGCGACGGCAAGACGACGCAACCTGCTGACATGTGCTCCACAGCCAAGCGCCAGACCTAAGTCTTCAACGATAGAACGAATGTAGGTGCCTTTTGAACAGTGCACCTCAAGATCCACTTCATTCGAACGCAGATCAAGCAGTTTGATCTCATAAATGCAGACGCGACGCGGCTTAACTTCGACCGTCTCGCCTTTGCGAGCCAACTTATAAAGCGGCTGGCCATTATGTTTCAAGGCCGAAAACATCGACGGAACCTGTTCGATTTCGCCAGAGAATTTCTCTTGAATAAGATCATTCAAGGCTTCTCGTTCCAACGTAGGAACAGGCTTGGTTTCGATCACTTCACCATCGGCGTCGCTGCTGTCAGTGCGAACCCCTAGCTTAGCCGTAGTGATGTAGCGCTTATCGGAGTCGAGGAGAAATTGCGAAAATTTCGTCGCCTCACCCAGACAAATAGGCAACATACCCGTAGCAAGAGGGTCCAGTGCACCTGTATGCCCTGCCTTGGCGGCGTCATACAGTCTTTTTACTTTTTGCAGGGCTGAATTCGAACTAATGCCCTGAGGCTTATCAAGCAAAAAGACGCCGTCAATGCGGCGTCCTTTTTTACGTCGAGCCATGTTAGCCCTCGTTATCTTCGAGACGGCGAGCCTTCTCGATCAAGCTCGTTAGATGACGACCGCGATGAATGCTCTCGTCATAGTGGAAACGTAACGCCGGCATTACGCGCAGTGAAATCCCTTTTGCCAGTTCAGCACGAAGGAAACCTGCAGCCTGCTTAAGCACCTCTAGACTCTGCTTGGTCGCGTCAGACTCATCTTGTTCACCCAGAGGGAGAACCGTAATGTAGACATCCGCATAACCTAAGTCTTTTGCTACTTTGACGTGATTAATCGTCACCATTCCAATGCGTGGATCTTTTATCTCACGCTGAATAAGGGTCGCCAGATCACGCTGGATCTGGTCCCCTACTCGGTCTGTGCGTTTAAAATCGCGAGCCATATAACCTCTTAGATGGTACGTTGAACTTCAACGGTGTCGAAGACCTCAATCTGGTCACCCACTTTCACATCGTTGTAGTTCTTAACGCCGATACCACACTCCATGTTCTGACGAACTTCATTCACGTTGTCTTTAAAGCGACGCAGTGACTCAAGTTCACCTTCGTAAATAACGACGTTATCACGAAGGACACGGATGCGTTTATTGCGGTAAATAGTCCCTTCGATAACCATACAACCGGCAACCGCACCGATCTTAGGTGCACGGAAGACATCACGTACCTCTGCAATACCGACAATCTCTTCTTTGAATTCAGGAGAGAGTAGACCACTCATCGCCTGTTTCACATCATCAATGATGTCGTAGATCACGCTGTAGTAACGAAGTTCCATCTCTTCGCGCTCAACAATCGCACGCGCCTGAGCGTCTGCACGAACGTTGAAGCCGATCATAATCGCTGAAGAAGCCAATGCAAGGTTGGCGTCAGTTTCACCAATACCGCCGACACCGCCAGAGACGATGTTCACTTTTACTTCCTCAGTCGAGAGATCTTCAAGTGAGCTCATCAAGGCCTCAAGAGAGCCTCGAACGTCCGTCTTAATGACAATGTTAAGTGATTTAACTTCGCCCGCTTCCATATTCGAGAATAGATTCTCAAGTTTGGCCTGTTGCTGACGCTGAAGTTTCACTTCACGGTATTTACCCTGACGGAATAGAGCGATTTCACGCGCTTTCTTCTCAGTGGATACCACAGTGAAGTCTTCACCTGCATCGGGTGTACCATCAAGACCTTGAATCTCAACAGGAATTGCTGGACCACCTGCTTCTAGGGGTTTGCCGTTTTCGTCCAGCATGGCACGAACACGACCGTAATGAAGACCGGCCAGTACGATATCACCACGCTTAAGCGTACCGTTTTGAACCAGCAGTGTCGCAATAGGACCACGACCTTTATCAAGACGCGATTCCACCACCACGCCGGTACCTGGCGCATCTGGAACGGCTTCCAGCTCAAGAATTTCTGATTGAAGCAGGATCGCTTCAAGCAACTCATCGATGCCTTGACCCGTCTTAGCCGAGACCGGACAGAACTGAACATCACCGCCCCAATCTTCAGGAATAACATCACGCTGAGCCAATTCGTTCTTAACACGATCTGGGTCGGCGTCCTCTTTATCGATCTTGTTGACCGCAACCACCAGCGGAACGCCAGCCGCTTTCGCGTGCTGTACGGCCTCTTCTGTTTGCGGCATTACACCGTCATCAGCGGCAACAACAAGAACCACGATATCCGTCAAAGAGGCACCACGGGCACGCATAGCGGTAAATGCAGCGTGTCCAGGAGTATCCAAGAACGTGACCATGCCATTGTCAGTCTCAACGTGGTAGGCACCGATGTGCTGAGTAATACCACCCGACTCGCCAGAGGCTACGCGTGTTGAACGGATGTAATCAAGCAGCGAGGTCTTACCGTGGTCAACGTGACCCATAACGGTAACAACCGGAGCACGTGTCACAGACTCACCTATGTGAGCAGCAACCGACTCCATCAACGCATCTTCGATCGCATTCTCGACCATGGGCACTGCTTTGTGACCCATCTCTTCTACCACAAGAATCGCAGTATCTTGGTCGATTGGCTGGTTGATGGTTGCCATCGCACCCATCTTGAACATCACCTTGATCACCTCAGCGGCTTTGATCGACATCTTCTTAGCAAGTTCAGCAACGGTAATACTCTCTGGAATAGAGACTTCGTGCACAATCGCAGAGGTAGGCCCTTTAAAGCCGTGCTGATTATCGCCTTGACGCATTGGCTTACCACGACCTGGCTTACCGCCCTTGCCTGGACGAGCGTTCAGCGTGCCAGCACCGCGACCTTTTGACTTGCGACGGTCGTCGTTATCACGCTGATTGTTGCGACGGTCATCGCGCTGCTTATTCTTGTTGCGAGGGTTTTCAGTTTTAGGCTCCGCCACTGCTTTTTTCTCAGCAGGCTTTTCAACCACTGGTGCAGACTCTGGCTTAGCTGCTTCGGTTTTAACCGGTTCAACTGACTCTTTAACTTCAGCTATGGGCGCTTCAGATTTTGGCTCTGTAGGCGCTTCAACCGCCACCTCAGGAGCCGCTTCAACGACCGGTGCTTCAACAACCGGTGCTTCCACCTGTGGTTCAGGTGCTGCAACGGGAGTCTCTTCAACTGCAGGAGTCTCTGGAGCCTCTTCAATTTCTGTACGTTTAACGTAGGTACGCTTTTTACGCACTTCAACGTTAACTGTTTTACGACTACCGGCACCGCCTACTTTCAGCGTAGAGGTTGTCTTACGCTTCAAAGTGATTTTTTTCGGCGCGCCTATATCATCAGCCTCTTCACCGTGACTGCGCTTCAAATGGGCTAATAGCTGCTGACGCTCTGTCTCTGTGACAGTTGAATCGTTGGATTTACCTTCGACTCCCGCTTCCTGCATCTGTGTTAACAAACGCTCAACGGATACACCAACCACATCGGCAAGCTGCTTAATCGTTACTTCTGCCATAAATGGGTTCTCCTTTTCCGTTGTCTAATTACTGCTGATCTTCTGCAAACCAAGGTGCACGCGCTGTCATTATCAACTCACCTGCGCGCTCTTCGGTCATGCCTTCAATGTCGAGCAGCTCTTCAATAGACTGTTCTGCAAGATCTTCCATGGTAACCACACCACGGCTTGCTAATGTGTACGCTAGGGTACGTTCCATACCTTCCATTGATAGAAGGTCTTCTGCTGGCTCTACATCGCCAAGTTGCTCTTCACCTGCAATCGCAAGGTTAAGCAGTGCATCTTTTGCACGTTCACGAAGGGCTTCAACGATCTCTTCATCAAACTCTTCGATCTCGAGCATTTCATTAGCCGGTACGTAAGCAACCTCTTCGAGTGTTGTGAAGCCTTCAGCCACCAGAATCTCAGCCAGATCGCTATCGACATCAAGGTGTTTAATGAACAGATCCACCGTTTTGCCGACTTCTGATTCATGCTTAGACGCCGCTTCCGCTTCGCTCATTACATTCAGTTCCCAACCTGTCAACTCAGCGGCCAAGCGAACGTTTTGACCGCCACGACCGATCGCCATTGCTAATGCGTCTTCATCGACTGCAACGTCCATCGAGTGTGTCTCTTCGTCCATAACAATCGATGCGACTTCAGCAGGGGCCATGGCATTAATAACAAGCTGTGCAGGGTTGTCGTCCCAAAGGATGATATCAACACGTTCACCGCCCAACTCATCAGAGACTGCTTGAACACGCGCTCCGCGCATACCGACACAAGCACCCACTGGATCAAGACGACGATCCTGAGTTTTAACGGCAATTTTAGAGCGGGCACCTGGATCACGAGCAGCGGCGCGGATCTCAATCATCTGCTCCGCTATCTCTGGTACTTCAATTGAGAAGAGCTCAATCAGCATCTCGCTTGAAGTGCGGCTTAGAATAAGCTGTGGGCCGCGACCTTCAGAACGCACCTCTTGAAGGACAGCACGAACGCGTTCACCCATACGGAAGATTTCACGTGGAAGCAGATTTTCACGTGGCAGCAGCGCTTCTGCGTTGTTACCCAAATCAACGATCACATTGTCACGCGTCACTTTTTTGACGGTACCGGCGATCAATTCACCTTGGCGGTCACGGTAAAGATCAACCACTTTAGCGCGCTCAGCTTCACGTACTTTTTGTACAATAACCTGCTTCGCCGTTTGTGCAGCGATACGACCGAATGCAACCGACTCAACCTGCTCTTCATGGTAATCACCTGGCTGAAGATTAGTGTCGATCTCTTCTGCTTCTTGCATGGTTAGCTCTGTACCCAATGCAGGGACCGCTTCGTTATCCACAACCAACCAACGACGGAAAGTATCGTAATCGCCAGTTGAGCGATCGATAACCACTCGAATATCAGCTTCTTCGTCGTAGCGTTTCTTAGTCGCTGTTGCCAGCGCGACCTCAATTGCCTCAAAGATGACCGCTTTAGGGACATCTTTTTCGTTAGAGACAGCTTCAGCAACCAGTAGAATCTCTTTGTTCATATCAGTTCTTCGCTCCTAATAGTCAAAGCGGATTAAAATTGCGGAACCACATTGGCCCGATCGATCAGGTCATGCGGTAACAAATATTCGTGATTATCAACAACCAAAAGCACATCATCGCCTTCGACCCCGTTGAGAATCCCTTTAAACTTTCGACGTCCCTCAAATGGAGAGCGCAGGCGCAGTTGAATCGTATGACCGGCATACGCAGCGAACTGCTCTAGGGAGTAAAGCGGACGATCCATCCCAGGGGATGACACTTCCAAGGTGTAGTTCTCTGAGATGGGATCTTCAACATCCATCACAGCACTCACCTGTTGGCTGACGCGGGCGCAGTCATCCACAGACACGCCATTAGGTCCATCGATGTAGATGCGCAACAGACTGTTTTTACCTGACGCGTTGTACTCCAATCCCCAAAGCTCTAAATCCAAACCCTGGACAACTGGACCAATTAACTCTTGTAGCAGCTTTAATTTTGCTGACACTGTTCACCTTTACATTTCAAAAACAAAAAATGGGTCATATAGACCCATTTTTGACTTATCTACCACCTTGTACGGAAGGCAGATAACACTGTCTTCTGTTTGGGCGCCGCTATCAAATAGCTACGAAAAAGCCCCATAAAGGGGCTTACCAAACAAGGATGAATCATCCTAAAAGTGGTAGCGAAAACCCGTCAGACAAACTAAAGGATTTTCACAATAACCCAACATCAAGTTGGTAGCGGGGGCCAGATTTGAACTGACGACCTTCGGGTTATGAGCCCGACGAGCTACCAGGCTGCTCCACCCCGCATCAAAAACAGGTAAATTTTACGCTTCACCTACTGCGTTTACAACATGGTGCCCAGAGCCGGACTCGAACCGGCACGTCCTAAGACACTACCCCCTCAAGATAGCGTGTCTACCAATTCCACCACCTGGGCTAAACGTTTAGTTGTCTCCTGCTGTTGGAATCTCTGATTCCGAAGCAACAGGCAGTTCCGTTGTTGATGCTTGCTCAACCTGAGCCGCTGCTTCAATCGTTGCAGCATCCGGTATACCTACATCACCAACAGACGCGGCTCTCTCTTTAGCGAACACAGCCAATACAAAGCTGGTTACAAAGATGCCCGCAGCAAGAATGGCTGTCACACGACCTAAGAAGCTTCCACTACCTTGGCTGCCGAAAACAGTTTGAGAGGCACCACCACCAAATGACGCACCTGCTTCTGCACCCTTACCCTGCTGAATAAGAATCAGACCGATAACCGCTGCTGCTAGCAGTACGTGAATGATAAGAACGATGGTTTCCATTCTAGCTTTAAACCTTAATTACGCACCACAAACAAGAGTGCCATTTAAAAGAGGCGCAAATCTTACCCGAGCACCCGTCAAGATACAAGCGCCTGCAGCTCTTTTTCGACCTGCTCGGCCAGTATTTCACAGACCTGTTCAACCTCATGAAGATCGGATCCCTCAACCATCACACGCACCACAGGCTCCGTACCGGACGGACGAAGCAAGACCCGCCCACGATTCGCCAAGCGCGATTCTGCAGCCGCCACATGCTCCGCAACGGCAGGCGATGCGGCAATATCCACTTTCTTAGCAAGGCGGACGTTGATCATTTTCTGCGGCAATTTTTGCATTCCATGTTTAAGCTGATGAATCGTTTGACCCGACTGCGCTACCGCTTTAAGCACCTGCACCGCTGCTATTGTCGCATCGCCGGTCGGTAAAATGTTTCGGCACACAATGTGACCTGACCCTTCACCGCCCAGGTTCCAGCCATGCTCTGCCAGTTGTTCCAGAACATAGCGATCACCGACTTTAGCTCTAACAAACGGTATATCCATGTTTGCCAACGCTTGCTCTAGACCAAGATTGGTCATCA